>OGYU01001335.1_pt1 | contig 17581 bp, 28 predicted proteins | sample 1576581 | NCBI WGS metagenome assembly OGYU01 (sample SAMEA3541547, study PRJEB24748) | human gut metagenome | biome: human gut; feature: human-associated habitat; material: faeces | place: China | collected 2012 | reverse complement strand
ATCATGTGGCTGAATCATAAAATCAGAGTTTTCATCAGGATTCCATTCTACAAAGCGGGAATTCCGGCTTCCGTTCCCATTGATGCAAACGTGTGCCGGGTATCGTGGAACTTGTGTTCGTGTTCCAAAGCTTTATTGATTCTGGGCAGATCTCGTGCGCAGAAGTTATTGTAAGTAATCACTGTCCCGGCATCGTTAAGGATGATATTTGTTTTGGACCCCCGATGGGGATTGTCAACGAACGATCTGACAAGTGGAAGGACCCTGTCGTGCATCGGAACCTTCCGCTCACTTTCCTTGTTTTTTGCAAGATTCTTGGGGACATAGATATATTTTTCTTCAAAATTCACATTCACAATTTCATTTTTCAATAATTCATTGACTCTCATACCGGAGTAAAGCAGGATCAGCAGGATTTTGTATTGCCACTTATCTGAATTTTGCCACAGGACGGCGATTTCAGCCTTGCTGAATGGAATGCGGTCTATGACAGGGTCGCTTTCTTCAATGTTGATGTTTGCGGTGCAGTCTTTTGTGACCAGGTTCATATCCATAGCGTATCGGATCACGGTACGGATCACGGACAGGACGCTTTTCTTTGTCGAGCTGCCGGCTTCAATCCTATCCAGAACGTCTTCGCAGATCGCTTTATTCAGGTTTCGGATTTCCATGTCATAAATGCATTCACAATGCTTGTATGCCGATAGCTTTGATGTGACGCTTTTTTCTTTGAGAAGCTCATATTCTTTTGATTTTTGATAAATCTCAAACATTTCCCGAAATGTGATATGGGTGTTGCTTGTATCGTAAGGATTTTTATGATATTCGGAAAGGGCACTGTATGCTTCGTCGTAGGTTTCAAAGTATCCGATTGCTGCCGGAAGGACAGGTGAGCCGGTAAGGTGATAGCCGGTGCATTTAGGGTAGACGGCAAAAGGTCTCCTGCGCTTGCCAGAGAGCCTTTTAATGGTGCCAAAATTGTTAGGTAGCCTGTGGTACTTCCGGGGCTTTTGAAATGGTCTACGAGGCGCAGCCGTCTGCGGTGGGGCGCTTTGGCTGATGGGGTATCCGCATCTGGGGCAGGCGAAAGCTTTGTCAGAAACAGAATTTGAACATTCGGGGCAGTTGATCAGTGCCATAACATTTCCTCCTTGTTTTAAAAATGGGTATAAAAAATACACCTATGCAGGTGCAGGCATGTGTGGTATAATTTCATTGCGTTTGGAGATTATACCGGCCACATGGCCTGCATAGTTTCTGAGATTGTCCCGGTGTTGGTAGCACCGGGGCTTTTTCTATCATTTTGTTGATGTTAACAAAATGTTCAAGTCCTTTCAATTATTCAGCAGATCATCAATGCAGATCTCCAGATCAGGGTAAATCGAAACAGCTACAGACTGTGAGAACGTAAACATAATCGGCACATTATCCCCGGAAAAATCGCAGACCGTAGTGCGTTCTCGGATTGGATCGACGATCCAGTATACCCGAACACCGGCATCGAGATAGAGATTCATTTTTTTGTAATAGTCCATTCGGGAGCTGGACGGCGATACAATCTCGATTATCCAGTCCGGCGCCCCGGTACAGCCCCGATCTGTGAGCTTGCTGTGGTCGCAGATAACGGATATATCCGGTTCCACCCAGTCTTTATCGTCTGCATCCAGATTGACGGCAAACGGGGCAGGATAGACCTGACAGGAGCCGTGATGATCGGCGATGTACTGACCGATTACACGGGTAAACTGGGATACGAGCCGCTGGTGTATCCGGCTGGGCGGAGCCATGTTGTAGAGCTGTCCGTCGATCAGTTCCGCGCGCTGTCCGTCTGGTAGGTTCCAGTAGTCTTCGGATGTGTAGGTGTGTTGTTTCGGTAAAGGCATAAGTGATCCTCCTTTCAATGAGAGTTTCCAGCGTTGAGTTTTTTTGATAAAGAAAGCAGTTTATCTCTATCCCATAGCTTAACGCCGAGCGCAGTTGCTTCTTCTATTGCTTGCCTGGTAAAATAGCGGTTAGTCATAACAACTGCTATATCTCTGTGGTAAATACTTTTTCCGGTGTGTGCTTGTTGTATAGCGGCATTTCCGATGCTTGAAGCATAGCATTTGCATTGTATAGCATAAGTTATATCATCCTTTTCAGCTAACAGATCAATTCCGTGATCTCCAGTTTCTGATGTAAGTTGGATATTTTCAAAGCCATTGATTATTAGTAAATTAAGACAGAATTTTTCAAAAGTTATGCCATCCATTTTATCCATTTCGTGGATGATAGTACGTGATGGTATATCTATCTGTGTTGGATCTATGCCAATAATTTTCTTTACTTCTGAAAAATCGCAAATATACAATAAATCAAAAAACGATTTAATGGATAGATTGTGAAAATCAAGTTTGGTAAAAAAGAGACAATAAATACCTAAACGATGATTATTAAGCAATAGATTAGTAATATATTCTTCGAAGTATGGAGCTTTTTGTACCGCAAATAGTTCATCTATAATGAAGATTATTTTGGGTAATTTATTATCTGGTTGTTTCAAATTATACGCATCAATATTTGTTGTATTACAAGAAACCAATTTTTCTATTCTATCATTCCTTTCGGATATTAGCCAATCTATAAGAGGAGGCAGTTTAGTAATGTCGTTTACAACGGGTATGAGCAATTGAGGAAAAGCGATATACTTCCTGTAGGGCAAAAGATTGTTATCATATATGATTATTCTCATTACATCTGGAGAATTATGAGAAAACAGGAAGTCTACAATTTCAGCTTGCTGATCTTCACTAATTTTATATACGAGAATATTTTTTAAATTTTTTAAATATTCTCCATCATATAAACAATATGTCGTAGTGAATTGCGTTTCTGGTTTTAGAAAGTTATTTTGGAAAGTATCCTTTGGAAGAAAATTAGTTTCCAAAAATATTTCTGGGTCATTTGAATTTGGTATATCTTTTAAAAGCTGTTCAAAATCGTTAGAATTCATAAGAACTCTGCAATGAGATGTGCCAATTTCTTCTCCGACTACATGAGTTTCAACCAGTTGGTCCATGATTTGTGTAGCACGATTAAAACCAATTTTAAAAACACGTTGCAACATTCCAATAGAAGCCTTATTGTTCTTTATTACACATCTTCCTGCTTCTCCGAAGTAAGGGTCAAAAACTTTTTTAGGCATCTTATTCTCCCGTACATGTATATCCTTTCATCCTTAATTCAATCAAATTCTTTTGATATCCCGTAGCTCTTGCAACCTGGTCTATTGTGCAATCCTGATATTCCAGCAAAACTTCATCTGATATCAATAATTCCATCGCAAACTTATTGGCTTCGATCTCATTTTTTGAGTTGAGCAGTAGTGTTTTATTTCGGATAAAATAACAGTTTTCCTTTCTGTGCAGGATTGCGTGCCCAAGCTCGTGAGCCATTACCAGTTGTTTATCGTGGTACGATAGGTTCCGGTTCAAAAAAATGTATCTGTGATTCTTTAAAAACATATAACAGCCCTCATATTTCAGATCACCGAACTGATATAAAATATTCAAACGGTCGGCAATTTCAAAAGGGTCTGATGTGTTATATTTTCGTTTATAGTAGTTGACAATCTTTTTGATGTCCTGCAATCAAATCACCTACTTTTTATATTTCTTAGGAGTGTATTTCTCCTTGTTGATTATTTTCAGGCGGCGCAGGGCAATCTGGAGCTCGTCGCGGAACAGATCAGCGGCTTCCGGGTCAAGAGCTTCGCCATTATAGCTGGCAGGACCATCTTCACCGGCGGTGAGCTTTGCCATGATGTTGTCAACGTCTTTGGTAATGTCACGTTCATCTTTGGGCGTGATGCCTTCTGTTTTTTCATCAATTAAATCTGTTTTACCTATATTAAAGTAATCAGCTAAAAGCTGTACTTTTCCCATTCGAGGAAGAGCTATCCCCTGACACCATGTATTGAATGTTTGTGGAGAAACTCCAATAGCATCTGCAACTTCCTTTTGCGTTTTGTTATTCAAGGAAAGATAATTATTTAAGTTTCTTGAAAATATCTTTTTCTGTTCTTCATCTGCCATAACGATACCTCCTATTTGGATAATACAATAAAATAGTATTAAAAGCAACAAAAAGTCAAAAAATAATTGATTTTAGTATTGACATCAAATTTAATTTGATTTATTATAATAAACGAAAGGAAGGTGGTTTGAATGGATAAATTTCAAATAAGTCTGGCGGCTGCGCGAGTTAATGCCGGACTTACACAGGAAGAAGTCGCAAAAGCCATGAAAGTCGGGAAACAGACGATTGTGAGTTGGGAAAAAGGTAATTCAGAACCTAAGATGTCCCAGAGCAGAGAATTAAGCGAACTTTATAAGATTCCGCTGGATTATATTTTTTTACCCACAAAATCAAATTAAAATTGATTCCAAAGGAGGTGAGAGAAGATGGGATATGCTTCAAAGAATGCCAAAAAGCACAATGATAGAAAAGCTTATCGCTGTGCTTATTGCAAGGGAGTTGTTTTGAAAACAGACCATTACTGTCAATATTGCGGAAAGAAATTAAGGAAACAGAGCTTTTTTGGCTGTTTCGCTCACTACATCAACGAGAAGCTGGCAAAGAGATTCCCCAATAAAAGAGGCGGCTTTTGAAACTCCTTTTCTATAGTCCATAGACAACGCATCAACGTATTTTATAGCTTCATCAAAGTTTTGGTTATTGATTAAGAGATTAAACTTGCCCATATCTTTACGAACATAATCGGGAAGATATATATAAGCAAGGGAGTAGCATTCTGAGTATGGAAATGGGGCTGTTTGAAATCAAAGAATCCACTCATATAGATGGGAATGGATGCAATGTTATCACGAAAACGACAAAGGTGACAGGAAAAGGGCAGCAGTATTTCATCAACCGCTACTTAAAAATTGGATGAAAGGGGTGAAAACAGTGAGCACATGCGAAAGAGTAAGTTTATTGGATGCGGCAAAGGAACTGGGGATGAATCCGCAGGGATTGCGCGAGTACATGAAGCGCGGACTGATTGATATTGGCCTTGTCCTTCCAAATTCAAAAGGGACAGGATTCCGTTACGTCATTATGCGGGAGAAGCTTAACAGGATCCTGGGAAAAGAAAGAGAAGGTGTGTTTTATGGATCAGAAAAAGATCGACAAGCTTTATGAGCTGCTGGAAGAAAAAGAGCGGAAAAAGGATACCGAAGCGGCTGCGGCGCTGAGGTGGGCAATATTCGAACTGGAGAACAGGAGGTGAAAGTAAAGATGGACAAGTCTGATGTGTGTCTGATGACCGGATCGGTGTTGATTACGGCAGCGCTGATTATGTGGGAGACGTTTGGCATGATGATCACGCCGACGGTACTGACGGTCGCCGCCGCCGGATGTTTTGTGGCAACAGTGCTGTGCGCGGCACGCGAAGAAGAATTAAGAAGCCGGAAAAGAAAAAGGCGCTGAACCGACCAAAGTACCAGCGCCAAAGAAAAAATATTACACCTTTAGTATAAGGCGGGAATGGAGAGAATGCAATGATTAAATCACATATGGGAAGTGTAAAAGTGGAAGGGAAAAGGTCGATGGTGCTGACTGACCTTGCTGTAGCTGTACAAGCAATAATGGAAGCGTTAGTGGAAAATGGAAGTAATGTGGAAAGTGCGAAAGAAGAGATTATGCATGCGGTAAAGGTGGGAATTCGACATGCGTCATCTGATTATGAAGAAAGCCCTGTGGAGAAGAAAATTCGGGAACTGGTAGAGGAGATTATGAAAAGCAGGGCAGAGAAAGATGTTGACAGAAAAAGAAGCTGAGGAAAAACTGCGAGGACTGGCGCGAGAATTCCAGAGCCTGATGAAGCAGCGGCAGTACGGTAAGGCGAAAGCGCGGTATGAAGTGGCACGCAGCGTTGCTGTGACAATGGAGCTGTCAGAGGATATCAAAGAGGAGCTGTTCGGAGTGCGTGGCGGAAAGGGAGAGATTTTGAGAAATGGAGCATTTCCGGAAGAGTTGGTGCAGAAAGCGCTTTATGAAGCGTCAGTCAGAAATACATAAAAGAAATACATAAAAAAGAAGGACATGCGTTGGCGCGCATGTCCTAATCGTCCAGAGACGAAAATAACCTACTAAAAATATATCACTCTGTGACGAAAAAATCAAGAAAAAAGCGGGAGAATCCGCTTAAAAGCTTGGTAAAGGATATTAACGATAGGGGTACAGATGATATGGCGGTAGTGGAGAAACGGATCAAAGCTGGACGGACGGTGACAGTGTTGCAGGGGCAGCGCCGGACGGGGAGGAAAGGGCCGAGGGAGAAAAAAAAGAACGGGACGACACCGGCGCAGAAGGAAGGGAATCTCAGGCGGGCAACACAGATGCTGGGATGGCTGATGGCAGAGAATTTTAAAGATGGGGACCTACTGGTGACGCTGGATTATAAAAAAGAGAACCGGCCGGAAGGTTCTGACAGGATGCAGAAGGATTTCAAAAATTTCTACGACCGTTTAAAACGGCGCTTAAAAAAGCTGGGGATGCCGCCGCCGAAGTACATTCGCGTAATGGAAGTCGGCAAGAAGGGAGCGCGGCACCACCACTTGGTCATGCAGGAAACAGACCTAAAGCTTTTGCGGGAGTGCTGGCAGCAGGGCGGCATCCATGTAGACCCGCTCTACACCGATGGAAATTACCGGAAGATTGCGGAGTATTTTGTCAAATACGCAAAAAAGACGATGGAGACAGAAGAAAGGGAGACGAAAAAGCTCTGGTATCCGTCACAGGGATTAAAAAAGCCGACAATCGGGAAAACGAAGCTGATCAAGAGCCGGGAGCTGGGGCAGATTAGAATCCCAAAAGGGTATTACTTAGACCGGGATAGTGTGCGCCGGGGTATCAGCAGCTATGACGGACACGAGACCTTTTGCTATACGCTGGTCATGCTGCCCGGATACAGCCGGAAGCGGAAGAAAGGAGGGAAACACCATGGAAAGTAGCCCGCAGGTCAACCTGTACCCGCAGGTCAACCTGTACATAGAGACAACAGTACACGGTCCCAGGCAGCAGGGAGGCAGGTGGATGTACCTTCTGGAATTTGTTACCCGGCGGGGCGACCCTGTGACCCTATGGAAGGTTGGGGACTGGGAGGCGGAGAAGGAAAACGTGCTGATTATGCAGGCGTTGTCTGCAGCGTTGGACCGACTGCGGCTGCCTTGTGTGATTAATGCCCATGCGGGCAGCAGCCAGATACGGAGCACCATTGAAAACGGATGGCTGGAGGAGTGGCAGGAGCGGGGCTGGAAGACGGCAAAAGGGCAGGATATAAAGCACAAGGATTTATGGCAGGAGATTGTGCTGAAAATGGCTCCGCATTTGGTCTTTATGCGGGCTGGCGGGCACTCATACCAGCTCTGGATGCAGGAGAAACTGAAAAAAATGGTTGAAACACCTCAAGAAACCCGTTGATGATGACGACCATGCAATATATATCACGGAATACACAGCGGGGCAGACTGCCCCGCAAGGAGGGATCGGAATGTTGTTTGAAAAATTCGGAGAATTTGACTCTGCGGAAGAATTGAACCGTGCCGCCGCCGCACAACTGGCGGAAGGAGATATCGATGCAATCTATGGCATCGCAGAAGAAAACGGAATTGACCGGGAGGATGCAGAGGACTACATAGACGGCGCAGCGCCGGAGCTGTGCACACCCATCATGGCAGCGCTTGGAAAATTAAAGGTAGAAGCAGCAGAGCTGGAGCCGCAGGAGATCATGGAGGACTGGCTGACCTATATCCGTATCCAGTGCGCGGAGCACCCGGAGACGGCGGAAGCAGTGCGAAAGAAAGAGAAGAGCCTGCGGGGGTGCATTGCGAAGCTGCTTGTATGGAGTTTTAAAAATGCAAAAGATGTGGATGAGAAGATCGTAAAGGCAGCAGGTATCAAGCAGGGCTATCCGGTCAAGCTGGGCATCCCCGGGATGGCGCGGGCGCGCCGCATCATCACGGAATACTACACGGGGGCGGGAAAATGATCGCATACAAGGGATTTGCGCCGGATTTTACCGCAAGCTTCGGGAGCGGCAAAAAGCAGTACCATGTGGGAGACGTGTTGGAGGAGGATAGCTCAAAGACGGCGCGGACAGGGATGCACTGCGCAGAGTATGTCCTGGACTGCCTGAGATGGTATCCGCTGGGAAACGGGAACCGGTACTGTCAGGTAGAAGCCAGAGGGAGCATCGATGAGGACGGATCCGTCCAGATTGCCTGTACAAAAATGCACATCGTCCGGGAACTGAATACAAAACAGATCGCATCGGCGGCATGTATGTATATGGTGAGCTTCCCGGAGCGAGACTGGAAGCGTAAGGGGAGGCTGCTGGACGTGGCGGAGGATGCTGCCAGAGGGCAGGGGGCCGGCGCGATCGCCATTGCCCGTGGGAAGGACCCGAAGGTAAAGGGGGCGGCGGGGAGTGTGCTGGCGCTGCTGAAAGAACCTAAAAAGGGGCAGTTTGAGGCGGCGAAAGTATTCGAGGTCGGCGGGGACATCCTGCCGGATGTGTGGTACACGATCAAAAACGGAAAGGTGGTAAAAAGCGAATGAAAAGACGGCTGGTATTGCGGGAAACGCCGATAAAGACCAAAAAGAAAGGGAAAGTGGTTACCGTGCAGAACGTGGAGAACATCCTGATCCTGAACATGTACCGGGATAAGGACCTGACCTGCCGATACTGTATGAACACGGACACCGGAGAATATGAGACATGGGACGCAAAGACCGGGGAGTGGTCAGTGATGAAAGCCCACCGGGCAGCAGGCGGGCTGGACTGGTACGACAACGGACGATCCGTTGAGAAAACTTTAAAGTACGACCCGCCGGAATCCCGCGCCCTGATTAAAAAGGCACTGGACGGGAAAACATGGAGGAACTGGACAGAGGGGCTTGTGCTAATCGACGATGTGGAAACAGACTACGGCAGGGATCAGAGGGAAAAGAAAGAGGAGCGACGCTTGGAGAGGGAACGCAGGCTACAGGAACGCGCCCCGAAGCCCCCGGAAGACTTCCGGGACTGGGCGTTAAAGGCAGCAGGCGGTGGGAAGCATTATCTTTTTTGGAACAAGGGGAAAAAACAATATGCCTGTACCGCCTGCGGGGGCAGGTCTGATGCCAAAAACGTGCCGGGAAAACACAATGACATGTCGGTGTGCCCTTCCTGCGGCGTGCAGGCGCAGGTCAAACGGCGGACAGGAAAGATCATGGAGCGCGGGAAGGTGTGCCTGATGCAGGATATGGGTGCAGACATGTCGGTGTGCAGGCATTTTGACATCAGGATGGAGTGGACAGCGGACGGGGAGCACGTCCACCTGTCGGAGGGCGTGCGGGTCATGCCGCTGCGAGGGCATAAAAAATACATATGCCAGATCCGGTATAACTGCTGGGGCAGGGATGATAAGGGCGTGTGCTTTGACAAAAGCAACCCAGCAAATCGTCGGATGGGGAAGTGTTACCTGTATCCACAGGGCATTCGAGAATGTCTTGTGGATACGGAATATGAGGACTGGACGGGAATCATGGAGTGGATGGCTGCCGCAGGGATCTGCGCGGACTATAACCGGATGATGGCATGCGCCGACAGACGGATGCACAGCGTGGTGGAGTATCTGGCAAAAGGCAGGTTTTACAGGCTGCTGGAAGAAACCACCGAGTGGATCAGCCTGTTTTTCTGTTCCTACAGCGGGACACTGGACCTGGACGGGAAGACGGCGGAAGAGGTGCTGAGACTGGAGGACCGCCAGAAGATCAACCGCCTGCGGGATGCGGATGGCGGGGAAGCGATGCTGGAGTGGCTGCGCTGGTCAGAAGAGACAAAAGAGAAACTGCCGCAGGAAGCACTGGAATGGGTGCTGCAGGAAAAGGTATCGCCGGGGCAGATCCCCGGAGGAATGTCGCTGCTGAAATTTAAAAATTACATCATAAGGCAGCAGGCGGAATCCTACCCGGGAAAATCGATAAGAAGCGTTATTGAACAGCATCGGGACTATCTGAGTATGTGTCGGAGATTGGGGAAAGACCTATCTGATGAGATGGTAAGCCGGCCGCGCCAGTTAAAGCGCCGTCACGATGAGGCTGTGGAGGAGATCAGGCAGCAGGAGATTCTGGATAATATCGCACAGAACCGGGAAGCGTGGGAGAAAAAAGCGCAAGAGATGGCGGGCAAATACCCCGGCGCGGAAGATAATCTGGCAGCAGTCCGCAAGATCTACGAATACACCGGAGAAGAGTACATGGTGCTCGTCCCCCGCAGGCTGGTGGACATCGCGGTGGAAGGAAATGCGCTGCATCATTGCGCAGGCTCTTCGGACCGGTATTTTGAGCGGATCCGGAATCGGGAAACTTACGTGTTCTTCCTCCGGAAAACGTCCGCGCCGGACGTGCCGTATTACACGCTGGAGGTGGAGCCGGGCGGCACCATCCGACAGCACAGAACCTATCTGGATGAGGAGACGGGGATCGAGAATGTGCGGGGTTTTTTGCGGGAGTGGCAGAAGGTTGTCAAAAAGCGCCTGACGGCATCCGAACGGGAGCTGGCAAAGATCAGCGCTGTAAAGCGGGAAGAAAACCTTCAGGAGCTGAGGGAAAAGAACAATACAAGAGTCCTGCAGGGGCTTATGGAAGATTTTATGGAGGCAGTGTGAAGTGGGAGAATTGATTGAATACGGGAAAAAGGCTCTGGAATATGGGAATTATGCGGATTTTAAGCAGACGATGGATACCGTGGTGGAGGAAGTCGAGGAAGGGTTTGTAAAGATCGGCTATCTTTTAAAGGTAGCGCGGGACACGGCGGTGCTGCAGGAATCCGGATATGCAACGGTCAATGAGTTTGCAGAGAAGGAGTATGGGCTGGACAAGTCGGCAGTATCAAGGTTTATCGCGATCAACGACCGGTTCGCAGAAGGCGGGTACGCACCGCGTCTGCAGGAACAGTACAGAGGCATGGGACGGGCAAAGCTGTCTATCATGCTGATGCTCCCGGAGTGGATCAACGAGGAGATCAGCCCGGACTACAGCAAATCTGATATTCAGGCGATCCGCGCAGAGGTGGCGGAAGAGGAAAAGACCACGGATCTTGAGATTTTAATGGAGGAGCGGGAAGATATCTATGACCGTCTTGAGAATGACCTCCAGCGGGTGCTGTGGAAGCTGGGGCAGGACATCCCGGAGCTGTACTGCAAGCTCTGGAAGGAATATATGCGGGCGGATAATGTTGAGCAGCTGGCAAAAGAGGTCATGGAGATCATGGCGCCGGCAGGGGAAGGGATGCACAGCGCACGGATCTCCGGTATCGGGCGGCTGATGCTGTCGCTCAAAGGAGCAGACAGGGATCTGGTGCTGATCAATGTGCGCAGCGGCGAGAAGCAGAGATATGGATGGGACGACATGGAGGCAGCGTTTGACTTGCTGATGGGCAGCGATAGCGCCGAAGAGAGCTGGGAAACCGTGTATGGCGCAGAAATGCCGGGAGTTGCACCGGTGCAACCGGAAAGCAGGAAAACGTCCCGCGTCAGTCCAGCGGTCATGGAAGAAATTGAAACGGAACCAGAAGAAATTGAAACGGAATCCGAAGAAATTGAAACGGAAGTACCGGAAGAAATCGGGCCGGAGCGCCTGCCACGAGGGGAGCAGAAGCGGAACTCCGAAACCTGGAAAGAACCGGAGAAAAAGGAACCCCGCCACATAGAGCTGCCGCCGGAGGACGCGGTCTATACCTATCCGATGGGAACGAACATGATGACAGACATCCGGAAAGGGCAGCGTTTTTTGATCCTACGCACTCATGACCCGTACCGGGTCGGAAATACAGTGCGACTGCAGCATCAGAAGGATGGGGAGCAGACCGGCGCAGAGATAGATATCAGGATAACGCACCTGATAAACGACCACGGTGGGCTGGTGCCAGGATATGTGGCGCTGCAGTTTGAGATCCTTCCCGCGCCGCCGGAAGAGATACCGGGACAGATGAGCATCGACCAGATGGGAAAAGAAACAGAAGAGGACAGAAAGGATGAAGAAAAGAGTGAAAAAGAAGCTGACGCGGCATCTGGAATTTACGGCGAAAGTCCGGAAAGCGATACATAAGCGTGATAATGAAACCTGCGTCTTCTGTGCGGCAGGATATGAGCCGCCGGAAGATCCGGCATACTGCTGGACGGCGCTGCAGATCATGCACATCGTCCCGCGTTCTCAGCTGGGGATGGGAGTGGAGCAGAATGGGGTGCTTGGGTGCGTCTGGCACCATCAGATGCTCGACAACGGGAATCTTGATAACCGGAAGGAAATGATAAGGATGCTTGAAAATCGGATGCGGCGGATGTATCCCGGATGGACGCGGGAAAAGGTCACATATCGGAAAGACAGCGTAAATGAAAAAAAGCATTTGTCCGCAGATTGGGGTGATGCCGGGAAAGAGATTGAAAAAGTACAGCCAGGCAGCAGGACGACACCGCCGGAAGGATTTGTGTATTGGGAAACAAAGGAGGAAGCACAGGATGTTACCAGTAAAAAAAATGAAACCGGGAGATAAGATTATGATTCGAGAAGCATGGGCACAGAAGGATGAAAACCAAAAGACTGCGCCGCAACGCCGGGCAACAGTGATCAAACAATACCCGCACCATGTTCTCGTCGAGAACGCGAAGGGAACCAGATGTTGCATCACAAATGCGGAGATTTATGGGACGGAGAAGAGAAAAGGAGTACAGGAGGCAGCAGGGATGCGCGATAGCAGCGGGAAAGAAGTGGACGTAAAAGAAAGTAAGCGGCGCTTCCCTGCACTGGAATTTGGAAAGGAGCGGAGGAGATGAGGGGGACAGCATGTGCATATAAGATCTATAAGAGAGGGCGGTATATGGGAATATATCGGGCATCAGAAATTGAAACGCTCACAGGGCTGCCGAAAGCAAGGGTGAACCGCTATGCGCGGGAACGGATGAAATGGCAGGGAATGTACCGGATCGTGCTGGCAGGGGAGGCGAAACGCACATGAATATGAGAGATGAGGTGGTCGTGATTCTGGCAGCAATCGTGACAGGAGCTTTGTTTTGGGCTTTATGCGGCAAAGCGGCGTGGTTTATCGGACACGATGATGGACAGGTGTATGAGAGGTACATGGAATCAATGATGGAAAACGGGATGTGCCCGGATATCTACGGGTATGGATGGGGGCGATAATGAAAACATGGAAAGTGATACTGATTGTCACAGTTATGATGATATTGTATTTTATGCTTCTGTTCTGGTCAATCGCGAACTATGGGCTGGACGGCGGTGGGAACATGATGTTTATGAGATAGGAGATCTTGGAAAAAGATGGAACAAAAGAAAATGAGCAAGGCATATGCTGTAGATTTCGACGGGACGCTGTGTGAAAACAGGTGGCCGGAAATCGGGGAACCGAATCAGGAGCTGATCGGTTATCTGGTCGGACGCAGGCAGCAGGGAGATAAAGTAATCCTGTGGACCTGCCGGAGCGGGGAGCCGCTTCAGAAGGCAGTAGAGTGGTGTCAGGGACATGGTTTGAAATTTGACGCCGTGAATGAAAATCTTCCGGAAAGAATTGAATTTTTCGGAGGGGACTGCCGGAAGGTGGGAGCAGATGTCTATATAGATGATAGAGCGTGGAATCCGATAACAGGTGGAGATATATCAAACATGGCAGCAGGCGAACGAGGAACCTGTGAAGGATTGGAGACAACGGAGGAACTTGCAGGGTGGAAGAAACAAATGATGAGGACATTTATGGGAGGCGGAAGCTTATGAAAAAGATAAGAGCAATAGCGGTTGCGATGGCAATGACAGTATTTTTAAGTGGGTGCTACGATTATGGAAGGGACATTACCATAATTTGTCCGGTAATAAATTATATGGCTGTGGACGGTGGAGCGATTGTTATATACGAGATGGACGGGGAACGCAGGGAGAAAAAATTTTTAGAAAAAGATGTTTACGCCTGCGATGAATCCAGCCGGATCATTGCGGTAGGGAAGGTGTACGAGGATGGATCGAGGTCGTTGAGGTTGTACCTGTACCTTAGCGAGGAGGATTATGTGCAATACACGAAAGATAGGTTTGATTTGGATTAAATGAGTATTTAGGCGAATAAGCCGGAAAGAGCAAAATGGAAAGAAAACCTGAGATTTAAGTAAGAAAATGGATGAGAAAGAAGGTGACACCGATGGATAAAAATATCCTAAACGACTACATAGACGCATGTGTGCTGGTCAAAGAGACAGAACGGGACATCCGGGCGCTGAAGAAAAAGCGCAAGACAATCATTCAGACGAATGTAAGCGGGAGCAATCCGGATTTCCCGTACCAGCCGCAGCATTTCAAGATCGAGGGGACGACATTTACCCATGCGGACGACAGCGCGCTTCGGCGGGATGAGGGTTTGCTGGAACGCCGGAAAGCGAATGCGGAGAAGATCAAGCAGAACGTGGAAGAGTGGATGCTGACGATCCCGGCGCGGATGCAGCGGATCATCCGGTGGAAGTTCTTTGAGGAGCTGACATGGGAGGAAGTGGCTGTGAAGATGGGGAGGAAGGCGACGGGGGATAGTGTAAGATTGGAATTTCAGAGATTTATGGCAGAAAAATAAAAGTTTGTTCACTTTGTTCGCATTGTTCGGTTTTAAAATGTTATAGTATAAACTGACAGTAGTGGATAAGACACTACTCCCTCGTTTGATACATTTTTTTACGAGAAGCACCTGATCGTGGAAACGCAGTTGGGTGCTTTTTATGATACCATATTTGGTAGTATGGATTTCTGCCGGATTATGGTGTATGATGAAGAAAAATGTATTGTGTGGGAGGAATTGGTAAAATGCAAACATTACCAAATACTTTTTTTCGTGACGATGAAAATTATATTACAATATTGCCACTGAAAAGATTAGCAAGGTTAGGGCATATACCTGATTTAAAAACAACTATGCACAGGGACAATATGTGTAATAAAATTTTAGAATTTTCTCAAATATGCGAAGAAAATAATGAATTTGTTTCTAACTGGATTGACAATGTGGCAATTGAAGGTATAAAAGATGTTTATCTTCAAAAAATAAAAAATAATTTTAACATTAAAATCATCTGTGAAAAAGCAAAAGAATTATTGGAAAATATTGTTGTAGAAAATGAGAGCAGGCATTTGTGCGGAAATAAATACAGTAATGATTTAAAATTAGTAAAGTATGATATACGAAAAGATCCTACATATGGAAATATTATTACATTGCTATTTTGTCGTATGATTCATTGGTATAGCAAGGACAAAGGATCATACGGGGATTGGTTTCCTGTAGCTGTTGATATATTTATGGATTATGGATATATTGCAGGGAGAGCAAAGCCCAAAAGCATGATTTTTGACTTTATGGAAAATGGGTTTGATATAGAATGTGCAAATAGCATTACTCCAAAAGCTGAGATATTTCGTGCTCTCAATTATACAATGAATATTTTGGGATTAGAGAATGAAGAAAGAGAAATTGCAGAAGAAGATTTTAAAAGTAAACTTTATAAAATTTTGATAAAATATACAGATACACCAATAGAAATTCAAAATGAATTAAATGCGAAAAAAAGAATAATTGAAGATTTAAGCAATACATTTAAAAATGATGTGTTTGGAATACCGGATAGTTATGGAGAAGATATTTACAGGGATTTAGTGAACATGGCTGAAAAGTATTTGTCAATAAGTTATCCGGATAAATCGATATTTATACGCAATCGAGAAGCTTACCCATTGGTTATAGAGGCAACAGACGATGAGGAATCACATGTTGAACAAACAGCTGGATATGAAGAGCCGCTGCAATCAAAGGCCATTTTCTTTGATAACAAAAAAATGATGCAAAAAAGTGGGTGGTGTGATTGTATAAAAATGAATTATGTGAGAAAAAATGATTTATATACTTCTAATACTTTTAAAGTAAAAGCTACAGCCAAGAGAGGTTACTGTTATATAAAATTTAATGAGTTTACGTTAGAGGAGGACATAAAACATGTTTTGTTCTCAATTATCAGTGCTTGAAAAAATTACTGATGGAGAAACAATCGAGAAGTTCCAAAATTATTTGGCGAGTTTGTCTGAAAATTCGGCAAGGAATATTACTGTTTCTTCTGTTTCGCATAACATTGGCGTGTGCAAAGAATTGGCTCAAAAGATGCTTAGAACATGTTTAGAGGCGAAAATTTTAGGTTTAGAGTATGGATTGAGGTGTCCTGAATGCGGTCAAATGATAAAAAGGTCGCAAGAACCGCTGGAAGATTTGAAGAATATTGCAACCTGTTATAGATGTGAAGAAGAAATTCAGTTAGATCAGGATGATATAGTGGCGATATTCGTTTTTGAAGGCTTTGAAAGCCCTTTTGCAAAAGGGCAACAGGGAAGACTTGATGGAAAAAGCAGCGGGATCTCTGTTGCCCGTGAAGATTCATTTTTGCAAGTTTTCGATGATGTTTATTCAGAAGTTAGAAAAGAAAATCCGAATAAAACGCCAATGGAATGTGTGAAGATTGTGATGAACGTTGTATCACCGTCAAAAGACGTAGATCCGGTCACGCTGATGAATAAGAGCGAGAAAAGAAAAATGATGTGGAGAGTTCGTACAATGCAAATTCTTTTTCTTATATTTTTCTTGGCAGTTTTATTTGGGTTTATCATTATAACTGGAATAATAATCTTAATAGTCTATAATGCGGATGACAAGGTAGAGAATCTGCAACTTATTTTTAGCATTTTAGAGATTACATTATTTGCGGGCGTAATTTGTCTATTGAGATGGATCATTAAGAATATGAATATGAAATACAGAATTGAAAAGTATTTATTTAATAAAAATCTGAAGCAGGACTAACTCCTGCTTCTTTTGGTTTCCCAAAAACAACAACGGACCCTTAGCTCAGCAGGTCAGAGCGTCCGGCTCATAACCGGATGGCCGCAGGTTCAAATCCTGCAGGGTCCATTGCCGACATGTGTCGGAACTCCACCCTCTTAGCGGAATGCTGTGAAAGACCGTCGCAAGGTCTGAGAGGGTTTGTAACATCAAAACAAATGAATGAGAGGTGGTGAGGTTGCCGCGGAAAGCAGATGTAAGGGTAGAGTAAGCCCATGAAATGTACCAGCGGGGAGCAAAGCTGGTTGAGATTGCAAATCAGCTCGGGTTGCCTGAGGGGACAATCCGGAGCTGGAAAAATAGACAGAAATGGGATTGCAACGTTGCAAATGGAAAGAAATGCAACGTTGCGAAGCGAAAGCGCGGCGGTCAGCCAGGAAACCACAACGCGGAGGGAGCTGGTGCACCGCTGAAAAATCATAATGCTGAGAAACATGGTCTTTTTCGGAAATATCTTCCGGAGGAGACCTTTTCTATTATTGCAGAAATGCCGATCAATCCATTGGATGTGTTGTGGGATCAGATACAGATTGCGTATGCAGCGATCATCCGGGCACAGCAGATCATGTATGTGCGGGACCAGACGGACAAGACGCGGGAAATGGTAAGTGATTCGGCGGGCGG
>OGYU01001329.1_pt1 | contig 17629 bp, 10 predicted proteins | sample 1576581 | NCBI WGS metagenome assembly OGYU01 (sample SAMEA3541547, study PRJEB24748) | human gut metagenome | biome: human gut; feature: human-associated habitat; material: faeces | place: China | collected 2012 | reverse complement strand
TGGAGCCTGTCAATTTATAACTTGTTATGCTCCCTGCTTTTACTCTTTTAACGCAGGGAGCGTAGCCGGTAAAAAGGAAAAAATATTCTTCTCTAAAGGCAATAAGAAATTAATTTAATTATCCAAATAGAAAAGTTGGTATAAATAATAGTTTGCCATTTATATGTCCTGTAGGTGCTTCTGGGTTATTTTTCTTTCTTAAAAGTTGTCCAATTTAGAAAATTATCAAGATTCTGATTTTTGTTTATTTCTTTAAAGCCATATCTTTGTATGGCTTTTTGCTAGGTAACAAAAGTGTTTCAAAAGGGAATGCCGTGAAAATCGGCAACAGTACCCGCTGCTGTGATTCTTAATGAACCGAAGGCAATGCATAAGCAAACCACTATTGTTTTTTTACAATGGGAAGGTGGCTGTCGGGGAGAGATCAGTCAGAAGACCTGCCGCAAAGAGCAAAGCCAACTTTTATATTAACTTATTCGTTACAAGCCAGTATGAATTTAACTGAAATCTGTATTATCAAGCGTGACGGGAAGCGGGAAAACTTTTCGCCTTCAAAGATTACAAATGCTATCAGTAAAGCGTTCAACGCAACGGGGATTGCTCATCAGGAAGAACTGATTGACGAGATTACACAGCGTGTTATCAATCATTTTGAGAATCCTACTATCGGAGTCGAAGAAATTCAGGACCTCGTAGAAACGGAATTGATGAAGGTACAGCCTGAAGTGGCTAAAAAATATATCATTTATCGCCAGTGGAGAAATACGGAACGCGATCGGAAAACTCAGATAAAGCATATCATGGATGGTATTGTTGCCATAGATAAAAATGATGTGAATCTGAGTAACGCCAATATGTCGAGCCATACTCCGGCCGGACAGATGATGACCTTTGCTTCGGAAATAACAAAGGATTATACCTATAAATATTTGTTGCCGAAACAATATGCTGAGGCACATCAGTTGGGAGATATACATATTCATGATCTGGACTATTATCCTACCAAGACTACGACGTGTATTCAGTACGATCTTGACGATCTGTTTGAACGCGGTTTTCATACTAAGAACGGAAGTATCCGTACACCTCAGTCTATTCAAAGCTACGCAACACTAGCTACAATTATATTCCAGACCAACCAGAATGAGCAGCACGGAGGACAGGCTATTCCGGCTTTCGATTTCTTCATGGCAAAAGGCGTATTGAAAAGTTTCCAGAAAGTCGTTGTTTCTTCTATTTCTTTTTATTTCGATATGAAAGGCATGGAAGTAGATGAGGCGAAGTTGCAGGCGTTGGTAAAACAGCATGTTGCTTCAATAGCTCCTTCTGAAGATGAAAAAAAGATTCTTCTTGCAGCATTTGCTGACCAGCAGATCAATCTTACAGCCGATGAACTGGAACATATTTTGAAAAAGGCTTATAGTCAGGTACGTAAAGATACTCATCAGGCAATGGAAGGGTTTATTCATAACCTGAATACGATGCATTCACGCGGAGGAAATCAGGTTGTGTTCAGTTCTATCAATTATGGAACAGATACTTCTGCCGAAGGACGAATGGTGATAGAAGAACTGCTGAAAGCTACTATTGAAGGTTTGGGTACGCGGGGAGAAGTACCTGTATTCCCCATTCAGATATTCAAGATAAAGGATGGTGTGTCTTATTCGGAAGCCGACTACAAACGGGCAATGGAAGACTTTGATGCGGCAATGGAAGGTAAGGTAGAGTTTGAAGCTCCTAATTTCGACTTGTTCCTGAAAGCTTGCCGTACTACGGCAAAAGCTTTATTCCCGAATTTTATGTTCCTTGATACTCCTTTCAACCAGCATGAAAAATGGGATGCCAGCGATCCAAAACGTTATCGCTATGAACTGGCAACAATGGGATGCCGTACGCGTGTCTTCGAAAACTTGAATGGAGAAAAGACTTCCTTGGGACGTGGTAACCTTTCGTTTACTACGATGAATCTTCCCCGACTGGCTATCGAAGCCCGCATCAAAGCAGAAAGCATGTCAGATTGCCAGAGTCAGGATGCAATAGAACGTCTGGCAAAAGAAATATTTATCAGTTCTGTGCATGATATGGCAGTCTTTATTGCAGAACAGCTGTATACTCGCTATCAATATCAGCGTACGGCACTGGCACGTCAGTTCCCTTTCATGATGAGTAACAATGTATGGAAGGGAGGAGGTAACCTGAATCCGAACGATGAAGTAGGTGATGTACTGAATCAGGGTACATTAGGTATCGGGTTTATAGGTGGCCACAATGCAATGGTTGCTTTATATGGTCAAGGACATGGTCATTGTCAGAAAGCCTGGGATACGCTTTACGAAGCAGTAGAAGAGATGAATCACGTTGCAGATGAATTTAAGCAGAAGTATCATTTAAATTATTCTGTACTGGCAACCCCGGCAGAAGGACTTTCGGGACGTTTTACACGCATGGACCGTCGTAAATATGGAGTAATACCAGGAGTGACCGACCGTGATTACTATGTAAACTCTTTCCATGTAGACGTAAAAGAACCTATCACTATAGTAGAAAAAATAAAATGTGAAGCTCCTTTTCATGCTCTGACCCGTGGAGGCCATATTACTTATGTGGAGCTTGACGGAGAAGCACAGAAAAACGTCAAGGCAATTGCCAAGATTGTAAAAGTGATGCATGATGAAGGCATTGGTTATGGTTCTATCAATCACCCTGTTGATACATGTCATAATTGTGGCTATAAAGGAGTGATTTATGATAAATGTCCTATCTGTAACAGTGAGAATATTCTCCGGATGCGTCGTATAACCGGATATTTGACTGGTGATTTGAACAGTTGGAATTCTGCGAAACGTGCAGAGGAGCGTGACAGAGTAAAACACTGTTGATTAATTCGTTTGTTATTAAGGATAGAAGGCTTTTTAGATGCGGATTATCTGCCTGTAAGCAGGTTGTAGGTATATAAAAAGCCTTCTTTTTATTTCACTGGCAATTGGGAATAACTTATTCTTTATGCTACATTATTTATATACATATCCTGAAACAATTGTTGATGGTGATGGTATACGCTTTTCTATTTATCTATCGGGATGCAGACACCATTGCCGGGGATGTCATAACCCTGAATCCTGGAATCCTGCGTCAGGTCATCCTTTGACTCGTGAGAAGATAGAAGAATTTATTGAGGCTATTAATTCCAATCCTTTATTAGATGGAATTACCTTTTCGGGAGGGGATCCGTTTTATTCGCCGGAAGACTTTCTTCCTCTTATCAAGGAATTCAGTGAGCGTACCGGACAAAATATCTGGTGCTATACCGGATATACTTATGAAGAACTTTTGGAAGATCCTGTACGCAGACCTATATTGTCTTATATAAATGTATTGGTAGACGGCCGTTTTGAGCAATCCCTCTATTCTCCGAAGCTGGAATTCAGGGGAAGCAGTAACCAGAGAATCCTTAAATTGAAGTAAAAAAATGTTGCATGTTGTCTAATTTCGTTATCGCACACAAAAGAAAACTGTCGTTCCCATGATATAAATCAAGAAAACAAATACTTTGTGAAGAAAATAATTATATCTTATTGCTAATTAAACAGAAACATCTACCTTTGTGATGTGGTTGTGAAACCAGAATTAATTAAGATATAAAAGAAGGTATTAGAATAGATTTTTTAAGGTATTAGAAGTTAAGGTAAAAAAGCAATTTTAAGAAAAGGTATTAGAGATTTAAGGTATTAAGTTTTAGGTTTTTATTTTAAGGTATTAGGATAAAAGGTAATTGTTTTCAGGTATAGTTGAAATAGGATTAGGAAAATTGCTTTAAGGTAAAAAAGAAGAGAAAAGGATAACGTACACAACAACAACTAGACGAGTAAAAGATGCAAGAACCCTTAAATGGGGGTTCTTTAGGAAATCGGCGGTGTTCAAAATGTGAACAATCGCTTTTTTTATTGTTAAACGGTATAAATTTCGTACAATTGCTCTTACAATACTGTTTCTCCTTCCAAGAGCAATATTCATTTTCTGAAAAACTTAGTGCATGTTGATAAGAGGTATCTGTGTTTTTTAAAGTATTTTATTTTAAATAACCGATAACTTCGTGTATCTTTGCGTCCAGATGAAAGCAAAAGCGCGCTATATACGCATTGGGGCAGTAGCTCTTTTAACCTTGTTTGTTGCTTATTATGCCATTTCGACATTATATGCGCACGTACATGAGGTGAACGGGACTTTTATTGTCCACTCGCATCCTTTTACTGAATATCATTCTCACTCAAGCGGGCAGGCACTGACACTGCATTTCTTATCAACATTTACTTCTGTAGGTTCAGACTCTATTGAATCGGCGTGTCCTGACTTGCCTTTACTCTGTTTATTAACTGGCAGTTTGTCTGCATTTCATGCCCTGTCTTCATTTGGAGATGAGATTTATCTACGTGCACCTCCCGTATATCTTTTCATTTGATTAAACGAGAAACAGGAAACCAATTAAAATGCCTGTTCAAATAAATGCTGTCTGGCTTCTGTTGGACAGTTATCCTTCGTCTGCTTCTGTAAACTAGATGTGGAAAGGGGAAGATATGGAAAAATCTGAATCAGTCAGATCTGCTTCTGTGGTATTTATCTTGAATATTTAGAACGGGCTTTATTAAGTTAACGAACGAAAAGATTATACATGAAATATATTTTATTCATAATGGGATTGCTATGTTCTTATGTAAGCATGGCAATAGAGCCGGTTAAGGAAGGAAATGTTATAGCCGGACACGTGATAGAAAAAGGCTCGGAAAATAGTTTGCCTTATGCCACAGTGTTAATCGTAGAAACGGGAAAGGGTACAGTGACCGATGCGGAAGGATATTTCCGCTTTAAGGAAATTCCCGCCGGAGAATATACGCTGAAAGTACAGAGCATGGGGTATAATACTCAGACTAAAAAAATAACAGTCAGTAAGGATTTTACGGTAGATGTACATTTTGTAATGGAAGAAGAAACTATTATGACAGATGAAGTCGTAGTTTCGGCAAACAGAAATGAAACAAGCCGTAAAGTAGCTCCGGTGGTCGTGAATGTAATGAGTAACAAGTTATTTGAGGCTGTAAATTCTACAGATCTAGCAAAGTCATTGAATTATCAGTCAGGACTTCGTGTAGAAAATAACTGTCAGAACTGCGGATTCCCACAAGTGCGTATTAATGGACTGGAAGGACCATATTCCCAAATTCTGATAAATAGCCGTCCTGTAATGAGCGCCCTCTCGGGTGTATATGGCTTAGAGCAAATTCCCACTAACATGATTGAGCGCGTGGAAGTGGTTCGTGGAGGTGGTTCTGCTTTATTTGGAGCCAATGCGGTAGGAGGAACAATTAATATTATAACAAAAGATCCGGTTAGTAATTCTTTTCAGGTTTCTTCTACAATGTCGAATCTGAACGGGAAAGTATGGGAGCAATATGTAGGCGCTAATGCCTCTTTGGTTTCATCGGACAATTCATATGGAATAGCCCTTTATCAGTCTTACCGTAACCGTAATCCTTATGATGCCGATAATGATGGTTTCTCGGAGCTTGGAAAACTGAATATGAATACGTTTGGTTTGCGTTCATATTATCGTCCTACTCAGTTTAGCCGTATCAGTCTGGAGTATCATACTACGAATGAGTTTCGCCGTGGGGGAAATAAATTCGACCTTCAGCCTCATGAAACAGATATAACAGAGCAGACTAAGCATATTATCAACAGCGGGGGACTGACGTATGATGTGTTTTTCAATGAATATCGCCATAAACTATCCGTTTATGGTTCTGCACAACATACAGATCGTAACAGTTATTATGGAGCAGATAAAAATGCCAATGCTTATGGAAAGACAAAAGACCTGACAGCTGTAGGAGGAGCAATGTATGTAGGGAATATGGATGATTGTCTTTTTTCGCCTGCCACGTTTACTGGAGGAGTTGAATACAATTATAATTCGCTGCATGATGTAATGACCGGATATAACCGTGACTTGCGCCAATATGTAAGAATCTTCAGCGGATTTGCTCAGAATGAATGGAAGATGACGTATTTTACACTTCTCGCAGGATTTCGTCTGGATAGGCATAATCTGATAGACAACATCATTTTCAGTCCACGCGTAAATTTGTTGTGGAAACCAACAGACAAGATACAGGGACGTTTAACCTGGTCTACTGGCTTCCGTGCACCCCAGGCTTATGATGAAGATTTACACGTAGCAGCCGTTGGCGGCGAAGCCATGATAATTCGTCTGGCAGATGGATTAAAGCCCGAACGTTCCAATAGTTTCAGTGGCTCTGTAGACTGGGGATTCAATTTTGGACATTTCCAGTCGAACTTGCTGGTTGAAGGATTTTACACATCCTTGGATAATGTCTTTTATCTGACAAAGGTTGGAACGGATGCTGATACGGGTGCCGAAATACAGGAAAGACGAAATGGATATGGTGCACGCGTGTATGGTGCAAATATTGATTATAAAATAGCTCACGGACGTGAAGCTCAGTTACAATTAGGATTTACAGTACAGCGCAGCCGGTATACAGAAGCTGTAAGCTGGAGTGAAGATCAGGATGTAGATCCTATAAAACGTATGCCTCGTACTCCAGATTACTATGGCTATTTTACGTTTACTTCTGCTCCGTTGAAGAATTTTGATTTTTCTCTTTCTGGTGTGTACACGGGAAAGATGGTGGTTCCTCATTTTGCTGGTTATATTGAAAAAGACCGTCTGGAGCATACACCCAATTTCATGGAACTGAACCTGAAGCTGAATTATACGTTTGTACTGAATGATCACTTGAAGCTTCAGCTGAATGGGGGAGTGCAGAATATGTTCAACGCATTCCAAAAAGATTTGGATAGAGGAGCTTTACGAGATTCAAAGTATTTCTATGGACCTACTCAACCGAGAACTTACTTTATTGGAGTTAAGTTTTTTAATTGATCCATTGCTAAACTGTTGTTTTTTGACATGGCATTAAACAAATAAATGAGACTCCAAATAAAAAACAGAGATAAGTTTACTTACAATCTATAAGTCACAACATAAAAATCTCCTGCTTTTAGTCCTATAATTGTAATAAATAAGGGCTAAAGCAGGAGTTTTTTATTACGAAGTTTCAATCTATAAGATTTTTACTTTTGCATTTCTATTTTGAGACAGCTTCATTTTGATTATTGATAAAAATATAGATTTTGAATTTTTATTTTACTACAATCTGTAATGAACCTTGATTCGTAAATGTTACATTATCTTTTTGTTCTTGAGTTACATATAAAGTTTGTAACTTCTGACGATCTACGTTACATGTCTTTAAATGAGGACAACCAGTGACATCTAAAGTTGTTAATTGGTCATAATAACCCATCCAAGAAGATAAACTAGCATTGATATCTGTGATATTATTACCTGATATTATCAAAGATGTTGCTTCTATATAATCTTGTAATCTTAATGAGGTTACAGGATTATCACCTATGATAACCGAAGTCAATGGATAGATTGATTCAATATTTAATTCTTTTACATGTTTAAGTTTAGATATATCTATTGTTGTTAGATTATTATATGCTAACCTTAAAACTTCAATTTGAGGAAATTGTTCTATTCCTTCAATTGATTCAATACCGTAGTTGCTCCAGCTGGTACCATCTAAATCAAGAATTGTTTCTTTTAGTCCTTTTTCTAATATTTCACATTGACTATTATCTTCTTCTCCTAATACAATCCAACCTTCAGCAGATAAGGCTTCTCTGAAGTTTTTATCAGGAATTGTAGCCATAATAGGATTTGGATTTTGTTGTTTTATTGTAAGGGTTAGGTCTATTTTTGTGTCTTTTAAGAAATAAATATCACTTCTTCTTGAAGCCATTGCTTCTGATACATGGAAAGTAAGGGTCTGTTTTTGTAAACCATCAACAGTTTCTCCCTTAGTAGTTTCTTTCAATTGAATCCATTCCGGTAACTCTCCCAGCTGATATTCTATGTTCGTTTTAATATTAAATTGTATGTCGCATTCTGATAAATCAGTTTCTTTGTATTCTTCTCCATCCGACAATATTCCGTCTAATTGAGCTTGTTGTATATTAATAGAAACAGATCTATTTTCACTTGTAATTTTTAAAGTAGAACTGCGTGATATATAAGTATCATTCGCATTAGCTTCTAGTACAAGAGTTCCTTTTCCAAAAGCTGATTCAAAACTTGAAACTTTTAGCCATTGATTCCCGTTATCGGAAAATTCATAGGATAAATTAGTTATATTGGTAGATAAGGAAATATTGATTGTATTCTTATCTGAATTTATAGATACATTATCTTCTGATAAAAGCTCTAACTTCATTGTTGGATTAGAAATAACAACAAGTTTCTTTACATTAGAGCCAGCAAATATTTTATAAGTATTTTCTAATTCTTTATCTGTTTCATTTGCTTCCACCTTAAAAGTTAAGGTTTGGCCGCTTTGACCTTTATTGGTAGAAGGAGTAGCCCATTCTACTTTAGGACCTACTAAAGTCCAATCTTCAGAACTCTCTATAGTTACTTCTAAGTCCCCTCCCTGAGGTCCGGCCGATAAGGTATCAGCAGATAGGACGACAAAGTCTTCATTAAGATTTAGATTTTCATTGGAGTCATCATTAGAGCAACTGTATAATAGTCCAATAGTTGCTAATATTATGAGTATTTTTTTCATATGCAATTAAATTAAATAATTACCTAGAATATTGGGTTGTATCATTTTTCTTGTAGTAAAAAGTTGGATATTTTACTTCTTGGTTATAAAGTCCCCTCGATACATTTTGTATACGGTATACTTGACTTGCATATAATGAAGGATCTAATGCAAACCACATATAGAAACCGTAGCCGTCTTCTTTCACACTACGTGCATAATCTTCACTTGTATCCCCATATCCTCGTCTTAATTCGACAGACATTCCTGCACATTGTTTTTGGGTCATACCTGTCATTGGGCGTGTTGATTGAGCATAGTCTGCAACTACGATATCTACAAAATTATTAGGGGTAATTCCATATACCGATGGGCAATTTGATTCAAGACTTCCAAAATAGTAAACTGTTACATATTTATCAGGCATTGCTTTTTTGGTTTCGTATAATAATTTTGCACCTGCTTCTGATGATTTATAGGTTAACCAAGGATTATCTAAGTTTGGATAATTAGAATATTCATCATCAAAATTAACTCCATCTAAATTATATGCATTACAGATTGCTGCAAGTTCACGTGCAAACTCTTTACAGCCCATATCAGATAGCTGACATACTCCTGCTTCATCATGATTTCCAAGAACTCCAAGTAACACTTTTATACCGCGTTTTCTTAATGGTTGTAGATATTGCTCATTATTGTCTAATAGAAATTGAACATTCGGGTTGTTGTATACATATACTCTGCCCGTTTCTGCATTCCAGTTAATATTTGCTGCAAAAAGCACAACATAGTCAAAGAATAATTTTCCATCTTCTCGAATGAATTCAAGTGCATTTAATGGATTTGTATCATTCACTTCGAAATATAGAAAATTTTTCACAGCATCAGCTCCTTTGTCACAATCTGCTTCATTATGATAGTTTTTGATTAAGTAAATACAATGACTTGTAGAGGATAAGGAGATACCTTCTGTTGTAGTTGTTATCTTTAAGGGTAGCACATAGGTTGTTCCTTCCTCTAAATCTGTACTTGCTGGTTGAATTGTTAAATTAACAGCTAATGATTGTTTTTCATCAGGTGCCATTAGAATATTAGCTTCAGAAGCGCCATCTAAAGAAATCAGATTTTGAGGGAATAGCTTAAAATTGGTTCCGTGTTGTGTATTGTATTCATTTAAGTATTCTGCATCATAAGAAATGGCAAAATCAACTCCTTTCATTGGAGCTTTTGTCAGGTTTACACAAACAGAGGTTATGCACTCTTTCGTTCTAAGTTCTATAATGTTATCGGAAAGTCCACTATTTTTATCTTTTAGTGAAGCTTCAAGTTTTCCTATATTATTATATGAACTTTGATTTACGCTACCGACTACTAAATCATCTTCGCATGAAGTGAAAAGCAGCGATCCACATATTAAGACTAATGAAAATATTATTTTGTTCATAATTTTAAGATAAGGGGTTATTATTTTTCAGGCAAAGAAACTTTAGTCCATGTCAAATCATTTTCAGCAGTAATATTATTACCATTGGCTGTATAATCTTTTACTTGTTTTCCTGTGCCTTCATTAAATTTCCAATAAGCGACTAATCCTTCAGTTGATGGATCTACGTCATACATACTTGAAGCAATTTGTTCAGGAGTTCTTTGTATACTCCAAACTCGAAGTTCTGAAATTTCTCCATCAAGCCAACGGTCATCATTCCATGCTTTACCAACATAACAATCTCCATTGGTTAAGTTAACTGTACCCGATGCTTTTGAGTCTCGAGCCACTTCTTGTCCATTTGTATACATAATTCTATCACCCGTGGTTGCATCCCATACTGCAGCAACATGTACCCATTGGTCTACAGGTAGTCCTAATTCAGAATTTCCAGCAGGAAAATTGCCATTGGAATTTACCATTTGTACCTGATTTTGCGGAAATCCTGCATCACCAATACGAATGAGGAATTTTCCTTCAATACCGAAAATTGTACTCATTGCTTCTCCTTTTAAGTCATTAGATGTCCCAAAATCTCGTACTCTGATTAAAGCTTCTACTGTGATAGTTTTCATGGAACGTACCAAGTCTGGAGTATTCCAGTTGACTGGTAAATTGTTCTGGGCTATATCAGCTACTACATTAATTAAAGAAGCACCTTTGAAAATGAAATATGTCTTTGTTTTTGATGATAACACATCTATACCTTGTACATCAACCAACTCTATAGGCATTACATAAATGAGGTCACGATCTAGTCTTTCTAATCCTGTAAAAGTAACTGTTACAGGAGCAGATGTTGTACCTCCAACTTTTATTTTAGCTTCAGGATTCTCAATAATGCACATGTCTGATGGCAAAGGTTGAGCTTCTGCATTATAAATCATATTGTAGGTACTTGTTAAGGCTGGATTTGCTATAAATTTTCCTGTAATAGTTTCTGTTGCTTGTAAGGCTGTTGCAACAGTCAGTTCTCGTGTTTCTGTTACATTTTCAGAACCTGATTTAAAAACAAGTTTTTCTACGGGAGTTTCTACATTGATAAACAGTTTATTGTCAAAGTGATGCTCCTCTACGTCATTTGTATTACAGCTGATTAAAACGGCTGCCATACAAAAAGTGATAATATTTAATTTAAAGAGTTTCATAAATTGTCTATTAATTTAAGGGTGACGGATTCATTATAGAAATAGCTTCTTTAATGTTTTTATAATTGCTTTTTACACCAAAATAATAATCATTTTGAGAGCGAGAAATACATAGTCCAGTTTGAACGAAATTATTATTATTATTACTGATAACGGCTAATGCAGCACCTTTTACTGCGTACATTGGACTCCCATTTTCTTGGGCTTCAAAATAACCTGTTTGGTCTTTGCTATCTGTAAGTGAAGGAATGGTGACTCCATATATTATACGGCCAGTTGGAACACCTTCAACTAATGCCATATTTGTGGTAAACAATATGTCTTCACGATTTACTGCATCAACAACAGGGATGATTATAAAATTTGTTTTTTGTAATAAACTCTTGTCGTAAAGAAGATTTTGAGGTTTCCCTTCAAATATAAAAGTTGCATTAACATTTGTATTCTTCCATGCTTCAATTTTTCCAAAGAATATTTGCTGGCGTGCTTCTAACTGACTCTTTTCAGTTTCAGAAAGCGCTAATGGATCTATACCTGAATAGATTACGTTTATTCCATCATATTTATATTTAGAGAATAATCCTAAATAGTATTCCATTCGTTGTTCGCAAAACTCTAGGAAACGATTGGTTGTCATTTCTTCTTCTCCAGTATTCTCGTCTTGGACTTTTGTGTCTTCTTCTGGCGTTTCTTCATTTTCAAGCATAGCTTCATACTCTTTTTCTATGATAGAATAATCTATAGAATAAAGGGTATGCGTTCCTTTTAGACGTATTTTTTGCATATCATCAATGGTAACAGCATTAAGATTGTCTGCATTATTTAATATAACAAAATCAATACTATCTGGTAAGGCTGTAATACGCTCTCCTTGACCTGCAGGATCTGTTTCTTTATTGTCAAATTTTACAATGGTTACTTTATGTTCACTCTTTTTATATTCATTTAAGGAGCTGATATAGGCTTCATAAAGTGCCGGATTTTCTTCTTCTAAAGTTGGTGTTTTAATATTTAAACTTTCTGTTTCTGTCCAGTCTGAGCAAGAAAACAAAGCCATTGTAGCAATTACTGCAACTATAGATCTTTTTAACGGATTGTATTCTTTAATTTTCATAGAATTCATAATTAATAAGTTCTCTAAAATTAATTGTTTCTTGGTTTACAAGCCCACCAAACGTCTACGCTCATGTTGTCAATTCCTTTTAAATATTGGTTGACTGCATTTTGTACGTTTTCAGTATTGCTTGTATATTCTTCTAGTGGATATGGCATACGACGGACACCACGATTGCTGTTGACTATACCTCCACTAAGATTACCTTCCGTTGTTGCAGGTATTAATTTAGGATATCCTGTACGGCGATAATCGGCCCATGCTTCGTTTCCAAGCATCCAGTTGGCAATCCATTTCTGAGTAATAATTCTTTCTTGTTTTTTTTCTAAGTCAGCATTTTCGTCCCATTTTATGGTTATATCTGATATGGTTGATTCATGTGAATTAAGACCTGCTGGGTCTGTATAGTTTTCTGGAACGCTTGTTCCGTCTTCTATATATTGTTCATATCCACTAACCCCTAATTGCTCAAAAGAAAGTCTGATTCCCTCATTATAGAAGTCCTTAGCTTCACCTCCCATATTAAAACCGAAGATAGCTTTCCCTTCTGCACGTAAGAACGCTATTTCTGCTGCATTCATCCACATAACGGGTGCTGAAGCTGAAATGTTAACTCTTGAGTATTTTGAAAAGTAACTATCGGCTTTTTTCATATTAATGCCCCTGCGTAGGCCTACATATTCTTTTCCACTCCATCCTGAAGGTTCGAAATATGAAGCACGACGGGGATCGTTATATCCATTCATGTAACAAACGATATCAGCTGCAACATGTGTATCACCTCCTGTTTGTTCTTCATTGTATCTTACCGCTGTGTAAAGAGGGTTACTGATTGTACTAAAATAATTCCAAGCAGCATTATCTTCATTTTTGGTAATAACACCGAATTCCTGTGTGATTGCACTTTCTGCCATTTCTCTAGCTTTGTTTATATCTGCATAAGCAATGCGAATGGCTAGACGTAGTTTTAAGGAATTGGCGAATTTGATCCATTTTTGAACATCTCCACTATAGACGTAGTCAGCTGTTGGAACAAGTTTAGCATCACTATTAGCTGTCAATGTTTCAATGGCACCGTTCAACTCTTCAAAGAATTTATTATAGACATCTGCTTGAGAATCATATGGGGTTGTGATCTTACCGTCTTCTCCGATTTGGGAATAAGGTATTGCTCCATAAGTATCGGTGACACGACTCATTGCTGCAACTTTTATAATTTGAGCAATTGCATATGGCACTGGGTTCTCCGTAGATTCTGAAACAATTTTTACAGCGTTGAGATTGGTATATAAGGTTGGTATAATGCGGTCGCTCATCATAAATACACGGGTCCAGTCATTCTTTGTATTATAATTAGAGATTGTGTTAGACCATCCTGAATTAGAATCGGCAAAGTATCCTCCCATCGGACCTCCCAATAAACAATCTGTGAATTGGGCTGTATTTACATCAGATGAAATAACGGTACTGGCAAGGTTACTCATTGCTGAACCTAAGGCATAATCATCTGGATTTAAATCTCCTGGTTGATATGGGTTGGAATTTATATCAAAATATTTATCTGTGCATGAAGTGGCAGTTAAAAGTAAAGCTCCAACTACAAACTTGTTGATTATATATTTTTTCATACCTATTAATTGTTAAAATTTAAAGTTCAGGTTAAATCCAATATTACGTAATGCAGGCATCATGAAATAATCGATTCCCTGATAAAAATTGTCTGTAGAGGCAATACTTTCTGGATCGAATGGAGCTTTATTATAAATCATCCAAAGATTACGACCTACCAAAGATACTCTGATGTCACATATGTCACGCAGCCATTTTCTTGGGAATGTGTATCCTATAGATACCTCCTGTAAGCGTACGTTTGTAGCGGAATAAGTGTAATATTGTGGAACGGATGTGCCACCACCAATTACATTATACCAGGTTTCTGGATTTATATGATCATTATCATTTATTATGACATATCCTTGGTCGCGGGCTGTTGCTGTAGCTTCGGAAACGCCAAAATAATCAAGCATAGCTTGAGTACGAGAGAATACAATGCCACCTAAGCGTGCTGTAACTAAGAAGCCGACGTTGAAATTCTTCCAATTAAAGTTATTTCTCCATGATAGATTACCTTTAGGTAATACACTTCCTAATTTTATGTAGTTATTAGGATTACTGATTGTTTCTGTTGCTATCTGACCATTAGCATCTACATATATTTTCCCATTGGCATCACGTTGCAAATCAATCAGAGAGTATAAATCTCCCATGGTTCCACCTTCTCTCAATAAGAATTTAGCTTCACCTAATCCACCCATATCTAATGTAGAAATAGATATTGGTTCACCTGTTGCTGGATTTATAGCGTTATCAGCTAATTCCAAAATTTTATTTCTATTCATAGAGTAGGTGAGACCTGTTTCCCATGTGAAGTTGTTCCAAGTGTTTTTATATCCTAACGAAAGTTCAAGACCTTGATTTCTGACAGCACCAGTCTGAAGATAAATGGCTGAATATCCATTTACTGGTAGTTCTGGATTAAATGTCTGATTCATTGTCTTGGCATTATAATATGTTATGTCAAGATCAAAACTTTTCAAGAATTTCATTGTCAAACCTACTTCGAAAGAGTTTGTTCTTTCTGGTTTTAGGTTATATGCTGGATATTGGGTGGTGTTACTCCACTGTCCTGATCCTCCTACGGGATTCCACTCATAACGTGGATTAGCCAAATATCTAGCAAATGGGTTACCTACAGATGCCCACGAACCACGGATCTTCATGTATGATAAGTAATCCTTGTTTAAGTTAGGCATGAGCTCTGATAAAACTACAGAAGCACCGATTGACGGATAGAAGAATGATTTGCTTACTGATTTGGGACCAGCTAATTGTGAGGGCCAATCATTACGTCCTGTTACAGTTAAATAATAGGTACTCTTATAACCGATTTCGGCAGATGCAAAAATTGATTGTGTTTGTTCACGCCATCCTTCATTTAAGCGTTCGGTATTTTTTGCACTTAGGTTTTGGATAACGAACCAGTTTGTTAATCCGACAGGCTCTCCTGTAAATGAGTCGGAACCGTCTGCAATAGGCCCGCGTACTTTCATCAAATCATAACGTAAGTCTGAGAAAGAGGCTCCTAAGTTAGCTTGCAAGCTCCAATCTTCACCGAATGTTTTATTAATATTGATTAGAAAATCTGCATATAGTTGCTTATCTTCTGATTTTGATTGTCCATACAAGCCACGACTTGACTTTTCTGTCAACTGAGTATTGGTTGTTGCATAAAATTTTTCGGTATAATTGGTTGATGTATTATCTAAGCGGACACGACCAGCTATGTTTAACCAGTCAAAAATTTGATAACTTAAACCAGCGTTTAGCATGTAACGGTCTTTCTTGTTTTCGCGTAAGTTTCGATAGTTAATCCAATAAGGGTTCTGCATCGCAATAGCAGCATCCCCAACAGGCCAATATTGGGTATAAATTTTGCGAGCAGGGTCGTAGCGTTCGTACATTTTGATATCTTCCCAATCATAGCCTCTCGGTATTAAATATGCTCCAACAAGAGGATTGTTATAGGTACCTTGATTTGTCATGTTTCGGTCGTTCTGAAGAATATAACTTGCACTGACATCAAGTTTCATTTTGTCATTGAGGAATGATGTTGTATTACGGACTGTAAAGTTGTAACGATTATATTTATTATTAGGAACAATGCCTTTGGAGTTTACAGCAGCAGCAGAGGCATAAGTTTGATTTTTTTCTGTTCCCGTTGAGAAAGAAATGCTTTCTGTTCCAGTAATTCCTGTCTGGAAATAATCGTCTTTGGGAGAATAATTGAAGGCATTAGCTTCAGTTAGTTTACCTCCCCAACTTAAGATACCAGAGTCGCTTAATACGCCTCCAATTCCAGTACTATAGCGATTTTGAAATTCGGGCATGACGAATGGTGAAGAAAATTCAGTATTGCTGTTTACAGTAATGCTCATTTTCCCTTCCTTTCCTTTTTTGGTTGTGATAACAATAGCACCGTTTGCTGCATCAGAACCATAAAGTGCTGCAGCAGCTGCACCGGTCAGTACAGACATTGATTCGATATCTTCTGGATTGATATCTGCAATGGGTTCGGTTGCTCCTTGTGAGTTAAACTCTGTTCCTCCTTTATTACTTCTGCCAGAAAAGATAGGGACACCGTCAATTACATAAAGAGCATTTGATGATTGCATAATGGATTTAGTACCACGCATTACAACTTTCGATACACCACCAATACCTGAAGAGGAAGCATTAATATTAACACCCGCAACTTTTCCACTTAAAGAATTAACGAAGTTTACATCTTTATTAGTTGTAATGTCTTCAGCGTTTACTTGCTGTACATTATATGACAAGGCTTTTTCTGAACGTTTGATACCTAATGCTGTAACAACAACTTCTTCCAGCACTTCAGTATCTTCTTTCATTGTAATGTCAATTACATTTTTACCTGCTACTGACATTTCTACAGTTTGGTACCCTACATAAGAATACTGCAGCACTGCAGCATCGGGTACTGACAATGAGTAGTTACCGTCAAAGTCAGTGATAGCACCGTTAGTTGTGCCTTTTTCAATTACTGTTACACCGATTAATGGTTCTCCTTTCGCATCTATGATTCGTCCGGTTACTGTTTTAGTCTGCTGTTGTGCAGCTTTTAATGATGTTGACGAAGCGGAAGGAGAAGTAGAAGCTTTTGATAAATATACAACATTCTCATCAACTCTGTAGCTAATGCCTTTACCAGCCAATGCGGTATTTAAGACTTCTTCTACGGAAGCGTCTTTTACATTAACTGATGAGATTGGAGTATCTGCCAAATCATCATCATAAAAGAATTGATACTGAGATTGTGATTGAATTTGCTTAATCATTGTCCCCAGTTGGGCATTGGATAAAGCAATATTCAACTGCGCTGACGCAAACTGTGAAGGCACAGCAAATAGCGTCGACAGCAATAACGCCCGAAGTAATTTTTTCGAGCACTTGCAAGAGTTTTTGCTTCTCATACCTGCTTTTTTAAGGTTATACATTAAGTTATTTAATTTATTTCGTTTTTATATATTCAATAGTTCGTTAAAAATTCGCCAAGCCTAAGCGGCTCTGGCAGTAAATAAAATGAGTTCTTTGAAAAGTTTGTCAATAA
>OGYU01001327.1_pt1 | contig 17640 bp, 19 predicted proteins | sample 1576581 | NCBI WGS metagenome assembly OGYU01 (sample SAMEA3541547, study PRJEB24748) | human gut metagenome | biome: human gut; feature: human-associated habitat; material: faeces | place: China | collected 2012 | reverse complement strand
TGCGTGCAGGTATACTCTTAATTTCACTTTTCAGTTCCAGGTCTGGTCTGATAATCGCTGGTTTCATAATTACAAAGTTTTTATTGTTTCGATACTCTAAAGGAGAAATACCATAAAACTGTCTGAACACTTTCGACAAGGAAGAAGGGGATGAATATCCGATGCGATAGGCAATATCGGCAATTGGAATATCCGAATAGCGCAATAAACGTGCGGCTGCTTCTGTCCGCGTCCGGACAATAAAGGTACCGATCGGTTCACCGAGGAATGCTTTCATAATCCGGTGAAAATAAAAAGGAGAAAAGTTTGATATCCTGGCCAGCGATTTCAAATCAATGTCTTCTCCTAAATGTTGATTGATATATTCCACCACAACATTTACGCACTTTTGATACTCTTCTTTGGTTGTTTTCTTCTGTTGCATAACTTCTTTTGGTATTTCACTTCGCAAAGGTATTGGTAAAAAAGGGAACGAACTTGTCCGATATTGCTATTATTCATTTTTTTTAATAAAACCTGTTGATTCTCTTTTAGTTACGCTATGAATTTATTTGATGATTTTGAGTATTCCAGAATGGTGCTTTAGTATAAAATATGACCGAATATTTAACTGTTTGAACCCGATTCTTTTTTGAATCTTTAAATAATGTCAATCTATTAAATAAAATAAGAGAATATGTTATGAACTATTATTAAAATAGCTATCTTAGTTTCGAATTATTAATAGAGAATAGCCATGGATAAAAGAGTAGTAGGGAACAATGCCGGCAAGGTCTGGTGTGCCCTGAAAGAAATTGGTGAAATTTCGATACCAGAATTGGCGAGAAGATTAAACCTTAGCGTAGAGAGTACAGCATTAGCCGCCGGTTGGCTGGCGAGAGAGAACAAAATTTGTATCCAGCGGAAAAATGGATTAATTGCTTTATCTGATGAAAGCACTTTCCCTTTTAGCTTTGGATAATAAAGAATGCTGTTCGTGAACATCTTTGAAGTTCCATTAACTTATAAGTAAAGAATTGTCGATATAAAGTATCGTAAGTTAAATCTGAACCTGAAGAACTGAATTTAGAAAGAGTTACTCTGTGTATAGGGTAACTCTTTTTAATGTATAATAAACGTATAATAATGCTGTTAGTATCTTCTTCTTTATATGAAAAATATATACTTTATATTAGTGCGAAATTATGTGCGTGAAAATTTAGGGGATCGTTTGTCTATTCTTCAGTCTCTTTATCGGTCGATACTGTGGCGCTACTTTTTATGGCATGAATAACGGCGGAAGTAAATCCCCTGTGCTCCAGTTCATTCAATCCTTTAATGGTGGCTCCACCGGGAGTGGCTGCTTTTTCTATTTCTAACAGCGGGTGGGTATTGTGATTTAAAATCAGTTCTGTAGCTCCTTCCATGCTATATGCCGTCATTCGCATTGCATCTTCAGCGGAGATACCCAATTCTATGCCGGCTTGCATGGCTGCATGAATATATTTTAATGCGAAAGCGATTCCACTGGAAGTTAATGCAGAAATGATATCCAGCTGTTTCTCTTCTGCGAACAAACACTTTCCTCCTTCTTCGAATGTCTGTTTTATGAGTTGCTGGTGTTCTTTGCCGGCTTTGCGTGAAGTTATCAGGCGCTGTGATCCTCGCAGAAATCGGGGATTTCTCCAATTTCAGTTCTCCTGACAAGATTCTTGCTTATGTTGGCTGCTCTCCATCTACATACCAGTCCGGAAAACTCACAAACTGTTACGCTCACATGGAAAAACGTGGCTCTCGCTACCTGCGACATGCCCTTTACAACGCAACCAAGTATGTCTGCCATTGGAACCCAGTCTTTGCTAAATATCTTGCCAAAAAACGTGCTGAAGGGAAGCACTACAATGTTGCCTTATCCCATGCCATGAAGAAACTCGTGCGGCTGATCTATGCCTTGCAGAAATCCGGCAAGGCATATCTTGCAGCTGCCTGATTTTCTCCTGAGCCTGAGCTAGATCCAAGAACAACTTAGCTGGCGCAGCGAACCCTTGACGAACCGAAGCATTCAAATGCTATCCTGTTCGTGCGAGGGCTGGCTGGGCTTGCTTTGCTGTTCTCTCCGTCGCCCTCGCTGCTCTGATTTCAGCATTTGAATGCTGTTTGTCAGGGGCAGCGGTCGGCAGACGGATTTTTTCATTTTGGGTCTTGACTTTTAATAGTTAGTCTCCGTTTTCTTTTCAACGCACTTCGCTGATGTGACGCATCATACACCCGTTACGCATAAAATGCAAGCGTATATGAAAACGCAGTGTCAATATTCATGTTTGAATGAAATATATTCACACTTGCTCCGTGCAACGCCCCACTTGCCCGCCTTGGGGCAGCGCCGGATGCCGTTTGGCACCCGGGTCGTGCGCAGCCAATTTGCCCGCTCTGCCGCACTTTGTCCCATTCAGGATCCGGCAAAGCAAAAAGCCCCTGTTCTCCATTGCATGAGAACAGAGGCTTTTTCCGCTCTGCATTCCATTTTGCGGCAGTCCCCCGATGGGCGGACTGCCCCGCCGGGACTTACTTCATGGGCAGCTCACCCTTGGACTCCTGTGCCCAGTGCTCCACCACCATCTTGGGCGCGTACACAAAAATCGTGCGCATCTCGGTGTCACCGGTGTTCTTCAGCTCATGGCGCTGCATGGGGGGCAGATAGATCACATCATCCGACTTGATGGGCACCGGCTCTCCGTCAATGATCATCTCACCGGTGCCGGACAGGATGATGTAGGTCTCCTCGGTCTCATGGGCATGTTCCGGCACACCGCCGCCGGGATGGACATTTGCGGTACCCACCACATAGTGCTCTGCCTGCAGGGGGCTGTCCACACCCACCAGAACGCGGGTACGGCGGCCTGCCGGGAACTCGGTGCCTTCGATATCCTGATAAATGCTGATCTTATGGATCTCTGCCATGGTGTTTTTCCTCCCTTTATACTGCAAGGCTCTGCTGGAACACTGCAGACAGAAACGGGCGCTCCCCCTTCTGTGCGGTGCCAGCTTCGAGCTTTTCCAGAATTTCTTTGCGTGCCGCGGTCGCTTCGATGGTGACCAGCTGCTTTTCGGGGTCCACTGCTGTCACCGTGCCTTTGACATAAACGGTATCGTTCAGCAGCACTGCACTGCTGAAGTGCACCTTCTGGTACGCCGTACAGGACGCATCCCCGCACAGTCTGTTCAGGACCGGCCCAACCAGACCCACCGTAAGCATCCCATGGGCAATGCGGCTGTGGTAGCTCATCGTTGCGCCAAATGCTGCACTGACGTGCTGAGGTGCATAGTCGCCGCTCAGCATCGCAAACATCATCACGTCTGCCTCGGTCACGGTCTTTGCCGCATAGGCGGTATCCCCGACCCGAATTTCCTGTATGCACTTTGCAGTGACCGACTTATCCTGCGTCAACGCTCCTCGCCTCCTCTGCACATCCGGACATCCTCCACCGACTCGCCCTGCATCACAAGCTCACCGGCGGCGTTGTAGGCGGTCAGCTCCACGCGGACCTGCCCTTTTTCTTCGTCGATCTCCCTGACCTCGGCGCGGGTCGTAAGGGTGTCGCCCACCTGCATCGGCTTTCTTACCGAAAAACGGCGTTCCACCGGGCAGGAGGAGGGACGGAGCAGACGGTTTACTGCGCCGCCCATCATGCTGGCGATCAGCATGGGCGGGACCAGACGCATTTTGTAGCTGCTGTGCTGTCCGTAGGTCTCGTTCAGGTACAGCGGGTTCATGTCGCCGCTCACTCCGGCAAACAATGTCACGTCCGAGGCGCTCACCGTTTTGGGAAACAGCGCAAAATCGCCCACATGCAGTATTTTAGGGGGATAGCTCATTTCCATCGTGTTCCGCCTCCTTTCAGTGCACCTGCATCAGTTCCCGCACATAGCCGTCTGCAACCATTTCATCGTTCTGGTTGTACACAGTCGTGCGGACATAGACATATTTCTTTTCGAGCACCTTTCTGGTCACTTCCCCCACCACGGTGATGGTGTCGCCCACATAGACAGGCTTATAAAAGGTCAGCTCCTGATCAATGGTCACGGCACCGGGGCTGGCGATCTCGGTGGACACCGGCCAGGTATAGCTTGCCAGCAGTTCACTCTGCACGGCACAGCGCCCTGCAGATGTCGCTGCGGCAAACTCGGCATTGGTGCTCAGCGGCTGGCTGTCGCCGGTGATGCCGGCAAACAGCGTGACATCCGCCTCGGAAATGGTCTTGGAATAATACGCCTTCTGTCCCATGGGAATGGACTGGACGTTTTTTTCCTTTTCGTTCAATTCCAATGTTGACAAAATCAGCACCTCCCATCACTCCGGCAGCAGTGCCGCAAACTCCGCCGCATGTTCCGGTGAAAATGTTTTTTCTCCCGCTGCGATCTCGCGGACCAGCCGGACAGCTGTATCATTGAAAGGGGTCGGCACCCCGCGTTCCAGTCCTGTGCGGCAGACAAAGCCGTTCAGCGCTCCGATCTCACAGGGACGTTTTTTCTGCAGGTCCAGCAGCATACTGGGAACGGCAGGCGCATTCCGTGCAAACAGCTCCGGCATCTTCGCAAGCACCTGCTGTTCTTCCCGCAGGGTAGAAAATGCAAGCTCGGCGGGGTAATCGTACCCTTGCACCGGTTCAAACTTCACCCCGGCGGCATGTCCCACCGCGATACACTCCCGCAGCAGATACAGCGCGATCCGACGCCAGCGCGCATTTTCCAACACAGCACCGCATTTTCCGCCCAGAATGCTTGCCGGGCAGCTGAGTGCCGCATTGATGAGCAGCTTGCTCCAGCGCAGACCCAGCAGATCTTCCACCGGCTCTGCCGGGCAGAACCGTTCCAGCAGTGCCTTTACCGGGTCCAGCCTCCGGAGATCTGTGCCGGGCAGCGATCCGATCTTGAAATGCAGCGAGCTTTCCGGCGGCGAGAGCCGTGCCTGCCCTGCCCCGATGCGTACCGCGTTCCATGTGACCACACCGCCCGCCACCCGGTCTGCACCAAGCGCTGCTGCCAGTTCCGGTTCCGGGATGCCGTTCTGCAAGGCGCACACGATCCCATCCGGAGCCAGATGCTCTGCCAGCCGGGGCAGCGCCGCCGTGTTTGCCATCTGCTTTGTCAGCAGAAGGATCACGTCATAGCGTCCGGACATCTGCTGCGGTGTGCACGCCTTTACCGGAACTGTCCACTCCCGCAGACCCGTGATGCGTGCCCCGCTGCGGTTCAGTGCATCCACATGCTCCTGATCGCGGGACACAAGCTCTACATCGGCCCCGCTGCGGGTCAGCGCCGCGCCAAGCACTGTTCCCAGCGCCCCGGCACCGTACACCGCCGCCCGCATCGCCTATTACAGGCGGCGGATATGGAATCCGCCGTCCACATCAATGTAGTTGCCGGTGGTGTAAACAAAATCGTCATCGCATACCAGACGCGCGACCTTGCCCAGATCCTCCGGGGTGCCCCAGCGTGCAATGGGGAACTGCCCCTCGGCGATGAGGCGGGTGTACTTTTCGTGCACCACCTTGGTCATGTCCGTGTCAATAACGCCGGGGCGCAGCTCGTGCACCATGATGCCCTCCGCCGCCAGACGGTCGGCATAGCAGGTGGTCAGCATCATCAGGCCGGACTTTGCCACACAGTACTCCACACGGTTCGTAGAAGATACGGTGGCAGATGCCGAGCCAATGTTGATGATGGTTCCCCGTTTCGGCTCTTTTTCCGGATCCCACGGCTGCTTGAGCATCTGATTTGCCACCAGCTGGGTCATAAACATGGTGCCCTTGAGCACGGTGCCCACCACAAAATCAAAGCTTTCTTCGGTGGTCTCCAGCATGTCCAGCCGGATCTTGGGGGCCACGCCTGCATTGTTGACCAGCACGTCGATCTCGCCAAAACGCTCGACCACAGCCTTCACAAAGCTCTCGCGGTCTGCGGCAGTACGGGTGTCGCCCTTCTGGTACAGATATTCCGCCCCGGCAGCTTCCAGCTTTGCCATGTTCTCTTTGTAATCCGGACGGCTGGGATCTTCCAGATCATTCACGTCCAGAATCGCGATGTTATAACCATGCTTTGCAAGCTCCAGTGCAATGCCAAACCCAATGCCGCGGCTTCCGCCGGTCACGATTGCAGTCTTTCTCATCATTCAATCCTCCTGTTCAGCCCGGGACTACCGGGGCTGGTTCATTGTCTTGTTTTGTCAGATCCCGGACCGAATTGCGTTCCACCAGTCTGCCCGGCACCACAATGTGGTTGCCGCGGGTAGCGGTGTCGCCGTCGATCTGCCGCATGAGGATGTCCACCGACACGGTGGCGATCTGCTCGATCGGGTGGTGCCATGTGGTCAGTGCCGGCAGCATGTACTGTGCACGGTCAATGTCATCGTAGCCCACCACCGAGACGTCCTGCGGGATCGAAAGTCCAAGGCTTGCCGCCGCGCTGTACACACTGTCCGCCAGCCAGTCACTGAACACAAAAAATGCAGTGGGGCGGTTCGGCGCGGCAAGCAGCCTGCAGGCTTCCTCATATGCTGTGCCGGTATTTTCCGCGCACAGATACGTTACTTCTTCGTCCGAGATACCATATTTTCGGAATGCATCCTGACAGCCTAGATAGCGTTCTTTGAAGTGCTGCTGGTTCACATCACGGATGAGACATGCCACGCGGCGGTGCCCGTTTTGCAGCAGGCATTCCACCGCAGCACATGCACCGCGGCGATTGTCGTTGGTGACGCAGGCAGCGTCCACATCCATCTCGCGATTGATCAGGATCACCGGCACATCGGTGCTCCGGATCAGGTTACTGATCCGCTCCTGATTCTCATCACAGGCGATCCACACAATGCCCTCTGCCCCGAAGGAGCTGGCGCGCTCAAAGCAGCGGTTCTCCTGCTCTTCGGTGTTGTCCGAGATGCCCAGCAGGATGCTGTAATCGTGCTTGCGCAGATTTTCTTCAAAGCATGTAACCATCTTGGGGAAGAAGGCATTTGTCAAATCCGGCACGATCAGCAGCACCGTGCGGCTTTTGCCGCCCTTGAGGCTGCGCGCCATCTGATTGGGCACATAGTGCATTTCCTCCGCCGCTCGCAAGACCTTTTTCTTGGTCTTGGCATCCACCAGCGAGCTGTCCGCAAGTGCCCGTGACACAGTACTGTAGGATACGCCTGCGTACTTTGCAACGTCTTTGATGGTTACCATACTACCACTCTGCCTTTACTTTAAATATTTACTGGAATGCCGCGCCTTTGCGGTATTCCTGCCAGACTTTTTCAAACCATTCGGTCGTTTCCGGGATCGGCCTGCAGCCGCGCCAGTAGAAGGTGCACGCGCCCTGCGCATACTCCACCTCCTGTATGGTCTGCAGCATCGTTCCATCCTCCAGCACGAAGCGGAAAATCTCCGGCAACGATCCCAGCGGTTTTTCGCCCGCCGGGTCGCAGATCAGGTAAGAGCCGCGGCTCCTGCCGCCCTGCTGGATGTAATTGCGGATCGCAGACAGATATACGAACTGACTTACCGCCAGATCCCGTAACCGATAAAGTTGTCCCAGAAGCAAGGGAGTGGACAGGGATGCTTCTTTCTCGATGCGATGCAGCTGCTGCAGTGCTTCCTCACACGCTGTCTGTACTGCCTCACGCCCACGGATCACCGCACCGCAGCAGGACATGCGCTCCTGCAGTGCTGCACGCTCTGCAGCCACATCAAAGCTGCCGCCGCGCTGCAGCGCCTGCATGCCAAACTCCATTGCAGCCCAGATCTGTTCCCCGGCTGCCGCAAGCACCTGCTGCTCGTCCGGCGGGGCAAGAGCCGCATCGTGGTGTGCAATGTAGCTTGCCGCTCGGATGCCGCCCACCTGACCCGCGTTCAGTGCCGTGCCGCCCGGGCGGTACACGCCATGGGTGCCGTTCACCTCACCTATCGGGTACAGGTGGCGGATGTTGCTCTGCCACCAGCAGTCTCCTGCCAGTCCGCCGTTGTTGTGCTGGGCACAGATGGCGATCTCCAGCGGCTCGGCGGCAAGGTCGATGTTGTGGCTGCGGTACAGCTCGATGGCGGCGGGGTTCATTGCCGCAAGGCGCTGGATGGGCAGTTCCTGCATGGAACCGGACTCCCGCAGATATTCCAGTGCTTCTTCGCTGAGCTTTGTGTAATCCATTTTGCCATCGGTCAGGGCACAGCGCGGGTTGCGCCGATAATCCAGAAAGACGCGCCGCTTTTTCTGCACCGTTTCAATGTAGATCAGGATGTCGATCAGCGAAGAGCCATAACTGCGGGTCTTGCGCGGGTCAAAGGGCCACTGATAGCCCTTGAGGAAAATCGCGTTGAGCTGGGACTGCGCATCCGGAAAAGCATCTTCCAGAAACTCCCGCTCATCGCCGCCGTTCTCATCGGTGGAGATGTAGCAGGGCAGCACCTGCTGGTAGCTGCCGGAGAGGTTCCAGCGGAACTTGATGGATGCGATGCCATACTGCGACTCGGTAAGGTTTTTGCCTCGTGCACCCGCACGCAGCGCCAGACCCGTGCCTCCGGTCTGCGCCGTGGGGTACACCGAGGTCTTGTACATTCCGGCTTCGCCGCCGGTGGCGTAGATCACATTTGCGGCACCGAACACCGCATAGGTCGGTTCCTGCTTTTTGTATTCCAGCGCCAGCACACCAATTGCCTTTTTCTGTTCCCCGTCCGGTGCCGTGAGGATCTCCAGAGCCTGATAGCCTTCCAGGATCCGGACACCCAGCTCCTTTGCTTCCTCGATCAGCCGTTCGGTCATGTATCTGGAAGTCAGCGGACCTGCCGAAATGCCGCGTTTGAACGGATCGTGGTCCGTTTTGTAGCCCACATACTCCCCATACCGGTTACAGGGAAACGGCACTCCGATATCGACCAGATGGAAAAACGCTCTCGTCGAGACCGCCGCCTCCGCCAGTGCGATATCCCCATCCACGCAGCCGCCATCGAACAGCGTCTGTGCCATCTGACGCACGCTGTCCGGCGTGGTTCCGGAACTGGTAAGCTTATAGTAGGTCTGCTTGTCCGAGCCAGTATTGCGCGAGGTCCCAAAGGTCAGTCCCTCGGTAAGCACTGTTACGTCCTGTATGCCCTGTTTTTTCAGGGCGATCGCGGCATTTAAGCCTGCCGCTCCACTCCCTACAATTATAACATCGCTGCGCCGGAATGTAAATTTCTTCGTTTCCATGATTTGCAGTCCTTTCTGCACCAGCAAGCTTTTTATCCGCCCTTTTGCTGTTCCTCACCTCTTTTTGCTCTGCAGATCACAGGGCACGAATGTGGAAACCGCCGTCCACATCCAGATAGTTGCCCGTGGTATACGCCAGTTGATCGCTGCACAGCAGGGAGACCGCGTTTGCCACGTCCTCTGCCGTGCCCCACCGCGCAATGGGAAACGCCCCCTGCGCAATGAGCCTGTCGTACTTTTCCTGTACGGTGGTGGTCATGTCTGTGGCAATGACGCCGGGCCGCACCTCATGCACCAGAATGCCCTCCGGGGCGAGGCGCGCAGCATACAGTTTAGTCAGCATGGACACCCCCGCCTTGGACACGCAGTATTCGCCGCGGTTCAAAGACACCACATCTGCCGAGCAGGACGAAACGTTGACGATGGTGCCGCGCTTGACCCTGCCTTCCATCGAAAGCCCGATCATGTGTTTTGCAATGAGCTGGGTAAAGAACATGCTGCCCTTTGTGTTGACGCCCAGCACGCGGTCGTAGCTTTCCTCGGTCATCTCCAGCAGGTCGGTGCGGGTCTTGGGTGCCACGCCTGCGTTGTTGACCAGAATGCGGATCTCGCCCAGCGTCTGGACCGCTTCCCGGGCAATGCGTGCACGGTCTGCGCTGCTGCCCAGATCTCCGCTGAACCAGTAGAACTCTGCGCCGTCCGCTTTCAGCGCGGCCACCGCATCGGGGTAGCGTTCCTGCGGGCCTGTGCTGATGATCCCCACCCGGTATCCGTCTTTTGCCAGCTGCCGTGCTGCCGCAAGACCGATGCCGCGGCTTGCTCCGGTGATTAGTGCTACATCTTTTTTCATCGGATCACTCCACCAGACCTTTCCGCATTTCCTGCTCAAAGCGCTGACATGCTGCCGGGATGCCGTCCGGTTGACGGTACACCGTGTAGACACCGGTGACAAACAGGTTTGCACCGCGCCGGACGCAGGGCTGAACATTGGGATAATTGATGCCTCCGTCAATGGAGATCAGAAACTCTTTGCCTGTTTCCTCCCGGAGCTTTGACAGCTCTTCCAGCCGCGGCAGCGACTCCACCATGAACTTCTGCCCGGCAAAGCCCGGTTCCACAGTCATCAGCACCACCAGATCCACCCAGTCCAGATACGGGCGGATCACGTCCACCTGCTGCGAGGGGTTGAGCACGATGCCCGCCTTCATGCCGACTTCGCGGATGGCACGCAGGCTGCGGATCACAAAATGGGTGCTGTCGGCGTGAAAGCTGACATAGTCTGCACCTGCGGCACGCAGGGGTTCGATGTAGGCAGCAGGGTCTGTGACCATCATATGCACATCAGCGATCGCCTGCGGGTATTTTGCTTTCAGGTCTGCAACCAGCCGCACCGGATAACAGAGGTTTGGCACATAGTGCCCATCCATGATATCAATATGGAACCAGCGCACCCCGCTGTTCCAGAACTGGCGGATATCCTCTTCCAGCTCCAGCAGGCTGCTGTTTGCAAGCGAGGGACAGTTGATCAACGCCTGTTTCATGGTCATCACTCCAGTTTATCGCCAAAGATCTTCTGCGTGCGCAGGTCCATAAATTTGCGGTCCTCTGCTGTGGTGGACACCATCACATACGCGTAGGTGATGCCGCCGCAGGGGCAGCCCACATTGGGATGGTAGCCGTGGGGAATGGTGATCACGTCACCATCCCGCACCAGTGCTGCCACGATGGGCTGGTCCATATCATCGTACACGAACTGTGCGGCAAAGCCATTGCCCATGCCAAAGTAGACGTACGTCTCCTCGCGCTCCCTGCCGTGCTCGTGGGGCGGCCATGCGGTCCAGCCGCCGTCCGCGCCATGGCAGATGCCGGTGAGGAAGCGGGAGGAATCGAAGGATTCGTCAATGTAGTTCCACACATCGCGGCGGGTGCCGTTTTCCACCTTTCCATACACCTTGTGGCGGCTGTCCTTGTCCACATCCGCAAAGCGAATGTGACCGAACTTCGTCCTGCGGGTACAGGGTGCGCCGTAACGCATCATCACCCCGCCCTCGGAGGAAGTGAAGGTGATGCCGGACTCGATGGGCAGATACAGCATATCCATCTGGACCGCCGTGCCGCTCTGTCCCTCTGTCTGATAATCCACCCTGCCTCCGATGCAGATGAAGCACAGTTCTTCCGCTCCGCTTTCCAGCGCAACAGGCTCCGCTCCCACTTCCACACGCTGTACCGAGGTGTACACCATGCCAAGGTCTGCCGGTTCTTTTTTCGTCAGGATCTCATGCGGTTTGAAATACTGTTTCATAACGGTTCTCCTTTACAGAATCAGGACCTGCGGCATATCCCATGCCTGATCCTTATAATAAAAAGTCTTGTGCGGGAAGATTTCCGTGCGGGTCAGGATCCGGTTTTCGTTCTCCCCCACCAGCAGCATATCCTCGGATTTGAACCCAGTCACCGATGGGTTCCAAGCATAGAGCTGATGTGCCTGCACCTGTCCGGGCAGATCCGGAGTCAGCCGGTTTTCCCGCGTCTGGAAACCGCCCATGCCGCCCTGATGGTGCAGAGCGATCTGCTCGCCTGCCCCCACTTTGGCATAACGCCGTTTCAGCTGTGCAAACAGGGTGCCGTATTGCTTGCCCGGGCGCGTCTCCGAGTACAGCATTGCAGCCACCTGACACGTTTTTTCCTGCGCGGAGAGGAACGCCTCCTCCGGTCTGCCAAAGCTGACAAACCGTGTAATGCTTGCATAGAGCCCGTTTTTCTGTGCTCCCATGGACAGCATCATCGTTTTTTTCAGCGGATACGGGCCGCTCAGCGCGTGGCGATAACGTGCAATGTGCTCGTCCGCAGGCGTAAACAGCACATTGGGGATCAATCCGTTCGCCACCGCGCAGCCGGACAGTACGCCGGAAGCTTCCCATTCCGTCATGCCGGGATGGATGAGCAGGACCGCCCGCTCCACCGCGCTGCTGCACAGCGCTGCGACCTGCGCCGCTTCCTGCTCCTGCGTCCCCTGCAGGCAGGAGCGCAGCTGCTGCAGTTCCTCTGCGCAGTCCGCTTCCAGCAGGGGGGCGTTTCCGGCAAGTTCAGCCTGTGCCTGCACGGCAGGCTCTCCGTCCGCCCACGGCAGGGCAAGGATGCGGGGGACATCCCCCACTTCCTCTTCCTGCAGGCGGCGTGCTTCGATGTTATTGGTGATCAAGACCACTTCTGCATCGTTGATCACAGCGGTGCACACCGCGCCGCTGCCTGCGATGCCGATCTGCATCCTGCCCCCCAGCAGCCACGAAAGGTTCATGGGCTGGGTCAGGACGATCGCGCTGTTCCCTCGGCGGTGATACAGCGCACGCAATTGACTTATCCGAGGGTCACACTCCGTCAGCCGCATCTCACATCATCAGGTTGGGCAGCGTCATGCTCAGCGCCGGGATAAAGGTGATCATCAGCAAAACGATGACCATTGTCAGGTAGAAGGGCAGCATGCACTTGGTGACCTTTTCGATCTTGGCACCGCCCACAGCACAGCCGGCATACAGGCAGGAGCCAACGGGAGGCGTCAGCAGGCCGATAGCCAGGTTTGCAATGAGCATGATGCCGAACTGAACGGGATCCATGCCAAACTTCTGCACAACGGGCAGCAGGATCGGGGTCATAATCAGGATCAGCGGAGCCATGTCCATGATGCAGCCGAGCAAAAGCAGCAGAACATTGATCAGCAGCAGAACAACGATCTTGTTGTCACTGACATCCATCAGAATCCCGGTAAACTTTGCGGGGATGCGCAGGTAGGCCATCATCCATGCAAAGGCACCTGCCGCAGCGATCAGGCTGTAGATCATGGCAAGGGTCTTGACCGTGTTGTACAGGATCCGGCCCATATCCTTGAGGCTCAGCTGACGGTAGACCAGCGTTGCCACCAGCAGGCAGTAGATGCAGCCGATGGCTGCGGCCTCGGTAGCGGTGAACAGACCGGCAACAACGCCGCCCACAATGATGAACATTGCGCCGATGGCAAAAACAGCGTCCTTGGTGATGACCAGAGCTTCCTTGAACGATACGGGATCACCCTTGGGGTAGTTCCGTTTGATCGCAAAAATGTAGCAGAGCACCATCAGTGCAACGCCCAGCAGGATGCCGGGCGCATAGCCCGCCAGAAACAGCTTGCCGACCGACACGCCGCCTGCGGTCATTGCATACAGCACCATGTTATGACTGGGAGGGATCAGAAGTCCCTGACATGCACTGGAAACGGTAACGCAGATGGAAAAGTCCTTATCGTATCCGGCATCCTCCATCATGGGGATCTCGATCTTGCCCAGAGAGGAAACGTCTGCAACCGCAGAACCGGAAATGCCGCCAAAGAACATGGAAGCAAGCACGTTCACAAAGGCCAGACCGCCGCGGAAACGTCCCACCAGAACATTGGCAAACTTCAGCAGTCGGTCTGATATTCCGCCTGCACCCATGATCTCGCCCATCAGGATAAAGAACGGGATCGCCAGCAGCGAGAACGAGTTGACGGATTTTGCCATCTGCTGCACCATGGTCATCATCGGGATATTCAGGTACAGCATGGTCGTTGCGGTAGCGATCACCATGGCAAACGTTACCGGCAGGTGGCATATGATCATCACGGCAAATAAGCCGATCAGCAAGAAAACAGCAACAGATTCCTGCATAATTCACCCTCCTGTTATTTTTGTCAGTCGATCAGTTCGCTGCGCTCTGACCGCCATCGTCCAATGACGCTTCCAGCAGCTGATCGCCGTATTGATTCGTATTTTTATACTTTTTCCAGCCCAGCAGATCCAGCACTGCAAAAAATGCCATGAATCCGCCGCCCACGGGGATCATCAGATACAGCATGCCTGCCGGCCACTTCGTAGCGGCAAGGGTGCTGCTCCATGTGCTCATTACGAGCTTTGTGCCAAAGAAGCACAGGAAGCAGCCGACCACAGCCAGGATCATCTTGTTGAGCACATCAAAAAACTTCCTGACGGGCTTCGGGAACAGATTATAGAATAGTTCAATGGCGATGTGCTGATCTTTTTCTTCACCGATCGCCATGCTCAGGAAGGTCATCCAGACGATGAGGAGTAGGGAGACCTCCTGTGCCCACTTGATGCTGTAGCTCAACACGTTGCGGCAGAACACGTCCGTCGAAACGATCACCACGATCACCAGCAGGACCGCCTGCGAGTAGCGCAGAAAAATGTTATATACCATGTTGAACAGCCCAATGAGGATCTGTCGAATCTTTTTCATCGCTTTTCACTCTCCAATCTTGCTTGCAAGGCCGCCCTCATTGCGGACTGCGGCGCATCGCATCCATTCATCAGACGGAATGCCTCAATGCCCTGATACAGCAGCATCCCGTCTCCGGTAAGGGTCGTAAGGCCTGCGGCACGGGCAGCGCGGACAAATGCCGTCTCTAACGGTTTATGGATGATCTCCGCACAGACCGTGGAACGCGGCAGCCGGGTCCAAGGCACCATGTCCACATGCGGCGACGGCGAGTCATTCATGCCCATGCTGGTGGCATTGATGAGGATCTCCGACTGCAGACAGCGCAGCGGGATGCTCTCATCCCCCAGCAGAACAAAATCCAGTTCTGCCTGCGGAAAGCGCTTGCGCAGCGGGCCGATCATCGCCATTGCCATCGGCTCATCAATGTTGCACACGGTCAGGCTGCTGACGCCGCTTTCTAGAAGGGCGTACCCCAGACCGCGTGCTGCACCTCCTGCACCAAACAGGAACACCCGTTTGCCCGCAGGATCTGTGCCGTTTTGCTTCATATTCTGTACAAAGCCGTCACCGTCCGTGTTATAGCCCTTGTAGACGCCGTTTTTGCAGGTGACAACATTGACAGCACCCAGAAAATCAATTTTTTCTTCCCATTCGTCCAGCAGCGGGATGATCGCCGTTTTGTGCGGCATGGTGACCGCCAGCCCTTCAAAGTGCAGCGCACGGGTGCCTTCCACTGCCTTTTTCAGCTCCTCCGGCGTTACACGGCACCCCAGCATCACGGCGTCCATGCCAAGTGCTTCAAATGCCGCGTTGTGCACCACCGGTGAAAGCGCCTGTTCGATGGGGTCTCCGAGGATCGCATAATAACGTGTTTTTCCCGTGATCATAAGTTCTTTCCCTCGAAAAAAAAACAGGGTGTGCAGGAATCAACAATTCGGAACGACTCTTGACTCCTGCACACCCCTTTGATCGTTTGGCAGCCCTGCTCTGTACCCAGAACCGCCAAATCAGACGCTTTTTAGCCCATTGCCACAGCCTGATTGATGAGGTCCAGATACTTGCCGTCGTTGTAGCTCTCCCACAGCGGCGAGCATGCATCCACGAACTGCTGGAATTCATCGGTGGTCAGGTCTGTGATCACATTGCCAGCTTTTTCCAGCTCGGCACGGACATTTGCCTCGACCTCTGCCCACAGGTCACGCTGGTACACCCAGCTCTCCATTGCAGCATCCGCAATGATCTTGACATCATCCTCGCTCAGTTTCTGACGAAGTTTCTCGCTCATAACCAGCATATCGGGTGCACGGGTATGACCGTCCAGCGTGAAGTACTTTGCCACCTCGCAGTGCGAAACTTCCTTGTACTGGACCATGGAGTTTTCGGCACCGTCAATGACGCCGGTCTGCAGGCCGGAATAGACATCGCCATACGGCATTGCGGTCGCAACTGCGCCCAGCGCCTCGATCATGCTGATCATCAGGCTCGACTCCTGCACGCGAATGTTCATGCCCTTCATATCTGCCGGGGTGTGGATCTCGTGCTTGGAGTTGTAGAAATTGCGGGTGCCGCCATCGTACCAGGTCAGACCGTAAAAACCGGCTTCCTTCATCTTATCGCTGCGCAGGATGTCCATGCCCAGCGTCTCAGCGACCTTCCAGAAATGCTCGTCGTTCTTGTAGATGTAAGGCATGCTCAGCGCATTCAGATCATCCACGAACTCGCACATGGGGCTGATGTTGATGCGCGCAAACTCCAGACCGCCATACTGGCACTGCTCGATGGCAGACTTCTCATCGCCCAGAACGGCATCGTAATAAATGTCGATCTCGATGCGCCCATTGGTGCGCTCCAGAACCAGATCGGACCAATACCGTAGCGCCTGCGAAACGTTGAAGTTCTCCGCATGGTTTGTGGAGCAACGATATTTTACGGTCTCGCCCGATGCTGCCGTGCTGGAAGTTCCGGCAGTGCTGGATGCCGCAGTGCTGGTGGAGTTCCCGGAGCCGCCGCATGCAGCAAGACCTGCTGCAGCCATGGCAGCGGTGCACTTCATAAAATTGCGTCGGGAGATCATCTTCTTCGCCATAATAAAACCCTCCTGTTTTTGGCAATCGGCGCAAGCCTTTTTTATTTTCAGGCTGTTCCTTCTAATACAGCCCTGTTCCGTTGTGGTTCAGCGGCCCTTGAAATCCGGGGTGCGCTTTTCGAGGAAAGCAGAAATGCCCTCGCGGGAGTCCGCCGTGGTGAAGCAGTAAGACAGAGCAAGCGAGTCCGTCAGGTCGTTATAGGTAAAGACCGAGCGGTTGATCATCTCCTTGTCCATCGCCATGGTAATGGGTGCCTTTGCGGCAAGCTCCTGTGCAAGCGAATCGGCACCTGCACGCAGAGCGGCGACATCTTCAAACACTTCGGTGACCAGACCATACTGCAGCGCGGTGTCGGGTTTGATGCGCTTTGCACGAAGGATCATGTCCTTTGCGCGGCCTTCGCCGATGATGCGCGGCAGACGGATCGTACCGCCCCAACCGGGAATGATGCCCAGCGCGATCTCCGGCAGGGCAAACCGTGCATTTGCGCTGCAGATGCGGAAGTCGCAGCACATGGCCAGCTCCAGACCGCCGCCCAGACAATAGCCGTTGATGGCTGCAATGGTGGGGATCTTCAGCCCCTCCACGCGGTTATACACCTTGTAGCCGCAGGTGATCAGATAATGGGCATCGGCCGGCTGATAGCCCGGCGTTCCCATCTGTCCGATATCTGCACCGGCGATAAAGGATTTCTCGCCCGCACCGGTAATGATCAGGCAGCGAATGGAGGGATCTGCCTCCACCTCGTCCAGCAGCTTGTCGATCTGCTCCACGATGCCGGTGTTCAGTGCGTTCATCTGCTTGGGGCGGTTGATCGTCATGATCGCATAGCCCGTTTTCTTTTCCAGATAGATTTCTTCACTCATAGGTACACACTCCTTCTGAATTTTATCGTTCGACAGCGTCTTATGCCATCGGGTTCCTGCTTCAATGCGTCATTCCTTGCAGTGCATCCGTTCCGGGCGGAAGATGCATTCATCCATGATCTTCAGGTCCTCTGCCACTTTTGGACGGAAGTCCATCTGTGCCAGAACGTCCTTTTCCAGATCCACGCCCGGCGCGATCTCGGTCAGCACCACACCGTCTTGGGTCAGCCTGAACACCGCGC
>OGYU01001320.1_pt1 | contig 17749 bp, 16 predicted proteins | sample 1576581 | NCBI WGS metagenome assembly OGYU01 (sample SAMEA3541547, study PRJEB24748) | human gut metagenome | biome: human gut; feature: human-associated habitat; material: faeces | place: China | collected 2012 | reverse complement strand
GTATCTGGAGGGTGAATGGACAGGATAGTACGGTCAGTAAAATTAGTTTAAACATGCTCGATGATCGGCATCGATGTTTCGTACTTGTGTGCCAGACCCAGGGCTGCCTTTGCAGAATACACGCCCTCAACGACCATCTTGACTTCGTTCATGGCCTCTTCCATCGTGTATCCTTTTCCGATCAGGATACCTGCGCGACGGTTTCTCGAATGCATGCTGGCACAGGTTACAATCAGGTCGCCGATTCCGCTCAGTCCAAAGAACGTCTCACGGCGTCCGCCCATCGCAGTGCCCAGGCGCGCAATTTCCGTGATACCTCGCGTAATCAGTGCAGCCTTGGTGTTATCGCCGTATCCTAAGCCGTCTGCAACGCCCGCTGCCAGCGCAACGACATTTTTGAGCGCTGCACCCAGCTCGATACCCAGCACATCCGGGCTTGTATACACGCGGAATACCGGGCTCATAAAAATGCTCTGGATTTTTTCCGCAATTTCTTTTTTCTTAGAACCGACAACGATCGTCGTAGGGATTCCCTTGCCCACCTCTTCTGCATGGGACGGACCGGAAAGTACTGCCACCTCCGCCTGCGGAACCTCTTCTTCAATGATCTGAGAAAGCGTCATCAGCGTGTTTTCTTCCACGCCCTTTGCAACGTTTACGATGATCTGTCCCTGTGCTGCCACATCCTTTAACTGATGCGCCGTGCTTCTGGTAAACGGGGACGGAACTGCCAAAACGAGCAGATCCATACCCTCCACAGCAGCCTTTAAATCTGTCGTGAATACCACACTGTCATCCAGAATGACTCCCGGCAGCTTGGAGGTCTGTTCATGCTTTTCCTGCAGCATCGTAATCTCATCTGCAAGTGCGCTCCAGACCGTTACCTGATGTCCGTTATTTGTCAAAAGCCAGGTCAACGCAGTGCCCCAGCTGCCGGCACCGATCATACCGATTTTTGCCATAGTTATTTTACCATCCTACTCTAATTTATATCTGCTTTGTTTCCTGGTTCAGCGCTTCTTTATTTTTCTTAAAAAGATAGGTCTTGCGTTCTGTACCGGAAAGCAGACGTTTGATATTCTCCCGGTGCTTCCAATACGCCATTGCCGTCAGAAACGCCGCAATCCCATACATTTCAATCCGGTGTCCCACCGGCATGGAAAACAGATCCATCTGTCCCATAATCACCATTTCGATCAGGAATCCTGCATAAACCAACAGGGAACCGAGGGAAACATAATGCGTCAGCAGGAAGGTACCGAAAAACAGGATCACACCCATGGGAATAAATGCAGGATGGATCGCCAGGATCAGGCCTGCTGTTGCAGCAATGCCCTTGCCGCCCTTAAAGCCTAAATAAAACGGATAGTCGTGTCCCAGAATTGCACCCAGCGCCGCATACATTGCAAGCAGATAATACATATCCTCATGTACGCCGCCTGCAAACAACAGGCGCACTGCTACGATTGCCAGGATACATTTTAAAATATCTCCTGCCAGTACGATCAGTCCTGCCTTTGTGCCCAGCACGCGCAGCGTATTTGTCGTTCCCGCATTGCCGCTTCCGTAGTTGCGGATGTCGATTCCATGCAGTTTTCCATAAATATAGGCAGTCTGAAACAAACCGAACAGATAGCCGATGGCTACACAGACCAGACGTTCCATCATTCGTTATTCTCCTTCCTCTCTCTGATAATAAATTTCAGAGGTGTTCCGCGGAACCCGAACGCCTCGCGGATTTTATTTTCTATATATCTCGTATACGAGAAGTGCATCAGCTCTTTATCGTTGACGAAAATAACAAATGTCGGAGGCTTTACCGATACTTGCGTAATGTAATACAGCCGCAGGCGCTTTCCCTTGTCCGTCGGAGGCTGCTGCAATGCAACCGCTTCCGCCATAATTTCATTCAATACGCCCGTTGCAACCCTCAGCGCATGGTTCTCAATGACTGCATCGATCGTCTCAAAAAGCTTGGGCAATCTCTGTCCGGTCAGTGCAGAAATGAAAATAATCTCTGCATATGGCATAAAGGAAAGGGTGTTTCGGATCTTTTCCTGGAAACGATAAATCGTCTTATCATTTTTCTCAATGGCATCCCACTTGTTGACCGCAATGATCATGCCCTTGCCCCGCTCATGAGCAATTCCTGCAATCTTGGCATCCTGCTCGGTCACGCCCTCTTCCGCATCGATGACAAGCACGACGACATCGGCGCGCTCTACCGCGCTGACGGTGCGGACGATCATATAGCGCTCCAGCTCTTCTTTAATTTTATTTTTGCGTCGAAGCCCTGCCGTATCAATGAAGATGTACTCTTTTCCGTTATGCACTACCTCGGTATCCACCGCATCCCGCGTTGTACCTGCAATATTGGAAACGATCACCCGATTTTCACCGATCAAGCGGTTAATAATGGACGATTTACCGACATTTGGTTTTCCGACAATCGCAATTTTCGGACGATCATCCTCCTCTTCCATCTCTGCATCTTCAGGGAAATGACGTACAACTTCGTCCAGCATATCGCCGATCCCCATCCGGTTTGCCGCAGAGATCGGCCACGGATCACCGATTCCCAAATTATAAAACTCATAGACATCCGCCATGTATTTCTGGAAGCTGTCTACTTTGTTGACTACCAAAACCACCGGCTTGTGGGAACGGCGCAGCATATCCGCTACCTTGGAATCTGCATCCACCAATCCCTGCTTGACATCTACCATAAACAGAATCACGTCCGCCGTGTCGATGGCGATCTGTGCCTGCTCCCGCATCTGGGACAAAATGATGTCCCCGGAATCCGGCTCGATACCGCCGGTATCAATCAGGGTAAAATTTTTATCCAACCACGAAATGTCCGCATAAATACGGTCTCTCGTAATGCCCGGTGTATCCTTTACGATGGAGATCATCTCTCCCGCCAGTGCGTTAAACAGTGTCGATTTTCCGACATTGGGTCTGCCAACTACTGCAACGATTGGCTTTCTTTTTCTTGCCATATATGCTCCTTTCCTTATAACGGACAACATTTCTCCCGCCTGTCCTTTGGCAATGCGCTGATTTTTCTAAACTGCACAGCTGCAATTTCCGGACTGGGGTTAAAATTCGCCCAGCAAACTTTCCGTAAAATCATATCCGCTTGATTTTACAATATTCACGGGTACTTGTAAAGCGTTGGAAATATCCTCAACCGTATAGTCGTCCAACAGCACCCTTTCGCCGCTTCGAAGGACGTTGATCGGCAACAGCAGCTCTTCGCCCAGATGCTCGCCCTTTAACTGCGCCATGATATCCTGTCCTGTTAAAAGCCCTGTTACCGTAATCCGTTCCCCAAAAAAGTCGTTGCGGATCGGATGCACATGGACGCAGAGCCCCGGAAATTCTTCCTCCATCCGCCTCGCCATCCGTTCGATATAGGGTGCGACGATTCTGCCGGTTACTGTAGAAATTTCCCGCTTTCTGTGATTCCAGCGCTCCATCGCGCCGCTTTTTCGAAGCTGCCGCAGGGAATCTTCAAATTCCTCCAGCAAAAGCCGTATCATGCCGACACCGTTTTCCAGCTGCAGATACCCATCGTAGTTATCCTCGTCCGGAATCTCCTCTTCCGCCAGGATATACCATTCGTCGCTGGCGTGGATAAAGTGCAGACCGTACTCGGGAAAAAGCTTTTCCTGCCATTTGTGGATCGTCGCAAGCACCTGCTGCGCGTCTTCTTTTGTAAAGGGCTCCAGAGGATCCAGTCCCTCCCGGTATTTCGACAGTCCAACCGGCACAACCGACACGCTGCGCAGATGCGGCAAATATTTCGACATGTCGGAAATGCTGCGTTCCAGCTCTGCACCGTCGTTGACTCCCTTGCATAAAACGATCTGACCGTTCATCTCGATGCCCGCCTCGTAAAAGCGATCGACCTTTTTGAGCGCGTCGCCTGCAAAACGGTTGTGCAGCATCATGCAGCGCAGCTCCGGATTTGTGGTCTGAAAGGAAATATTGATCGGAGACATATGATATTTGATCACACGTTCCACATCCTTGTCAGACATGTTTGTCAGAGTCACATAGTTGCCCTGCAAAAAGGAAAGACGCGAATCGTCATCTTTAAAATACAGTGTTTCCCGCATTCCCTTCGGCATCTGGTCGATGAAACAGAAAATACATTTGTTGCTGCAGGAACGGTAATCGTCCATCAGTCCGTTTTCAAACTCGACTCCCAGATCCTCCGCGTAATCCTTATCGATCTCCAACAGCCATTCTTCCCCGGACGGCTTGGCGATCAGCACCTCCACATACTCTTCCTCGATCATATATTGATAATCAAAAATATCTTCTACCGTTTCACCGTTGATCTCCAGCAGGCGATCTCCGGGTTCTATCCCCATCTCCTCTGCGATGCTGTCCGGTTTTACAGTTTTAATCAAATGCCCTTTTTGCTTCTTCATGAACTATCCTACTCCTGCATGCTTTCTGATCGGAAATTCTTCTTTTTTTGAATCCAATTCCTGTACCTTCCTATTTTACTAGAAAAATCCCGCTCTGTCACGAGAAATTTCTTGACGCGCCAACAGGCGGATGATATAAATGAAAGGTAAATGTACTGTCTGATGAATTCCATCAGGATATAATGGAGGAAAATCAAATGCCTAATTTACGCGAACTGGAAAATGCACTTCCCGTTGGCCCTCTGAAAATCATTGCGTTAAACTCCGCAGAGAAGCTCGGCAGAAATGTCAATGATTATCTCGTAACATTCCGCAGAAATATGCGCAAGACCGTACATGACGATCCTGCATTCCGCGGCTATATTGAAAACAACTATCTGGTTGACGCCAGCTGCCCCCGTTTCGGCAGTGGGGAAGGCAAGGGTGAACTACACGAATCCGTCCGCGGTACCGACCTCTATCTTCTGGTCGATGTCTGCAACCATAGCCTGACCTATTCTTTAAACGGCTATACCAACCATATGTCTCCCGATGACCATTATCAGGACTTAAAAAGAATGATTGCCGCCGTAGAAGGTAAGGCAAAGAGAATCAATGTCATTATGCCCTTCCTGTACGAAGGCCGTCAGCACAAAAGAAGCGGCCGTGAATCTTTGGACTGCGCCTATGCACTGACAGAGCTCGCTGAAATGGGCGTTACCAACTTTATCACCTTCGATGCGCACGACCCCAGAGTACAGAACGCAACCCCTCTGTGCGGCTTCGATAACTTTACCCCTCCGTATCAGTTCATGCGTGCCCTGCTCGACAACGTGCCGGATCTCATCATCGACAAGGATCATATGATGGTTATCAGCCCGGATGAAGGCGCACTCGACCGTACCACTTATTTTGCAAATGTGCTCGGCGTCAACATCGGTATGTTTTATAAGCGCCGCGATTACTCCGTGATCGTAAATGGCAAAAATCCCATCGTTGCGCATGAATTCTTAGGAGATAATATTGACGGCAAGGATATTGTGATCGTCGATGATATGATTTCCTCCGGCGGAAGTATGCTTGATACCGCCCGTCAGTTAAAGGAGATGAACGCAAGACGTGTCTTCATCTGTACGACCTTCGGTCTGTTCACAGACGGCATGGCTGCATTCGACGAAGCCTATGAAAAGGGATGGTTCGACAAGGTAATCACCACCAACCTCACCTACCAGATTCCCGAACTGCTCTCCCGCCCTTACTACATCGAAGCGGACATGAGCAAGTTCCTGGCATCCATCATCGACTTCATGAACCACGATGTTTCCATGTCCAACGTCCTGACTCCTACCGAAAAGATCCGTACAATTCTGGAAAAATACAACAAGCGCGAGTCTTATTTATAAATTCCGTTATCAGACAGCTATACTGTCCGGTGTCTTTATAAAAAAGTGTAAAAAAAGAGCGAACCACTGCAAGGTGCAGAATGGTTCGCTCTTTTTTGTTCATGACAATAGAATGCGCACAGAACGTGCATTCTATTGTTTGCTGTCAACTACGTTCCAAAATCAGTCAGAGTTTACTTCATCACCATCTCTGCATCTGCCGGAAGCTCAAACGGCAGTTTTCCGGGCTTTTGCTGATACCAGAATGCCACAGAGGTATAATCATCGTATCTCGGTCCTGTCCAGCCAAGGTTGTCCATTGTCATCTTAAAATTCTTCGAAAAATAAACCGGATCTTTTACATGGAAGCGGTAAAGCAAAAAGCGCTGCTGCTGGTTGTAAAACTCTTCGTTATCGCCAAGGATCGCATATAATCCGGTATACAATCCGGAGAAGGTCTGATATTTGTTCAAAATAATATCATTTCCGAACCCGTAAGATCCGCAGAAATAATCCTCCGTACCGGTATAATTCATGGAAGGGTATTTCGCACCATCAATATACATCTTGATCTCGCCCTCTACCCAGCAGGTGTTGTTGCCATTCATACCGGAGGAAAAACATACACCGGCAAACATTCCGGGACCCTCAACGTTGTCCAGCACAGTATAGGAACGTCCTTTCTGCACCGGATGCTCCTGTCTGTAAACTGCATGGAAATATCCGCTGTCCTCCGGAATTTCCCCGTGCCAGCCGGAAATCATATAAAACAGCGTCTGCTTCTGCTCTCCTCTGTTTTCCATTGTAATTTTACAATGCTTGTAAAAAGGCATCTCCCAGTAGCTGTTATAGCCGCGTCCCGGTGCAGTCAGCATCGTCGCAGCGTTCAGTACAACATACTTTCCATCCCTGTCCTTGAAATTTTCATCATAAGCGCATCCGAAAAATGCGGAAATCGGTGCTTCTACCGAAGGGAACTCCTCATTATCCCAATAGATTCTCATCACAAAGGAATGTCCCACATAGCCGGTAAACCAGATATGCGTAATCATACCCGGTCCGTCGGTATCGCATAAAACAACCGTTTCTCCCGGCTCAATGTCGATACAGGGACGCAATTTTTCGCAGTCCTTTGCATGCGTGCCGCCTTCTCTGGTTCCTGTTGGATTCTCTGCGGAAAACCCAAAACTCTCTCTCTGCCTGATCTGAAAAAGTGATGTCTCCATATCAAAATCTCCCTTTCGCTGCTCTTTTGTATTCCTTTTCCGTTTTACAGCTTATGTTTATTATATCTGATTTTCTTTTTTCTGAAAAGGGATAACTTGCATTTCAAAATCTATAGTTTTAAAAAGGACACAGAAAACTCCTTTGCAAAACACCTCCGGACGAGTTATACTGAAAGAAAAACGGGAGTGTCATACATGGACCAGAATGAATCCAAAATGCAGATCGCAGTACTGATCGATTCAGAAAACGTCAGTTCCAGATATGCATCTATCATTTTTAATGAAATCGAAACCTACGGCTTTGCCACTTATCGCCGCATCTACGGTAACTGGACAAAAAATAACGGCTGGAGTGAAAATATTCTTCTGGAGAATTCCATCACACCGATTCAGCAGTTTAACTATACCTCGGGCAAAAATTCTTCCGACATGACGATGGTCATCGACGCGATGGACATCCTCTATTCCGGCAATGTAGACGGTTTCTGTCTCGTCACCAGCGACAGCGATTTTACCCGGCTCGCCATGCGCCTGCGGGAAGCCAATATGTACGTGATTGGTATGGGAGAATCCAAAACCCCTGCCGCCCTCACAAAAGCGTGCAACAAATTCATCCATCTGAATCTGATTTTTGAAGCAAGTGTTACCCTTTCCGAAAGTCAGACCGCCGAACTGCATGAAGACTTTTCCTCCGACCGCAGCGTCAAAGCGAATGCAGTTACCCCCATCGCTGATATCGAAGAAGCCATCATTTCTGTCATCAACGATAATGAAAACAAAGGGAAACTCACCTATATGGGAGAAATCGGCAGCCGTTTAAACAGCAAATTCACCGATTTCGATGTCCGCAATTATGGATATACCAAGCTCTTAACCTTTATTCAGGACAAATGCGCCAAGCTCGAGCTGGTGAAAGAAAATTCCTCTTATTATGTGAAAGTCCGCGAAATAAACAATGTTTCCGAAATGCAGAAGGAAGTAACGGATCTCATTGAGAAAAGCGGCGGCAGTGTGGATAATCTCTCTGTCATCTACGACTGCCTGAAAAAGAAGCATCCGGACTTTGACCTAAAGGATTACGGCTACAGCCGCCTGTCCAGCTTTTTACGCAGCATGGGCAATATTTCCGTCCGTGGAAACGCTGTTACCCTAAAGGATGCAGCAAAGCAAAAGACTCGAAAAAAAACAAAACAATAGGATGCACATTTCGCGAATCTTCTATTGTCACGAACTATGAGAAACACGCTCCGCGAGTTTCTCAAGTTATCGCGGCAGTCGCCAAGGTCTCGTGCAAGCACGGACTTTGGCTCGTTGCACGCGTAAACAATAGAATGCACGCTCCGCGAACATTCTATTGTCATGAATAAAAACGTCCGGCAAAATGCCTTTGGATTTTTTCCATCTGCATTCTACCGGACGTTTTTCAGATCGTCTCAGGCTTCTTGAACGGATTCTGCGATCCGCTCTCTGATATAACTTTCCAGGAAATCCGCCGTCTTTTCAATCCCCATCCGGCTGCTGTTGATGCTCAGATCATAATTACGGGAATCTCCCCATTTTCCCTTTACGTAATAGTTGTGGTACATCTTACGCTGGCGATCCTGCTTTTCGATCATATTCTTCGCTTCTTTCTCCGTCAGGTTGTGAAGCTTCATAATACGCGCAGTCTTGACCGGAATATCGCCCAGCACGAAAATCGTGATCAATCCTGGGGTTCCTGCAAGTTTTGTTTCCGAGCAGCGTCCTACAACGACAAAGGATTCTCCCTCATCTGCTTTTTTCTTCAGATACTCGAACTGCATCTGCGCGATATTTTCTTCTGCAGAGGTCGAATACTCCCTTACCCTTCTGGAAAACAGGATGTTTCTGGGCACTTCATCATAACGGTGCAGCGTTTTGGCGTCTACGTTTCTCTCCTGCGCAATAGATTCCAGAATATTGCTGTCGTACAAGGGCAGATCAAACCTTTTTGCCAGAGTCTCCGCAATCACATGTCCGCCGCTTCCAAATTCCCGTCCTACAGAAATAATCAGCTGTTTCTTCATACACATACCCCTCCGTTACCCCTTATATTTTTCGTTTCGGAGAATTCCGTTTTACCGCAGGCAAAAAACTCCCTCCGGCAAAACAGGATTCTGCTTTTAGAAATATCTCAGGAAAATGCAAACCATCGAAATCGAAATGACAATGATCGTCGCAGGTGCCGCATATTTACAGTAATATCCCCATCCAATCGGATAGCCTTGCTTGGTCGCGACGGAAATTCCAACAACGTTTGCAGATGCGCCAATCGGTGTTGCGCTGCCGCCGATATCGGTTCCCATGGAAAGTGTCCACGCCAGCGTAGTCAAATCTATGCCCTGCAGCGCCGACAGCGTCTGGATGACCGGAATCATCGTCGCTGCAAACGGAATATTGTCAACAAATGCACTTGCAATTGCGGATATCCAGAGAATAATCGCGCACATCAGCATGCCGTTGGAGCCGCTCAATTTACTGATCAGACCGGCGATTTCTTCCAGTACGCCCGTCTGCTCCAATCCGCCGACTACAACAAACAGACCAATAAAGAATAAAAGCGTCTTATAGTCTACTTTGGCAAGCAGCTCTTTTGCATCCTTATACTGTGTCACAAGTGTCAAAATCGCAATAAACGTACCGATAAACGCAACGGTCAGCCCCGTCTGCGCATGGGTTACCAAAAGGACAACTGCCAGCAGGAAAATGACACAGCTCTTTGCAAACTCGCCCTTATCTGTAATCGCTTCCTTCGGATCGGGATAAGAAGTAACCGGAACCGCAGTGCTCTGCCCGGACAGCTCCTTATGGAAGCATAAGTAAAAATAAATCACGATGACAACCAGCGAAATCAGAGCGATAAAGCCGGTGTTGGAAATAAATTCACCGAAGGTATATCCCAGGGATGTGCCGATGATAATGTTGGGCGGGTCTCCACACATCGTTGCCGAACCGCCAAGGTTCGCACAGAAAATTTCCGACAGAATAATCGGAACCGGATTACACTTGAGCGTCTGCGCCAGCTCCAGCGTAACTGCCGCCAAAAACAGGATGACCGTAATACTGTCGATGAACATCGCCAGTACAAAAGACATCAGCATAAACGTGATAAATACCGGAATCGTGCGATATTTTACCAGCTTTGCGATCTCCAGACAGAGCCAGCGGAAAAATCCTGCCTTTCCCATTCCCTCTACCATGATCATCATACCTAAAATGAAAATGATGGTAGACCAGTTAATTCCGGATGAAGATGCCTCTCCTTCCGCTGCCGTGTACCAGAAGCTTGCCTGAAAGATGCTTTTCACATTCAGCGTTTCCACAATCGCATCCTTACTGTGCATGCCCAGTCCGAACACCAGTACGATCATCAAAAGTCCACAGCCAAGGGACACATACTGCCGCTCGATTTTGTCCAGGACAATCAGGACAAACATCACAACGAAAATCAGAACTGCCAATATATGCGGTGCCATTTTCGTTCCCTCCTCTCATATTCTCTTTTGACATTATAATGCATTTTTCGAGGAAGCATAATTGATACTTTGCACAATAAATTCAATCAAAATTCGGCATCTTTCCAGTTCTCTTAACATTCTTCTGGACAATTTGACATAGCACGTCAACTCTGCATGAAACCTTCTCCGCTTCCAGAGCATGAACTGCCGTCTTTTTCCATTCACTCCATCGGAACTGCAATCCCGATCAGCGTGTCCTCCGCCAACTGATAGGCAATCTCCTCTTCCCAGTTTAAATCAGCTGTTTTTTGTGAAAAATGGAGCTTTAACATCGCCTGATCTTTTGGCGCAGAACCGGCGTTTTTCAATGCCGCCAAAAACAGCTGATATTCCGGATCCGTAATCAGGTACAGCTCTGTCATCTCCCCTGCGGTTTCGCCATAAAAATACCAGTCTTCAAATTCACAGTGCGGATTAAAAAAAACAAACGCATTGTCCGCCTGATAAAAACCGTGCCTGTCCTTTGCAGAAGCTTTTTTCGCAGGCGGATTGTTAAAATCGTCTTCCGTATTTTGCGGTGAACCTGCATCTGTGCTGCCTGCTGCAGTTCCGTCAGATTCTGCCCAGGGGATATCGTTCTCACCCATAAGCTCCGGGACCAGGTCTTTCGCAGCCTCATACAAACGTCCAAAGCGTTCCAGTTCCCTGCACAGCGGCAGCAACTCCTCGCCAAGCTCTGTCAAATGGAAACGAACATCGTCTGTCCGATGGGCTCTCTCCTGAAGCATCCCAAATACATCGGTATCCGACAGGTCTTCCAATCCTCCCGGTTTTTCGTCTGCGGACACAACGATTGCAGCCGTGCCCTCTTTTTCCGCGGACACAACGATCTCCGCCATGCCCTCTTTTTCTGCGGACACCAGACCGACAGCCTGCAGCACACAAAGCTCTGCCGCCACGCCCTGCTCGTCTTCGTCCATACATCCCGCCAACTGTTTTTCGGACATCGGCTCTTTTTTTAATAAAAATACGATCTGCAGGCGGCTGCCGCTCAAAAGCTTCGCCGCCTGCAAACCGGACTTCCATACGTTTTCTGTATTCATCCTGTAAGGCTTACCTCATCTGTATTTCTATCTCCGGCTGAGGTACGTCCAGACAGGAAAATCCGATCTGTACCTTGAACAGGTCGCCGTCCAGATAGATTTCAAACGTTCCCTTCTGCAGCGTCGTCAGGTTCTGCGCAATCGACAGTCCCAGTCCGCTGCCCTCCGTACTTCTGGAAATATCGCCGCGGATAAACCGTTCCGTCAGCTCCTCGGCACGGATGTTCAACGCCTGCGCGGAAATATTTTTCATCGTAAATACTGCGATTTCCCTATCATCCTGTCTGACTCTGCGGATTTCCAGATAGACCCGCGTGCCTTCCAGCGCATACTTGCAAACATTGGAAAACAAATTCTCCACCACGCGCCAGATTCTTCTCGGATCGGCTTCGATATAAACCGGCTCCGGCGGCAAACTGACGATCATTTCCAGGCATTTTTCCTTTAATTTGTCATCGAACTCCCCGCAGGTCTGCTTGACGAGTTCCTTGAAATCCAGTCGCTCCATCTGCAAAGAAATATTGCCGGACGTGATCTTGGACGCTTCCACCAGATCGTCCGTCAGCTGCTTCAAGCGCTGAGACTTCACATCCAACACCTGAATATAGCCTTTCGCGCGCTCATTGTCGATCTGCTCGCGCTTTAACAGGTTCACAAAATTGATAATTGACGTCAGCGGCGTTTTGATATCATGAGAAACATTCGTAATCAGATCGGCTTTTAACCGTTCGTCCTTCATGCTCTTTTCAACCGCCGTCTTGATGCCGTCTCCGATGCCGTTGACCGCTTCTGCCAGCTCCCGGTTTTCTCCGTGCATGTCGGAAAGATCGACCTTCAGATCCAGATCGCCGCGCCCCAATCGAACCGCAATGTTCACAATCTGCTGCAGATCCTTTTTCGAACTGTACAGCACCAGAATCGCAATGATATCGATTACAGCCGCAATCAAAATTCCTACAACACCGCAGCCGCCCAGAATCAGGTTGCCCGCAAGCAACAGCAAAAACGGAAGCAGACTTCTGACCAGAATGTGCCCGTTGTCATAAAGCCGCAGCACGCCGTTTCCAATCCGACTGAAAATCAGCCGCAGCATGGAATTGCTCCACAGTGTATGCGCCCTCGCCCGTCTGACAAGACTCAAATAGAAAAACAAAAACACATCGTCCAGTAAAAAGGCAACAACACCCACTGAAAACGGGAACCACACCGCATGCGTCACATCCGTCAACGTCGTCTGCGCAAGCAGATATAAAAGCCAGCTGACGCCGAGGATCATACCCATCATCAAAATTCCTGCCGCCACAAACGGCTCCGTCAGCACCGTGTCCCGAATCCTTAATTCGATCTGATAACCGCCGCCCTCTTTGCGGACGCGCCCTTCATACCGGGTTATCCGAAGCAGCAGCCAGACAGAAACCACAAGAAATAACATGCCGGCTGCAGCCAGATAACCGTAATAAGGAACGACTCTGTGGTACGCCGCACGCGCAGTTGCAAAGCCGTCCTGTGCCGGATACGTCATATCAACTGCCAGCCATACCCGCGTATTATCGCCAAAGGCATACTGATAGGAGGACAGCTCCTGTCTAAGTTTATCCGCAACAATCTCTGTATTCGTCAAAAGCTCTGCCCGATCCGCATTATAGCACAGATATCTGCCATATTCTTCGAACTGCCTTGTGATTTCGTCTAATTTTTTATCTGTAAAATCGTCATTCAGATTCGTATAATAATGGACTTCGCCATCCTGATCCATCCGGTAACAATATCGGATATTTGACGCGTCCAGACCGTAACTGTCTTTGTACGCCGAATATTCGGAAAAATTATAAAAAAGTTCCTTCGACGTCGTCTTTAAATCATCCCGCAGCTGAATGTATTCGTCTGTGTCGGACGCATATTGTGCCAGGTCCTTTCCCTCCGCAGACAGATACCGGGGCACCAAAAGATCCAGCTCCATCCCATCTGCATCCGAATAATTCAGTCCCAGCTCCTCGCACTTTTTCTGATATTCTTCCCGGCTGGAGGGAAGCTCCTGAATCATCTGCATCGAAAGCGACTGCTTCTGCCGTTTCTGATCCAGCTTCTGCAACACATTCAGGGTTGCCGTTTCCCCGTTCCAGTCGTTCCCGCTCAGCCCCTCCTGACCGGAAAAAACGCTGGAATCCCCTTTAAAATAAGCGTCCAGCTGTGCCTTCGTCGCAAAAACCTTTTCCGTCACGAAGCCATAATTTCCCCATTTGATCAGATCATCCAGATAAAAAGACGCCGTTGCCGTCGTGTCACGGACATCTTCCTGCCTGTGGGCAAATTCCGCGATATCGATCTGCTTTTGTCCATTATAAGTTCCGTCCGTTTCCAACTGGCTTCGGATGACAGAAAGCCGCGTCACTCCCCGAATTTCTTCGGACAGAATATCCGTGAACAGATCGGAATTTTCAAACGAATTACTGTTTTCAAGCAGATTGATCTGCTGTTCATACAGCCTGCCGTTTCTCTCCACACTGACCGAACTATTGCAGGCAAGCCCGACAAAAATTGCCGCAAAAGCCGCTGCCAGCACTTTCTGAAAAATGAGCAGCACTCTTCTGTCCTTCTTTCCAATGACCCATTTCTTTTTCATGAGCCCGTACTCCTTTCCGGCTTTTTTCGTCACGGCTGCTTCTCGATCTTGTATCCGACACCCCAGACAACCTTCAGATAACGGGGCTCCTTCGGATTAATCTCAATCTTTTCCCGGATGTGTCGGATATGGACAGCCACTGTATTGTCCGCACCGATTGCCTCTTCTTCCCAGATGCTTTCATAGATCTGATTAATCGAAAAAACACGCCCCTGATTGCGCACCAGAAGCAACAGAATATTGTATTCAATCGGTGTCAGCTTGACTGGCTCTCCGTCCACCGTAACCTCTTTGGTCTCGTCGTTGATCACGAGTCCGCCAGCGCGGAACACTGCATTATTGTCCGTGTTTAAATTTCCCAGCTTCGTGTAGCGGCGCAGCTGCGACTTCACCCGCGCAACGAGCTCAAGCGGATTAAACGGTTTTGTCACATAGTCATCCGCGCCGATGTTCAGCCCCAGAATCTTGTCCGCGTCCTCGGATTTTGCCGACAGGATAATGATCGGAATGCTGCTGTATTCCCGAATTTTGAGCGTCGCATGGATTCCGTCCAGCTTCGGCATCATAATATCGATAATCAGAAGCTGAATGTCGTTTTCTTTTAACGCCCGGATCGCCTGCTCCCCGTCATATGCCTTGATGACATTGTAACCCTCCTGAGCCAGATAAATTTCGATTGCTTCCACAATCTCTTTATCATCGTCACATACCAGAATATTTGTCATAATACCCTCCGTTTCCTGCTTTCTCTCTATTAAATCAGAAAAATCTGAATCTGCTGTCCGGGATATTCTTAATATTTTATAAAGATTTTACCGGCAGCAGCCGTTTTTACGCGCATTCTATTGCTTCAGCATCAGAAACGCCGCCAGATTTCCGCGTTTTCCCTTGCTCGCCCGATGAGAAAACAGATAGCCCGGATTGCAGCAGGTACAGATATCCGTCATCGACAGATGCTCCTTTAAAATCCCTGCGCCAAGCAAAATTGCTTCATTGGCACGCCACAGGTCCAGCTGATATTTTCCATTGACCTTTTCGGTCAGTATATTTTTCATGGAAACGTCCTGATATCTCTCCTGAGAAAAGAGCTTTTCAAAAGGTTCTGCCACATCTTTTCCGACTTCATAGCAGTCCTGACAGATCGACGGCCCAATCGCCGCAAAAATATCCTCCGGACAGCTTCCATACGCCTCGCGCATCGCTTCGACTGTCTTTTTTCCCATCTCACCGACTGTCCCCCGCCACCCGGAATGAGAACAGCCGATCGCATGATGCACCGGATCGACAAACAAAAGCGGCACACAGTCCGCATAAAACGTGCCAAGTATCAACCCGGGCACGTTTGTGATCAGTCCGTCCACATCCCGATAATCTTTTTCTTTCGTCACGCCCTTTCCTGCATCCTCTTTTTCCACACGGCGGATGTTTGTCGTATGGGTCTGATCGGAGCAGACGAACGCGTCCGAAGTTGTCCCGAACACGCCTGCCGCCCGCCGGAAATTTTCATCCACCGCCTCCCGGCTCGTATCCCGCGCATAGCTGAAATTGAAAGAAGCACAGTCCCCGGTACTGACACCGCCGAACCTGCTGGTGACCATATGAGTCACTATATTTAACCGTTCTAACGCCGGAAAGGTGAGATATTCCACCTCTCCGCTTTTGTGAATTTCCATCCCCGGATAACCCGTCTTTTTCCGGATCAGATCTTTTTTTGCTATCTTCGTCTCCTGCTGTTCCACGTCCCTGCCCTCCTGTATTCAAATGCATTTTGAATCCACTGGATCTCTTTCCTGCAGACCGCCACCACGTCAAAGCGGATCTGTACATCCCCCTCTGCAGGATGCTTCCACAGATACCAGTCTGCGCAACGGCAGATTTTTTCCTGCTTTGCGCTCCCAACCGCCTCCAACGCTGTCCCAAATCGGTCGTCGTTCCGATATTTTACTTCAAAAAAAACAAGGCAGCCCCGGTGAAACCCGATGATATCGATTTCTCCCCTGCTGCACCTGTAATTACGCTCCAGAATGTTTACTCCGCTGCGCATCAGATAAGCTGTCACTGCTTCCTCCCAGAAAGCGCCCACCTGTCTTTTATTCATTTAACCTTCTTTCACAAAATGACCGATGAAGCTTCTGCGGTGAATCGCCGTCGGTCCCATGGTCTGCAGCGTCTCGATATGCTCTTTTGATCCATACCCTTTATTGCGTGCAAATCCGTAGCCCGGAAAAACTTCCTCATACTGCTCCATCATCCGATCCCTCGTCACCTTCGCTACAATGCTCGCCGCAGCAATGGATACGCTTTTTGCATCTCCCTTGATGATCGGAACCTGTTGAATTGCCACCTGCGGAATCCTTACCGCATCGTTTAGCAGAACTGCAGGCTGAGGATTCAGCTTTTCAATCGCCTGACGCATCGCTTCGTAGGTCGCCTGCAGGATGTTGATCTCATCGATTCGCTGTGGGCTGACAATCCCGATTCCCACCGCCACTGCGTGCTCCAAAATGATGTCATATAACTGTTCCCTTTTTTCTGCAGAAAGCTGCTTGGAATCGTTCAGATACAATATTTCGCAGTTCTTCGGCAAAATAACCGCGCCTGCAACAACCGGTCCCGCCAGCGGTCCCCTTCCAACCTCGTCAATGCCGCAGATCAGGCCTTCCTTTTCATAGTCCCGTTCATACTGCTGCAGCTGATAAATCCGCGCTGTTTCCTTTTCCAGCGTCTCCCGCTGCTTTTCCGAACGCCGGATCAGCGCCTGCACACCGCTTCTTGTGTCTTCCCGATAGGTTTGTTCCAGATTTTCCAACAGGCCTGCCGCAGACTCTGCCTCTGTCCGCATGGAGGCTTTTTTCAAGCGCTCTCCGGCTTCTGCAAACCGCGCTTTGATTTCCCCGATTTTTTCCATATCAGATGTCCCTTACTGGTGTTTTAACACTCCAAATTTATGAAACGGCCAGATTCTGACCCACGCTTTTCCGATAATCTGATCCCGGTGGATATTTCCGACGCTCGGCTCCCGGCTGTCCGAGCTGTTGTTTCGATTATCGCCCAGCACAAAATATTCGTCCTCGCCGAGGGTAATCGGCTCGCCTGCGCGCCCCGGTGACAGCATCACTTCCTTGCCGTAGCCTTCCTCCAGCACCTGTCCGTCAATGTAAATCGTTCCGTCCGTGCCGATCTGAACCGTTTCGCCGGGCAGACCAATAATCCGCTTAATATAGTAAACATTTTCATCGTACTGGAATGGGAACACGATAATATCAAAGCGCTGCGGATCCTTGAAACGATACGAAATCTTGTCTACGATCAGGTTATCGTTATTGCTCAGTGTCGGCTCCATCGAGCTTCCGTTGACCTCCGTGCGCTGTCCGACAAATGTGATCACCAGCCAGGTGATACCCAGGACAACTACGATATATAAAAGCGTGCTTCCGATTTCTTTCAGGATTGCTTTTCCACTCATGGCTTACGCCTCCTTTTTCGGCAATTCCAGCGTCATGCGGCCGAGCCTGCCG
>OGYU01001315.1_pt1 | contig 17833 bp, 8 predicted proteins | sample 1576581 | NCBI WGS metagenome assembly OGYU01 (sample SAMEA3541547, study PRJEB24748) | human gut metagenome | biome: human gut; feature: human-associated habitat; material: faeces | place: China | collected 2012 | reverse complement strand
ACCTCCGGGAAAGGATGGCAAGGTTTATCCGACAACACTCGTTGCTGCGAAAGAACAAAAAGGATCTGTTTCTGAAAGGTCTGGACGATCTCAAAATTACCCATACCAATCCGCAGGGCGCGTACTATGTTCTGCTGGACATTGCCGAGTTCGGCTACGAGAGCGACCTCGAGTTCTGCGAGGATCTGGCGCATTATGTCGGCGTAGGCGCGGTTCCCGGCTCGAGCTTCTTCCGTGAGCCGGTCAACAACCTGATTCGCCTGCATTTTGCCAAGAAGGACGAGACGCTGCTCGATGCACTCAACCGTCTGGAAGGTCTGCGTGATAAGATCAAACCGAAACACCGATAAACAGGAGGAAAAGCCGTCATGGATGTAAAGAAAGCCGCAGCGGAAACGAAGGACTACATCGTATCCATCCGCCGGGAATTTCACCGGCACCCGGAGCTGAGCCTGCAGGAATTCCGCACGGCGCAGCGCATCGAGGAAGAGCTGGACAGGTTCGGCATCCCGCACACGCGCGTAGGCGAAACCGGCGTGCTCGGCACGCTGAAGGGCGTAAAGGACAACGGAAAAGTGCTGGTTCTGCGTGCGGATATCGACGCGCTGCCCATTGAGGAGACGCACGAGTGCGTCTATCGCTCGGAGAATGCAGGCGTTATGCACGCCTGCGGCCATGATGCGCATGCTGCCTGCCTTCTGGGTGCCGCGAAAATCCTGTCGGAGAACAGAGACGCGTTCAGCGGAAAGGTCCGTCTTGTGTTTCAACCGGGAGAGGAAATCGGAAAAGGTGCAAAGCCGTTTGTCGCAGCCGGTGTGTTGGAGGGTGCCGAGCGCGTGTTCGGTCTGCACACGGCATACGATTTGGAGGCAGGCACGGTAGGACTCAAACCGGGCATCAACAACGCCGCAGTCGATCATTTCCGCATTCGCGTGCACGGTAAGTCCACGCATGTTTCCACGCCGCATCTGGGCGTAGATGCGCTGTACATCGCCAGCCAGATTGTTGTGGCAGTGCAGGGACTGGTTACGCGCCGCACTTCACCGACCGAGCCGGTCATCATCGGTATCGGCAAGCTGAACGCAGGCACGACCTACAACGCTGTGGCAGCATTTGCTGAAATGGAGGGCACAACGCGCACCATTTCGCAGGAGAGCCGCGACCGCGTCCGTGCACAGGTCAGTGAGACCGCGCAGAGCATTGCGGCGCTGTACGGCGGCACGGCGGAAGTCGAGTGGACGGACTTTGCCGCTGCGCTCGTCAATGACCCGCAGGTGTGCGAGGAAGCTGCTCGGGTCGTGGACGAGCTGCTCGGAGCAGGACACGTTGTCACCGACCGTGAGCTGTCGCTCAGCGGCGATAATTTTGCCGAGTTTGAGCTGTATAAGCCGGGCGCATATGCGTATCTCGGCACCGGCAATCCGGATTTGCCGCACACGATGATCACCAACCATAACGGCGGCTTCGATGTGGACGAGAATGCACTTGTGACCGGTGCCGGTCTGTATGTCGGCTATACAGTCGCGCGGCTTGGATAAAGAAAACCGCTCTATCCTTGAAAAAGACAGAGCGGACAGCGTATAATATAGATAAGTTAAGGGACGCTGTGCAATGATCAGCCCCCTAAACGTTTTTGCTCAACACGCATTTGTAAAGAAAGCGAAACGCTCAGCTATCGTTTGGTAGCTGAGCGTTTTGCTTTTGAAATTACAGTTTTGAACTTACATCCCGCACTCAAGTCCGTTATACCGTGTCACCACAAACGGATAGCTGAGTGTTTCAGGCTGGATGCCAAGCTGCCGCAGACCGGCGCACAAATCCTCGACAACCTGCATATCGTGGTCGCGCTGCGCAACGGACAGTTTCATTTTATCTCCATACGACGAGATCAGCAGCGCAAACGGCTGCACGGCGCACGGCAGGATTGCGCCGTAATCGAGTACATACGGACGGCAGCTTTCCGGCAGGGCGAACCGGCCGACATTGGTAATGAGAAAGCTGTCCTCGAGCACAAAATCAGTCGTGACCTTCTGTGCCGCCTGCATTTTCTCCGCGAGCGGCATGTCTGCCTCATGCAGCGATTCACAGCGGTCTGCGGCGGCTTTGGCACGATAGAGCAGCTGTTCGCGCTGCATCTGATCCTTCAAAAACGCCTTCGTGCGCCGGAACACCTCGTCATTCGGCAGATCGCGGTACTCCGGAAAATACGGCAGATCGATAAAGCAAATAAAATACCGCGTGGTAAGCGTCGGCAGCAGCGGACGCAGATCGACCGGAATCTCCGCGATAACCGGCTTGTCCGTTCCGCCAAACTTATCATCAAACGCTTTCATCATCAGCGGAGCCAGTACAGACAGCGGACTGACGCCGATGGACTTTGCGTAATCGTGCAGCTGCGAAAACGGGAACGTCACCTCGGTGACGACCTCGGAGCCGTCAGCGCCCCACTGTACCTCGGGGGCATGAACAGCCTCCGGCTTTTTCCAGATGCCATCCGGCGAAAATTCACGGTCTGCCAGCTGCTCGTAGCCGTTTGCGCTCTCTTCGGGAGACCAGCGGGTATCCATGCCGCGCACAGAGCCGTCATTCTCAACCGGGAAACCGCAGTTTTTCAGGTACTGGAACAGTACACAGCGGATAAACTCCTCGAATCCGCGTCCATCCGAGATAGAGTGCTGATACTCCATATAGATGGTCTTGTCGTGGTAGCCGACGAGAAATAAGTATCCGTTCGTATCCTTGGAGCCGATGGTGTAGCGGGTGGATACGCCGTCGAACGGCAGCACTACGGCGGGCTGCACGTTTCGGCGGTAGCGGAACGCAGTTTCGGTCGGCTCGGCGGTCAGCATCATGTGCGGAAAGCGCAGCAGTGCCTGCTCGACGGCTTCGCGCAGCTTGTCCGGGCGCACTTTATCGCGCATGCGGATGGTGTGGCGCGGCACACAGGCGACGGTTTCATGGGTGTTGTACAGGAAGATTTTTGCATAGCTGTCCGTGCGGAGCAGCGGGTCATTCATGGTCATTATAGCATTCTCCTCAAAGCATAATCCGGCGCATCTTATATGGTAATTTCAGTATATCACCCTTCAACGACGTTGTAAATCAAAACGAGTCGAATTTGCACAGTATTATGCAAATATAGAACATGATGTACGATATAATGAACCGCGAGCCTGAAAATACTTGCGATTCGGTTGGCAGAGTATATCACGCCGGAGAAGCTGACATATGAGCATGGAATTTCTGCCGCGGCTGTTCGATTCGTTCTCGCGTGAGCGTATTCTGTGTGAGAAGCAAAAAACAAGCGACACCATATTTCGATTGGTGTCGCTTGTGTGCGTTTTCAGGCGCTGTCGGTATTGTCTGCCCTTGCAGGGCGGTTGTTCATACCATATCCGTTGGGTGGTATGGATCGGATGGGATTACTGGTCGGTGTAGCGGCTGAGGATAACCGCTACCTGAGCACGGGTTGCGGTGCCGTTCGGCACGAGCGTAGTCGGGGTAACGCCGGTTACCAGACCGTTGCCGTTCGCCCAGCTCATTGCTTCAGCAGCCCACGACTCGACAGAAGCTGCGTCTGCGTAGCCATCGAGTGCTGCACTGCCCTGCGGCGTATGACCGCGATAGGTATCGTAGCGGTACAGGATGGCCGCCAGCTGCTGACGGGTGATCAGTGTATCCGGCTGGAATCTGCCGTCGGTGAAGCCGTTGACAATGCCGTTTTCGGAGGCCCATGCGATGGCTTCTGCGTACCACTTGCCGTCCGCCACATCGGTGAACTGTGCGGTGGAAGCGGCCTTGCTGCCGCTCATGCGGTAGAGCACCTGAACCAGCATTGCGCGGGTCATGCCGTCATCCGGACCGAACTTGGTTGCGGTCAGGCCCTTGAACCAGCCGTTCTCGAGTGCAGTGTTGACCTCGTTGTAGAACCACTTGCGCAGGTTGACATCGGAGAAGTCGCTGCTGTACTCGTGGGTGATAACGAAGGTGGAGAAGTGGGTAGTCTTAAAGGTAGCCTTTCCGGTCGCTGCATCATAAATGACAGGCAGCTTTTCGAACGAGCCGTCCTCAGCAAGATAGTATGCAACCAGATGCGCGGCGTTCTCGCCGTTCTTGAGGCTGTATGCTACAGAAACCGAAGCCGTGCCGTTCAGCGCATGAATGCGGGTTGCAGTGCCGTTTTTCGGCTGCACCTGCGCAGAAATGTTCAGGATGGTGCCGTTCTTCGGCAGGTATTTGCGCTGTGCGTCCGTCAGGGAGGACTTGTCAGCGGAAGCGATCGAAATACTTGCCATACCATCGGCCTGTGCGGCGCTGCCGAGTGCGGTCAGCGTCTCACGGTCGAGTGCAACCGTGCCGTTCGGCAGGGTAAGCGCTGCGCCGTTCTTTGCACCGGCGAGAGCAGCTACCACATCGCCGGTGAGCGATACCGTGCGTACGGTGGAATCTGCGGACAGGTCAAGCGTCAGCGAATCCTTGCCGGAAACCGCAGTCAGCTTGGAGCTGTCGGCGGAAACCGCTGCGGTGCCGTTCTTTACCTCAACCGTTGCGGGAACCTTGGTGCCGTCCGGCGCGGTAATGGAGGATGAGCCGCTGTCGGTCGGAGCCGGTGCAACAGCGCCGCCGCCTGCTCCACCGCCGCCGCTGCTCGGCTTGACGGCAAAGGCTGCGGTGACAGTAACGTCATTCGCCGGCATGGTGAAGGTGTAGGTCAGGGTGGACGCGGAAACCGTCTTGTCGAGCGCGGTCTCCGGTGTCAGCGTCAGGGTTTTCAGCTGATAGCCGCTTGCGGGTGCAGCGGTGAGCGTTACCGTGTCGCCGGCCTTGGCGCGTGCCGCAGAAGCGGAAACGCTGCCGTTTTCGGCCTTGCTGGCCGTAATTGCGTAAGTTTTGTGGAACAGATTGTCGGTGTTGACCGTCAGAGCTTCCGTTACGTTGCGGATAACCGCTTCAAAGCTGCCGTTATTCTCGGTTACGGAAACAACGGCACTCGGAGCCGCCTTCTGGAGTTCGGACTTGATTTCCTCGGCGGTGCCGACACAGTTTGCGCTCGGTGCGAGCGTCAGCTTGACCGTGCCGTTCTTGCGAACCTGAGCGGATGCGCTGTTGACTGCACCAGTGTCGTTCGGCTGAATCGGCGTGGTGTAGGTGAATTTGCCGGTGCCGTTCGTGCCGGAAATCTTGGCATCGTACTGTACAAGGTCGGTGAAGTGAACGCGGATGGTCTGGTTGGCATCGAGTGTGTGAATATAAATTGGATCGACAAGATTTACACCATCAACCTGTACAGCAGCATCGTTTTCTTCTACGGTAATGTCACCCTGGGTAACCGTCCACTTTTCGACCATTTTACCGGTGTTGGGGTTTGTGGTGAAGGTGATTTCACTGCCGTTCGGCTGCTTGGTCTGAGAGACAACCGCGGTGTTGTCAATCTTGGCGGTCAGATGGCCGTTCTTATCAGCGGTGCCGAAAGTAAGCTGATAGCTTGCCGTAACCTTAAAGTATACGGTTGCAGTAATATTCTTGTCCGCACGGATTTTGCCTTCCGGATTGGTTTTGGAGTTTCCGGCAGTCTTTTTGCCGTTTACTTCCCACTGTTCAACCTGATAGCCAGTCTTCGGCGCTGCATGGAAGGTGATTTCCTCATCTTTATAAATGGTTACGCCTTCTGCAGGCATAGCCTTGGTCTCAACTTCCTTGCCGTAGATATCATACAGCGTGTATTTTACGGTGCCGTTGCTGGCCGCAGCGGTAGCCTTGGCGGTGTAGGAATCGCTCTGGGCAAATTCAGCGCTGATGGACAGATCGCCGGCCAGTTCGCTGATGGTGTAGGTGCCGTTGGGCTTTGCCGTAGCGTCAGTACCGTTTACAACCCAATTCTTGAAATGCCAGCCGCGGTCTGCGCGTGCCTGCAGCTCAACCTTGCTGCCGCCGGGAATCTTGGACAGATCGTCCACAGCTTTGCCGTCTACGGTTGCAATGATCGTGCCATGCTCCATTTCCGGTGTGGTAATCGCAAATGCGGCACGGTCGGTCTTGAGCGAAACCTTGGTATTCTCAGTGATGGGGAAGGTATAGCTGCCGTCAGCGTTGAGTTTTCCTGCTTCAACAGCCGTACCGTTCACCTGATAGGTCTCGTCCTTGGCGGCAGCATAGCCTGCCTTGGGCGCTACCGTAATCTTCGTATCACCGGTGACGCTTTCGCCGCTCTTGAGAGACTTGGTGAGCGTTTTGGAGCTATCGTCCGGATCAACCGTCTGATAGCTTGCGGAGATTTCGCCGTCCAGCGTCAGCGTGTAGCTGTCGCGCTCGAATACGGCAGCCAGATCAATATCCTGCACATCGACCTCGATAGAAAGCGTGTTGGAGCCGTTCGTCGGGTCCGATTTGCCGGACGGATAACTGTTTGCACCGCGTTTCGAGAGAATCCACTGCTTGAAGTGCCAGCCGGTATTCGGCGTTGCGGTGAAGTTGAACTTTGCACCGCTGGCAATGTAAGCCGGGAAGTTCTTGAGGCTTTCGGAGCCATTTTCATCCGTGCATTTGAGTGTACCGCCCTGCTTATTCTGAACGGAAGCATTCAGTTTGGTATTGGTGGTCTTGAAGTAAACCAAAACAGATGCCGGTTTTGCAAGGGTCTTGATGGTAACCGAGCTCTTCTCCTTGCTGTTCTCGATTTCCTTGCCGTCATAGGTCCAGTAATCGACTGCATAACCTGCATCCGGCACAGCCGTCAGGGTAACATCGGTGTTTGCGGTAAAGCTGGAGATTGCACTGCCGTCATCCGCCTTGCCGGCATTCAGACCTGCGGTAATGATCGACGCAGAACCGACAGAGTGCTTGTTTGTGCCTTCGCCGAAGTCCTCAGCCTTGAGGGTCAGGATGTAAGTCAGGCCGTTTACCGTGTAAACACCGGGGATAAAGGTGAATTCATAGTTGTTGTACAGCGTTTCGTTGGTAGCGGTAGTCTTGCACGGGGAAACCGTGTAGTTGCTGGGCGCAATGTTCGGCGCGAGCGTCACCGTGTTGCCTGCGGTGTTGACTGCGGTATAGCCAAGGTGCAGAGCATCAATCTCATCAGCAGTCATGGTGTCCTTGTCGGCCGAGAGAGAAAGCTGTTTCGAGTCGGCAGGATCAACCTTATCCTGTGCAACGCCGTCCTTCGGGGTGACAACGCGCAGTGTAACGGCACGCTGAACAACGGTAAACTCGGTTTCCGCAACCGGCTTGGTTTCGCCGGTTACATAAGCATACAGCGTGTAAGTGCCGACATTCAGCTTATTGTTCTTTGTCAGCGGCTGCGAATCCTCGGAACCGGAAACTGCATACTTGAAGGTTGCGTTATCGACCTTCTGCAGACCCTGCGTATCTTTACTCATGCGGGAGAGCGACGGCGTTACCGTATCGCCGTAGGTGAAGCGGGTGACGCTGTTGTTATTATTGCCGTTGGTGAGCGTCAGCTGATAGCCGGTCGCGTTCTCGCCAACGAGAACCATCTGGCCTTCCGCGTTGCTCATATCCTTGAATACATAGCTGCCCGGATAATACGGGGTAACCGTGTAAGCGCCGTCTGCGGGCACGATAACATCCTTTGTAACCTTGCCGGTTTTGCTGTCAATTTCAGCCGCAACTGTGGTAGAGAAGTCCGTGCCGCGAATCAGGAAGCTGAGCGTGCCGGTCGGGATGGAAGTAGCAGACGCAGAACGCATCGTAGCATTGATGTGCAGCGTGCGGTCAAACTGAGCAGTGTTGTCTTTTTGTACATTCTCTGCCGTAACATTCAGCTCACACTTGGGCGTGCGCTTGCTGTACTGTGTGGTAATCTCAGGCGAGTAAGCGGAAATGCTGTACTCGGTCTTGGAGGTGTTATCGTAGTAAAGCACATTCAGACGGCAGCGGTAAGTGCCCTTGTCGGCAGAACCGGCGTTTTCGATGCTCAGCGTATCGGAAACGCTGCCGGCAATCTCGGTCCAGGAACCATTGTTCAGCTTCTGCCACTGATAGCTTGCGCTGTTGTACTTGCCGCCGTCCGGATTTTTATTGTCTCCGTTATACTTAACCGTTGCGGTTGCCAGAGAATCCGGATAGATCGGCAGAACCGTCTGATTCTCCTTGCCGTCAATCGTTACCGAAATATCGGGATAGCCTGCTGTGGTCTTGGTGCGGCAGGTCAGCGGTTCGCTGTAAATGCTGTTGCGCTGCTGCTCAGCCTTGTTGTTGTTGCGGGTCTGAATCTGATACTCATACTCGGTATAGGGAGACAGGTTCTTATCCGTGTAGCTGAAGGTGTAGGTGCCGTCATCGTGACGCTCACCATCGGTGAACGGCACAAATGCGAGTTCCTTGCGGCCGGAGCCGTCCGGGAAGTTGTAGTAGCGGTACAGCTGGAAACCGGAAACGATCTTGTCGTACGTCCACGTCAGGGTGACGGAATCATCGGTGGTTTTCGCAACATCCTGCTCAAAATCCTCCGGCAGCGGAGACGGAGCCTGCGGCTCGGTTACCGCGTAGGTAACAACCGGGAACGCCTGATTGCCGCTGCGGTAGTTGTAGCAGAAGATACGCCAGTTCATGCCGTAGCCGTATGGTTTTGCTTCAATCGGCATGTTCTGCAGCGAACCGGAGAACGAGCCGCCTGCGGTGTTGACAGACACCTTGCCGGCAGAGTGTTCCGAACCTGCCACAACGCCTGCGGTTACGCCGCCTGCGCCTGCACCGGCCTTGGTTTCGATAGAGGTGGTGTTGGTGTAGTTTTTGCTGTCCGAGGTGGAGAAGCTGATCTCCTGCGTGATGCCGGAGCCGCCGCCTGCCGCGGTGAAGTCAACCTTAGCCGGATCACCGTTATAAGCCTTAGCGTTTGCGTATGCCTTATGCGTGCTCGGATAGCTGGACGGATCACCGATCGTATGCGTCAACACGCTGCCCGAAATGGACGGCAGCACGCTGTAATCCTCGGCAATGTTTTCGTAGTCGGACAGGTCGATCAGACCGATCGAGGCTTCGTGCGGGATGGAAACGGTGGAGGTTACTTTCGTGTATTTGCCTGTTCCGTCTGGGATGTAGGAGGTGTACTCGTAAATCTCCATCGGGATGGAATAGAACGCCACTCTGTCCTCGCCGGAGGTTGTCTCGTAGGTGATGGACTGCTCGAGCGAGGAGGTGTGCTCGGTCTCGTAGGTGAAACCGGAGGTAAAGGCGGCTTCCGCCTCAACGCTGCCGATCTTAACGCCGAATACCGAGAATTCCTGCTCAAAGGAGACATACGCGCCGACCGAGATGGTAGAGGAGGAGCTGGTGCCGTTCTCGGTGCCCTTCATGCTCGAGTAGGTGGTGGAGGACTCGGCATAGTTGCCGGACAGGTCATCGCGGTCGAGCAGATCGGAGAAGTACGGAGGCGAAGCCAGTACCGCCAGAACCTGCGGGTCGGAGTAGGTGTAATAGTGCTTGCCGGTGTAGGTCATGTAGCTGGTATCGTCGTCCGTGTTGGCGAGACAGAGCGTGTACGAGCTGTTGACATCGGTTTTTACCGGCTGAGAGCCGTCAAACAGGTTGACGGTCGAAAGTCTGGTTGTACCGGGAGTACGCTTGTTGTATGTGGAGTTTGTTTCCTTGTTTACAGTATCGTATGTACCGGTGAACGCCCAGTAGGAGGAGCGAATCTTGAACAGCTTGTGCAGCCAGTTTTTGTAGTAGTAGCGGAGCTCGTAATGCGGAACCTTACCGTCTACCGTGTACTTATCAGACTGCTTGTTCTCATCCTTGGACATGGTCTGCGTCAGGGTGAACAGCGTACCCGAACCTGCGGTGTTGTTGTCTTTATCCACCGCGGTGGTCACAGAGCCTGCGGATGCATCGTACTCAACGTAGTCCTCATCCGGCATAGCAGGCGTGTTGTCGAGCGCCTGCTTGATGTTCAGACCGTTCTCATCGCAGGAGATGACAAGGCTGTCAAAGTACAGCAGATCACTGGTTTTGCCGTTATCGGCTTTTTCACCTGCGGTCGGACGGGAGATGATAGCCGTATTGGCCGGACACAGCGGCAGAGAATGGAAGGTATCGTTGTGCTTTGCCATTGCACCGTAGATGTACTCGCCTTTATCGTTCTTGGAGAACAGATCGAAATTCTGCGAAACAGACGGCTTGAAGGTGACGCCGTTCCATGCGTACAAGCCTACATAGCGCGTGTTCTGCTTATTTGCCTTGAGGTCGGCATCCGACTGGGCCGCCAGAATCAGCGTTTTGCCGCCGCCGGTCATATCGCCGAAGGCGAAGGATGCGCGGACCAGATTGCTGCCCTCATAGGTCAGCGGGAATTCCTGAGAGCTCTGCAGCATGTGCGCGCTCGTGGAGCCGAACATAACAACGGCACGCGAGCCTTCATTCTGCTGCGGACCGTAGTAGTAACCCCAGGTGCAGGCGAGATCGTCTACGCCGTCCTGGTTGACGTCACCGCTGACGAGAGAGATCATGTTGGAAACGACACTGCCTTCACGGAAGAAGTACGTCCACGCCTGTCTCCAGTTAGAGGGATTGGAGTAATCGTCAGTCTGCAGGTCGTAAATCTCAATGCGGGAATTGCCGACCTCTGGCACATAGACCGCAACCTCGTCCTTACTGTCGTTGTCCCAGTCGCCGGTAGCTACCTGCAGGTAGTTTTTCAGCTGATACGGATTTTCCGCGAAGTTTTCGACCTTTTTGGCGGTCGTGCTGCCTTCGTCGCTGGTGTCGGTCAGATTCGGGTTGCCGATTTCCTTGCTGGTGTCCAGCAGCGTGATCGGCTTGCCGTACTCGCCGGTTGTCGCATTGCCGAATCGCAGGTACAGACCGCCTTTCGCGCTCAGGTCACCGGCGTAAACCATGACCGTCTGCGAGGACTTAGCGTCACTGCTCGAGGTGAAATGGCCTGCGGCTACGTCTGCCATGGCGTAATCGGTACCATCTTTCAAATCGGTGGTGGCATTGGTCATGCCGGTCAGATAGCCCTTGGTGGCATAGCCGTCATTGCCCTTGCTGCCTGTCGGGAACTGTGCGTATGTGCCGGTAGAGGTGGTTTTACCCTTGGAGATTTCCTTGGAATTGGTTTTAGCCGTCAAAAACTGCTGAGCCTTGGTAGATGTGTTATCATCATTGCCGTACAGTGTGCTTTGAAGGATATTGTCCTTCTGGTTGGACTTGGAAACGCTTGTATCGCATTGCTCTGCGCTTTCACGCTTGTCCAGGTCGATTTTATCCGACGGCAGAACATCATTCGTCAGACCAACGGTATACAGCTCGTACACCGGCGTAACCTTGATGGTATTGCGCCCGTATGGGTTGCTGGGGTCATTGGCATTAAAGCCGTCGGGCGCTTTGCTCGAATCAATGCCGAGCGCCGCAAGCGCGTCCGAGCTGCCGGTATCCGCCGCCGCTGCGCGGATATCAAGCGGGCCGCCTATGCCGGCGATAAGAGCCAGTGCCAGAGCAAGGCTTATGCCGCGTTTGAATTTCATGGTATATTCCTCCTTTTTCCATTCTGCGGTGCGGTGGAACGAGCCGCGCCTGCAGAAAAGAGACTGAAAATTGCCTGCGTTTATCATAGCAGCTTTGCAGCCTGCTGTGCGGTCGGGCACACGAAATGTCCGATTTTCGACACGAAATACACCGATAGGAAAAACAGAGTGAACTACGCGTAAATTCTGCAAAAAATGACACACAATCCACAGGAGTTATCAACAGGCTGTGGATAAAATGCGGCAAAAAACACCCCGGTTTTGTCACCTGACAAAACCGGGGGAAAAGATGACGAATGCTTTCGGGCAGGGGGTTAAAGCAGCTCGCGCAGCTTGTCCGCAATGAGCCTGCCGAGCACGGCGTGCTCCTCTGCGGTCAGATGAATCTGGTCCGAGCACTTTGCCGCCGTGACAGCCGAGCCGTCCACGAAGGCGCAGCCGTACTTTTCTGCCAGCGTGCGGAACCGTGCGGGCAGAGCACGGATGAGTGCGGCACTGCTTTCGTCAAACATGCCGTAGTAGACGCTGCCTGCAAGGTTTTCGCCCATTTTCGGCGGTGCAACCAGAAGGATCTGCGGTTTCTGCATGGTGTTTGACCATAAAAGCGGACTTTGCATCAGCTTGATCGTGCGGTCCATGGCATCGCTGATGGTGAACGGCGAGTGGCCGTACATTGCCTTGCTGTCGTTTGTGCCGAGCATGATAACGATCACGTCGAGCGGATCGTGCGTTGCCAGCAGGGCAGGCAGCATTGCCATGCCGTTTCGGCCGTAATCAATCGGGTCGGTGCTGCAGATGGTGCGTCCGCACAGACCTTCCTCGATAAAGTGCACATCCGGGAACTGAGCCGCAACCACACCGGTGTAACGCTGGTCCGCGTCCAGACGGTGCATGGGATCGTCGCCCTGATAACCCCAGGTGTTGGAATCGCCGTAAAACAGTACATTTTTCATTTTTACGCTCTCCTTTGTCTCTATCATAGCATGAAATTGCGGGAATAGATAGGGAAAACGCATTGTATTTCCGCACAGACATGCTACAATAAATACAGAGTATTTCCCGGAGGTTTTTCCTATGACCCTGCAGCAGCTGACCTATCTTGTCACTGTGGCCGAATGCGGCAACATCACGGACGCCGCCGAGCGGCTGTTTCTCTCGCAGCCGAGTTTGAGCGCCGCGATTCACAATTTAGAGAAGGAGATGGGCGTTACCGCCTTTGTGCGCTCAAACAAGGGCGTAACCGTCACGCAGGAGGGCGAGGAACTGCTTTCGTTTGCGCGCATGCTGCTCGAGCAGGCAGACATCATGCAGGAGCACTTCGGCGTGGGCAAAAAGCGCGTGCCCAAGTTCTGCGTGTCATGTCAGCACTATTCGTTCGCGGTGAACGCATTCGTCGAGGTTGTCAAGGAGTACGACGCGGACCAGTACGGTTTTATCCTGCGGGAAACACAGACCGGTGAGATCATTGATGATGTGGCGTCGGGCAAAAGCGAGCTGGGTCTGCTGTATTTGTCCGAGAGCAACGAAACCGTGCTCTCCAAGCTGCTGCGCAAAAGTGAGCTCGTGTTCGAGGAACTGTTCACTGCCGCACCGCATGTGTTCATCAATAAGGACCATCCGCTCGCAGACCGGAAGTGCATCACGCTCGATGAACTGAAGCCCTATCCGTATCTGATTTTTGAGCAGGGAGACCGCAATTCCTTTTATTTTTCCGAGGAACTGCTCATCATGCTCGACATGCCGAAAACCATTCAGGTCCGCGACCGCGCAACACTGTTCAGTCTGGTGATCGGACTGAACGGCTTTACGGTCAGCTCGGGCATTATCGACCGCAAGCTGAACAGTCCGAGCATTATCGCGCGGCCGCTCGAGATGGAAGGCAGCATGCGCATCGGTCTCATCCGCAAGAAAAACGTGGTATTCAGCCGCTATGCGGACTCCTATGTGAAGGCACTGAAAAAGCATCTGTCGATAGATTAAAGCTGTGAAGGGCGGCAGATAAGACGTATTTGTCAACCGACAGATTTCATGGCAGGCTATTGTCAGGAAGAAAAAGCGTCATCGTGTTACCCAAAGAGATAGATACCCATGAGAAACCGGAAAACCCCATCTCGACATATTCTGCCGCGATGATTCGGGTGTGTCGGTGGAGCACCGGAACGATTCGTGGTCGTTCGACATCGCAAAAGCCGCTAAACGGTATACGTTTAGCGGCAGTTTTTTTATCGGTTTCTTCTCCACGTTTCCGGCGCAAACAGCAGAAGCATGGGGAACAGCTCCAGACGACCGGCGAGCATATCGAAAGTCAGCACGATTTTACTCAGCGGGTGCAGTGCACCGAAGTTGGCTGCAGGACCGACCTGATTGAGTCCCGGACCGACGTTATTGATGCAGGTAACGACCGAGGTGAAGCTGGTTACCATATCCTCGCAGTGCAGGCTGACAATGAGGACGGAAGTGGCAATGACGATCAGATATGCCACAAGAAAGGCGTTGACCGAGCGCATGACCTCATGCTGGACGCGCTGTCCGTCCATTTTATGCACGCGCACCAGACGCGGATGAATCAGCGACATCATTTCCTTCTTTACGCCCTTGAACAGCAGCAGGATGCGCGAGCATTTCATGCCGCCGCCGGTCGAACCGGCACACGCGCCGATGAACATCAGCAGCACAAGCAGCAGCTTGCTGAATGCAGGCCACTGGTTAAAGTCCACGGTTGAAAAACCGGTGGTCGTGATGATAGACGCAACCTGAAACAGGGAATGGTGGAAGCTCTCGCGCAGCGAACCGAAGCAGCCGCGCACGTTGAAGGCGATCAGCGTGGTAAATACGGCAATCACGCCGAGGTACACGCGAATCTCCTCGATTTTGAACAATTGCTTGAATTTACGGGTCAAAAGCAGAAAATACGCGTTGAAATTGATGCCAAAAAGGATCATAAAGACCGAGATGACATTCTGCAGGTAGGCGCTGTTGTAGTGCGCGATGGAATTATTCCAGTTGCCGAAGCCGCCGGTGCCTGCCGTGCCGAGCGAAACGCAGATGGCGTCGAACATCGGCATGCCGCCGAGCAGCAGCAGAATAATCTGCAGAACGGTCAGTCCAAAGTAAATCGCGTACAGGATAAGCGCGGTATCGCGCATGTGCGGCGATATTTTGGAGACCGAGGGTCCCGGGCTTTCCGCGCGCATCAGATAAATGGTCTGACCGCCTGCCAGCGGCAGGACGATCAGCATGAACACCAGAATGCCCATGCCGCCGACCCAGTGCATCAGGCAGCGCCATAGCATAGAGGCATGCGAAAGCGCCTCCACATCGCCGAGAATGGTAGCGCCGGTGGTGGTGAAGCCGGATGCGGCCTCGAAAATCGCATCTACTGCGAACGGAATCTCGCGGCTGAGCACGAACGGCAGGGCACCGGTCACGGCCAGCACCAGCCAGCACAGCGCGACTGCCACAAAGCCTTCGCGTGCGTAGAACTTGGTGTTTTTCGGCTTGTATTCACACAGAATGCCTGCACCGACCATACAAATCAGTGCCGTGGCGATATAGGCAGGCAGCTCGGGTTCACGGTAAATGACCGCGGTAAACGCGGGCAGCAACAGAAACAGGGACTCAATGCCCATCAGCCAGCCGATCAGATAGCGGACGATTGCGAAATTCATTTTTCGCGCCCTCCGGCTGTCGACAGGAAGATATCCTGAAGGTCGTTCATGCCCTCAAAGGTGGAAACGACGATAACCGTATCGCCTTCATGCAGTACATCGTGGCCGCGCGGAATGATACGCTTGCCTCTGCGGTTGATGCAGCACAGCAGAACATCCGGACGAATCGGCATATCCTGCAGGGGAACACCGGTGAGGTGGTGCGCCGCAACACGGAACTCAAGCGCTTCTGCGCCGTCCAGCTGATGCAGGGTCTCCACGTTGGAGCCCATCGAGTTCTGCATCGCGCGGGTGTACTGGCTGATCAGCTCGGCGGTGGTCTGCTTGGGGCGAATCACCTTGCCGATCGGCATGCTGGCAATGACTTCCTCAAAGTTCACACGGTTGACCTTGGTGAACAGCTTCGCACGGGAATGACGGCCGGCGTGCAGCGCAAGCAGGATGTTCTCCTCGTCCATGCCGGTGAGCGCCGCAAACGCCTCGCAGGTCGCCAGACCCTCCTCGTCGAGCAGGTCGCGGTCGGTGCCGTCGCCGTAGATGATGGTCGCGTGCGGGAGCATTTCGGACAGTGCCTCGCAGCGCTCGAGTTTGTTTTCGATAATCTTGACTGAAATGCCGGAATCCAGCAGGATTTTCGCAAGAAAGTACGAGATTTTGCCGCCGCCGACCAGCATCGCGGAGGAAATGCGCTTGACCGGCAGACCGACCTTCTCGAAAAATTCGTTCTGCTCACGGCGCGGAATGATAACCGTGATGTTGTCGTTCTCGCGCAGGATGAAGTCGCCCTTGGGAATATAGGTCTGGCCGTCGCGGCGGACCATACACAGCAGCACGTCCGTGCGGAGCAGCGGATTGACCTCGCAGACCGCCATGCCGTCCAGGCGGGACTCGTGCGGGATTTTGAGGTCGAGCAGCTCGATGCGTCCGCGGGCAAACGTGCTGACGCGGATGGCCGACGGGAAGCGGATCAGACGCGAAACAACACGCGCGGTGGACAGCTCGGGGTTGATGACCATCGAAATACCCAGCTCATCGCGGATAAAGCCGAGGTCGGATACATATTCCGGATCGCGCACACGCGCGATGGCGTGGCAGCCGGATGCTTTACGAGCGATCAGGCAGGAAAGCAGATTGATTTCGTCATGGGTGGTAACGGCGATGAGCAGGTCGGTATCCTGCACGCCGGCTTCACGCAGAACGTGATAGCTGGTGCCGCTGCCCTTTACTGTAGCAAGGTCGTACATATTGGAAAGCTCGTTCAGCCGGCGTTCGGACAGGTCAATCAGTGTCAGGTCGTGTCCGGCCGCGCTGAGCTGTCCTGCCAGCTCCGAGCCGACTTTGCCGCAGCCTACAATAATGATGCGCATAGCGCACCTCCGATCTATTTCTCTATAGCTGTGCTCTGTTGACACAGTCTTGATACGCATATAGCGATTATAGCTGTTTGACCGAGAAAAAGCAATATCCAGACAGGAATTTTGCGGGAGTTTAGCGGAAAACCGACAAATAGGGAGAAATGGTCGGTGTATAGCTGATAATAGTATGCCCGAAAAAAAGGAAAAACCACCCGAATGGGTGGTTTTCACTGCGGATTAAAGTTCCGCGACAGGTCACTTAAACTGTGTATAAGTGGTATCGCTTGCGTAGCCGTCGCTGTCGGTCTGGTGCATGGAGACCAGATTGCCGTTATCATCAAAGGTACGGGTATCGGTCGAGAGGGTGCCGCCTTCGATGGTCGAGCGGGTGGTCTGCGTTTTGCCGTCCACCGAGTACACGGTGAGCACCTCGAACACGACGCCGCTCTCGTCTACGGTGACCGACTGGATGAGCCGTCCCTGACTGTCGTAGCGGTTGTCGGTGGAGGAGGTGATATTGTCCTCGCCCTCGTAGGTGCGGGAGGACAGCACGTCGCCGTTGGTGTTCATGCCCATGCGGACGACCATCAGCTCGTTGCCGTCTGCGTCGTAAACCGTGTTGACGGCAGAGGCCTGACCGTTGTCAACCTCGGTGTAAACCGTCTCGGAGGAGACCGAAAGTTCGCCGTCCTCGTAGTTTTCCGTGCGCAGAACGCGGTTTTTGTCGTCATCTCTTGCAGACTCCGGAGGAGGATTAATGCTTAGTTATTTACTAATACCTTTTATTACTTTAGGTGTTTGTCTCGGTCTCTATTATTTTTTGAATAGAATGGCCCCCAATATGCTTGCTTTGCTGGTTGGAGGACGAATGAAAACTCAAATTATAAGAAACAGCAAATGAATATTGGAAATATAACTATTTCAGTGATCATTCCTGTATACAATGCGTCAGTAACTTTGCCTCATTGTCTGGAATCCTTGCATAAACAGACTTATAGAAATTTGGAGCTTTTATTTGTGGATGATTGTAGTACAGATGAAAGTTTGTATATACTAACATCTTATGCGGAACAATTTGCAGAGATCGATTTTACAATCAGAATATTACAACATGAACGAAACCGAGGTGTAGCGGCGGCACGTAATACGGCCCTGAAGTGTGCTACCGGAGATTATATTTATTATGTAGATGCGGATGATTCTATAGAACCGCACACATTGGAATGTCTGGTCAATGAAATCAATCACAAAGGACTGGATATAGTGTGCAACGAGCGGTGCGGTTGGTTCGGATCTTGCCAATATGATTAACGAAGCGGCG
>OGYU01001291.1_pt1 | contig 17996 bp, 12 predicted proteins | sample 1576581 | NCBI WGS metagenome assembly OGYU01 (sample SAMEA3541547, study PRJEB24748) | human gut metagenome | biome: human gut; feature: human-associated habitat; material: faeces | place: China | collected 2012 | reverse complement strand
TATACGGTCAATACCCATGTGATGGATATTTGGACCCCGGCAGGGATGCTCTGCGCCAACCTCACCGATTCCGTGACAATCAGCGGTTCCCTTTACGATGACTGGCATATCGCGCCGGGGAACCCATAACAGGAAAGGAAAAGACAATGAACAGCAATAGAGGAATCAGGGTAATGATATTTGAGCCGGGAAGGGAACCTTATACCGCTGTGCTGGAGGATTCCCTGGAACACCGGCAGGCCCTTGTCGGCGGCGAGATCGAATGTATATCCCTGCCCCATGAAACCGTCCCGTGCTGTAATGCCGGTGGCAAATGGATGGGCCTGCCCGTAAATCGACAGTTCGGGAATGACACGATCCACGGGACATTCTTTCTCTATGGCGACACCCCGTAAGGGCACGGCCTATCGCTGACCGAGAACCAGATCGCCTATTTCCGGCATTACTTTACGGGGCCGCAGCCCTCCGCCGTGACCTTTGAGGTACAATCAGCGAAAGATATGGAGGAATTTCTGCGGCTGATGTTCGGGGATCGGAAAGGTGGTGGTTCAAAATGAGCAAGATGTTTTCTGTTGTGACCCTCTCCTCTGATTATGGAATGTGGGTGGAATACTTTGCCACCGGATGCCCTGACTGTGCGGATGATCTTTTGGATGATACTGTTATCCGGGATGACCTTGCAAGCCAGCCCAAAGACAGCACAATTTGTGTAGAGGTAGAAACCTATCTCTATGGCGAAGGGGAAACGATACGGGCCAGCGAGGAAGATTTGGCTGATCTCAGCCGCCGTTTTGATGAACTGCGGGAGGGTAGCCAGCTTGACCGGATTGGCGCTCACAGCTTTTCCTTTCCTTTGGATTCTCTTTCTCTCGATTTTGCCGAAGATCAGGAGCCGGAGGAATGGGAGGATGAGGACGATTTGGAACTATAAACTGCGGCAAGGAAAGCGAGGTTGATAGATTGCTGCTGCCGATCATTATGATTTTGGTATGTGTACTGCTGGGAGGCGGTACGCTTCTTTTTTTAAAATTCTCAGAAAAGCGCAAGAAGGCCAAGAGCAGAGATAAGGAAGAACTGGCGCAGATGACCGCCAATGAGTTTGTCAATGTCAAGGATATTCGCGGGAGCTTCCTCTACACCCGTGACGGCATGGCGCTGGCGTACCTGAAAATATTTCCCATCAGCACGGAGCTGTTCAGCAAGAATGAAAAGCGCTTGATCGCCAAGCAGCTCACGGCCAGCCTGTCCAGCGGCCAATATCCGTTTCAGCTTTTGGCGGTTTCCCGCCCGGTGGATATTTCTCCCCTGATGGCGGAGCTGTCCTCCACCCTCACTTCTTCATCGGATATAAAGCAGAAGGAATTGCTGAAGCATGAGATCGTGGAGATGGGCGGGTTTGCCCTCTCCGGCGAGGTGGTGGAACGGCAGTTTTACATCAAAATCTGGGACAAGGCGGTTGATGGTGTAGAGCGGGAGCTGCTGCAAAAGCTGAAATATCTGTCCGGCTATTTTGCCGACTGCGGCATCCAGACCGAGATTCTGGAGCAGCAGGACATTGTACGGCTGTGCAATCTGGTGAACAACCCGGCCTATGTCCATTTGGTGCTCTGTGTTCCGGCATTTTCCTGACTGCCGTCTGTTCCGGCTGACACACCGGTTTCACCCGATAAGCTGTCCGTGCCTGATGCGGTATTTTCAGCCTGCGCACTTACACCGCGCTCTCCTGAACTGCTTTCTCCCGGGTTGCTTTCCTCACTGCCACCCTCTGCGCTGTCCGGACCGGCACTGCCGCCCTTTTCTTCAACGGTCACACTGGTAATAAAGTCGCCTGCGCCTTCACTCAGTCCCGAAAATGTAATGTAGTAAATAATATCACGACCCATGGCAGTTACGTACATATTTACACGTACAACCGAATTTTCACTGTTGATGCGGAATCTGTAATCTGCGGTATTGCTTGAGTAATCCTCCTGCATTAACGTTGCGGATACCGGACTTCCATCTACCTGAAACTGCGGATTTTCGATATTGTCCATTAACTGCATACGGATTGTGGCATAAGTGTTTCCCGCCGGGTCTGCTTCGATAAGTGCCTTACCATATGTCGCGCTCTCTGTCATGGACTGTCCTAAAACCGCCGAACCCTCTCCGCCGGAATCTTCAATCGCACCGGTGGACGGATTACGATAGCTTGGATTTGCACCGGCAAGATAAATGCCGTTTTCTGCTCCATATACCGGATTACTGTTTTGTGAAAATACTGCCGCCGCCGATAAAATGCCCACGGTGACTGCCGTCAATACTGCCGCTGCATGCTTTGCAAGCCGCTGAATCTGCATTTTAAATTTCTGTTCCATGTCTGTACTCCTGCTTTCATTTTTATATGTGACAAACAGGCACCCGCCCCTTTTCGGAACGGATGCCGTTGTTTTGTCTTTTTTACAGCTTAGTCTTCTTTTTCTTCCGGTCTTTTCTTTCTTTTAAAGATTGCAAGACCTGCAGCACTTAAGGAAGCAAAGAATGCTGCTGCCCACATGCCCATTGCGGAAGAATCCGCTGTCTTTACGCCGCTGTTGCTGTTGTCTGCCGTATTGGCTGAGCCGCCTGCCGTATTTGAATTACCGCCTGCTGCCGAACCGTTGTCGGTTGTGCCTGCATTGCCGCTGTTATTATTACCACTGTTGTTACCATTGTTATCAATGTTGTTATTATTTTTATTGCCGTTATCTGTTGATGCCTTTTCAACAAGTGCGTAATAACTGAAGCCCTTTGTTGTCACAACATAATAGCCGTTTTCCACACTGCCCTTAATGAGGGTCTTTGAACCGTCATCATTGATACGGTATAAAACAACGTTGTCTGCATTCATGCCTGCCGGAATGAGATACTTCACAACAACACTGCCGTCTGGCTCAACTTCCTGTCCGTCCTTTTCAAAATGAACTTCATACAGTTCAAAGCTGCTGCCGACATCTGCAAGTGCATTTGCCGCCTTTGTATATTCTGTTCCTGCACTGACCTTTGTTACCTTTAACTCAGAGCCTACCGGAAGGACACCTTCTGCGGCTGATACATGAACGCCTGTCTTTTCATCCGTCACATCAACTGCCGGTGACTTTTCTTCTGTCTGGTCTTCTGCCGGTACAAGAGAAGTATCGCTTGTTGCTGTCAGTGCTGACCAGTCGAATCTTAATCTCGCACTCATCATGGTGTCGCCCATTGGTGTATCCGGTACTTTAAAGCTTACATCTGCATAAGTAATATCTGCAACGGAAGGCTGTGCACCTTCAGGAAGTTCAAATGTTACCAATCTGATTGCATCGACTTCATTTCCTGCGGAAGTTGTAATCTTTTCTGTCTTGTCGATTGTAACGGTTACGCCCTCTACCTCAAATGCCGTTACGGCGCTGTAGATTGATGTTACGGTTACCGGATTCATGGCAATCTGAACTTTTACAACCTTGCCATCCTTTACGGTGATTAAAGCACTGCTGTTCTTTTCAAATGCCGCATTACCCATAGAAGCCTTATCGGATACCGCATTCCACAATGCAATCGGTACATAGTAGTTACCGTCAGCAATTTTATTGTCAGAAGGGTCCGGTGTTGGTGCCGGGTCCGGTTCTGCTATCTTTACCGCATTTGCATAATCCAGTGCCAGATAAGCATCCGGGCTGTAATTCATCGCATCGACAAACATGTTGACATAAACACCGTCATAGCTGTTGTCCGGCAGTGTAAATGTAATCTGTGTCACTCTGCCTTCTTCGTCTGTTGTGTACTGTGCATCTACAGTCTTACCATCTGCTGACGTTTCCTGATAAATCTTCCAGTTGCTTGCGTAAGCTGTCAGTCCCGCAAAGGATACAGACTGTAAATCAACCGTTACTGTTGCAGTACCGTCTGCCGCTACTGTCATGCTGGCACTCTTAATGCAGCCTGCCGCCATAGAATCCTGTGAAACATTTCCGGCATTCTTTAAGCTTGCAGGGATTGAATACGTACCTGCTGTCAGAGTGGTCTTTGCTGAACCGAATGTTGTTTCCTTTGTTGTATCATCAGATGAAGTTTTTGTTAAGCTGTCCCAGTAAACCTTTACGAAGCAGTCTGCGCTGAAACGTCCCTGCTTGAAGTTAATGCCTGAAACGAAGCCGTTTAAATTCTTCATTGCCGGTACATAGATATCTGCATTGGTGTTGTAGATTGCCGCAAAATCACCTTCTAACGGAAAGGAAACCTTTGTTACAACCTTTTCATCTTCACCGAATACATCATCGCTGTACTGAATGTCATTCATTTCGACCGCAGCTTCCTTTAAGCTCTTAGAAGTATCATTGCCTTCATAGTAGCCGTTGAAGCCATAGATATATAACGGTTCTTTTGATGTTCCGTTAATAATGTCTGTTACGAGTGTCATGCTGCCATCTTTGTCAACAACAATCTTTGCCTTTGTCTTGTCATTTTCCACAAGACTGTGCTTTACTTTATCTGTGTAGTATGCAATGTCTACGCTGTATTCGCCTTCTGCAAGCTTTTCTGTCGGAAGGTTAATGACTTCTTCTTCCTGCTTTAGTTCGAGTGCATTTAAAATCGCATCGCGGATTGCATTGGATGAATACGTTGCGCCTGAAACCGCATCAACACCTGTGATTTCCTTTACATCGGTTGCGGACTTATTGATGTAGCTGCCCTTTAAGCCGTTGACTGCCTTTTCAAGCATCATCTTATTGGTTTCAGCATAAGTTCCCGCAAAATTTGCACCTGTTACTTCAATGTCTGTGATAACATCATCTGTAACTGTTACGTTGACAGTAACATCATATTCACCGAACTGTGAAATATGGGCTGTACCTGTCTTTACAACCGGTGTGTTGTCTTCATTTTTTGCTGTCAGCTTTAACTTTAAGTTCGTATCCTTTGACATACCGTCGATAAAGCCTGTCAGATAAATTTCATTGTTGTCTGTCAGGTCGAAATAGTCCGGTACATCTACAACTGCCTTACCCGGATATACGAGTGCATTTTCAAGGTCTGTTGTTGTGGACGTTGCGCTAAATTCTGTTCCGTCTGTTGTGTAGTATACATATCCTCTGCTGTCTGTTACTTCTACAGGTGTCTTATCATATGCCACGCTGTCTGCTTCGGAATTAATCTTGTCTGTATACCAGTCGCTGTAAATTGCTGACTTTAAGCCGCTTGTATCATTCTTCGAGATTGCCTTAAATGCATTTTCCATGCTGTCTGCATTGTATACACGAAGGCTTCCCATATGTCCGTGTAAGCCGAATACGATTGTTTCGCCTAAGTCAAATACGAGCTGTCTGCTTCCGTCTGCCTTTGTTACTAGTGTTGCACTCTTGATTGCATCAATGTTTGCAGGCGGTGTCTTTGTGGCACCCGGTTCGCACGCTGTATAAACAGATACATCTAATGCCTGTGTTGTTTCTTCTCCCTGGTCTGTATCACCGACTTTTTCAATCGTTGAGAAGTCCATACGGAACAATACTTCTGAAATGTAAGCCATTTCTGTGATGTATGTTGTAAATAACACATTCTGGTTTGCATAGTCCGCATCGTTTTTAATATAATTGATACCGGAGAATGTCAGGTTAAACGGTGCTACCTTACTGCTTGTTGATGAAGCGAGTTTATCCAATGTAACGGATTCTACATTTTCACTGTTATAGAAGCCGCCGACCTGCTTACTTCCCTGCATAACCTTTGTAAAGTAGAAATCGCCTGTGTTTTCTGTCTTTACGTTGGCTGACGGATTAATCTTACCGGTCTTTGTAACGGTTGGTGAAATGGTGTATACCTTTGTATAGTTTTCATACTTTTCGGCATAGTCGCTGGATTCTGCAACGCCTGCATCATCGGCACCCTTAATCTTGCCGTTGTCATTAGCATCCGGTGTCGGTGTGGACTTAATCCAGAGTTCACCGCCGCCTGCGTATCCAATCGGGCTTTTTACACCCGGCATTTCATAATCGTCTACTATTACATTACCTTCTGCATCAACGCTTACGGTAATGTCTGTGTACTGTTCTTCATAGCCCATTGCACCTTCGATTTTGTCGGTGTCAATGTAATAGGTACTGCCGAATACTGCCTGCATTTTGTATGTACCCTCTTTTAAAGAACCGTCTTCATTATAGTAGCTGCTGACGTCTTTGAAGTTTGCCGTAACGGTTACGGCTTCTTCCGGCATGGTAAATGTATACTCATGGGCATTTGTTCCGTTAATTGCCTGCGTTGTTGTGGCTTCAACCGTCTTGCCGCTTGCTGTTGTCACGGTTACACTGTCCATTGTGTAATACTTTAAGCGGTCCGGTGTTACGGTAACGGTTACGGTTTCGCCTGATTTTGCCTTATCGGAAGACTTTGTTTCAGCCGTTAATACGCTGACTGTACCTTCGCCGTTGGTTTCTGCCGTAATTGCATAAGAGTCTTGTGCATACTCTGTGCTTACGGTTACTGCGGACTTCGGCATTGTGAAGCTGTAGCTTCCGTCACCGTTGTCTGTTACGTCAACTTTCTTTCCGTCTGCTGTTTCTACGGAAATGCTCTTTACTTTGCAGAATGACTTCGGTGCTGTGTATACAGTTACCTTACTGCCTTCTGCGGCTTCTTCGTCAACTGTTGTTTCGCCGTATTCACTGCCTGTTACGTTTGAAGTGATTGCATATTTCTGTGAAACAACCGTTTCTTCGGCTGCCTTTAATACCGGTCTGCCTGTTGTCTTGTCTGTTTCCCACTTGCAATACTTGTTATCCTCTGTCTGGTTCTCATCAACCCAGCTGTTTAAGTATGTAACCAGTGCAATCCTGCCGACCTTGTTGGTTGTGCCGTCAACTGCCATTAAGTTGTCGTTTTCATAACCCTCGCCTGTTACCGGTGTGATGTATGTAAAGTTCTGATTGAGAGAATCCAGATTATCTCCTGTAACAGTCTTTGCAATTCCGTAAATTTGTGCATTTTCAGGGAAATTATTTAATGTTGTGCCTGTATAACAGTTTGCAGTCTTATCTTTTGCCTGTAAAGTAGCGTCCACACCGTAATAAGATACATTTGCCGGATTTGCATTTTCACCCATGGTAATCTCTGAAATATCATAGCTGTTGACTGCTCTGTCTGAAAGTCCATAATATGAATAATATCCGGTTAAATTTACATTTTCCAGTGTTGTCTTGCCGGTTACCGCACTGTTTACAATTTGTGTTGCACTATTTGTAATAGAGTAATGCAATACCGTACCGCCTGTCGCACCGTCAATGGTCACATTCATATTGTTTACGACCTTGTTGTAAGAACCGCCGCCATAAGCAATACCGCCTAAATAGCAGAATGTGCCTGCAACGGTATGGACTTTTTGTGTTCCTTCAAATGTCAGGTCGTTGATAGTGACATCTGTGAAACTGCCTATCTGTGCGATAAATGCACTTGAATATACCCATGAACTTGATGTTGTTCCTGTCATGCCTTCTACATTCAGTCCCTTAATGGTATGTCCGTTTCCGTTAAAGGTTACTGTATTATTGTAATTTGTATATGTCATCGGCACCCATGTATATGCGCTCATATCAATATCTTTTACAATATTAATGGTTTTATCCGTAAGTGCGCTTGGATTATCACGCATTAATTTACCGACAGCCGCAAGGTCTGCCGCATCGGAAACAATCAGTGTGCTTGATGTTGCCGCATATACATCTGTATCATAACGTCCTTCTTCAAACCAGTTGTCCGGTGCAATTACCGATACTGTCACTGCGCCTGCCGGCATTGTAAAGCTCGTTGCAGAGTTTCTTATATATTCGACACTGCCGTCTTCCTTAATCACTTTGATAAATAAAACCTTTTTTGCTTCGTCTGTCAAAGTAATCGTGACATTCTCACCTTCTCTTGCCTCTGTTTTATCCAGTGCAATATAAGACTTTGCTTCATCTGCAACGGTAACAGCCTTTAATTCTTTCTGTGTAATTGCAGAACTGTCAAAACTTGTTGTGACACCCTTTTCAGGCATTGTGAATGTAAATTTTGCAGAAGATGTTGTGTTTCCTGCATCTGCTGTTACGGTTACTTCGTTGCCGTCTGCGTCTGTTACCTTTGGCAGTGTTGTACCGTCATAGTAATATCCATCTGCTGTATTTGTGGAAAGCAGTAATGTTACGGTATCGCCTTCTGCCGCAAGTTCACCGTTTGATACGGTAAAATCGGCACCTTCAATATTTGCAGACTGGTTTGTAATGTTATACGCATCTGTTTCAACGAAGTCTACTCTTAAAGTAACGGCTACCGGGAATTTCTTTGCTACGGTATATGTTGCTTTTCCGCTTGCAAGTGATGATAATTCTCCCGACTTTACTGTTGTATTTCCCTGTGTACCGGTTACGGTTACTGTATGCTTATAATACTTGCCGTCGATAATGCTGTCTGCTACAACATTCATATTACCACTCATCATCTGTCGGCTGCTGTAACTTACATGGCTTGCAAATTTACTGTCGTCATTGGTTTCTAATGTAATTGCACAATAACGGTTACTCTTTTCTGTGATTGTAACCTTTTTCTCCGGCATTACAAAGGTGTATACCTGTACAATCTTATTTTCGTCTTCATCAATCACTGTACTTTCAAGTGTTGTATCAATACCGGTTCCGTCTTCATCTGCAACAGTCGGCACATAATTTCTTGTTGAACTGTCACTTGTTGATGTAATCTTTACGGTTTCACCCGGCTTTGCACCATACTTATCTACACTTAAATATTCGCCTGTTGATTTTATCTCATACTGTCCTTCTTCCAGAACCGGTGCAAACTGCACATATATCATAAATGTTCCTACTGAGCCGTAAGCATATGCATCGTCAGGAATTGTGCATGTATACTGGTTATCTTTGCCGTCTACCTTTGTAATCTTTAAGTCCGGTGTTGTAAAGCTTGCTGACATGTACATAACAGAATCTAATGCCCAGCCGTCCTCCGGTACAGCTTCAAATGTAATTGTGCTGTCTTTTTCAGCCGTGTATACTTTTTCACCATCATCACCGGTGCTTTCTGTCACACCTGAGATTAATTTGATACTTCCCTTTCCGTATGAAACACCCGGTGTAACTGTGTAGGTTACTTTTTCTGTGCTTTCTGCATCTGCTGTTACGAGATTTTCCTCTGCCAGTGCGGCTGTTTCAAAGCCGTCCGCTTCTGTTGTCTGTGCCTGCTGTACTGCCTGTGCAAATGTCTGCTCCGGGCTTGCCGCCAATACATTGTACGGCATACTGCTCATTGTCATTGCGACTGCTAATGAAGCAGATAATAACTTAAAGCTGGTCTTTCTCATTTTTCTTTCCTTTCTGCTTTGTCCCTGTTTACTTGTTTCTATCGTGCCTTGTTGATTTTACGAATGTACTAATGCTTTGTTTTGTTTTTTGTTTTATGGCATAGTTTTATTTTGATAACTTCCATTAGTCTTGTCTAACCGTGGCACTTAAAAAAATAGGCTCCAAAGCCTATCTTTCGTTTGCAGTGGCAGTGTACCACAGACATTTGTTTTTGGCAAGCAGACATTTTTGTTGCAAACCTGCAACAAACAACGGTATTTTTTACCTGTTTTCTTTAACAATCCCTTTGATTTCCTGCTTTCCCAATTTGTTGCGCAAGTGCAACAAAAAAGTCTTATTGATAAATTTTATTGTTTAAAATGAGATTTTTCCAGACTGTTTTTGCAAAATCCCTACTTTGGTACTAGGAAAATAGAGATTTAAGAGTTAGGCGGCTTTTTTGTTTCAGATAAGCCGCCTGTTACTTTGATAAAATGCTTTATTTTTCCTATTCATCTTCACGCTCGACTGCCTGCGACAACTTTTGCACCGTTTCTTCCGACAGTTCCGTCAGGTCTGCCACATATGCAACGCTGTTCCCCGCCTGCAATAATTTTACGGCTAACTGCATTTTGGCTTTTTTCATTCCGGTGATTTCGCCTTCGGCACGTCCCTCGCGACGTCCTTCATCTCGTCCTTCGGCACGACCGCGGTTTAATATATCCTTTGCTTCATACTCTAATACTTTTCCACCCATACTCTCTCCAACTCCTTTCCTGACCTTTTCATATTTTGCCGCCAGATGTTTTATTACTGTATCTGACATTTCAAGAATTGTAACCTTTTCGTATTCGTTTAAATCACCGTTCTTACGGTCTTCTTCCAGACGGTTTACTATCGCTGTATATTCCTCTTCCAGCTTCGCTAATTTTTCGCTGTTTTCTTCCAGTTCTTTAAAACTCTTTTCATAAACAAAAATATGAAACGGTATCAGAAAGTACAGCTTTTTCTCAAAGATTTCTTCTACTGTATACTGTCTGACTTTTAATACCGGAACGGCATACGATACTTCCCCGCCCGGTGTGCGTATCATTACCGTCATCACCTCCGGCGTATTTTTCGTATGGCGCAGGGCTACGATTGCGGAATCAGGAAAATGAACTACCAGTGCACCCGCTGTAACTTCTCTGTTTTCCAGTGCAAGCTGTGTATCATACTCAAACATACGTACTATCATGCTTCCGTCTTCCGTGCTCTGGCACTCAACATGATAACGCTTTCTTTCTCTACCGAGGATTTCAAAGCTGGAATCCGTAATGCGCTCCTGTTCACTGCCGTCCGGCAGCTTTATAAAGTGCTCGTTTTGAAGCAGATGTATTGTTTCTTTTCCGGTGTAACTTGTGTGAAACAGTTCATTTACAACCGGTATAATCAGTGCCGTACAATCCGTTAACAGGGTACGGAACACATCATCGTAAGGTGTATTTACCATGCTTTCTTCCTTTCTTTTATTATAATAGACTACTTGAACTGCCGGCAAGGATTTTCATGAATTTTCTAAATCTTTTTGGATTTTAAGGGATATTAAACAGATGAACCCATAAAAATGTCAATAGAAAATACTACTTGGGATAAACTATCCGTTCTAATCAAAATTTCATCCCTAAAACGCGGATAAAACCTTAATCAAAATTTCAAGTTTTAGAAATCAACCGTTGTTTGCGGTTTTATTTTTAGAATACATTCTATTAGAAGAATATCACAATTCTATTCAGATTGCAATTATTATTATAAATTTTGTTTAATTATTTAGAATATGTGTTATTTATTCTTTATATACTACTCCTTAATTCTAAGTTGTTTTAAAAAAGTGCCTTTTATACACACCCTCCTGTATACAAAAGACACTTTTCCACTAATTTTTTGATTTTTCCTCTTTACTGCACGGTCTGCTGTGCGGCTTCCACCTTCGTCACTTCATTTAATGACTCGTTTTCATGATATGAAAATGTAACAGTATCGCCTGTATTGTACCGTACAATATCCGCATTATCCGATAACGGCACATCAAAGATACGGGACTGACCCTCTAAGAGTATATAAAAATGCGAATTGCCGTCCAATACCGTCTGCACCATTTTTTCGATTCTACCGGTTATCTGCCTGCTTTCCTTTTTCATTTCTGATTCAGCTTCATCTACAATGCCGCTGTCTACCATCAGCTGACGGTAATTTTTCTCACACTCATTGACTGAATCGCCGATTGCCACCGTCTGATATTTTTCAATATTAAGCATGGCATAAGATTTTACCAGTCCCGAGCTGTCCTTTAATGCCATAAAATATGTCGGCTGTCCGCCCACATTAATAAGCAGTGGAAATGTTGCCTTGTATCCCAAATGCTGGACCTTTCCCTCTGCCGAAGACATCGCCGAATTTTCCTCTGCACCGGAAATCACATAATAGCGCGTTTCCATTGTCCGCTGGTTCATCAGCACAAAGCCCACATTGGATTTATCCTGTCCGACTGAGGTAATTCCTGTATACACCCACACATCATCGTCCAGTGCAATATAATTATAGCCGTCTGTCGTTACCAGACAATCCTTCTGGCTTAACACACTGTTAAAATAACCGTGCTTTAACGTACCGTGGTAATCATACAGCGAAATAAGCATATCTGCCGAATACACACGGTCTACCCACTGCGGAACATCTTCCACGGCATAATCCGTCATTTCCCCGGTGACTGCATTACAAAGCACCACCCTGCCAATCGTCACACCGCCAAACAGTCCGATATTATATTTTTTCACCGGACAAATCCAATAAGGTGTACCGCTCTCATCAATTTCAAAGCTGATGTCATCAAACATATAGGTCGGATACGCAAACCTCAGATGTCTGTAAATGTTTCTGCCAAAATGGTCGCTCATCGAATAACGGATTTTCTGCTCCAGACGCACGCACTCCGCTTCCTGTGTCGTCATATCAATACGGATATACGCAGGAATTCCATCACTGTGATTGGTAAACCATTTAATCAGGCTGCCGTACTGAAGCGGTGTCACACGCACCGGCTTATTCTGATAGTTAATCTGTGTATACATATCGCTGACTTCAAACTGGGAAACCATATCCACCATTGTTCCCATAACACGGTTGCCTATGGTCGTTGCCGAATCTTTATCCAGCACCGGAATCTGGTCATAGGACACCTCATGAATATCATCGGTAAAGCTTCTGGTTTCCACATTTAACAGTTTCTGGTAAGCCGAAGCATTGACAATTTCAGATGACAGCAGTCCGCCTATTAGAAAAATAACAACCAGTGCCGCTGTAAGTACCGCACATAAATAGAAAAAACGTTCTGCCTTTTTGCTCTTAAATTCAGGCTTTGACTGCTTCCACTGTCTGCCTGCCCATTCCTTGTAGTATTCTGTCATTGTCATACTGCAAAGCCCGACAACACCCGTAAATACCGCCGCCAGCACAATGACAAATATCCAGAAGCCCGGTGCATGGATATTGATTGGCGGAAGCACCACATAATAATAGGCAAATGCAACCAGCAGCACTGCCGCCACTGATAACACCCCTGTAAGTAATTTTGCTTTTTTGCTCATAAACTCCCCTTTTCCTGATATTTTATTTTTCATCTGTTCTCCGTGCTTTCATATTCTTTATAATCGCATCAAAAATACAGCCTGCCACTTCAAATTTACTCATTTTCGGAAATTCCGTACAATCCGTCTTTGTAATCATCGTAATCACGTTTGTATCCGTTCCAAATCCTGCACCGTCTACTTTCAGATTGTTGGCAATCACCATATCCAGATTTTTCTTTTCCAGCTTCTTTCTGGAATTTTCCAGTACATTCTGCGTTTCCATTGAAAATCCGCACAAAAACGGTTTGTTTTCCATCGCTCCGAGCGTTCCGATAATATCCTTTGTCCGCTCTAAGGCAATGCTCATCTCTCCGTCGCTTTTCTTGATTTTTTCATCACTGACTGATGCCGGTCTGTAATCCGCAACTGCTGCCGCTTTTACAACAATGTCTGATTCCTTTGCCGCCTCTGTAACCGCTTCATACATATCCTGTGCCGATGTAATATGCACCATTTTAACAAACGGCACGTCAGGAAGGTTTGTCGGACCTGCAATCAGTGTCACCTCTGCCCCGCGCAGCATCGCATTTTTCGCCAGCGCATATCCCATTTTTCCTGTTGAATGGTTGGAAATGTAACGCACCGGGTCAATCGCTTCCTGTGTCGGACCTGCGGTAATGCACACGCGGTATCCTTTCATATCCTTTGTCAGGGCAATATCGCGTAAAATGTATTCAAGCAGTTCAGACGGCTCCGGCATTTTTCCCGCACCTGTATCACCGCACGCCAGATACCCGCTTGCCGGTTCTAACACTTCGATGCCAAACCTTCTTAACTTTGCAATATTATCCTGTAGAATCGGATTGTAATACATGTTGGTATTCATTGCCGGAACGACAATTTTTTTGCATGTACACGCCATAAATGTCGTTGTCAGCATATCATCTGCAATTCCCGATGCCAGCTTGCCAATCACGTTGGCACTCGCCGGTGCAATCATCACAATATCCGCCTTTTTTGCAAGAGATACATGCTCTACCTGAAACTGGAAATTTCTGTCAAATGTATCGACAACACATTTATTACCGGTTAAGGATTCAAATGTAATCGGATTAATAAAATTGGTCGCATTCTGTGTCATCATGACATCTACATTACATTCCAGCTTTTTTAAGCTGCTGGCAAGTGTCGCAATTTTATATGCTGCAATACTGCCGGTTACGCCAAGCAGTACGTTTTTCCCTTTTAACATAGTCCTCTCCTATTCCACATTTTTATCGTAAATGATTTTTAAACCTTTTAAAAGCAGTTTATCATCTAATATAATTTCATTGTGGCAGTATGGCACAATCACCCTTGCCAGTCCGCCGGTTGCAATGACTTTGACCTGTTCCTGTTCTGCACCCGTCATTTTGCACAGTTCTTCACGGATTCTGTCAACCATGCCGTCGATACAGCTTGCATTCCCGTAAACCGCACCGCTCTGCATACACGCAATCGTATTCTTTCCAATCACGGATTTTGGAGCTTCCAGACTGATTCGTGGAAGCTGTGCCGTCCGGGATACCAGTGAATCCACCGATACGCGGATACCCGGAAGAATCGCACCACCCACATAATTTTTCTTGTCGTCAACCGCACTGATGGTCGTTGCCGTTCCCACATCAATAATCAGCACCGGTGCACCATATTCGTGAATAGCCGCAACTGCATCTACAACCATATCCGTACCGACCTGCTTTGGCTGGTCCATTAACAGATTCAATCCCGTCTTCACACCCGGTCCTACAATTAGCGGCGTAATGCCGATGATTTTTTCAACTGCCGACTTGATAACGTTTACAAGCTGCGGTACGACCGATGAAATGATTGCACCGTGAATCTGTTCACTTTCAATATTATATAACTCCAAAACGGTCTTAAAACCGATTGCATATTCTAATTCCGTCTTTGAATAATCCGTACAGAGCCGTTCTTCAAAATAAATCTTTTCATCATCTACACAGCCGATTACAATATTAGTATTCCCCATATCAATCGCAAGAATCATGCCTTTTTGATTTTGTCTTTTCATTTTCTTTTCCTTTTGTTTTATTTCTTAAAATATCAACATTTCTGTTACCGTCTGATATGAAGCAGTGCTTTTCCGATTGCCGCAGTCAGCACCGCCGCCACAATCGCTTCCGGTACGCCCTGTGTTCCGATCACACCAAGAATCACACCGTACAGGGCATCTGTGGCAATTCCCTTTGCATTGGCATAACTGCTTCCAAACAAAAAGTAAATGCCGTTCATAACAAGCAGTGTATTCGTAAGCGCTCCTGCCGCACCGGCTGCCGCCAGTGCAGCAGCACTGCCTTTTCCGTCGTTTTTCTTCTTCTTTACAAGCTTTACAATCCCTGTATATACATAATATGCCACAACGCCAATCAGAATTCGCGGCACAAAGCAGATCATCAGACTCTTAAAATTTCCATGCACATTTCCAAGGCTGTAAAACGGTGAAAATACGAAAGAAGTCAGGTTCGGGTTAAATGTGTTGTTAATCATGCTGGTTAGTCCGAAAATACCGCCTAAAAATGCACCGCGCGCCGGTCCTAAAAGTATCGCTCCGATAATGACCGGAATGTGAATAATTGTTGCATTCATAAATCCCAGCGGGATATAGCCTAAATACGGCACAAACGACATTGCAAGAATAATTGCCACAAACATTGCCGTTGTTACCATATCTTTTGTTTTTGTCGTTGATGTACTCATCTTTTTCTCCATTTCCTTTTTACATCATCTTTTCATGCTCTTTATCCGTGCCTTTACTTCCGGCGCCGGATTTCTGGATTCACATATTTTAGACAGTGCCTTATTATATGTAAAATCATCCATGCCGGATTTTATAAGAAACCGCATGGTCTGTGCCGGAAACATGACAAAACATTCCGCCGTCAGCCACGCCGCCGCCATTTGTGCATAATACCCCTGTGTAAACGGTCTGTCAAGCACTGAAAAAATTTTTTCCAGATATGGATTGCCTGAATCCTCCGGGCTATCATTCTGTGCCTGTTTTTTTGATTTCCATGCAATATTCTGCATAATATCCGCCTCTGTAATCACGCGCCTGCGAGGGATTTTTCTGCCCGCATCGTCCCATTTTAAAAACTGCGACAGCAATAAGACCAAAGACAGGCGGACTTCAAATTCTTTTTGGGAAGCTAAAAAGGATTGTAAATGTTCCCACCATTCTTCCCGGTATGCCGAAACAATTGTCATGCTGTTACAAAAGCTGTCGCACACCGACCAGTTATCAACAAACGGCACAAATTTATCAAACATCCGCATTGCTTCTTCATTGTCCTGCTCTTTTGCCGTGCCGTAACCGATCAGCATACCGCGCAGCATGGCTTCTTCAAAATAAACATCGTCTGCGCCGTCTGTTTGTACGAGTTCTTTCCATTCTTTATTTTTTACAAATTCCTGCGCCATTTTTCTAAGTGCCGGAAGCCGCACACCTAACAGCGGCTTACATTCGGGAATCAGACTTTTGGAAAAACTCCCGTACTGTGCATCTGCCATCAAAAGCAGGCGTGTCCTTATCTCCTGTGTCATAGTTTCCTCATTCTTTCAACTTTTACATCATCATATCATATTTATCTGTATTTTCATATGGAAATTTCACATCAAATGTACTAAAATGTTACTGTAATTTCAGGAATTACAGCCTGATGGCAAAAAACATTACAATAAATTCATTTAGAAATGAGGACAATTATGAAAACTGGAATTGTATTTGAGGGCGGCGCATTCCGCACAATTTTTTCCTGCGGTGTTATGGATGCATTTTTAGATCGGGATATTATGCCGGATTATATGATTGGTGTATCTGCCGGTGCAGCCTACGGTGTTTCCTACGCTTCCAGACAAAAAAGAAGAAATTTACAGATTCTTTTAGATTACCGTGACGATAAACGCTACATGAGTATGCACAATATGACCGATAAGACAAACCGAAGTGTCTATGGACTGGAATTTGCCTATGACACGATTCCGAATAAACTGGTTCCGTTTGACTACGATACCTTTAATGCGTGGGACGGCGAATTTTACGCAGTCGTTACCAATGTTTTAACCGGAAAACCGGAATATATGCGCTATACAACCGAGGACCGCACCAACAAGCTGCTTCAGGCAACGTGTGCGCTCCCTGCCCTTTTCCCATATATTTACTTAAATGATACTCCGTACTTAGACGGCGGATTAAGCGATTCGATTCCGTATGAGCGGGCTTTCGCAGACGGCTGTGACCGCGTTGTTGTCGTCTTAACCCGCCAGAAGGGATACAAAAAGAAAACCGGCGCCACCACAAAGGCTCTGGCGCATGCTTTCTGGAAGTATCCGGAACTCGGAAAAGACCTCCTTTCCCGTGCTGACTGCTACAACCGTTCTTTAAAGAAGCTCGAACAGCTTGAAAAGGAAAAGAAGGTCATTGTAATCCGTCCGGATAACACCGACGGCTTTTCACGTCTGGAAAAAGACAAGGAGAAAATCAAAGCCTTATACCATGACGGCTACACAAAGGGTCTGTTATTCTCCGATAAAGTGAAAGAATTTTACACCAAATAAATCTTTTAATACACCGAAATATTCGCGTACTCTGTAATTTAAAAACAATACTTCATCTGACCGCGCCGCAATCGTGCTGACATTGTGAAAACCCTTCGCACGGACAAGCATTCCGGCACGGAGCAGATGAAAGTCATTGGAAACCACCCCGATTTTCGCATTTTTATCCGGAATAAAACGTGCCGAATAGGCAATGTTTTTTTCCGTATCCGTGGACTGAGCTTCCATAGAAATCCGTGAAGCTTCTATGCCATGTGCGCACAGATAGTCTTTCATCGCCTGTGCTTCGGATATATCCTCTCCCGGTCCCTGACCGCCCGATACGATAATACGTATCGTTTTGTTTTGGGTATTATCTTTGCTATGTTTTTCATTCTGTTCCAGATATGCCAGTGCCGCATCAAGTCTGTAGCGGAGTGATTTTGTAATTTCGAGTCCCCGCACGCGGCAGCCT
>OGYU01001289.1_pt1 | contig 18006 bp, 18 predicted proteins | sample 1576581 | NCBI WGS metagenome assembly OGYU01 (sample SAMEA3541547, study PRJEB24748) | human gut metagenome | biome: human gut; feature: human-associated habitat; material: faeces | place: China | collected 2012 | reverse complement strand
TTGAATTGCTGGACATATTTGTTATTCATATCGTCGCCTCTCTTTAGTTTCGCTACTTAGGCTTGCTAAGTAGCAACTATATTATATCTCTTTCGAGGTATCAGAGTCAATAGTCTTAACGAAAAAGTTACAAGATGCGTGCGTAAGGCAATATCGGAATAATGGGCTGCTGTCTATCAAATTCTTGTGTGTTACTTTATGGCACATGAGCATTGCTTGCTGGGTTGTCCGCCCCGTATCCCTCCAAAAGATTGACGCCGCCCCATACGCAAAGCGCGCCGCCGAGGCCCACAACGATGGTCTGCAAAGTATCAACTGCACTATTGAAAAATTCCATAAATTTACCTCCATAAATTCAGATTGTGATGGTGTTTGGGTGCAAAAAAAGCCGCCGTACATAGCGGCAGCCTCACAATCCGCAGACGGCCCGGAGTTACTGGCCGTCCCGCCATTCCAGCACAGCCAGCGAAAAAATTTCGCCCCATGCTTCACACAGTCTGCGGTCTATTTCCCTTGCAAGTTCTTCGGCTTCCCCGTCCGTGGGCGGGGTATCATGTTCCGCGATCCACTGGCACAGCACCGCAGCGGAAATGATCGCCCGGTAGATTTCCTGCTCATACTTGAAATAATCCGCAAATATCCATTCGTCCGAGTGTCCCATCGGTCACGCTCCTTTCTCTATGGCCGCTTTATTCTGCGGCAAAATCTTCATCCGACAGCTCAATGTCGTAGAGGTCAAAGGGTTCGTCCTCCGTTATCACGCGCCGCTTTTTTCGGCGCAGGGACGACAGGTAGCTGTCCACATCAAAGGTGTTCTTTTTGTCGGCGTCCGAGAGGTATTTATAGCGGGGGTGGCGGGTGATGTCGTATTTCTCACTGAAAAACGGCCTCACGCCGCGCACCTGCAAAATACACTTGCCTCCGTCCATCGTTGCAATTTCGTCTTGGCTCATCAGCTCCTTTCCGAGTTTTTGGTAGTTCAGTCCGTGGGAGGTCTGCGCGCCCCGGTTCTCGCTCTGGTTGTAGCTGTCAATGGTTTCCTTGCCCAGCACCTCCGCGATCTCCTTGGCGTTCTTGCCCCGGCCACTAAGGAACAGCGTACAGTCGCAGTTGTCGGAAATGATTTCCGCCGCGTCCTTGTAAATGGCCTTTAGCTGCGACTGGCTCTGCAAAATAATAGAAGCCGAGATTTCCCGGCTTCGGATAGTGGCGATCAGCTTATCAAAGTTTGGAATCTGGCCGATGTTGGCGAACTCGTCCAGAATCAGCCGCACATGGACGGGTAGCCGCCCGCCGTATTTGTCGTCGGCCCGGTCGCACAAAAGGTTGATAAGCTGGCTTTGTACCATTGCCAGAATGAAATTAAAGGTCGTGTCCGTGTCCGACATAATCAGGAACAGGGCCGTTTTTTTGTCCCCGATGGTGTCAAGTTCCAGTTCGTCGTCCTCCATCAGCTCCCGCACTTCCCGGATGTCAAAAGGCGCTAATCTGGCTCCGCAGCTTATCAAAATAGAGCTGCGGGTCTTGCCCGCCGACAGCAGGAATTTACGGTACTGGCGCACCGCAAAGTGTTCCGGGTCTTTTTCTTCCAGCCGTTCAAACATCTGGTCTACCGGGGATTGAAATTCCGGGTCGTCCTCGCGGGCTTCGCTGGCATTTATCATTTCAAGCAGCGTAGTGAAATTCATTTCATCGTCCGGCGCTTCGTACCAGATATAGCCAATGAGGGCCGAATACAGCAGGCGTTCCGATTTGATCCAAAAATCCTCGGCGCTCTTTTCGCCCTCGCCCTTGGTGTTGCAGATCAGCGTATTTACCAGCTTCAAAATGTCCTTTTCCGAATGGATGTAGCGAAACGGGTTGTAGCGCATACTTTTGGAAAAGTTAATGGTATTCAGCACTTTTACCCGGTAGCCGCACCGCACAAGGAGCTGGCCCACTTCGCCAATCAGACTTCCTTTCGGGTCAGTAATCACGAATGAGGTCGGGTAGGCCTTGGACACGCACTGCATGAGGTTGGGCTTCACAAAGAACCGGGTCTTGCCGCTGCCGGAACCGCCGATCACCAGCACATTTTTGTTCCGGGCGGTCTTGGGGTCTTTGGGCCGGTTGTTCATGGTGAGGCGTTCCGTCTGGGTCAGGAGGATGTTGTTGTCAAACACCGGGTCGATGTACGGGGCTATATCTTTGGGGCCGCCCCAACGGGCGCTGCCGTACTCAACGCCCCGGCGATATTTCTTGGCGTTCTTGCTCTTGCAGTACACCATTAGCCGCAGTGCCACCGCACCGGCCACGCCCACCGCCAGATCGAACAGGTGGAAGCTGGGGGCGGCGCTTTCAAAGGCAAGGGAAAAGCCGTCCGCAAGGTGCAGCAGCTTTTCTGACAAGTCCGCCCCAGCCGCCAGCCGGTAGGTCTGTCCCAGCTTGCCGAACAGGTAAACAAACAGCAGGTAGGGCAGGTTGGCGATGATCAGCTTTTTCATTTCCGGCTTCATCGTGACAGCCCCCTTTCCTTGATTTTCTCTTTGGCCTGCTGGCTGCTTCTGGCCGCTGCCTTTTCTTTCAGGACGGCAAGGGTCTTTCGGATGGAGGGGCGTTCCTGCTGTTTGAGCTTCTTGGCTGTAAACTCCTTAAACGCCTGTTCCAGATTGTCCGCCTGCTTGGATTTGAAGATCACGATATACCGGGGCGGATGGGTAGTGCGGTCTTTCCGCAGGGTAAAATCAATGTCGTATTTCTTGGCGCAGGGCTTAAACAGGCCAATGTTGGCGTCGGTGATCTCAATGTTGGACAGGGCGGAACCGTCCTTTTTGAGCTGCCGTAAGCTCTGCTGGCCGTGATGGGCCTTGCCCGTCCCTTTCTGCCGGGCGGCCAGATATTTTCGGATGGCCGCTTGCAGCACTTGGGCGGTGAGCTTGCCCGTCTTAACCGCTAACGCTATGGTTTTCTGGTCTACTTCTTCCTGCAACTGCTATCCCTCCTTTGGAAAGTCAGCAGGCAGGCGGATGGCTTAAATCCGCACCCGCAGGCCGGAGAGGTCGTCGGCATGGATTCCCACCAGATACCAGTTCTCGGCCATTTCAATGCGGGTCGGCCTCCATCTGCCGCCCACCATCACATCAAAAGTTTCTCCGCAGTGCAGGCCGCCGTAATAGTCCGCAAGGTCAAAGCGGATGTCGTAGCGGTCTGTCTGCTCGTCAAAAATCAAAGCACCCTGTTTCATAGGGTCGGCCTCCTTTCAGATTTTGCCTGTGTTCATGTCATGGGCCACCAGCGCCGTGTAATAGCCGTTGATGGTGCTTGGGGCATTGAACAGAACTGCCAGCAGGTATTTTTTGATGTTCCGTATCTCCGTGGTGTTTTTGCTGATACAGTCAAAGACAAACTCAATGTGAGAGCTGTCCAGTTTCATCAGCTTGGATTTCACCAGCTCGGCGGGGTAATCGTCCCCGGCAATGCGGATGGTCTTTCGGGCGCTGCATACGGTTTCCACCAGCAAGTCCACAATCTCGTCCAGCATATCCCGGTCAATCCCCTTGGCGTACTGGCAAAGGTGTTCATACTCGATGTTGTCCTTGATGATCTCCCGATAAATTTCTACGGCGCTCTGTGATTTCGCTCCCGTTCCTTTCCGTTCCGGCGGCGCAGCCGCTTCTTCCCCCAAAGGAGAGGGAGGGGAAAGGATAGGAATGGAATCGGTATTTGATCCATCTGTAATTGATTTCTCTTTACTTGATCTATCTTTATTTAATTGCGTTGGTTTTTCCTGCGTAGGCTTTTCCTGCGTTGGATTATCCAATGTTGGATTTTCCAATGTAGGTGAATCCGGCACAGGCTGGGGCTGTTCGTAAATGATGTAATCCGCCCCGCGCAGGCGGCCTTGGCTGTCACGCTCACGGGAACGCACGATATAGCCCGCCTGTTCCAGCTCCCGGACAGCCGCCCGGATCGCGTCGATCTGCTCCCGGTTGATAAGGGACAAGCCTTTCAGCGTAAAGTCCCAATCCTCCGGCAAGGACAGCATTTGCGACAGCAGGCCCTTGGCTTTCAGGGACAAGTCCTTGTTCCGCAGGTGGTGGTTGGACATCACCGTGTAGCCCCGGTTTTTCTCCACTCGAAAAACTGCCATCTCGTCGTCCACTCCTTTCACTTGAAATTTCACCGCGCCGTCAAGGGCGGTGAGCTTGCCCGGCTGGTAGGGACATTCCTCATACACACAAAACTGGTACTTCCAGTGCGGGCGGTAGAAACGGCAGGTGCCGCAGTCCTCCGGCGCTCCGGCCTCGCCGCTGTCAAAATGATCTGCACCCGGCCTCGTCTGCATGAGCTGTTCAAAGGCCCGGTCGCTGCCGGAAGTAAAGTACATAGGCGGTCGCCTCCTGGTTTTGGGCGCAAAAAAGCGGCGTCCTGATCTCCCCAAAGGGGAAAAGAGAACGCCGCTGTCTGCGGTGTCGTATTTGATTTTCGATGTGTCACTATTTGGGCGGTGGGCTTCACGGGAAGCGGAAGCATGTCAAAGCTCAATCCGAAAGTAGTAAATCGGTAGTAAATTCAGTTCTTATATCCCGTGAAATGCCCGTATTTCCGGGCTTTTTGGAGATAATCAGAGTTGTTCAGACAACAACATAATAACAACATATAAGTGCAACTTGTATTTCCATTTCACTATATTCGTGTAAACTATTCTCTGATATAATATCGAGGGTGAGGAAATGGCGGCTACCGAGGCGCAAATGCGCGCTACTGCAAAGTGGCAGAAAGAAAAGACAGACGAGGTGCGTTTCCGCGTGCCCACGGGCGAACGCGCCGTTATTCAGGCGCACGCTAACCACCAAGGCGAATCCACCACTGCGTTTATCAAGCGTGCAATCAAAGAAACCATGGAGCGGGATAATGCGGAGAAACATGAGTGATCGTCCGCTGCACTCCCGGTGCAATTACATATCGTTCAAAAGACTCGTTGCAAAATAAGGCGAAAAAGCAGCATACGCTTTTGCATATCCGGCAGCGCGGCGAAATTCACGTTGTCGAGTCGCGGGACGGGGGTGCGGGTGTACAGCACAGCATGGCCTGCGGCTTTGAGAAGCGCCTGTGTTTCCTCTACCGTAAGCTGAAAGCCAAACGCAAGCTGTATCAGCTTGTCCCGTGTCGGTGTATAAGTACCGTCGAAAAGCTGGTAGCCATAGGTACGCGCCAAGCCTGCCGCACGGATTACTGCCGCTCTTGTCAGCTGTTTGCATTCCAGCAGATCCGCTAACAGCTCCGATACGGTTTTATTCTGCAACTCGTCAGCGTTCTCCTGAACAAAGGCTGCTGCATCTGGCTTGCTGCGCAGAATATCCATCAATTCGCCTGTGGTCTTTTCCATCTGTATCACCGTTTCTGTTATCTATTGATTCCCATTATAACACAGAACCTTTTCCGCTTAAAATCAAATTCTAATCTGATCTGAACTCATCAGTAAAACCGCATCGGAGGCATTACAGATGAACAACAATAAGAAGACTAAGAAAAAGCGTCACAACGGTGAGGGCAGTATCCGCCAGAAACCGAATGGACGCTATGAAGTCCGTATCTCCGGGCGAGATATGGAAACCGGTAAATCGACTCGCATTTCCAAGTACGCCGACACGCTTGATGAAGCTGTTGATATACAGCACGCTTTGAGTGTCGCTATGGCACAGACACCGCAGTATTTACAGAACAATACGACCGTAGGCGAGTGGCTGGATAACTGGCTGACGACTTATATGCAGCACACGCTCAAGCAGTCCACCTATAAGAGCTATGAAACCTATGTCCGCAAGCATTTCAAACCGTCGCTCGGCACTATCAAGCTGAAAGAGCTGACCCCGCGTACGCTCCAGATATTCTACAACTACAAACAGGAGCAGGAGAACTTATCTCCCAAAACCATTTCCAATCTGAATATGTGCTTACATAAGGCTCTCGCACAGGCACAGTCAGAGGGACTGATTCTCTCCAATCCGTCCGGCAGTGTAAGCCTGCCGCCGCTCATCAAACCGCATATTGAGGTTTTGACCCGTGAACAGCAGGCCCGTTTGGTGCAGGCAAGCTATCAGTTCCGGTATGGCGTATTCGTGCGGATGACCTTGGTAACTGGCTTACGATTGGGTGAGGTCGTCGGCCTGCGCTGGTGCGATATCGATTTCTATACGAATATGCTTCATGTCAACCAGACGCTCAATCGCTTACAGCGCTATGATGATGACGAGGCCGACAGCAAAACCGAGATCGTTACGCAGACACCGAAATCGCAGAACAGTATCCGCAGTATCCCTATGCTGCCCGAGCTAGTGATGGACCTCCAGAACTGGCGAACCGTGCAAATGCAGGATGCCGCCGCGCTAGGCACTGCCTACTTCGACAGCGGTCTGATTGCTACGCAGGAGAACGGCCTCTATGTCGAGCCTCGCCTCATGCGCGAATATTATCAGAAGATGCTGGCTACGGCCAATCTGCCGAACTACAACTTTCATGCACTGCGGCATACCTTTGCGACCCGTGCAATGGAGCAGGGCATGGATGCGAAAACGCTTTCGATCCTGCTGGGACATTATTCTGTTGGATTTACGCTGGATACTTATGCTCATGTGCTGACCGACCAGAAATGGACTGCGATGCAAACGATGGCGAATATGTATAATATGGAGCCGCCGCTGCGTCAGCCGATTCAGTTCTTTTGAGAGAGAAATAAAGCTGCCCCGAGCGGGCAGCTTTATTTTTTCTCTATTGTTTTGTTTCCTCTTTTTCTCGGTTAATGATGCTTTTCAAAGTAATCTCGCCGATTTTGATTTCCTTAAAGCAAGGAAGCAAAACGATGACCGCACCAGAACCAATAGTAATCAGCCGCAAGGACGAAAGTGTATATCTACCAAATGCATCCAATAATACGAGTACCACACAAATTAGAGGCAGGATTAACCAACATAACCATTTTAGAGCTGCAATTTTCTTTTCTTGATTATCTCTCTGCTCACTAATAGCTTTTTGACGTGCTCCGGCAACGAGGCTCTCATAAGGGGGGAGGATATAATGAGTTACTGCATAATCTAAATTATTGTTTTTTATGGCTTTCGTGAAATCTATGAATTCCATGCTTTTCTTGTCTATATCTACGACTGCAGCAATAGCCTTAACTGAGAGTAAGTCTTCATCGCAGTTTCTTTTGAGTGCTTTAAATGCTAATTGCTTAATCGGAATATTTTTGTGTCCTCCTGATGATTTCACTTCAATCATCATCACTGTCAATCCAGTATTTATATCAACAATTAGAAAATCAGCAGAATGTCCATTGCTTAACCGACCTTCCATGATAATACTTTCTTTCGGATAACCATTCAACAATAGTGTTTGAAAAACTATTGTTTCGGCTTCCATGTATTTGTTAAATGTCACATCCATATGTTCCTCCTTAATCATTTTCTTCTAAATGTATTGTTTCATAACTTCCATCCGCGCTATGGAATAGCCTTAATCTCAGTATATCATCCTCAATCTTCTCCATAACTCTGGAAATACTTATCAGTTTCTTCACAAAGATTTTTTAGTTCATCTAATTTTGAAAAAAGAATTTGTAGCATATATTTTTTAATCCGCTCCTGCGAATCAACTTCAATTCTCGGAATATCATCATCAATTATTTGATAAACTTCGTATATGTCATCAAGGAGATATTTGTATGAATCAACTGCTTCAACAGTTCCATATCGCTTAATAAGTTCTTCCTCACATTTTTGTACCATATCTTTAGTCGCATCATATCCCCACGATCCCAATGCATCCAACTCATTAGGTATTAACGTCTTTTCTCTCGCATACTGCAACATATTGAAAATCTCTATCATCTTTCTACTCCTATGCTGTTCGATGTATTCTCGAAATTCTCTATCTAACTCTTCCAACGCGTTTTTCAAAATTGTATTGACACAAGTTGCCGTTTCGTTAATAGCTCCATACACATCCACATTAATAGTATTTCTATGTGCCGTGAACGAGTTATCTTTAGAATAATAAAAGGAACCTTTCGATAGAGAATGTTGTGCAAGGTAAATATACTTACTTTTCTCTCGATGCGTTGGATGCCCTACCACATCATTTCTCATGTCCCTGACTGCAAATGCTTCTGGATACTCCGTTTCAAAATTGATTCTCCTGTCAAAAAGTGCACAGCTTAAACTATTAATCGCATCCTCTTGAACAAATAAAGCCTGTAGAAGCCCATATGTATAAAGATATTTTCCTTTAATATCGGCAGGATAATCCGATTCTAAATAGTATTCAATGGCATACGAAGTATCTTCTAATGTATATAAAGCAGAAGTCAATCTATCCCACTTCTGACGATTGGTAAGAAGTGTCGCTTGCTTTTCTGTCCGATTGATATGGCGAAATATTTTTTTGATTAAATTAAAAGAAACTGTTTCTATTTTTTCCATTAGACCACCAATTCCATTTATTTTACCATTATTCACAATTATTATATACCATAAATTGCAAGTCACCAAATTTATTTTATATTTTATACAATCTCCACAAAATCCATTCACCCAATTTGATACACTATTGCGAAGACAATTGGTGCTGGGTAGTCTATCCATCTTCCTTCAGCCTCTCAAAACGCGCAAAACGCACGCGTGCGTTTTCAAACACACGCGTGCGTTTTTGTTATTTTGTCGTGCGATACTTGGCTCCTGCACCTTTTCCATCCAAAGACAGTTTTCCCACGTTTTTTAGCTTTTGCAGAATTCTGTATGCCTGAGAAGGAGTCACATGCAGAAGCTCCACCACATCTGCACGTGTAACTTCACCTTTCGCTTTTGCCAATTGCATTACTAATTCCTGATGTCGGAGCGCATCTATATCTCGATTTCGCACGTATCCAACGGTACTATTTGTTTCTTTGGAGTACCTCGAACTCATGATATAGTATCGTCCGCGACCATTGCCCAAGCGCTCTACTAATCCTGATTCCACAAGGTTTTCAAGCACAACACGTGCCCGGCTCTCAACGGTATGAGTTCTTTCAGCTACATCCTGTACTGAGGCACGATGCAATTGCTTTACTGCATCTAGTGTAAGCAACAGATGAATCGGCAGTGACCGCCCAAGTCGTTGTTGTTCTTCAGAAACCATGCAAATGAATTCTTTATCAGTCGGTCCTTTGGGAATAAACAGTTTCACACTGGATTGCGTAGAACTTGAGTAGTCCGGAAGCAATCGACCGTACAACAAGGAACCTTCGAAAATGCGGTCAATTCCTCTTCCTGTACGCTCAGCCAGACCAATACGCTTCATTGCATCGGCTAATGCTGGATTTCTTCCATGAGGTTCTGCATCCAGTAAATTATCGACTCGAATACCTTCGATAAATCCTCCAGGGTTGCTGATAGTCATTCCTTCATCAGTTATTTGAACCAAAACGCGACCAAGAACCGAATAATCTCTGTGACAGAATGCATTCACCAGAGCCTCACGAAAAGCCCTAGGATCATAGTCAGGAATCGTGATGCGGAACAATCCCTGTTCCATTTCCTCGCTGTGATTCCAGGCAGAAAAAGCATCCGATATTTTTTCAAACGCCGCAAGAATTGGAAAATAGAAGGACTCATTCACTTTTATATCTGTGCCTACAAGAACTTGTACGGATGCTTCTGCTGTTGGCATATGGCGTTTTAGTGCTTCTTTTCTACCAATCAACAACATACCGCAAAATGTGGGAATGATAGCCCCATCTTGAATTACAACCAACTGTAATGCCCTGTCCAACTCCTCATCATTCAGTTCCAGCAGGGCCGTTTCTCCGCGATAGGAACGAATGATATTTCGTAACCGTTCACGTTCTACAGGATCCAGATCCTGATAGGTTGCATCCGGAACTGGCTGTGCAGAATAATCAAGCAAACTTAAAGACGAAAGCCGAGCGGTTATTTCATATGGATACATGGGGACATTTTCAGGTTCACCATTCGGCTTGAGTCGGCGTCGCTGAATCTTGCCATCAGACGAAGCCACCACGCTGGTACGCTTGGGAACAGAAATCTTTAATACCGGCGGATCATATTCCAAAATTTCTGTACGAACAGAAACCGGAGGCACCGTTCGGTTAGCAATAAATGCTGCAAGCTGTGTGATGTCTTTATGCCGACTGTGTAGCCCGGTAATTTCTCCATCATTTTCAACTCCCAAATATAAGTCACCGCCATCAGTATTAGCAAAAGCAACAACCGCGTCGATGATGTCACTATCGGGTAAACACATTCTGTCACTTTTAAACTCATTCACGAGATTTTCTTTGAAACCAATATTGGACATAATCTCACCTCCAATGCAATCATTGTAACACACGCGTGCGTTTAATACAACAGAAAACGCACGAATCCTGTTAGTCGTTCTTAATCCATTTGAATGTGCTGTGGGCATAGCGGCCCGATTGCACTTCGACATCAGTTATAGATTCACCGGCTTCTTCGCGTTTTGCCTCAATAATGCCAACAGGTCTTCCATCTACAAAAAGCGCATAGTCCACCTCGCCAGTGCTGGTAGGAAATTCGCGTACAGCAACACCAAGCGAAGTAGATAAATTAAGCTTTTTCATATCCTGTATGATCCAGCCAGATTGCTGAAGTTTTTCGTCAATAACCAATCGCGCCTTTTCTTCAGGTGTCATACTGCTCATTCCTCTCCGACACATATCCCATGATGTAACTATAATCAACATGAAAAATTTTGTATATTTTCCCCTGAACACGCAGTAAAACTTCTTCATCTCGGCAAAGTCTCGTTATATGTCCAGAGTAACATCAAAATCCTTTCGCAAATCTGCCTACTCGTCTTTTGTCATCCAGCAACTTCCTGTGTGTTTTAATTCTAGTATATCATTCCTCAATATTTTTCACAATATTGTGTGAAATTTAGCATGTCATAGAACTTAATCCCGTGTAGCAATATAATAAAGCTGCCTCAGGCGGGCAGCTTTACCACTATCTATTCTTCAACACTTCCGATGCATACTTATCGCATATCCTTATCAGCTGATTGGCAATAAACTCCATTCCTGTGTCCGCAGAAGCATAAACGAGTGTAAATCCGGGCGGCAAATAAAAGCCCTGAACTAACGGTTTCTCGCGTTTATTATATTGCTGTAATGCCCCCAATTCACTATCCACCACAATTGCAACTGTTTTATTCTGTTTCTTATTTTGTAGCTGACTATATACCGCATTTATTACCACAGCCCATGCATGCACTTCTGCCTTTGGGACTTCAGTATTATCCCATACCTTACAGTTGACAGCAATCACTCCGTTTGTTTCTCCCGTAAAGCACATTTGCGCAATCGCCGTTACAGAAGTATCATTTATTGTGTTTGTATCAACTGCAAGCACAATATCATGCGTCAACAGTGCTTTATCTGGATCAATATGAGAAGCGATAATTCGATTAAGAATTTTCTCCTTACCATTACTGCGTTCATAAGAAATATCAATCGGTACATCTATTGTTTGAATTTCTCCTGTATCATGGTCAACCAGCTGTATACCCTCTTTATCCGAAATAAGAATAGTAGCACATTCCCCGATTTCAATGCTGTCATCATTCAAATCCTCTTGCCTTACCTGCAACGGTGAAAAATCAATAATCTGATGCCTCTCTTTCATAGTCGCTTTCTGCTTTTTCTGTTTATGCGTAACGCTAAGTGTATCCTCATAAGAAATTTTAAAGGAATATGAAAAATGATAAGTCATATATATCACCTACAAATATTATATCTCATAAACCATTTAAATACAAAATATCTGCACATATTCTGCAATCTCCACAAAATCCATTCCCCCCAATTTTACACCCCGTTGGGGTACAATTGGGGCTGGGACATCTACCCGCGCCTCTGCAAACCCTCCAAAAAATACAAAAAACCGCCGATTTCTTACGAAATCGCGTGGGCATTCGTCATCATGTTCCTGTTTGGTGCCATGTTTGTGGCATCCTTTATGTCACAGACGGCAGCACTCCTGATCTTTCTGCCGATCGCAGAGCATGCTTTCTGCCCGCCATGAGGTCAGGTAGTCTTTTTTGCCCGGTGCAGCATTTCCAGCGGCAGCTGGGCCAGCACCACGGCAGCAAAGATCAGCACGCAGCCAAAGACTTCCCGGGCAGAAAGGTTCTGGTGCAGCAGCATCCAGCCGCCCAGCGCACTGAACACGCTTTCCAGACACATGATCAGGCTGGCAATGGCGGGGTTCAGGTCCCTCTGGCCCAGAATTTGCAGGGTGTAGGCCACGCCGCTGGACATGATGCCGCAGTAGAGGATCGGCAGCGCATTCTCCGCGAACTGCGCTGCGGAAGGTGTCTCGAACAGCAGAGCCGCAGCGGTGCTTTCCACCGACACCACCAGAAATTCGGCAAGGCTCAGCCGCACGCCGTCCACCTGCGGGGAAAAGTGGTCCACCGCAATGATCTGGAAGCTGAACAGCACCGCACAGCTCAGCAGGAGCCAGTCGCTGGACTCGATGCTGCCAAAGCCGTTTTTCATGCACAGCAGATACAGGCCCAACACGGCCACCACCATGCTCACCCACAGCTGCGCGCTTCCCTTGCGGCCCAGAAACAGGCCGAACACCGGCACCAGCACCACGTACATGGCGGTCAGGAAGCCAGCCTTTGCCGTGGACGGATTGATGGTAATGCCGATCTGCTGTGCAGCGGAAGCAGCAAACAGAAGGGTGCCGCACACAAAGCCTGCCGCCAGCAGCTTTTTCTTCTCGGCAGCAGTTTTGGGCTTTGCATCGGTGCCGCTTTTGCGGCGGATGGCATCAAACACCATCACCGTGGGGATCAGCACCAGTACAGCCAGCCAGCTGCGCCCGGCCAGAAAGCTGTAGGCTCCCATGCCGGAACCGGCGCTCTGGGCCACAAAGGCCGTGCCCCAAATAAGGGAGCACAGCAGCAAAAGCAGAGAGTTCTTGGTTTGTGTGTTCATCAGCCAATGCCCTCCACCTTCAGCAGGCCGTACAGGTAGTACTTGCTGGAGTCATAGGAGATGGTCACACGGTACTGCGCCGCCGGGTCCAGCCCGGAGATGGTGCAGCGGTAGTCGGTGCCGTCGGTATGGATATAATAGGTGCTGTCAGTCACATATTCTGCGCCGCCGTCCACCTTTTTCCACACGGCCACCTTGAACCGCTGGGTGCCCTCAGCCGTGCCGCAGCCCATAATGCTCAGCGTGCCGGAGGGCACGGTAAAGTAGCTGGTCTGGCGGCTCCAGATGCCGTTGAACACTGCATACAGGCAGCCATCCGCCGTGGCCGTGGCAAACTTGGCTGAGGAGTCTGCAATGCCCTGAATGATCAGCGGATCACTGGTCTGGTCAGCCCAGCGGGTAGTGTCCTCTTCCTGCACTTCGTCTGAAGTGCCCGATGCCTTGTGCACGATGCTCTTCAGGGTGTCCTTGCAGCCGATCAGGCCCACTGCAAGCACCAGCGCCATCAGCAGCACAACGATCCTTTTTTTCATCTTCATACGTTTCCTCACGAAGCAATGCGCTTCTCTTTGTTTTTCATCCCTCCGCCCTGTTCTTGTACAGAGCAGATACAGATATAGTATACCGCATTTTCCGGCGCTGTACAAGACGTTTGTCCTGTGCCGTACTGCAAGAAAAGCCCCGCCGGGGCTTTTCTTTTTGTGCGGTTTGCCGCCTGATTTTACGTTTCTTTGCCAGTGACCGCCCGCAGGGCAGCACACTCGGCAGTGGCCTGCTCCGGCGCACCTGCACCAAACAGACTGCCGTACCGGTACAGCGCCCAGCCGCCCGCGTTCTCACTGCGCAGGTCCTGCACCTGCCGGGCCAGCACATCGCCGGTGCTCCAGCCGCTCACGCTGTCCGGGTTCGCGCCGCCATCACCTGCGCCCACGCGGTACGCGCCCAGCCCGAAGTACAGGGCCACGCCCTCTGCGCGCGGGTACGCCAGCCACGCGGGCACGATGTTCTCAAAGGCAAAGCGGGTGCTACCGCTCTGCAGCGTGTAGCCATAGCCCCAGTAGATCTGCGGGCAGAGATAATCCACCACCTGTTCTTCCCCGCCTACGGCCAGCCACGCCGTCACATCGCTGTACTGGCTGTTGAGGTCGTTGTCGGGATTCCCCTGCGGACTGATTCCAAAGCGCAGTGTCGGGTCTGCAGTCTTCACCGTGTCGTGCACCTTCTTGACCAGAGCGGTCACGTTCTGCCGCCGCCATGCTGTAAGGTCTGCCGCACCGCTGGCCGCAAACTGCGCCGCATCGATGCTTTCTTCGGTCGTAGGGTAAAAATAATCGTCAAAGTGGATGCCGTCCACCGCGTAGTTCTGCAAAAGCTCGGCCACGCCCTGCACCACATAGTCCGCCGCTGCAGGCTCGGCCGGGTTCAGATACAGCCCGTCGCCCACTGCACACACCCATTCCGGGTGGGTGTTGGCAAGGTTGTTCTCTGCCAGATTCGGCGGCATGGCTGCAGAGGACCGCAGCCGGTAGGGATTCAGCCACGCCTCCACCGAAAGGCCGCGCCCGTGGGCCTCCTGCAAAAGAATGTCCAGCGGGTCAAAACCGGGGTCCTGCCCCTGCACGCCGGTGCACAGGTGGCTCCACGGGAACAGCTGGCTTTTGTAAAGTGCATCCCCGAAGGGCCGCACCTGCGCAAGCACCGTGTTCAGCCCAAGGCCCGCGCAGTTTTCCAGCATTTGCACGCACCCGGCACGGAAGCTATCCGCCGAGGAAAAATCCATTGCTGTCCATTCCAGATAGCTCACCCATACGGCCCGCCACTCGCCTGCAGGCAGGGCAGGGTTCTCAACAGGCTGTTTTTCTGCTTTCGTTTTGTCCTGTTTGGAAAACTTTTTTCTGCGCAGCCACAGCCCCGCACCCACACAGGCAGCAGCACCGGCCCCCGCCAGAAAGGTGCGCCGGTTCACACGGCGCGGTTCCGCTTCCGTTTTTTTGGACTTGCGCCGCTGAGTCACAGCGTTTCCTCCTGGGTCTTATACAGCACAAGCGCTGCCCAGCCCCGGGCGCAGGCCAGCAGCACGAACATGATGTTCGTCCAGAAGGCAAGGGCGCTCATGCCCGCATACTTCGTCAGCAGCCAGAACAAAAGGCGCAGCGCTTCCGAGATGCACACCAGCTGCAGCGGGCGCTGAACGGGCCTGCCGTGGCTGTACTCGATGGCAAGCAGGCCCGGCCACACCAGTGCCGAGCACAGGTCGCCCGCCCAGCCGCCTGCAGCCAGCTTGCTGAGCATCAGCAGCACGAACACCAGCGTGTAGCTGCGCTTATCCTTGGCGGGCGCACCCTTCTGTGCGGCCAAAAACAGCACTGCAATGCCGGTGATGCAGAACACGATCAGTTCCAGCCCCGAAAAATCCATGCCGCCCAGCACGGCAAAGCCGCCCAGCATGGACATTGCCGCTGCCGCCAGCAGGAAAAAATACCAGGTCTTGCGTGTAAATTTGAGCTTCATTGTGTTCCTCCCGCCTGCAGCAGTGCGCAGGCTCCTGACAAAATTTTCAAAGAATTAAAAATATTATAGCACAAAAGTATGCGGGTTGTGTTACAATAAGAAAAACTCTTCAGGAGGATCTTCATGAACGCCGCAGTTTCCATTGTCCTGCTTGCCGCCGTACTTGGCGTGATCGTTTTTCTTTTGTCCCGGCGCGAGAATACCCGCCGCAGCCAGTACGGCCCCGCCGGCCTTTCGGAGTTCCGCACCGACCTGCCGCTGGACGAGTGCTTCGACCGGCTGGACGAGCACAGGGACGCCGACGAGTTCGTGTACGAGTGCCGCCGGGAAAAGGACGGCGGCTTTCTGCTGCATCTCACCCTGCACCAGCCCACCCAGCAGCCGCTGGACACCCTGTATACCCTCCGGCTGGACCCCGGTCGTCAGACCGTAGTGACCCTGATCTTCATCCGCGAAGCCTTTGGCTACAAGGAGCCGCTGTTCCCGCAGGAAATGCTTGATCGTTTTATGCAGCAGAAGCTGGATGCCCACCGCACCAAATAAAGTTTTGTGTAAATGCTTTTCATTTTGCGCTGTTTTTGGTATACTTGTAAATGCCGCAGCGCAGAATATGCGGGCTAGTAGCTCAGTTGGTCAGAGCTGGCGGCTCATAACCGCCAGACCTTACCGTTTCCACCTTTTCAAAACAGCGTTTTTTCGTTATTTTTTGAAGTTTCAAACTTCAAAAAAGCGGTTTCACCTACTTTTCACCTACGAAGGGTCATTTGAACGTCCCTCACAGGTACGTTCAAATTTCATAAGGGCCATTAGCTTAACGGTTAAAGCCGGCGGCTCATAACCGCTCCAGTGGGGGTTCGAATCCCTCATGGCCCACCAAAAAAGCACGAGATTTTGCGTCTCGTGCTTTTTCTTTTGCCTGATGGAGCAATCTCACTTGTACAGTTCCTTGCTCATCTGCTTCCGAATCTCATCACGCCGCCTGTCGTAGACCTGCGTATAGATTGCAAGGGTCGTGCTGGGTTGCGCGTGTCCGGCTTCTGCGGCCACCGTTGCCACACCGATGTTTGGATTGGACAGCAGGATACTGACGAAGGTGTGCCGGAACATATGCGGGTGAATTTTTTCGATGCCCGCTTTTTTCCCGACCCGGCGCACCAGTGCTGCATAGCTGTCGGGGTTGATGGGAAAGCCGTAGTCGTTGCAGATCACAAAGTCATTCCCACGCAAATCCAGAAGCGACTGTGCGTACTTAGCACCTTTCTTTTCCAGATTTTTCTGCCAGCTTGCACCCATCAGCTTTTTTCTGGACTTCCACTGTTCGTGATAGTCCTTCAAAAAGGCCATAAACTCCGGGGCAACATCCACATCACGGATGTTGCTTTCTTTCGTTGTGGTAAGCTGATAGCCATAATTAGGGAAAACCAACAAAGATTTTGACACATGGATTGTTCCATCACGGAAATTCACATCTTTCCATGTAAGACCAGCCAGTTCTCCACGCCGGACACCAGTGTTCAGCAGGCACAAAACGACTGCCTTTTCCAGCATGGAGCACTCTTTCAAAGCCACTTGTAAGGCTTCTACTTCATCACTATGTAAGCAGTCCACAGATTTTCCTTTTCGCCCAGATGCTTTTATCATTGGCATTTGAAGTGATGTTCCATAGTTATCATTGGCGTAGTTCAGGACTGACCGAATGAACAGATTGTACTCTCGCATCGTCTTTTTCGTCATGGGGCGGCGGTCAATCTCCACCTCAAACATCTGCCCAACGGTCTTACCCAAAGCCATTGCCACCTGTTGTGCCGAGTCCAAAGAAACCGTTTCACCACGGAAAATCCGCTCAATGGTTTCCTCTCGGATGGTGCATTTTTTCGCAATTTTAGGGCAAGACACCGTTTTGAACTCTTTAGATTCTGGCTTCAAAACCGCACGTTTATAAACGCGTGCATCACTATCTTCCAGAAAGCGAATGACTGCATCGCAGTCTTGCCGGGTAATCGTCCCAATCGCTTTTTCAGAAAATTCCGGGTAACTTTGGATGCGTTGAAGATACTTTTCTTTTTTCAAGCTAGTGTTCTCTTTGTTGCGGTTTGCGTCATAGTCACCTTTCAGACGAACCGAGGGAGCCATCCGAGAACGGTTTGAAGCTATGTACTCTTGCGCTACAACCGCAAAGGTCTTTCCTGCGTTGCTGGCTTCTTTATCGGCCTTTTCCTGTTCCTGCCGCTCAAATTCAGCGGCGGCAGCATTCGCAGCAGCGTTGCGCGCACGAGCGTTTTTCAGTTCGGTGGGGTCAAAATCGAACCGACCATAGCGACGTTCGATTTTGCCGTTCACCAGAACATTTGCGGTGATTTGGTAATACCGGGGTTTCTTTTTGGGTTCGATCAGCTTAATGGATGCCATATATTTACCGTCCTTTCTGTGTGGTGGTTATCTCTGTCACAATGAGTATAGCAGTTCAGGCGGTTAATTTTTAGGATGTCGCA
>OGYU01001272.1_pt1 | contig 18117 bp, 18 predicted proteins | sample 1576581 | NCBI WGS metagenome assembly OGYU01 (sample SAMEA3541547, study PRJEB24748) | human gut metagenome | biome: human gut; feature: human-associated habitat; material: faeces | place: China | collected 2012 | reverse complement strand
GCTGCTTGAACAATTTTTGCGTTGAATTTTTGTCTAACTTTTTGGGGTCACTTCATAATGGCTTGTCTATTTTCTGCTTGCTTTTGTGAACTTAATTATACGCTATCGGGTGATCATTAATTCATTTTATCATACCATATTTCTCACAATAAAAGAAAAAATACGGTGAACAGTTCGTATTATATCTGTTCACCGTATTTCCGTTGTTATGACGAAATGAATGCCGTGTGGTGGGTTAAATCGCTCAAGAAACACCTTTCAAAAGTCACCGTCAGGCGATGGAACATTGCCAAAAAACATCCGGATGTCTTCCTGCAGAAGATCCTGAGGAAGCAGTGTATAGTTTACATGATTCGCTTCAAGTGTAGAGATAGTATTCCACAGTTGCGACTCAAGATTTCGATAGAAATATGCAACCGGTTTCCCATTAGTATCGGCTTGCAAATCACTCATCGCCTGATTTTTCGTCTCAAGTTGCTGTCTCCACTCTGCTACCTGCTGACGCACCGCTTGCTGTTGATCTACAGAAAGCTGCGCGCACACAGCTTTATTCATTAACATCTTCTCAAACTTATTGATAGAATTTGTCAATTCCTCAATTGCCTTACTCAACGGGAAAAAGCACGCATCACCAATCCACATATTTACCTTTTTTTGAAGTCGGTAAATACCAATATTTATGCTATGGTTTACAGCAGCTGTCCTGTCCAGATAGGCTACCATAAGCTGTCCTCTATAGATTTCTGTCTTGCTATTGTTGCAATACCACTGCAAAGTGCGTTTTTTCCATTGCTCTACATCATTGCTTTTATCAGCCTTCTGCCCAATATATACGATCCAATTCTCTGCAAACTGTACAAGATCTTTGCCCATTTGTGTCAATTCCGCGGTCAAAATTGTAAAATCCTGCATCATATTGGGTTCTGACTTGCCCAGTACACGCTCCACCCATGTTGCGCAAATCTGGATTAAATTTTGCTCCACCATTCCATTAGCAGCACTTTGATTGTGATCAATTACTGAGCGAAGCGCTTTGATTTTGTCAAGTATCCCAGATAATGGTTTAAACTGATATTGATCTGCTTTCGGAACATACCGGTAGTAATATTGGAGAATACCGCTGCTATCAATGGCAAACTTATAAAGATCCTGTACTGCCGTCAGAAACTGCGCATCCTCACTGATAGTATAGCTATGGGTTGGCTCATAGTTGCAGAACAGAAATAAGCGAGAATCTATTTGGGTCTGTACTAACCGATTTAGTCGGTTAGCGGTCTCGGCAGAGATTACAGGTGTATTCATATTCTCATCCCCCGATCTCTGCGACCTGCTGCAGTATAAACAGAGAGGCTTGTGTAACCCAGTCCCAATTCCAGTCCTTCCAAAAACTGATTGGGAGCCGGCATTTCTATGCGTTTGCCGAGATTATATTGCCGGAATCGGACGCCTACATCATTTCTCATCCGCAGAGGAACGCCATTTACCCGAATAAATCCGTTTATACCCTTTGTACTGAGAACGGTACCAGTAAATTCATAGGGAACTCCATTTGCATCGCAGAGCATGAACGGGGTCCACATACGTCTCTGATAGAACATACTCTCATCTATGGTTTCCAAAATATCGAATGCCGCTTGGAAACCGCCTTCAGAAAGATCATTAATTTGCAAAGTCGAAAGGGCAAAAATCAAGATAATCAGCGGTTGTTTGTTGTCACCTGCCAACTCATTGTACATAGAGCAGAGCTTGTTCAGCTCAACCCATTGCTTATGATCCAAATGAGTCAGCTGACACTCGGGTGAGCTGGTCAGGGTCGTTTTGTTGTATAACATCCACACCACGCGGATCATCATAGCCAACGCATAAGCGTTGGAACAAATACACTCGAAGTTATCCGCCTCTTTCATGAAGTTGTAGACAGTACTGCAGCGCGTTAACTGATCAGTATTGAGCTTTCTGGTTCCCTTCGGAATTCGCAGTTCTTTCTGGCAGATAAAGGTGATCGCAGCCGCGTTGTTGGCCTCCAACATCTCATCGTATAGAGTAAAGCACATCTTCTGATTCTCATTTTCGGGAGGCTCACCATTCCGATGTCGGCGTATGGATTGCAGGGTGATCTGAAACCCGGTGCTTAAATCCTTGATACGATTGATATGATCGGTGAGTTCATCTTTTTCACGGCCGCCGCGGTTGACTATTTCCCGATCCATCGTTTCACAGGTTTCCACAACCTGCATAATCTCGCTCAAGTGCTGGAGTTTCCTAGCCTCTGATAAATTCTCTTTCTCATACATCCATTCAAAAGCCTTGAATAATGCATTATAGGCATAGCCGTTTGTAGGATTGCTGGTGATTACCGGCAAAAGCTGATTGTACAGAATCCGATAACTCAGTTTCCTCTTGCTATACTCAGGATCCGGCGTATTACCGTAAGACTGACAATAACACTTATACGCATCGATAATCTCCTCCAGACGCATATTGCACTGGGCAATTTCTACCGACAGGGAATAGCGCTGGTTCATCAAATGCTGCACTCCATAAAATTCGGCGTCCTGCCCATGAACCTTTTGATTCAGATCCTCAAGGCTTTGTTCCGCCAGCGTGATCGCTTTAATTAGTTGACTGATTCTATACTTATAGCTTTCCTCAGAGAAATGCAGTGGATCGTGTTCCCACCTTTTGGCCTCTTCACTGATATTGGGAGCATACATCCGATTCCAGATAGATCCATAATACTCTCGAATAAAGGTCACAATAATAGTGGCAAAACCTGCATCATCATCTGGAACGCCGTAATCATGCTGCATTTTTTCCAATCTTTCAATAAGGATATCCAATTTTTTCAGTATGCTCTCGTGATCATAATTCTGACTGGTCCTGAAAGGAGGATAACTCGAATTAGGGCCTATTAGGTGCAGCAAAGCCTGCAGATTATCCGTAAAGGTAAGATCTTTGCATCTGCTCTCTCGATAATCCAAACCATAGATATCTATAATATCACACAACAGCTTAACCTGCTGCTCACCAGTGCAATCGTGGTTGCGTAAGAAAATATCCGCCTCCAAAGGATTACGAAAACGGAAGGAGAAGTTTCCATCCTCATCTTCACCGTAGTGAATCCATGGAATCTCAGAAGTGACGATTTTATAGAGATACATACTGCTCTCTGAGTACTGATCCTTTCTGTTATCGCCTAACAGCAGAGTGTACACAAGGCTATACGGCACAGCCAGCTTGAAGCGGCTGAACATGGCCACACACATATTAAACAGATCCAGCTTTTTATCTAACTCTTCCGAGTCAGGTATATCATCCTCTGCCCGTTCCATCAACGCAGGATCAATTCCAGCTTTCAACAGTGCCTGATATATAGGAGAACGTTTCTTCTCCACCTTATCCTCAGTGTAAATCTCACCAATGGCTTTTTGCAGTTCCTTCTCTACATATGGGTACACCTTGCTCTGCTCGGACTGCAGACCTCGCTCCAAATTTTCACGTAGCACAGAGATCAGCAGATAATAGTAATCGAAAATCTCATCTCTTCCCTCATCCAGAAGTTTCTTTCTAAAATAAGATAAGGTAGATTCATTAATGCCGGAATACTCCTTTGCCCTCTGCCAAAAATCATACTGCTCCTTTCCGTTCATCTCCCGAATGGCTTTCACAAAGTAGCAATTGGATCTATCATATACTTGGGCTTGGTCCTCACTGCAAGGGACAAACTTACCACTTTGGCTATCGCTCAAATAATAGCAGCCGTTCTCCCCTTCTTCCTTGCGACTATATATGCTGTAGCTGCTGCAAACCAGCACGAAACTGCGACCGCGGTTCTGCAAACGTTCCATCAGTGCCTGTGCACGCTCCATACCAGCTCGGTAAGCAGAGCTATCCCAAATTACCAGAATACGGGTTGCAACATCACATTTATTCTCCAGCAGCTGCATTGCTTCATCTAACTCATCAAAGCCGGTGCCGATATTTGCGCTCAGGAAGGAATCTTTAGAGATATAAATGACAGGATGAATCTTTTCATTGAAAATGCGGTAGGCCAAAGCACCCAGCGTAATACTCTTGCTGCTTCCTGGATCACCAGCTAAAATAATAGGACGATTGACAGAAGATGAGCCGGTGATACTCCGTCCATCCAGCATCTTTCGAACAAGCTGAACCAGTGCATCTTCATAACTGCGCTTTACATAGAAGGTGGACTGCGGCAGATAGCCATACCACTGCGGACCTAAGGACGCACTAGACTCCAAAAAATTAGAAAACCATGTTCTGGACATAATACGTCCTAAAGGGTGAATTCTGTTGATTGTACGTTCAGTTAGCAAGGTTCCTACATTCTTGAACAGCAGAAAATCGCTCTGGGTAATACTGGTAGCTTTTTGTCCCTGATAATAAATATCGTTGTCCAACTCAGGTGCAGCATCTTCATCGTCCATGACACTATCGAATTCTGCTTCTCGCTGGTGAATAATCTCAGCCAAAGAATTAGTATAGATCGAAAAATTCTTTTTCTCGCATAGATCATGAAGAATCTTCAAAACGCTAGTATACTTCGGCTCAACAGTTTCCGGTACACCCCAGAAAGAAACAGATCCATCTGTAGCCTTTGTATATAGAAGTGTATTCAGTTTATTAGCAAGTATTTTCCAGTCAATATCTGAATCAATGCCCACGACAACCAGCGGGTTCACATGGTCTAAAAGTTCCGGCAAGAATTTCAGGAAATCCATCGCCTGAATCATATCATAATCCGAGTCAGAATCCTCGCTGAGATCCGATTTCAGCCATGAAAGATCTTCCTCTTCCTTTTTCTGCCCCTCTACGCCAAATAAACGCATAATAGGAAGCTTTTTTCGATGAAGCGGTTTTACTGGAATTTCGGACCGAGAATTGTACTGAAAGATTTTTCTATCTTCATCAGAGAAGAGCTCAGCAAACTTTGAATCGCGTCTGCTAGTAATCACACAACTCCATGGACACTTTGCAATATACTCTTGTAAATCGTCATCACTAATGTTTTGTCCTACATATAAGATCACATGAGTAGATCTGAAACTGTCAAAAAAAGAAGATGCCATATTTTTGATATTCACGGAAATCACCTCGCAATTGTTACAACGCTTGTAAATCCATTTATGTTTCAAAATACTATCATAATTATACATGATAGCAAGAAGAAGCACAATTCCTTTTTATCAATTATTTACAGCAGACCGTATTATTCTTACTCTGCATTTCCATTTTCTATTATAGATTTAAAGGCTACCATAAAGTTGTTCCTATGTTCTGCTTTCTCACTCTATTATTACAATCTAGTGCGAGTGGCTATCCACTCGCTTTGCTTGCTATCCCACACTTCTCCCGCAAAGCAAAAAAGAGCCTTGGCTTCCGCAGAAACCAAGGCTCTGATGCCGAGATATCATTCAAATACTTTTGTGTTCTTCTCTCACGCGCCCAGTTTCTCTGCTTTCTCGATCAAACACTCATGTTTTTTCGCCGTTTTATCGTAATTGATGCCGACCAACAGCAGATTCCCGGTATAGTCCTTGAGCACATTTCCGTACCGTTTTTCCTTGATCTGCGCTAGCGTACCGGCGGCACTCTTATCCCATTTGAGTTCAATTACGACCGCCGGTTTGTCCAAATACAGCTTACGCGGGATGAAGCACACATCGGCAAAGCCTTTTCCGGTCGGCAGTTCACGAACGATCGTGTAATACTCGCGCGCATAGTAAAAGGCCAGATTGATCGTACAGCTAAGCGAATTTTCGTCATTGTACTGCAGCAGCGAAATCTCTTCGTGCGCCTGATCGATACCCACAGCGATTCCAGCAGCTTTCGAGAAGCCTGCACGGACTGCATCACACCGTTCCAGTCCATCGTGCTGATCGCGTTGATATACTCTTGCGAAACTTCCTTGTTTGGGATGGTGACAGTCTCGTCCGTGCTGTTGTACGTCAGATAACCCAGATGAACGAGCAGTGTCAACACATCGTCCTTTGTCGCAAAGGTCGTCATATCGTTGCTGAACGTACCGGTGCTGATACGCACCGCTTCTCCGCCCAGCATGCTTACGACCGCGTCTTTCCGGCCATCCATGTCCATTTGAATGTAGACTTTGAGCGCTTCATAGGTTTCGGTCTGGTTCCAGTAGGTACCGAACTTATGGCGGAGCATAGCCTCCACCACCGATTTCGGGCTGTACATGGCATACCGCACATCGCCGGACTGCCGATGCGTGATCAGCTCATAACCGTCGTACCACGTCCGCGCTTCCTCGAAATTCATTTCGTACTTTTCGCAAAGAACTTTCACTTCCCGCTCCGTAAAGCTGAAGAACGGCGCCAACTCACCCGGGTCGGTCATGGAATATTCGGTAAACATGTTGAGCGCCGAATGTGTGCCGTATTTCTTGATTGGCAGGATACCAGTCATGTAGGCCAGCGCCACATAGTCCTGGTCTTTCAGCCACACCCGCAGAAAGTCAAGGTATTTTCTCTGGGCCGCCTGATCGTGCTGGTACTTGCGGAACAGACAGCCCCATTCGTCGATCAGAATGACAAAGGCGCGATCGGTCTCTGCGTAAATGTCCTTGAGCATCTGAATGAGATTGGTTCGGTCAAAGAAATCAACATCTTTAAAAGAACGTGTCAAATCCCGAATCAAATATCTCTGTAACATTGCCAGCATGTCATCCATGCTGTGCGTCATACTGAGAAAATCCTACATGTTGACTTTAATGACATCGTACCGATTCAGATTTTTTCGATACGATGCAGACCGGCTGATCTGCAGCCCGTCAAACAGCTCGGATGAGTCCTCACCGCAGCTGTAATAGGCCGCCAGCATATCCGCTGCCATTGACTTGCCGAACCGTCTCGGACGGCTGACACAGAGGAATTTCTGCTGTGTTTCGAGCACACAGTTTGTCTGTTCCAGCAGACCGGTCTTGTCCACGTAAATCGCGGAATTCAGATTTCGCTGAAACCCTTTATTACGCGGATTGAGATAAACGCCCACAGTATCACCTCACTTCAAATGAATTTGAGAAAAACAATAAAGGGACGATGTGCAAACCGTTTCTTTTTCGACAAAATTGTATCGGAATCGGCTTTTTTGTTGACTAGCTATTGTTAAAATACTATATTTAATTAAAGGTTATAAAGTTAAAACATTATAATTTTCCAAATGCAGCAAATCCCCGGTGCTGCGTCACCAGGGCTTCGTTCTTACATTTTATGCTTTTTCGGTTATATCCCCTTAATCAAATTCCATTACAGCATACCTCATACTATCATTTTTATAATATAATATTTCTACATATCATTATCATGCAATTTCAATATGCAATATTCATACATATTATTTTATAACATAAAAGCCGAGATACACTATTGAAAAGCGTATCTCGGCTTTTTTCTCAGAATTATGTTTTAGTCCTGGTTGTTTTCTACTACTGCGCAATACTGTTCAAGCAGCTGATTAACCAGTTCATTAAAGCTGACTCCGGTATGCTGCGCGACCTTTACAGCACGCTGCTTCAGTTCCGGGGTAAGAACGATCTGAGCACGTGCGGTACGGTTTTTATCGCTGCGCGGTGTTACCTTGATTTCGTTTTCCGGCTTGACCGGAGCAGATGTGGCTAGTGTGGCTTCCTGTACCGGAACGGTTTTCTGGGCTGCTGCCGGTCCGCCCTTCAGTCCGTCAAAAATATTTTCGCTTGCGATATTCTTCGCCATTACAATACACCCTTTCGTTTCAGTTCATCGTACAGCGCACGATAATCCTGTGCCGCAGTACAAGTATCATTCCATTCCATAAGCGGCTGACGTGCCGCCTGTGCTTCACGAACACGCACGGTTTCGCGGATTGCTGTTTCGAGCACAGCCGTCCCCAGCTGCTCTGCAAGCTCGGGAAGACCTGCTTCGATCTCTCGGGAAAGCGTAGTCGGACGGCCCTTGCGTGTCAGCAGTACACCGCAGCACGACAGGCCTTGATTGGTATACTTCTGCGTGTCAGCGATGCTTCGTGCCAGACGGCTGATGCCCTGAGCAGCATAGCGGTCGGCAGTCATAGGGACGAGGACGGTTGTAGCCGCGGTAAGAGAAGCCATCAGCAACGTGCCGAGTGCCGGCGGTGTGTCGATGATGATTAGATCGTAATCGAGCTTTGCGGCCTCCATCTGCTCTTTCAGAACAAACACATCAGCAAAACCACTGAGCATTTTATCAGCATCCCGCAGAAGGGGATCACCGGCGATAATGTCATAACCGTAGGGAGTATGCTGTACGCAATCCTTGCTGTCCTTATTGATAATGAGATCATACAGCGTGCTGACGCCGTCGCTCTGTGCGCGGCTCGTATCCGTGCTGTTGCACTGCGCATCGGCATCGATCAACAGAACACGTTTCCCGTCATGTGCAGCCATATATGCCAGGGTACAGGCCGTCGTTGTTTTGCCGACGCCGCCTTTCTGGTTGGCGATTGCAAGTATTGTCATACCGGATTTTCCTCTCAAATGATGTAATTCAATTACACAATATAATTATGTAATTTTTATAAGTATGTGTAATATTATGCTGTATATTTTATACTGTACCACGTTCCTATGTCGAAGTCAAGAAATTTACCTATATTCATAATAAAACTTTGATATTTAGCTTGTAAACAGGATGTTTTTCGATCTATATGCGAAATTTGAAAGATTACAGCTCATGTCGATGTAATTATATGTGTAGAAACATTACATTATATATAGATATAATAAAATTACACATAAACATTATGTAATAGCATCGTGTATACACAATGTTTATGTGTAATTCAGAGAGCTGTAGTTTCAGCGAATATATTTATGTCCACGTCCCCAGCAGTCCCGGCAGATGCCGTGGTTGATGAACGCGCCATGACCGCGTGAGAAAAAGGTATTAGCGTTTCCGACAGCCTCGCAGTAATGACATTTCAGCCATTGAACGCCGTTCGAGTCGATGACTTCTGTCTGGGACCGATCGAGCAGGGCAGAGAGGTCTTTTGCTGACAGCTCGTCCTGACGCTTTTGACGGGCGCGGAGGGCAGCAGCTTCCTTCTCGCGCACCAGCTTTTCCATTGCCAGCTTTTTCTGCAATGCCTGCCTTGTGTGGCGCTCGTGTTCGAGCTGCTTCAGCTGCTCCTCATACTGCCTGCGCGCAGCTTCACGCCGCGCCTGTTCGCGCTTTAGCTGTTCGCTGAAAGCGTCTTTCTTTTCGGAGAGCAAAACGGGAAGGGGGACATTCTTATAGAGGAGCTGTCCGCCTTCGGTAATTCCGAAATCAGCAAGCAGACCGGCGGCAAAACGGACTTCCTGCCACAGACCATCACAGTCCTGAGCGTAAAAAACCGCATACAGCTTGGCCTGTTCATAAGACGGACTGTTCACATCGAGCAGCAGACAATAGCCCTTGCGTTTCTGGATTTTCTGGAGATACTCGGGATACTGGCCGTGAGTGCCTGTATTCGCGGCATCTGTGAAGTAAAGAAGCTGAATGCCGCTGCTGTTTGTACGAAGAATATCGAATTTTTCGTCAGAAAGGTTTGCGCGATTTGCGGTATAGCTGACAGCAATCTTGCGTGTGCGCGACAGAAAAGAGAACTCGTATCTGCGTTTGCTGTCGCCGAGCTGACAAATCGGTACGCGCGTTTCCACATCACCGGAGGCGAGCTTTTCATCGAGCCAGCATTTCAGCACGATTCTGGAATAGATCGAGATGATGCCTTCTGTTTCGGCGGTACATTCATACCTGCCGCTGCCGGTTTTCAGACGGAAATGCTGCGCACGCAGGTTTCTGTCACCGGCGATGAGAATGAGGTTCGCACCGCAGCCGCATGGGCAGAACAACTCGCCGTTTCTGCTTTTCGCCCGAAGCGCCTCCAGTTTTTCAGGGATATTGATCTGCTTTCCGTTGATTACCGTGTAAATGCTTTCGATACCGATGTACTTTCCGTCACAAAGACAGACTGCGCGCTGGATCATATCGACGCACCCTTTCTGGTTTTATTTTTTCAGTTGTTCGATCATCGCGGAGAGCTTGGCGTTCTCCTTATCGGCTTTACGCAGCTGCACCTGCACAGGACGGCCTTCGGTTCTCTTTTGCAGCCGGTATTCGTTCTTTGATGCTCCTATTAGAGCATAGAAAACAGGGCGTGTCAACTGCGGTTATCCATAACATATGGCGTATAACCGCAGAAGGGGAGAGCGGCCGCCGTGTCTGCTCTTTCTCAATTATATCGCTCCACGGCACCGATCTGGATTTGCAGGGCTTTTGTCAGCTTGGTCATAACAACATCATCGCTTACGGCACCACGCCGTTCCAGCAAATACTTTTTGTCGATGGTTTCCACCGGTTCGGCCAGAGCCAGACTGTTCTGCGGCAGACCCGTTCCACACCCTCGCGGGATGTAGACATGGGTGGGGAGCATCCTTTTCTTATAAATCTTGGAAGCCAAGGGAACGACCGTGATGACCGCCGGACGGATACCGCTCTGCTTACAGGTGTCTATGTTCTGACCGCAATCCACGAAATAAATATCTCCACGCTTACACATCATAATCGACCTCATTTGATGATTTAGTCCATGATTTTCTGGATCGCATCACAGGTATCGTCAAACGAAATTTCCTTTGCATAGTCATATTCGCGGCTATACTTGTCCCATTGCCTGCGCAGTGTATCACTTTCCCGGATTTCCTGCATGATTTCCGGGTACTGTGTTAAGATCTTGCTGCTGCCGCGCTTTTCTGCTGTCCGTTCCAGCGCCTGCCGCAGCAGAGCCTTGTCGCACTCGTCTCCGCGCAGTGTGTACAGAATATAGATGTCATAATAATCTCTCGGGCGAGTGTTTGCAATATTGCGAGACAGCACAGTCTCCAGTTTTTCAGCCAGCACAGTTTCAAGATTGTAGGCTAAAACGCTGAATGTGCGGTCATCGAACAGCGTTGAAAAGGTATACTCGATCTCGCGAGGCGTTATTTTATCGCCCGTGGTGACATCTACTGTCAGAGGGACACTGATTGGTGGGTAGTTAGCTTTCAGGGATACCCGGATACCGGGGTAATCGTCCGTTTCACGGATGTCCGCAACCCCCACAATTTCAAACTGTGCATTATCGTCAATCTGCACTGCGCACACGTCTTTGAAAATGGACAGAATCGCCTCATGGGTCAGCGTAAAGCCTTTGATGGTCGTGTCCAAATCCATAGTAGCGCGCGTATCCAGACCAACGATGGCCGACACGAGAAAGCCGCCTTTAATGATGAAGTTATGTTTATACGGTGAAAGGGAAATACGTTCCAGCAGTCTTTCCAGCATATAATTCTGCATTACAAGCTGCGCGGAAATGTGTTTCTCGGCGGCTTTCCTTTTAATATAGGCTTTTAACTGCATTGGATTTTTGTAATCATAGTAAAATCTCCATGTAGCGCAGAACTTTGGGCCTTACGCGAAGCTGTTCTGCGTACTGCATCAGTTTGTGAATATCCTTGTCTTTGGATGCGGCATAGCGTTTCATAGCAGCTCCTACAATCTGAATATCGCTTCCGCTGCCGCGCAGGATGTCGCACAGCGTCCGTTCCAGATCATAAACACGAATCGGATTGCCGGAGGGCGATTGGATTTCGATAATGCCGAAGTCATAATTTTCTGGAATAACACGCTTAACGATCAAATCTTCTTGTTTCAGGGACGGTGCGTTGTAGCCCTTTGGAAAGGTCATCGTATACCGAGCCGGGGTGCGGTCGGAATAACCCAGCAGATAAAGAGCAGTATCGTGCGAATAGATACCGCGGCCGTACTTTTGCTGCAAAAGGTAAAAATCATCTTCCCATGCGTTACTCTGCACATACAGGCCTCGCCCAAAACGGTATAGTTCTCCGCGCTCGACGAAATCATGCAGATAGCCTCGATGCAGACCGGCGTTCGTCAGCTGTGCAGCTGTGATGATACCGTTAGGAGAAGATCGAACCAGTTTCTCTACTCTATCTATGTTGTTCATGCTATCACCTCGCTCAACATTCACACATTATATTATATAGAAATAATGTGTATTAGTCAACAGTTGATTGACATTCACACATTACTATCTGATGAAATAATGTGTTATTGCCAAACAAAGCGCACAGACAGACTGGAATATAGCATCAATATAAAATTTGTGTAGAAATAATACACAATACATATAGTGGTTCGAACGCGAACTGCGGCTGTTGATCGGAAATCGGGACAACTGCGAAAAGATCATGCAGACCAACGACCGGCTCACGCTCGGGAATTACAACGGCATCAAGGTTGAAAACCTGACGGCTGGCTAATGGAGGCGGTATAAAAATATCTGCATGTAATTGCTCGATATGATGCGAATCTGTCTCAAAACCTCAAGTTTTGCCACCGGTTGCAAAACTCAGCGTCATAAGTTATAATAGGGGTGTCAAAACCTATATTCAAAACTCGCGGTGTCAAAACCGGGAAAACGGGGGAATTCACATGATATTCGGCTACGCGAGAGTCTCGACCAAGACGCAGGCGCGCGACGGCAACAGTCTGGACGCGCAGCAGGCGGCGCTGACCGCGGCGGGCGCGGAAAAAATCTATACGGATACCTTCACCGGTACCAAGATCGAACGCCCGGAGTTCGACAGGCTGCGGGCGCAGCTGCGAAAAGGCGATGTGCTCATCGTCACCAAGCTCGACCGCCTCGCGCGGTCGGTGTCGCAGGCGTCCGGCCTCATCACCGAGATGATCGACGAGGGCATCACCATCAACGTGCTGAATCTTGGCATCCTGTCCAACGACTCAGTCAACACGCTGCTGCGCAACGTGCTGCTGTCGTTCGCGCAGTTCGAGCGCGACATGATCGTCCAGCGCACACAGGAGGGCAAGGCGGTCGCGCGCGCGACCGACCCGAATTTCCGTGAGGGCCGTCCGCCCAAATTCGATGCCGAGCAGCTCGACCACGCGATGACGCTGCTCGCGGACCATTCCTACGCGCAGGTTGTTAAGCTGACCGGCATCAGCAAGTCCACGCTTATTCGAGAGAAGAAGAGGAGGAAGGGAGAATAAAGTTATAACTTTATAGCAAAAAAGACCGGCAGGAGATTACTTTCCTGCCGGTCTTCCTTCGCCGCCCTTTGATTTATTCAAAGTCGGTTTGTGCTTGGCTATGGACTTTTGCTCATGCTCTCTGCGCGTGCGCGAGGATGAGCGGCCATCGGCTACCTTGTATTCGATCGTGTTGCTAGTCGCCAGCTTTCCGGTTCGAATATGCTCTTTGGTGCGCCGAGAAAGATCATTTGTCTCGCCGACATAAGTAATGCGGCCTTTCTCATCGCGCATGCGATACTCGCCGGGCTTTGCAGGCGGCTTTTGTCCGGAATCCGTAGAAGGATTATACTTATTCGGACGTCCAGGTTTGTAAATCGACATAAAACAACCTCCTGTCTTGTTGCTACGATATATCACTTACGGAAAACAGCGCCGGTCTGATAAGCTCGTTCCGCTTTGGCTCTGTTGACGGCAGATTGCTCATAGCAGAATTTCGCCTTGCCGTAATGGTATCCGCCATCTCCGTTTTTCGCCATGGCCCAATGTCTGTCGCCGTCTCGTTTAAATCGATCAGCGCGAGACGCAAACATATCGCCGGGTGATCGATAGAATCCCATAAAAACGCTCCTTTCATAGAAGAATACAACAGATCGGTATCAGAAGCTCTCGCACTCCCGATTTTCTTCGGCCAAACCGATGGCCAATCCTGCACCGGCGCCAGTGACTGTTCCCACAGCGGTGCCGGTTGCTACCGAGGTACCGGCAATGGTAGCTATCGCTCCGCCGAGCGTACCGCCTAACGAAGCACAGGCAGCAATCGTACCTAGAATCAACATGATGACACCCCTTTCCTCACGCCGCCATTATCTGCTGTGCAAAGTCCTCTGCCAATATCCAGCCAAGTGCTTCGGTTACGGAAGCTGCCGTGCAGGCATTGATCACATTGCCAGCTATCGGAAGCCATCCCACCAGCACTTGTGAGGTCATTCTGCCGACGGTTGCTGCAGCCGCAGAAGCCAGAGATGCGCGTGCTGCACTGTCGGTCAGCTCAATGCCGAACACTCTTCCGAGTGCGACCGTCATTGTCAGCTGGATCGGCGTGATCACCGCATTATCACTGCACGGAACCTGCGCAAGACCTGCACCTACTGCAGCCGCAGATGCGCTGGCACTGTGAATGATTGCATGGCACTTGCCGCGCTGCTCATTGGTCATGGAGTTCATATACATCCTCACTTTCCGGCCTGAAGCCTGTCCGGTTGCTTACCTTCATTACAGGTTTATTATAGCGCAGTATACGGAACGATACAAAGTACGTTATTTTTATAAACCGTTCCAATATACGCCATATTTATGATATAATACAGAAAAAGCGTTCCGCTACTGGAACGCTAACTGAAAACGGAGGGATCACTATGCTGTTTTCAACCATAAATATTCCGGATGACATTGAGGATGTTGAAAACAAACTGCGGCTGAACTTGAGCGACCACGCCTTTGCCACACTGCGTCATGATACGGGAATATTTCAGTCGGAGGAACTAGCGGAGAACAGGATACCATCGTCGATTATCAACCAGATCTTCGCCTGTTACCGAGATGCTTCTCTGTCCTCGGTCGCATCGGCGCTGGAGGCCAGACGCACAGAGCTTGAACACATTCTCGTTGAACTGCCTGACTGTGAAGTTGCAATCCAAAAGCTGCTCGACTCTTATCGGGAGCAGCTGCTTACCTCTGTCCGCTGCAGACTGAAGGAGCGTGGAAACGCCTTCTCCATCCGCGTAGATAAACAAAACCTCGAATATCTTCGTACCGATGCCGGACAGGCTGAGTACACCTATTATGATGACCGCGTTGGTCTGTACATCAAAGCCGTTATCGAGGAATACTGCGAGCAGCCCTATGCAGTCCGTGAAAAAGTCTTTTATCGAGAAAACTGCAACGCAATCCTCAGTGCGATCGAAAGCAAAAACATCGTCAAGCTGAAACTGCGCAGTAAGAGCAACGCATCCGGCCGATTATGCAACAACATCAGCTATATGCAGCCGATCTGCATCGAGGATGATACCGAGCATCTATATAATTATGTTGCCGGTATGATGAGTTCTGAGCCAGGTGGTCCGTGGAAACCGGCCTCCGTCCGGTTATCCCAAATTCAAACCGCCGAGCGGCAGAGAAGGACCTCCAGCAGTTTTTCCGCACATAAAAAGCTGATCTACGCTGAAATCAAAAAGCGCGGTATTCAGTATCTGTCGGGGGATCCGGATCTGATCCGCGTTGTTGTCCGCTTTACTCATTACGGTGAGTTGCAGTATCGCAAGTTCCTGCATTTGCGGCCAGAGCCTGTCAAAAAGGATGATCTGATCTATGAATTTGAATGTTCTGATTATCAGGCGGAAAGCTACTTTTTTAAATTCGGAGAGAATGTAAAAATTCTGGAGCCGCAAACACTCGCTGACAAGTTTAAACAGAAATATGAGACTGCAGCTGCGTGTTATCAGGTTGAAAACTAATTTGAGATTCGAGATATTTCAAATTTATAACTTTATAACTTCAAAAAGTTACAACACTCGCATAACCTCAATAAACCGATCCATTGTGCCATTGGCGTTGACTTCACGGTTTTTGAACACCATGAAATAGCGGTAATTCTCGCCGCTGTGTGCGTCCCACTGACGGCCGAGCTCGAGCTTTTCCCTGCTGTTGCTGTTATCCCGGTCACCGCCCTTGTATTCCAGCACTACCAGCCTGCCGGCGTTCGTCATCATCAGAAAGTCCGGATAATGGTTGATATATCCGTTCAGCAGGAAACCCTTGTTTTCAATAATACGGTGCCACCACTTAACGTTATCCAGCGCCACGCCTGCATCGATACAATCGCGTTCTTCAGAATTCATGTCGTCTGCTTCCGCCTCGTACAGCGACTTGGGAATCACATCCGTAGCCTTAGACGGCGTGATAACCGGCGGCAGCGTATAGGATTCCCGGCACACGATCTTTCCTGCATCCAGCAACTGCTTGAACTTCTTTTCCCGATAAACCGCCTCGAGAGCCTCAATTTTGTCCTTGATCTTGCGCGCATAGGTCGGGATCGCGGTCTCCATCGCAGTAAGCTCGTCCTCAGTCATGCCGCCGACAATGCGATGCACATAGTCCCTGATCTCCGCCATAAGCTGCGGTCCGAGGGATTCACCAACACCGTACATTTCCATGACGACAGAGTATTCGGGCAACTGAGATGCCAGCTTGTTCATCTCGCTGCGGTAAGTTTCTACGCTGCGCGAGATCGCTGTGAGCCGGTCAGCAGCGGCCTGAACGAGAGTTTTCGTGACAGAGGTTTTCTGCACCAGTACAACAGCGGACTTTGCCAGAGCATATACCTCGGCAGCTTTCTCTGTGCTGAACTGATAACGGTTTCGCTTGCACCACTTGCGGTAACGCCCGGTAAAAGCGTTCAAACTGCCGCTGCGAACGCAATCGGTATGCCAGAAATCACGTGTAAAATCTACCCACTTCTGCGTGCCGTCACTGCGTACAGGGCTGTCAAACAGCTTGCGGATACCGGGAAAAGACTGTTCCTGAAGTGCGATGAGGTTGTTTGCGGTAGCGGTTTTCTGCTTAACGGCCAGCTGAAACTGACGGTTCATAGTTCTCAAATCATAGCGAATTGTATCCATAGGAGTATAATCACGTCATTCGCTCCAATTGTCAAGAGCATATTTGGCAATCTTCATGGCATCCGCCTTGTCTGTCTTGACCTTGCGGAGAGAATTATTGCCGTACTCCTTGATAAGCAAAGGATTGACTGCCGAAACGTAAAGTCCGGCTTCATGGAGAACCTTGGCGATGCTCTCATAGTAACGTCCGGTGTGCTCCATAACTACTCGTGTTTCGCCCTCAATGGATTTAAGCTGTTCTGCCAGAGAGGCCAGTTCCTCTGCGCTATGGGGCACATCGAATGGCAGCTTTATCACCTCCCCAAAAGGACGAAGTACGGCCACGGTGCTTTTTCTGCCGGAAACGTCAATGCCTGCTGCGTTCATGTTCATCACTCCTGAAAGAATTTGCAATGGACAGAGCCATCTTTACCCATTGCCGATTCTATCTGTTTGGTGACACGAACACGCGGTTCTACCTGCACAAATCGAACGCTGCGAACAGGAGGATGGCTGACTGACTTAACAACGGGCACGAAGCCCTTGGAAGAAAGGGTTAGACCATTACCTTCCTATTCTAACAGCTTAAGCAACGAGATATCTCGGCTCGTAGCTGGCTGCCACTTTTCCGAGGCAAATATATTGTAACAGGAAGAAATCATAACAATCTTCCACGAAAACAAGGGCAGATACGGCTACCGGCGGATTACGACAGTGCTGCGCAGTCGAGGGTTCCTTGTGAGTCATAAAACCGTCCAGCGACTTATGAAGGTGTTAGGGCTGATTTGCCGTGTCCGCATGAAGAAATACCGTTCTTACAAGGGAAATGTGGGTAAAATTGCACCAAATCTGTTAAATCGGGATTTTTATGCAGACAAGCCGAACCAGAAGTGGGTCACGGATGTGACGGAGTTCAGCTTGTTTGGAGCGAAACTCTACCTGTCGCCCGTTCTGGATCTGCACAGCAGCGATCTGGTCAGCTATACGATTTCAGACCGTCCGGTACGGAGCATGGTGACGACCATGCTGGACAAGGCGTTTGAACAGATTCCTGATGGCACAGACCTCATTCTCCATTCCGACCAGGGCTGGCAGTATCAGCACAAGCAGTACCAGCGTATGCTCCGGGAGAAGGGAATCCGGCAAAGCATGAGCCGCAAGGGAAACTGTCTGGATAATGCTGTAATTGAAAACTTCTTTGGAATTCTCAAAAGCGAGCTGCTGTATCTGCAGGAATTTCATTCCATGGAACACTTCAAGCAGGAGCTCATTGAGTATCTGGATTACTACAACAACCGCAGGATCAAGGCAAAGCTAAAGGGCTTGCCGCCTGCAATTCACAGACAGCAAGCCCTTTCGGCTGCTTGAACAATTTT
>OGYU01001256.1_pt1 | contig 18294 bp, 15 predicted proteins | sample 1576581 | NCBI WGS metagenome assembly OGYU01 (sample SAMEA3541547, study PRJEB24748) | human gut metagenome | biome: human gut; feature: human-associated habitat; material: faeces | place: China | collected 2012 | reverse complement strand
CAGGGAAGCATCCATGTGTTTAGGCTAGTAAATAATATGTGTCCAGGAAAATGGGGACATATCAGTAACACATCGTTACTAGGGGATTTTATTATGTCTAAAATATATACTGCACTACATTCTATGCTACGCACAAAGAACTATTGAGAACTTTCAAATTATACACGAGACCAAGTCGCGCCAAACCGTGCAATGCAACGGCCGTAACAGGATCGATGAAGCCAAATACACCAGCACCGATAATGGCAATGTGGAATATAATGGACACGATGAGTAGACCTAAATGGGACTGCTTGGTTCCTTTTGAAAGCTCCGATACAGGAGATGCGTCATCCACAAGAGATCCCATCATAAGCGCCACTAAGATAAGTTCCAAGGAACATGGGCATAGTACCAATAACAAGGTTACGGTATGTATGAAATCCTGTGTCAATGCAAAGGATCCCATAGATAATAGCAATACGGCCACAACAATGACAGATGAATAATTGTTAATGCCTTGACGCATAGCAACGAGTTGAGATGGCATGGCAGGAAGCATATCATCATCTAAGGTATAATGTGACTCGCCTGTGATAAGCTGTTCCAAGAAGAAACCAGCCTGTACAATGAGGCCCACATAAGCCGCCGTATGATAATCGCCAATGGAAATGAGTGCTACCATGGCCACAACAATAAGGAAATTAGCATGGATCTCTAAATGCTTCAAAATACTTTGAACGCTATTGATGAGCAGCGGCAACCCACAAACAAGAACCGTCACCCAAGCCAAATCAATAACAGGATTGAATGACTCTGTGATGGCATCTAATAGAATAAATAAAACACCTAGCGCTAAAATAGCACCTTGCGTGAATAACGACACCTGCGCCGATAAAGACTGTAAAAATTTCATATAGACCTCTCTATACACTAGAACCGGCCTTACTTACTCCGGAAATAAAACAAAAACAACACAATATTAATTCAGAACTCTCTACACCTAAATTAATTCAAAGCCCTATGAACCTAAATTATTTGATAAATCTATGTACCCATAGGGGTATATCTACAATGTAACTATTATACAAAATATGCGAATTATATACAAATCATTTTTTTCGATAAATGATAAAGAACTACAATTTCTTTATGTAGTACCAAAAGAATAAATTTATAAAAATGACTTCTCCTTTAAGAGCTTTAGTTGAAAATTCTTATTTCTTTATTAGACATAGAAAGAACAGATTCCTAAAAACGACTTAGCTCACTATGGAGGCCTTCCAATAGGCCTAAGTTGAAGATCCTAATTTCATATAAAAAGAAAAGCACCTATCTCTAAAAATGACATTCCCTTAAGAGCTTTAGTTGAAAGCTCTTATTTCTTTATTAGACGTAGAAAGAACAGGTCCCTAAAAACGACTTAGCTCGCTTTGGAGGCTTTTAGGGACCTGTTCTTTCGGTTACTGATATGAAATTAGAGCTTCAACGCCTCAATCCATTCTGCTTCTTTAAAGCCAACCAGAACTTTGTCTTTTAGAACCAAGATAGGACGTTTTACTAACATGCCATTAGATGCTAATAAAGCCACTTTTTCTTCTTCGCTAAGGTTTGGCAATTTATCCTTTAATTGCTGTTCACGGTAGATCATACCAGACGTATTAAAGAATGCTTTCAAATCCTTGCCAGATTGTGGATACCAAGCAGCGATTTCCTCTGCTGTAGGATTTTCTGCTTTAATATCACGAGCAGTATACTTAACTTTATGATCATCTAAGAATTTCTTTGCTTTTTTGCATGTTGTGCATTTAGGGTATTCAACGAATAGCATAGGTTCTCCTTATATCAATATTCAATATTATAACAACTTACTTATATATTAAGTGTACCAAATATATCGAAAATTATCAATCAGCAGTAGATTGAGTTGTAATACATATAATATTTTTTAAATCAGCTTGCAATCCCTCGGTATCCTCTGCTTCAAGCAAATCTAAATCCATCTGCAATCTTAAGAAAAAACCTTTCGACATGCCAAAATATTTACACAATCGTAAGTCTGTATCTGCTGTAATTTTTCGTTTATCTTGAAGAATTTCTTGTATTCGTGATACAGGAACCATAATATCCTTCGCAACACGGTACGCACTTAGCCCCAATGGTTGCATAAATTCTTCACGTAGAACCTCACTCATTTTAGGTACAGGAATTAATTCCTTCATACATTTATCTCCTTAATGATAATCTACAATTTCTACATCATATAAATTAAAATCTTCATCTATACAAAAACATATTCTATATTGCTTATTAATACGAATACTACACTGTCCAAGTCGATTACCTTGTAAAAACTCAAAACGATTACCAGGTGGAATCATGAAATCATCTATAGTTCGACAAGCATGTAAAATGCGTAATTTTAATAATGCTATTTTTTGAATATGAGTCGGTAAACGTCGTGAATATCCACGATAAAAAATTCGTTCTGTTTCTTTATCCTTAAATCCGATAATCATAGAATCTCTCCTTTGATTATACCTGTTAAACAGGTATGTATCAACAATATATACCTGAATAACAGTCATATTGAAAATTAAAATAATTCTGCTTGCGATTTCGGTAAAAGATTTCTAGGTTACACCAGTCAAATCCTACTTTAGCAGTGACTCTATTAGTCACCTATTTCGGAGCGTAAGGGTCTACATCCATCAACTTAATTGAGTTGAGGAATATCATCAACTTAATTTAGTTGAGGAATATCATCAGTTATCTTATTACAAAATAATTTCAGCAAATAAAAAGACCTATATCCTCCACCATCTCATGTACAACGTACACATCAAAGGTTTAGAGAATATAGGTTTCTTGTAATGCTATTTGTAGTACTATTACAGCAAGAATGTTAAGCCCATAGCCACAAAGATAGCTGGCAAGAGGTTAGCAATACGCACTTTACCCGGCCAGATGAGGTCGATACCGACGCAGAAAATTAGGATGGATCCCACGTAGGACAGGTTATCGATAGCGCTTGGTGTCATCAACGGTGCTGCGATGTGTGCCATAGCAGTAATAATCCATTGGGTAATGCCTACAGGAATAAAGGAGAACAGCGCTCCCTTGCCCATGGAGGATACCATAACCATAACGATGATGCCGTCGAGGATGCCTTTCAGTAATAGCGTCTGGTAATTACCAGTAAGGCCGTCTTGAATGGAACCTAGTACGCCCATAGCACCTACCGTGAAGGTAAGTGATGCGGTAATGAAAGCATGGGTAAACTTCGGATCACCGGCGTTACCTGTGCGAGCTTTCACCCAATCACCAAACACAGTAATCCAACGATTAAGGTCGATGATCTCACCAATAATGGCACCAGCCACCATGCTAATAATCATCAAAAGTGGGCCCGTCGTTTGCAGCGTGCCGTTCACAATAACGAGCATATACTGCATGGCGCCACTCATGCCGAGGAGTAGCACGATGATGCCGCTCACCATCATGAGCGTCTGTTTTAAATTTTCTTTCATAAACCGACCGAATGCGAGGCCGCAAAGACTGCCGGCTATAATGAGGCCAATGTTAATGGCCGTTCCCAAACCAATCATATATTTCCCTTCTTTAATTGTGAAAGTAACTGCATTAAATCATGTTTAGTATAGCAACTACATCGAAATAAATCAATTTATATAGTATACAACTAAATGAACGATATGGTGTACAACTAAATGAACAATATAATATACAACTAAATAAACACAAAAAACCTCTATCCACTTAAGGATAGAGGCTTTATACAGGTTTATAGCGTTTGAGAGAGAAGATTATGAGAGTTTCCAATCACCCTTCATCATCTACAGGTAGTCGTATTGTATCTGCACTTTGATTTATTTCATCAAAGCAAGGGCAGTCTTTACCGTGATCGTTGATAAGGCCGCTCGCTTGTAGGTGTGAATAAATGGTAACAGGTCCAACAAACTTGAAGCCCCGTTTCTTTAGGTCTTTGCTAATGCGCGTAGATAGACCGTTCTTTGCGGGCACCTGCCCTTCAGGATGATTGTCATAGATAATGGTCTTATTATCTGTGAAAGCCCATATATAATTGCAAAACGAACCAAATTCAGATTGAATACGCTTAAAAGCAGAAGCATTGTTTATAATTGCTTCGATTTTAGGACGCGACTTGAGCATACCCTCGGTTTGCATAATCCGGTCGATGTCGCTTTCACTATAAGAAGAGACTGCCTCAATATCAAAGTGATCAAAGCAGCCTCGAATAATGTCGCGTTTATTTAAAATAGTAAGCCAGCTAAGGCCACATTGGAGGCTTTCAAGACAAAGATGTTCAAATTGAAGTCTATCATCATGAATTGGTCGGCCCCACTCATGATCGTGGTATTCATGATATAAAGGCGTCGTCGGCCATTCACAAGTAATTTTTTTCATTATACACCACCATGCGCCCATACGAGGACGTCATACATGAGCGCCACCACGAGGCCCATCACAAGATGTCCGCCTACGTAAAATGGCACGAGATAATAGATGAATAACAATAGAGAATGCAAAGTTTTGCGGAGCCATACAATTGGTGTAGATGTGTCACCACCCACCTTGCCGTCGAGCCAGTTATGGACGATATAAATTGGCGTGCCCAAACGATGAATCCAATCTGGTACACGTACTCTAGGGTTTAAGCCGGGGCAATAGAAAATCACTAGCGGCAAGGTCACCGCATCAAGGATGAGCAAGACGGTTAACATCAAAGCAAACCAGTCAACTTCGCCTTCCCACGTGAGAGGCTGTGCCGCAAAACGAGCGCCCCACAAATAGGCTTTGTATACGATATACGGTTCTAATAGCCATAATAAGGGCTTCACTACACTCATGGGACTACCTACGCCAAACACAAAATAATAAAAACTACGCATTTGCGTAGTCGTTAGATATATACAACGTTCCGATTGCATCGATTTAACTACAAGAACTACAGATATTTTAGGCCCAAAAGTGAGTCTAAAAACATCAATTCACACACAATTTTTAGTCCTTTTATACATCGATTTCTATACTATTATTATATCAGATTTTGGTCTTTTTGTGGGGTTAAAATTCACAAAATTTTTGCTAAAATATACAATTTATAGTAGTTATCAACAAGAGAACCCACTATATAAGCCATTCCTAACTATTACCTCATATATACTTATTTTTCATCAAATTCATGACTTATTTTGATAAATACCGTCTCACTTTCTCCGTTAAAAACGGCAAAAAGGCAGCCACATGGGGCTGCCTTTTTTGTGTGCCAAAATCGTTTTGGCTATATTATATTTCGCTTTATTGAGCTATATTTTGTTAATCTGTAACCTATTTCTCTATAGCCTCAACTACTTCGCCGATGTACATATAGTGCGGTTCCCAGCGATCTTTACCAGCTTGGGTATACATGGACGGATTGGCTGCATAATATTCCTTTACGCTATCTGCCAAATGAGCTTCATCAAATTGATGTTCATACAGTTTTTTACATACAAATGTTAAATCTGCTTCTTTGAAAGTCACGCCGTTTCCTGCCGCAACTGGTGTTAGCCCAGAGTTAGCTACCTTATCTTCGTTGCGACCAGAATGAGAACCTAAATAACCAAGAGCCTTGCGATGGCTTTCAGGGAAGAAACTAACTGTAAAGGTATCGTATTTTGCCATGAATTCTTGGGTATAACGAGCTGGATGGATATACACGGTCACCGTAGAAATATCGCCACCATTAGGCCCCCATACGTTGCCCATGCTACCCCAACTAACGGTACACGTATTAAAATCCTCCAGTGTACCTGCTGTAACCAGCGCCCAACGCTCCTCGAACATGGTAAATGCCTTATAATCCTTCGTTTCAAATGGTTTCATAAGAACCTCCGCACATAGAATTTACTTAACAATAACCTCATCAAAATGTTCTTTATACACTTCATAATACACCGCATCAGCGATATCGTAAAACTCTTTATTTAGAGAATCTTTCACAACAGGTCTGCGCAGGAAGGCACCTCGATGGATAGGCCAAGGCGTTCCATCAAAGCCAAAGCGACTGATTTCCTCTTCATCGCGCATAATACCTGGATTAGACCACATATCTTCATTCATATTCGGATCAGTATTAATCGCCATTGCCCCTTGCTGTTGCGCCCGATAGGCCTTGCTAGCTGCTGAATTGCTAATGTCATAGGTGAAAGTCATGTCCTTAACGGTAATCACTTTCTCATCATTCCACTGATACGCTTTATATACAGTCGCCTTAATCGTATAAATAGGCAGCTCAAAACCGATTACTTTCACCGTATTCACGTCAATATAGGACGCGCCACGCTCATCTACATTAGGAATATCTGACACAAACTGAGATACCTGCTTGAACTGCGGCTGAGACGTGAGCTCCTCAATCGTGATTGCTTGGGCTGGAATGGTGAAAGCTAGTACAAGCCCTAGAGTTATTAAAAATCGATGTAACATATATCCTCTCATATTTCTAAACATTTACAAAATAAAAAACACAACCTTATAAGCATAAGTATACTATGCAAATAAGACTGTGCCTATTATTTATAAAGTTATATTTATTACAATTTGACAATATGGTTTTACAAAATAAAACTCAAAATGCCTTTAAAAGGGCATAGGTAATAGAAGTCGATCTTATCCACTATCAAAGATCGGCTTTTAATTTTAGCTACTATAACAAGAATGCATTACGAACTAATTTAAAATTACACTACGTTCAAACATCTCCTCGTTCTAGACAGTTATGCTATAAGTATTAGAGTATTAGAGTATCAGAAGTTTACAGAATTACACTACTCTCAAACTACATTCACTTTTTTATTGACCCTGAACGCGTTTTAGAGGTTTACAGAATTACACTGCTCTCAAACTAAAATCTGGATCTTCTGGATTAGAGAAATGTTTTAGAGGTTTACAGAATTACACTACTCTCAAACGCGTAACAGTTGATTACTTTTTATAAGTAGGTTTTAGAGGTTTACAGAATTACACTACGCTCAAACTTGATGCGATGGATGTAAATGAGACCAACTGTTTTAGAGGTTTACAGAATTACACTACTCTCAAACGCAAGTTGTTTCCATAAGTCTTTCCAGATGGTTTTAGAGGTTTACAGAATTACACTACTCTCAAACTTTCTACAAAGTCGCTTCAAGGTGTTTACGGTTTTAGAGGTTTACAGAATTACACTACTCTCAAACGGTGTAATCGATTTAACCACTTTCTTATCGGTTTTAGAGGTTTACAGAATTACACTACTCTCAAACGAAGTTGTTAGAGTCCACTAAAAAGACATCGTTTTAGAGGTTTACAGAATTACACTACTCTCAAACTTAGGTATGAACTCCATTCTCTCATTAGTTGTTTTAGAGGTTTACAGAATTACACTACTCTCAAACAACATGGCTATGCTATAAGATAAAAACATAGTTTTAGAGGTTTACAGAATTACACTACTCTCAAACCATTCTTTAAATGACTCTTTACCAATATTCGTTTTAGAGGTTTACAGAATTACACTACTCTCAAACCTACGATGTAAATGCCATTCGTTAGAATAAGTTTTAGAGGTTTACAGAATTACACTACTCTCAAACTGTCGCCCTCCATCACTTCACACCATATCTGTTTTAGAGGTTTACAGAATTACACTACTCTCAAACATATGGATCGATATTAGAGTTATTCTTAGTGTTTTAGAGGTTTACAGAATTACACTACTCTCAAACCAATCACGTCCAGATGCTGCACACACATCTGTTTTAGAGGTTTACAGAATTACACTACTCTCAAACAGTAACTCCTGAGATTATTTCGAGACATCAGTTTTAGAGGTTTACAGAATTACACTACTCTCAAACTAACTCGTCGCCAGTTAGTGCATTATGTACGTTTTAGAGGTTTACAGAATTACACTACTCTCAAACGGGTGGTCATGGATTGACCCTGTTAAGGAAGTTTTAGAGGTTTACAGAATTACACTACTCTCAAACCTGAACACAGGAAGTACATCACGCTCATAAGTTTTAGAGGTTTACAGAATTACACTACTCTCAAACTTCAAGGTATGCGGAAGTGCATTCTTCGATGTTTTAGAGGTTTACAGAATTACACTACTCTCAAACTATTCTTGCTTTTATCAATGCATCAGATGAGTTTTAGAGGTTTACAGAATTACACTACTCTCAAACATATGATCGCTCCAATTCAATTATGACATCGTTTTAGAGGTTTACAGAATTACACTACTCTCAAACATTTGACACCACCCAAAATCAATGGTATAAGTTTTAGAGGTTTACAGAATTACACTACTCTCAAACGCATACCTAGAGGGAAAAACATGGGCAGTTGTTTTAGAGGTTTACAGAATTACACTACTCTCAAACGAGGCTTGCTCGATTTCCAACTAACAACATGTTTTAGAGGTTTACAGAATTACACTACTCTCAAACCATAGCGACTATGTTGCGTTTCTAAGAGGCGTTTTAGAGGTTTACAGAATTACACTACTCTCAAACTTTAAGTCCAATTAAAGATTTCAATCCTCTGTTTTAGAGGTTTACAGAATTACACTACTCTCAAACCCCAAATAAAATTTGAGGCTCAAGAGTAACTCGGGCTACCACCAGGTGTAATTCTGTATTCTCTTTAAATAACACAGAAATCATTATCTAAAATATACCCATTTATAAGGCTTTTATCAAGTTTTTCTTTGTTTAAAGATCCCGTTGTTAGAGAAACTAACCGTAATTGCCGACTCAGCATATTTTGATAAAATGCATTAAGTTCATCATCATTTAAAACTAAATCTAAATTAACCACAATATATAACATAGGAGATAATAATGTATCTACCACTTCTATATAGGACATTAGATCCATAATATCTCCTTTACGATTAAACTCAAAATTAAAACTTCCTAATCTAATAAGTTCAGCAGTACCAATTTCAAGTTTATGTTGAATCGATAAAGGATATCCAAATTCTAAAGAGTAGTAAAACGCATGTAGTCGATTAACAATATCGCCTACCTCTTCTGTCATCAATAAAGCTTCTTTAGCTAGCTGGTTTTGTAATTTAGTTAACAGAGTTTTACTATTTACATCCATATATAATGGGTTCAGTATTATATGACTATATTTATGTATACTAAATGCTTTATCCTTGTCATTTAAAATCCACGGCCCCTCACCACCATCACACTGTATATCAAGCTCTGTAACCATACGTCGAAATACTTTACGATCTTCAAAGGATATCACCGTTACCTTATCATGAGATATTTCAAAATCTAATATAGAATCTTGATACATCAATTTCATATCATAAGCACCCTCTCTGTTGAATCTATAACTTCACTTTGCTTATCTCCAACTACAATTTCCATTCTAGAAAATTGCTTTTCTGTGACAGTTAACATAAACAAGCTACCACTAGGCGGCTTATTTTTTCGTACATGTTCCATGATAAGATTAGCACTAGTTGTATTAAGAACTAACTTTGAATATACAGACTCTTGTAACATAAGGAAGCCAGATACAATTAAGTACTTTCTAAAATTCCTATATTCTTTTCGATCTTCCGATGTTAACGTCGGCAAGTCAAACATCACTAGTATTCTCATAAATCTATAGCTCATATTCTATAAACCTAATCTGATTAGCATCGTGAGTACGCAATGCATCAAATACACTTTTACAATAAATCCGAATTGCAGCACTAAAGGTTTGAACGGTATCATTTATCTTTACATCTTCAGATAAAAGTTCTATAAGTGAAAGCTTTACATTGCGGTCAAACTCTGTAGGTCTTAACTTGATAACTACCGCATCAACAAACCCACGCAGTGGTTCCATTAAATCAGATCCTAGATTATACGGATTAAATTGATTACAGTGATTTAGCCCTAACTGAGTAATATATCCTAAGGATAAAATCTCCCGATTTACTGCGGAAAGCAATATAGCATATCCATAATTAAGGGCTGCATTAATAGGATTATCTTGTTCCCGAGAAAATGATTTTCCAAACAAAGCATTGAAATATACCTTTGCAGCATGGCCTTCACGTTGAGTTTCATCATTTAAGGTCAACTCATCTAGATATTGATATAACAACTCTGCCTCAGCTAGCTCTTGATGCTGTAATAAGTCGGCTTGATTCATAATTTTATGCCGTACAATTTCAGTCCAAATATAAGCTTGTAAATCTTTCGACCACTCGGCCTGCTCCCGACAGCGTTTACTACTGTTATGACTACCGTGTAAGGGAAGAACCTCACTAGCAGGATTACGTTTCTCATCACAAAAGACAATAGCTACCTTCTTTTTAATCAATTCATTTAGGAGTACGGCGGTGAGACTCACCGCCGTAGATTCAATAATCAGCATATAGATTTCATCAATATAAACTTTAGTCGTTTCAAAGTCCTTGCGAATAATCATGTAATTCATTTTAAAATCTAACTTAGAACGACTACCTATGACTACTGTGCGCCAACTCATAATAACCCCAAATACTAACTACCATGTTTTAAACTATAGTAATCTCATTAGAATATAGACCGGTAACAGATTCATTTATAATTTTAAATTCATCTAAAGTATGAATTTTAACCCCAATTGTTGAGCGAGAAGCTGTTATTCCTAATGGTTTTACATCAAACTTAGTTTTGCTATTAGTAAGTAAATTCAACACTTCAAGCAGATAAATACTTTGATCCTCTAATGTCATGTTCATAAATTTACTGCGTCCTATCGTAGATAACTCATCTACTTTATTTCCCTTCATTTTCATATATAATGGGGTACGCAATTTATCCATGAGATAATCATATACAATAAGTCCATCCTTATCTGTTATAGAAACTATTGCTGTAGAACCCTCATTATATATACGAGTTGTTACTGTAGATGCTTTAATCTCTTTATTGTCTTTACGTAGCAAATCAAATTTTTCAAGTACTTTAATATAAGCAGTGATATTTGTAGGTGCTACTAATTCTATTGCATTATAAATATAGATATTATTATTAGTTTTCCCACCTAAATAGTAGTAGAATCCATTAACCTTAACAAGTTGATTAATACATAGTTTTCTATAAATAATAGAAATATTTTTCGCTTCTGGAGTGATAGATGCTACATAATTAATTAAATCTTGATCTGTTGTATTTCTATTTGTGAAATAAATTGGTAATGGCACAATCTCTTTAACGATTTCACCTTTTTTACCAACATATTGAACAATGATAGAATAGGCATTTTTGATATTTGTCATGCCACCATATTTAGATACATCCGCAAATACACTGGACTTTGTTTTCATTCCAATATAAGCACCATCTTTAGCTTTTCCTGCGACAGTGGCCTTATATACTGTTGCATCAGCTAACGCACCAGATTGTTCTAGCAATCGTTTTGTAACTCGAACATCATTGCTAGCCATCATTTTCTTAACGATGCCCATACTTGTTTTTACATCCCAAGCTTTACCATCTTTAGCATTAGTACATTTCACGTCATAGTTAAACATCTTCGCTAAGTTGTATGTACGATTAGCACCATTCTTTTTGAAGAATGCACGGAAGTTACGTGTAAATTTCTCATGGTATACATTGCCTACTACGATATTTAAATATGCATCTTTAGCGTGATGATGGTGGTTCAATGAGCGAACCTTGATAAAGTTATTATCATGACGGAAGTCCGTTACATTCTCAGCTTTTACAAATACTACATCAATTTCTGGGTAAAGACGACGCAGTAAAGTTGTAACAGCTTTAACAGATTGATTAGTTTCTACTAATTGACGAGCAATAAAGCCACTTAAATCATCCGCCGTAAGAGGAGTGTTGCGAGTTAAGCGCTCATATTTTCGTTCGCTAATAAGCCCTTGTTGTTTTAAGAAAGTCCAGAACGGCTTTTGTGCCTTTTGAATTTCCTCAGCAATTGGATATGTATCTGACTTCTGAGCATTTGCTGTTCGTTTACATAACACTAAATTGTCAAAACTATCATCCTTGGTGAGGCTACGAGGATAAATATGGTCGATATCATAATTTGTGTTTAATTCACCGAGTATAATAGTCTCCCCAGTATAAGCACAGCGGCCCATTTGAGTGTAGTATAAATAGAGTTTTTTACTTCTCAAAGCCGCATCATCATAGTTAGCTAGCCCTGATTTCAGACCGGTAAACTCTGTTTCCTTTAACCCACTCAATAAGGCTTCCTCTTTTTTAATCGCAGCATATAAATCAGATAATCGTTTTTGACGAGAATCTTTTTTCTTTTTCTCTGTTTTATTAGACCGTGTTACCTCTACAAAGATACGTGATGGCAACGCTTTTTTTATATGTATAACCTCATCAACGATACGCAAAGCTTGCCATACCGCACGTTTAACAGCAGGCGAAAGTGCCAATTCATCAATAATATCTTGAGGATCTACTACTTGCCCCTCTGTCAATTTATCATTTATCTCTTGAATACGTTCCATAAAGGAGAATTTATCTCCTAATAGTTCCATCAACTTATAGCTAAAATTGCGCATCAATTCAATTATTGTTTCAGGTGTACCATCACCAGCTTTATCACAGCCCTGGATACCATTCAGTAATTTTTTAGAGAGACGTCCCCAATCTCGATATCTTAATTTTGAAAGCTTTTTGATAGTTTCATCATCAAGGTATGAAGCAAATTTATTATGCAATATTTCTCGCAACATTTTTTTACTTTCACCAAAGATAGTAATATCCATAATAATGTTTTCTGCCATAAAGCTATCAAAATTTGTCCCTAAAATACGAAGCATATCACGATAGGATGTCAAATCATTTTTAATTTCCCCGTCAAGGCCTGTAATATCTGGTCTATGCTTATTAGAGATATAATTATTATCCTTCAAGAACTGTTCTATACGATTTTTGGTCATCTTCTTATGGTCTTGCTTAAATACAGCTTCAATAAGATGTTCTTTTACCGCTGTTTCTAATGGTTTGCCATCAATGCGTATATTATTTAGCTCATCAAGTAACATAAACTCACTATATAAAAGAGAGGATTTAGGCAATACATCTTCACCTAAAAGATAGGTACATTTATTAGTAAGGTTCTTGATAAAAGCTGCTGCTGATTTTTCCCGATCAATCTTATCATCAAAATTCCACGGTGTAACACGGCCACTAGCTTTACGAACAGCCCATGCAAAACCACCCTTATCTACATTATGATAAGTATTTAAAGGGCCTACGTAATAAGGGATACGAAACTCAAGCAGTTTAATGAGTTTCTCTGCTACAGAATAACCGTCTGCCACTTCATTCAAGAATGGGAATTTAGGTCCACAGATCTTAAGAATAGCTTTAAGTTCTTCCAAATGTAATTGATACGGAATTACGCCATTATCTTTAATCCGTTGTAATGGCAATAATGTTTGTAATTCAATTTCACTAAGAATATATTCTTTATCCTTAGAATCTGGTAATCCCTCAACTATCTTCTTAGTGTATTTATAAAAATCTTCACGGTTACAACTTGTTTCCTCTGTACGACCTTGTTTAATATAGTGCACATAGTTGTGTAAACCTTTTTCATCAGCCTTGAACATTGCATTGTAAATGCTTCTATCAGGCTTTAATAAAGATTTCAGTATAACCAAATCCTCTTTATGCTTGTTGAAAGATTTTACCTTAGATTCAGAAATAGTAAGGCCTGGTTCCTTGATGGACATCAAAATAATAGCATCATATACAGATTTACAGTCATCAATAATATGAATCTCATCACTCCATGCTTTAGCTAGTCCATCACGTTCACCCTCATATGTATCTCCTTTTATTTGAAGCTTTTTAAGGTCATCGTCTAACTCCTCTACAGAGCCGAACAAATCTGTAAGGCTAGCAGATAAACCTAACACTAAATTAGTAAACGCTTTCAGTCTTTTTTTATCCTCTTTGACCTGTTCTTTTTGAGTTTTACTTGAAGAATCTTCTGTATCAATAGCTATATATGTATCAACTAGACGTTCGATAGCCTTTGCTTTATCAGATTTTGTTTTACCAGCGTCCATAAGAATCTGACCTATAGCGCTAATAGCAGAATTATAATCAAAGCAATTAAATGTAATATTTTCTAAAGCTTGTTTAAGAACATCATCAAGTGTTGAAGCATTAGAATCAAATGTAGCGCCTTCATAAAGGAAGTTACCACGATATTTTAAAATATGATGTACCGCTAAAAATAGTTTACGAATATCATCAGTACCGGACTTCATCAATTCCGCACGCAAGTGATAAATAGTAGGATACTCTTTAAAGTAATCTTGATCTGTATAGTCTTTATCAATAAATAAAATATGTTTAGAGCTATGACCAGTCGTTTTATCCTCATAGTGATGTTTACTTTCACGAAGACGCATGAAGAATGTAGAATCCACCTGTGCCATTGCATCAGCAAATAATTCTTCTAATAATTTTAGTCGTAATTTACGGCGCTCCAAGCGACGACGTATAGAACGGAAACTACGACGTCCTGCAGCTACTTTACCTTCATCAAACAAACGACTGCCCCACATTTTATGAGATTTAAATTTTAATAACTCATATGACTTATTCGTTACTGCCCAACCTGTAGAGCCTGTACCAATATCTAGTCCTACAAAATAATCATCAATAGGATATCCTTTCAAATGACTTGAGATGAGTTGTTTCAATGTTTGCATTTCCATAAAACCTCTCCTTTGGAAATTAATAATTGACATTCATCAAATGCTTAACTATACTATAAGTAATCCAATTAGTTTTGGAGGTTTACAGAATTACATTACGAGTTCAAATACAAATTTATTTACAATGCCTTTGGGCCGCCCGACGTAGGGCACCTACTCTCAATTCTTCGGAATTGAGATTTTTTATTGCCTAAATTTACTATTTAAACGGTATATATAATCTATAAGTCGCCAATCACCGTATAATTACCTTCATTTTAGCATAAAACAATAAATTAATTCATTGTTTTTTCATAAAACTTATAGTTATACGGATACATCTTATTTTGACGATATATATCTTTAACTCTATAATATAAGTAGATAGTCAGACGAGTAGTTGCGTCAGGCTCATCTCTAATAACATATAAACATGTAGAAATGGCCTTTTCGTTTTATACTAATCTCCAGATTAGTGGAAATGAAGGGCTATTTGTCTTTTGTGAGACAAATAAAACCGAGCTACAAATCTAATAGTAGCTCGGTTTTTTAGTGTGTTTAATTTTTGAAATAGACTAATCATTTATCAGTGGAATGCTTAAAACAGTAGAGATAGCGATTAAGATATACACTACAAGACATAGTTTTAACAAAAGCAGTAAACTGCCAAATAGGACTTTATAGATAGGTGCTTCTTCTTTCTTAGATCGTATCCAGTCTTTAGTTTCATAATATATTTTTGGTTTGTTAAAAGCTGGTGGTAATCGCTTACACCATAAAACAAGCCATAGAATACAACATATATTACCAAAGAGAAAGAATAGAAATAGGCCGAATTGCTCCAACGAAGATACTTTCAATACATAAATATAATAGAGTAGCTGAGTAAAGGTCTCTACAGAGTTAATCCATAGATAAACAAGATAAGCCTTAAACAAAAGCACTAATATAGTTTTGATGTATTTGAGTTTACTCATTGGCTCTCTCCTATCTAATACCATAAAAACTTTAACACTAAAGTTCTTATTGAGTTAATATTTCAATCCATTTCATATACCACGGATTAAAGATTGGATCCGCATCAAGCTTCTTTTTATGGCTATCACTTATACGCCATTGAGGTTCTTTTCGTAAGCTTTCAGCATTATCAAAACCTGCATACTCGACCATATCGCGCAATTGTTTATGTTTATATAAAGATTTGCTTTCATCATAATTAATACGATAACTATAAAAATATTCAGAATCCTTTGTAAGATGGCGCAAATAGGACTCTCCATTAGGTGTATAGTAATCAATTAAGAATCCTGGAATCCCATTATTCCAAACGGTTGCATACTGTGTAGAATCCCCAACACCACTATTTTTATTTAAAAAGGATAGTATTTCTTGTTTTACCAGGATTTTATCAGAAAATTTAGGGTCTATTTTGTATCGTACAACCCGAATCTTAATCCCTGTATCCTCATAAGATCGAACCTCATATTTATTCTTTTCCAGAGCCTCACTTACTAACTTAGCCCTCTTAGGAATACGGTAACTGAAATTATTCCAATGCTTAACATGGCTATAATGATCTAGCCCAGATAAAGGCTCAATAGACGGAATGATATAATTACTCATTACCACTTCAGCTATTTTATCTTGGTATGGCTCCTTCACATCACCGCCTCCAAGATATGTAATTCCATAGGTAGTGTTCGTATTCTTAGGCGTAAACTCTGTATACATCATATGTGTCTTCGCTTTAAGAATTTGCCAAGATGCATTCTCTAAGCCCGGATATGTATATACGCCTTCATTATGCATATGTTTGCTAAATTCTTTGGCATGTGGTGGTCCCACCATTAAAATGCTTGTATAACCACGAACTACAAATAAAGGGCCATCACTTGATTTAGAATCAACCGTATCTCCACGCAAGCTAATATTTGGAACAGATAAACGGATATTATGCTTTCCTTCATGAAGTAAGATAACAGTAGATTGTGAAAATTCTCCTAATTTATAGGGCTTAACAATATCTGGTTTTTCCTTAAAAATCTTATACATACCTGACTTAGGTTCTTCTTGACTCTCTTGTATTTTAATCCTAAAAGCTTCCGCTTCTTTTTGGGCATTTTCATTAATATGGGAATAATTTTCATAAGCATTAGCAGGAATGCTCGCATCAGCACCTGGCACTGGTGGTTGCCACTTTGGCACTTCGATCTGTACAGCACTTACATTCATAGTGAAAGCAGCTGCTAATACCATCATGATTATACTTTTACGTAACACAAATAACCTCTCTTTACTAAACAGTCTCAATACAAAGACACAACATATTATTACCATTGGACACTAACAAGTTTATTCCGCAAGCTTTCAATATTAACAAAATCAGAGTATTCCAAGGTGTTACGCATCTGAATATGAGAATATGGTGCACTTCCATCTCTATATAATAAAACCATAATGTATATATTTTTATCATCTCTTAGAAATCGATACATTACAGATTTTTTGCCAGGTTGATAGTGATCAACTAGGAAGCTAGGAATGCCGTTATTCCAAACAGTAGCCGATTGAACTGGTGTCTCAATCGGAAATGGTTTTTCAGCCTTTACGGCCTTAATTTCGTCAAAAAAGGAGTAGCTATACTTATCATCTACTTTAATAGGTTTTCTAGTCACAACAAGTAGAACACCTGACCCATGATATTCTCGCGCTTCAGCAGAATCTTTTAAGTTTTTTTTGGTTTTTAATATTAGCCCTTTAGGAATGCGATACATGAGATTATCCCAGTTGATGCTTTCACTATACTGATCCATACCATCTAAAGAGCGAATCGATGGAATCACATAATTACTCATAACGCGCTCGAGCTTGTCGGTGACGGGCTGATTTTTATAGCTAAGACCTATTATATATTCTTGATTTGGCTGATTATCTAAACCAACTACGGCAGCTATAACAGGCGTATTTTCACCGAAATCCTCTGTTTCAATAGCCCATTTACCATGTGTAATACCGGGATAGATAAACTCCCCTTTTTGCTTCGATTTTAGTTTGCCTAATGCATCATCATAATTCTGTTTCGTACCGATTGCAAAAAATACGGAATTTTCTCTTACAATAGATAAACGTTCACCATCACTGCGTTTTGGATAGTATTTACTTGCTAATAGTAGTCCAGGAACAGATGCTCGGATGTTAGTACGATCATCATGCAATAACATAACTGTTGACTGATTGACAACTATATCTGACTGTCGGCCTCTACGCTCTACAATTTTATCGGCTTGTTCTCTCGATACTTTTCCTTCGTTGACTAATTTATCGCCATAGTCTTTCTCCGCAGAATGCATTTTTATTACCGCACTTGTTCCTACATTACTTAAACTACCGGCCCGATAGTTCTCATACGCATTGGCAGGAATACTCGCATCAGCACCTGGCATAGGTGGCTGTCCTGCTGGAACTTCGATCTGCACAGCGCTTACATTCATGGTAAAAGCAGCTGCTAATGCCATCACAACTATACTTTTACGTAACATAAAAAACCT
>OGYU01001255.1_pt1 | contig 18297 bp, 16 predicted proteins | sample 1576581 | NCBI WGS metagenome assembly OGYU01 (sample SAMEA3541547, study PRJEB24748) | human gut metagenome | biome: human gut; feature: human-associated habitat; material: faeces | place: China | collected 2012 | reverse complement strand
CCCTTGACATTCTTCATGTAAATTATTCTTTCCGTCTGCTCAAAATCTGTACTGTAAAAGCTGAGATTCAGCAGAAAAACTTTGAATCCAGTATTCCGGTTGGCTTCTTCTGTTATCCGATCAGTCAGGCAGCAGACATTACTGCTTTCCGTGCCACAACCGTTCCGGCTGGCGAGGATCAGATGCCGATGATCGAGCAGTGTAAAGAAATCGTTCATAAATTCAACAGCGTATATGGTGAGACACTGACAGAGCCGGAGATCGTACTTCCGACCAATCAGGCCTGTTTACGTCTGCCGGGTATCGATGGTAAGGCAAAAATGAGTAAATCTCTTGGAAACTGCATTTATCTGTCCGATGAACCGGATGAGATTAAGAAAAAAGTAATGTCCATGTTCACAGATCCGAACCATCTGAGAGTAGAAGATCCGGGACGTGTTGATGGAAATCCGGTATTTATTTATCTGGATGCATTCAGTAAACCGGAACATTTCGCAGAGTACCTGCCGGATTATCAGAATCTGGACGAGCTGAAAGCACACTATACCCGCGGTGGTCTTGGTGATGTAAAAGTAAAGAAATTCCTGAATAACGTACTTCAGGAAGAACTGGCACCGATCCGTGAGAGACGTAAAATGTGGGAGCAGCGTATTCCGGATGTATATGATATCCTGAAAAAAGGTACAGAAGTTGCTGAGAAGAAGGCAGCTGCTACATTGAAGGATGTACGTGCTGCAATGCAGATTAATTATTTTGATTAATAAAAATATCCCTGTAGGAAATTGCTTGTAAAAGCATTTCTCTACGGGGATTATTTTTGTGAATAATATCATGCGTATCTGGTAAAAATAATTTCATAGAATACATAAATCTGCGAAATTATCACACAAAAAAAGATCAGTAACGCCTGAAAACGTTACTGACCACCCTGTTTGATCTGATATATAACTTTTTATCCTGCACACTGAATCAACGGCTTGAATTTCTGCATCTGTATTTTCTTGTACTCCATAGAAGAATGGAAATAATATTCCATTGTGATCTTGATATCCGCATGTCCCAAAATTTCACTGAGAGTTCGAATATCCCATCCCAAAGTAATGCATCGGGTTGCGAAAGTATGCCGCAGGCAATGAAAATTTAAATATGGCACTTGTATCTTCTCCAGAGTATTTTTATAAAAATATTGTAGCGTTCGTGGATCTAATGGCGTAATTCCAGATTTTGAAAAGAGATACGGATGTGATTCAGAAAAAAGCAAATGCTCTTTTAAAAAAACAATTATGAAATTTGGAAGTGGAATCAATCGGTATGCATTTTTGCTTTTGGGCTCTGATATCACTAATTCCGTCTTTTTATGATTTGCTTTTTGTTGGGAAATAACAACGGATCTTTGCACCGTTCGGACGATTTTTAAATAGCCATCGGCGAGATTCAGATCATCATATCTCAGGGCACACAACTCACCAATACGGATTCCAGAATACAAGGCCAGTAAGATTGCGCAGGCATACAGAGACGGATGATCAAATAAATACTGTTCCAGTAAAGATTGATTTTCCTTGGAAAAAACGCGAACCAGATGACGGTCGCGTGATAATTTTGGAGACAATTTCAGACGTAGTTGTAAATAACCATGTTCATATCCATAGCCGAGCGTACGATTCAAAATCATACACACACAGCGAAGCGATGTGGTAGACAGTTTTTTTTCATTAGATGGATCCTGGTTTAATGATTCGTAAAAAGCCCGGATGATTTCCTGTGAAATTAAGGCACAGTCGATGCTTTTAAAATACGGTTTGAGATGTAAACGTGTAATCTGTTCATATTTGCAATATGTTGAATGCTTTACCTGTTCCTTTGTCTGCTCTAACCATTCCTCTAGCAATGTCGAAAAGAATTTTTCTGATTTTTTCATAAATGATTTCTCCTTTTTGCTAAACTATAGCATGAAATGCTGTATGTATAGAAAAGAATATATACAATAAGGAAATATAATTACTCATATGTAAGAAAATAAACTAAACAAAATGTTACAATAAGCATTACAGAGATTGTCGACTTTTTGAGCATTATGCTGAGATATGTTTTATTCCTTGCATTTTTTAGTTATTGGGCATATACTTTATTTCGTAGATTTATGTATTCTACGAAAAAAGGAGGGATCATTATCTGGTATGTAGTGTATTGCCCGCATCAGAACATGCAAAATCTGATGGAGCTTTGTAAAAAAACATTATCTGAACAGGCAGCGGCTTGTGTCTTTACTTTTACATACGACCGAATGAAACGTTATCAGGGTGAATGGCATCTGGAACGTTCTCTTTCCTTTCCGGATTATTTCTTCATAGAAAGCAGCAATGGTGAACAACTTGAGAAAGAAATGAATCGAAATGAGCTGGCATCCAAAATACTGGCAACCGGCGGTATTGTCACGCCTGTAGATACGCAGGAAGAAGAATTACTGCGCCGTTTGTCTGATGAATCTCATCATATGAAAATGTCCACCGGGTATATCGCAGAGGGAAAAACATATGTGACACAGGGACCATTGGTTGGTTATGAGTCACGGATCAGAAAAATAGATCGACATAAACGGCTGGCGCGGATCAGTCTGCCTTATGCAAAAGGGGAGATGGAACTTTGTATGGGGTTGGAGATCACGAGTAAGTCGTAAATGCAATAAATGAAACATCAAGTTACAGGGGATAAAGAAAATGTTTATGAACAAGAAGAAATACGAAGCATTTGAGTCAAAAGTCTGGTTAAGCAGTCCGACGATGCACGGTCCGGAGTTGGAGTATGTAAAAGAAGCATACGAAACAAACTGGATGTCTACGGTTGGAAAAAATATCAACGAAGTAGAGCGTATGGCATGTGAAAAGATTGGCTGCAAGTATGCGGTGGCATTATCCGCAGGAACAGCAGCATTACATATGGCAGTGAAGCTGGCTGGTGTAAAACCTGGAGACAAGGTGTTCTGCTCAGACATGACTTTTGATGCAACGGTCAATCCGGTAGTCTACGAAGGTGGAGTACCGATTTTTATTGATACGGAATACGATACCTGGAATATGGATCCGGTTGCACTGGAGAAAGCCTTTGAACTGTATCCGGATGTAAAAGTTGTGGTTATCGCACATTTATATGGAACGCCGGGAAAAGTTGAAAAATTAAAGGAAATCTGTGACAGACATCATGCAGTAATCATTGAAGATGCAGCAGAGTCTATGGGTGCAACTTACAAAGGTGTGCAGACAGGTACTTTTGGAAAATTTAATGCGATTTCTTTTAATGGAAACAAAATTATCACGGGTTCTTCCGGAGGAATGCTTCTGACAGACAGCGAAGAAGCAGCAAACAAAGTTCGTAAATGGTCTACGCAGGCGCGTGAAAATGCACCATGGTATCAGCATGAGGAACTTGGTTACAACTATCGCATGAGCAATGTGATTGCAGGCGTGGTAAGAGGACAGTTCCCATATCTGGAAGAACATATTGCACAGAAAAAAGCAATTTATGAGCGTTATAAAAAAGGTTTCGAAGGACTTCCGGTGACCATGAATCCTTTTGATGCAGAAAAATCCGAACCGAACTTCTGGTTATCCTGCATGATCATTGATCCGGATGCCATGTGCAAACAGGTTCGCGGAGAACAGGAAGCATTGTATGTAGCGGAAGCAGGAAAAAGCTGTCCGACAGAAATCCTGGAAGCAATTGCATCTATTAATGCAGAAGGCAGACCAATCTGGAAACCGATGCACATGCAGCCGATTTACCGTATGAATGGATTTGTGACCAGAGAAGGAAATGGACGAGCAAAAACAAATGCTTATATTTCCGGTGGCGCAGTTGGAAAAGATGGCAGACCGCTGGATGTGGGAATGGATATATTCCAGAGAGGACTTTGTCTGCCAAGTGATAACAAAATGATAGCAGAGCAGCAGGAGAGAATTATCGAAGTAATCAGGAGTTGTTTTGAATAATGGGACATAAAAAAGGATTTTATGAAAAATATATCAAACGACCGCAAGATTTTCTGTGTGCATTATTAGCATGCATCGTATTGAGTCCAGTGCTTTTGATTGTGGCTATTTTAGTCAGAGTAAAACTTGGAACTCCGGTTATGTTCTCACAGGAACGTCCGGGATTAAATGGTGAAATTTTTAAGTTATATAAATTCAGAACCATGACCAGTGAAACAGATGAAAATGGAAATTTGCTTCCAGACGAGCAGAGATTAACACCTTTTGGAAAAAAACTGCGTGCTACTTCCTTGGATGAATTACCGGAGCTTGGATGTATTTTGACCGGAAAAATGAGTGTCGTTGGTCCGCGTCCGTTACTGGTAAAATACTTACCTTTATATAACGAACATCAGGCAAGACGACATGAGGTTCGACCGGGATTTACCGGATATGCACAGGCAAATGGAAGAAATGCACTTTCATGGGAACAGAAATTTGATATGGATGTGGAATATGTAGACCATGTCACATTTCGAGGAGACTGGAAGATTATTTTTCAGACAGTGAAAACGGTTCTGAAAAAAGAAGGAATCAGTTCGGATACTTCTGCAACGATGGAAGAATTTCGCGGAAGTAATGATATGCAAAGAGGCTTAATGAAGAAATTATACATTATTGGCGCCGGTGGTTTTGGCAGAGAAGTTGCGTGGCTGGTTGAGCGTATTAATGAAAAAGCACCGACATGGGATTTGCAGGGATTTATTGATGATAATGAGTCAATTCATGGAAATATAGAAGATGATTACAAAGTTTTGGGTGGATGCGATTATCTTGAAAAACAACCGAAAGATATATGGTGTGTGTGTGCTGTTGGTTCGGCAAGAGTTCGGAACCAGATTATAGAAAAGGTATCTTCTTATAAAAATGTACATTTTGCAACACTGATAGATCCAAGTGTTATGTATTCAAAGCGTGTAGCAATTGGGGAAGGCAGCATTGTATGTGCAGGAACAATTCTTACGGTAGATATAACAATTGGAAAACATGTAATCATAAATCTGGATTGTACAGTTGGCCATGATGCCGTGTTGAAGGATTTTATAACTGTTTATCCAAGCGTAAATATTTCTGGAAATGTAACGGTTGGTACTGGTTCTGAATTGGGAACTGGAACACAGATTATTCAAGGTAAGAATATTTGTGCCAATAGTATTGTAGGAGCGGGTGCTCTTGTTGTGAAAAATATAGAAAATGCAGGTACATATATAGGTGTGCCAGCGATAAAAAAGGATAAGTAATGAAAATATTAATTATATGTAATTGCACGACGGGATTAGAGCGATTTCGAGGAATGTTAATTGAAAAATTAATTGAACAAAAAAACAGAGTATCGGTAATTGTTCCAGTATCCGATGAAGAAAAAGAATTAGCGGCAGAAAAAAGAATTGAAAAAATGTCATGCAAATTAATCAGAATTTCGATGGAACGGAGAGGAATGAATCCAGTAAGGGATTTTAGCTTGTTTCGTGCGTATTACAAGGTTATAAAAGCTGAGAAGCCAGATTTAATCATTACATATACGATAAAACCGAATATTTATGGTGGATTTGCCAGCCGGATATTAAAAGTTCCTTATGCAGTTAACATTACCGGATTGGGAACCGCGTTCCAGGGGAATGGAATGTTAAGAAAAATGGTTACTGTGATGTATAAAGTAGCATTGAAGAAAGCAAAAATTGTTTTTTTTGAAAATGTGGAAAATCGGGATGTGATTGTTGATGCTGGCATTATTCCGAAAGAGAAGGCACATGTATTAGCAGGTGCAGGTGTTGATTTGGATCATTTTCAATATAGTGATTATCCAATGGATGCAGAGGAAACACGGTTTTTATTTATTGGCAGGGTAATGCAGGAAAAGGGAATTGATGAATTATTCTATGCCATGCAAAAGTTAAATGAAAATGGTTATAAGTGTTCCTTGGATGTCCTTGGTGGATTTGAGGAAAACTATTCCGATAAAATGAAGCAGTACGAAGCTGAGGGATGGCTACATTATCGTGGATATCAGAGTGATATCAGACCGTTTGTAGAAAATACACATTGTTTTGTGCTTCCGTCTTGGCATGAAGGAATGGCAAATACCAATCTTGAATGTGCTGCGATGGGCAGACCAGTAATTACAAGTAATATTCATGGGTGTTTAGAAGCGGTAGAAGATGGCGTTTCTGGTTACTTAGCAGAAAGAAAAAATGCAGATGATTTGTATGAGAAGATGAAGCAGATTTGTGAGCTTTCGTGTGAGGATCGGGAAGTTATGGGTATGGCTGGTCACAAGAGAATGGAAACCATTTTTGATAAGAAGAATGTTGTGAGGGAAACTATAGAGCGCTTATGAATATGAAAGAAAAACAAAAGAGTCCATTAATTAGTATTATTGTTCCAGTGTATAATGTTGAAAAATATTTATCGCAATGTTTAGATAGTTTGATTTATCAAACATATAAAAATATAGAGATTCTTTGTGTAAATGATGGATCATTGGATAATAGTAAAAATATATTGGATAAATATTTATTAAAGGATAACAGGATTAAAGTAATCAATCAAAAAAACCAAGGCTTGTCAGCAGCTAGAAATACGGGGATAGCGCATGCAAATGGAAAATATATTATGTTTGTTGATAGTGATGATTGGTTGGAATTGGAAACATGTGAAATAGCAGTCTGTGAAGCGGAAAAAGAAGAAGCAGATTTGGTTTTTTGGTCATATACACGAGAATATGATAAGAACTCTAAAGATAAATTGTTTTTTTGGGAAGATAAAACAATTTTTGGTGAAGAACAAGTACAACAAAAATTGCATAGAAGATTGGTTGGGTTAATAGGAGAAGAATTAAGCCACCCAGATTATGCAAATGCATTGGAAACAGCTTGGGGAAAACTTTATTTAGCGGCAGAAATTATAGAAAATAATGTTCGGTTTGTTGATACAGCAAAAATTGGAACAGAAGATGCTTTATTTAATTTGTATGTTTTGGGATATGTAAAAAAAGCGATATATGTGAGACAGTGCTTTAATCATTATAGAAGGGATAATTCTAGTTCGCTTACTTCTACATATAAAAAGAATTTATTTAACCAATGGCAACATTTGTTTGAATTAATGAATAAATATATTACTGAAAAAAAATTACCAGATGTGTATAAAAATGCGCTTTCTAATAGAATTGCATTAAGTATTCTTGGGCTAGGATTAAATGAACTAGACTGCCAGTGTAATAGTTTTGAAAAGATAAAGAAAATTAGAAAGATTCTTATTAACGATCAGTATCGTGAAGCATATAAAAACTTAGAGTTGCAATATTTTCCGTTTTATTGGAAAGTGTTTTATGGTTTGGCAAAAAACGGAAATGTATTAGGAGTTTATTTGTTGTTAGCAGTTATAAAGAAGATTATATCAAGATAAAGGAAAAGATAGATGGTAATACATTTTTCAATATTAATGGTTATACTTTTATGTGCATTGGTTTGGGAACAACCAATTAGAAGAAAAAAAATAAATTGTATTTATAATAATAGAACTTACGATTATAAATCAAATATTTTTCCGTGGTTTATTGTATTTGGATATATTACCTTTTTAGCAGCAATGAGATCAGCGCTAAATGATACTTCTGCATATATAAATTCTTTTAAAAATATTCCGGGCACATGGAATTCCATTATAAGAATTATTCATGGTACAGGCAAGGACAAGGCATTTGATATTACGGCAAACCTATTTAAAATGTTTATTAGTGACAACTATCATGTGTGGTTTGCTTTTTTTGCAATTATTGAGTCGTGTATATTTATATATGTGTTGAGAAAAGAATCTGTTAGTTTTCTGGATTCTTGTTTTTTGTTTTTTACAACAACGCTTTATTACAATTATTTTTCTATGATGCGTCAATGGTTTGCAGTTTCGTTAATATTTTTTGGATCAAAATTTATAAAAGAAAAGAAAATTGTTCCGTACATCATAATATGTATTATAGCAGCGCAATATCATGAAAGTGCTTATTTGCTAATATTACTTTATTTTATTGCTTCTGGAAAAGCATGGAGTAAAAAGCAGAATATAATTTTAGGAGTTTCCGTTTTATGCTTAGTCTTTTTAAATCCTATTTTAAATTTGATGCAGACTATGCTGGAAGGCAGTACTTATGATTATGCTGTTAATACTATGGGGACTGGTAGTGGTTCGTCAGCTTTGAGAGCTGTCATTGCGGCGGTGCCGGTGGTGCTTGCATTTATAGATCGAAATAAAATTGATGAAAATAATAAGATGATCAATATGTGTATAAATATATCGGTGATCAACTTTTTGCTAAACCTTTTAGCGACATTCACAAGTGGATTATATGTAATTCGATTAGCAACATATACAAGTGTTTTTAATTTGATTTTATATCCGTATTTATTGAATGTTACGGTTAGTTTAAGAAATCGACGCGTTCTGAAAGCTGGATTTTATGTGATATATTTTATTTTCTATTATTATCAAATGATACATCAGGGAGCTTTCGGATATGAAAGTGATATTTTAGGAAGTTTTTAAAGGGGGGGAATATGAATACACCAATTAGGATATTGAATTTGTTTACGATTATGGATCGAGGTGGTGCAGAGACAATGGTTATGAATTACTATCGAAATATTGATCGTACAAAAATTCAATTTGATTTTATGGTGCACCGTTCGGCGCGTGGAGCTTATGATGATGAAATCGAAGCTCTTGGGGGAAAGATATATAGAATGCCTCCAATAAGACCGTGGAGTAACCAAAAATATAAAAAGATTATTCGTAAATTTTACAGTGATCATCCAGAATACAAAATTATTCATTCACATATGTCAGAATTAGGATGCCATGATTTTATCGAGGCAGAAAAAATGAATGTTCCAGTTCGGATTTGTCATGCACATAATCGACCGTATGGAATTGATTTGAAAAGTCCAATTCGTTGGTATTATAAAACGAAAATGATGCCACATATTACACACATGTTTATATGTGGTATAGAAGCTGGTGAATGGTTATATGGTAAAAAAAATGCGAATCATTTTATTATGTTGAACAACGCTATAGATAGTGAAAAATATAGATATAGTGTAGATATAAGGAAAAAAGTTCGTGCTGGTTTAAATCTAGAAGAAGGACAATTAGTAGTTGGACATGTTGGACGTTTTGATCCGCAAAAAAATCATAAATTTCTTATTGATATATTTAAAAGTGTACAACAGAAAAGAAATGATGCTGTACTTTTATTAATTGGTAATGATTCAGGAACTTATGCAAATGAAATACATAAAAAAGTTAAAGAGTTAAATTTGGAAAAAAATGTCAGGTTTTTGGGAATCCGTTCGGATGTGTCAGAATTATTGCAGGCCATGGATGTATTTTTATTTCCTTCTTTGTTTGAAGGATTATCGGTAGCAAGTATTGAGGCTCAAGCTGCGGGACTTCCAGTATTAATATCTGATAATGTACCCATTGAATGTAAAAAAACCGATTTGGTAAAGGTAGTTCCGCTTTCAGCATCAGCAAGTGTTTGGGGAGAGCAGATTATTGAGTGTTCTCAGATAAAAAGAGAAGATACTACTGATATCATCAGGGCTGAAGGTTTTGATATCAAGGAAAATGCAAAATGGTTAGAAGAATTTTATATTAACTGTTATTAAAAATTATAAGACTATTAGGAATGGAACAAAACATGAAAAAAATATTAACTATATTTACGCCTGCTTACAATCGTGCACACACATTACCAAGAACTTATGAGTCATTAAGACGGCAAGATTGTAAAGATTTTGTATGGTTGATTATTGATGATGGATCAACCGATAATACTGCTGAATTAGTAAAAAAGTGGATGCAGGAAGATAATGGATTTGAAATTCGATATGTGTATAAAGAAAATGGTGGAATGCATACGGCTCATAATAAAGCATACGAAAATATAGATACAGAATTAAATGTTTGTATTGATTCTGACGATGAACTTGCCGATGGTGCTGTAAAATGCATTTTAGAGAAATGGGCTCATGCAGATAAAAATAAATATGCTGGTATTATAGGATTAGATGCAGATTTAAATACTGGAAAAGTAATTGGAAATTCTTTCCCGCCTGAATGTACAGAAACTACGTTGCAGGGATTTTATGATGCTGGCGGAATTGGTGATAAGAAATTGGTTTATAGAACTGATATTATGAAAAAATTACCACCTTATCCTGTGTTTGAGGGAGAAAAATATGTTTCTCTTGGATGGAAATATCAGTTGTGCGACCAAAAATATAAGCTACTTACGACGAATACAATTCTTTGTAATGTTGAGTATCAGACCGATGGTTCATCAATGAATATGTTTCGGCAATATATGAAAAATCCTAAAGGATTTGCGTTTGTTAGAAAAGAAAATATGAAATATATACACTCTAAAAAAAGAAATTTTATTGATTGTATTCATTACGTTTCAAGTAGTATTTTTTCGTCTAATAAACATTTCATAAAAGAGTCTCCCAAAAAGGGATTGACAGTGTTAGCAATTATTCCGGGAATTTTACTTACGTGTTACATAAGAATGAAAACGAATCAGAAAATGCATATATAAAAAGTTGATGCAGTAGAGGAAAAATATATGATACCAAAAAAAATCCATTATTGTTGGTTTGGCAGAGGCGAAAAACCTAAACTTGCTAAAAAAAGTATTGATAGTTGGAAAAAGTTTTGTCCAGATTATGAAATCATAGAGTGGAATGAAGATAATTTTGATGTAAATATGAATGAGTATACACAAATGTGTTACGAACAAAAGAAGTATGCATTTTTGAGTGATTATGTTCGATTACTGGTGGTATATCAAAATGGAGGTTTGTATTTTGATACAGATGTGGAGTTAATAAAGAATCCTGATTTTTTGTTGAAAGAAGAAGCGTTCTTTGGATTTGAAACGGAAGGGACAAAAAATAAAAATGAAATTATAAATACTGGTCTCGCTTTCGGCTCAATCGCAAGCGGTCTCGCCTTAAAGGCGATGCTAGACGAATATAATCCTTTATTAGATGGAAAACATGGAACGATAGGATGCCCGATTTTAAATACCAATGCAATGATTAAATTAGGATTAAAATCTGAATCTGCGATACAAAAACTTCCATATGCGACAATTTATCCAAAAGAATATTTTAATCCATATGAAAGTACAACAGGAGTATTGAAAAAAACAAAGAATACTGTATCAATTCATTGGTATGCAGGCAGTTGGCTGTCCCCAGCTCAACGCGTAAAGAGTATATTTACAAGACCGTTGCATAGAATTTTTGGTACAGAATGTTTTCAAAAAATTAAGAAATAACGCATAGGTGTGGATTTGAAATGACTAAGAAAAAAATATTAATTGTGTCTCATGCAATGGAAATTGGTGGGGCAGAGCGCGCATTATTAGGGATTCTTGAGAATATTGACACGGAAAAGTATCAGGTTGATTTATTTTTACTGCGTCATGAAGGTGAACTTCTAGATCTTATTCCAAAAAAAATTAATTTGTTGCCTGAAATACCAGAGTATACTGTTTTGGCTAGACCAATGAAGGACGTTGTTAAGGAAAAACATTTTTTACTAGCGGCAGCGCGTTTATATGGAAAATATAAGGCAAAAATATTTGATAAGAAAAATTATTATACAGAGAGTGGCGTTGCAATAGAATACAGTCATAAATATACTAAAAAATTTATGCCAGAAATTCAAAAAGGAACGAAATATGATCTGGCAATTAGCTTTTTGACACCACATTATTTTGTGACCGAGAAAGTTCAGGCAAAATGTAAAATTGCTTGGATACATACAGATTATTCTGTTGTACAGGTAGATGTAGTGTCAGAATTAAAGATGTGGAATCAATATGATTATATTGCATCAATTTCAGAAGATGTTACAAATAGTTTTTTGAAAACATTTCCAACTTTGAAAGGTAAAATTATACTTATTGAAAATATACTTCCTAAATCATTAATTGAAAAGCAGGCAAAGGAATCAGTAACAGAAATTTTTGAAAAAGAAAGCATAAATTTACTTTCTATTGGTCGATTTTCTACCCCAAAAAATTTTGACAACGTTCCAGATATATGTAGACGTTTGGTAGAAAAAAATAAGAAGATAAAATGGTATTTGATTGGATATGGTGGTGATGAGCCTTTGATTCGGCAAAAAATCATAGAAAATGAAATGCAGGAACATGTAATAATATTAGGAAAAAAGGAAAATCCGTATCCATATATTAAGATGTGTGATGTTTATGTACAACCTTCCAGATATGAGGGAAAATGTGTAGCAGTTCGAGAAGCACAGATGTTAGGTAAGCCGGTTATTATTACAAATTATGCCACAGCGGGAAGCCAGTTGCAAGATGGTGTGGATGGCGTAATAGTGCCTATGGATAATACAAAATGTGCGGAGGTAATGTTCACTGTATTGGAAAATATGCAATTAAGAATGGAAATTGTAAAAAATGTGTTAAGTAGAGATTACACAAATTCGAAAGAAATTGAGAAGATATATAATCTATTAAAGCGATAGTTCAAAATTGATGTGTTATGATATGCATAAAGAATGATTTTTTGTATAAACAATGGAATTATAGTTTATATAATATTATTTGTTTTTAGTGCGTAAAAAATTACACATTAAAAATGAAGCAAAGTTAGTCAAAAGTCTTTGAAACGATAAATGTTTTTACGAAGAATAAAATGTAGGATGGGATATGATGAGGCAAAGAAGTAGATTGCAAAGTTCAATATTTAATTTTGTAAGTGGAATAGGGTATCGATTTTTGTCACTTTTTACAGCATTTATAGTTAGAACTGTATTTGTAAGATGTCTAAGTGCGGATTATTTAAGCGTAAATGGACTTTATAGTAATATACTTTCTATGTTATCTTTGGCCGAACTAGGATTTGGTACTGCTATGATATATAGTATGTATCAACCGTTGGCTAATAAAGATGAAGAAAAATTATTGCAGTTAATGCGGTTGTATCAGAAAGTTTATATCATTATAGGTACTGTGATTTTGGTATTAGGATTGTCCTTGGTACCATTTTTAGATGTTTTGATAAAAGATGCACCAGATATAAAAGGATTGACATTTTATTATATCTTGTTTTTATTAAACACAGTAGTTTCATATTGGTTTTTTGCATACAAAAATTCTTTACTACAGGCAGATCAAAAAGCCTATATTGTAACAAATTATAGTAGTATATTTAACTTGATAAAATCAGTATTTCAAATTATTGTTTTAGCTGTTTTTCATAGTTTTTCTATTTATCTTATAACGCAAATTGTTTGCACCATTGGACAAAATATCACAATTGCAATAAAAGTTAATTTTGTATATCCATATATACGGAGAAAACCCAAGGAAAAACTACCAAAATATGAGAAAAAGAAAATTTTTAAAGATGTGAAAGCTTTAATGTTATCTAAAATATCAAATACGGTATTAAATAGTACAGATAATATTATTATTTCAGCATTTGTTGGATTTAAATGGGTTGGATTGCTTTCAAATTTTATGTTAATTTCAGATGCATTGACGGCTGTCCTATGTCAAATTACGAGTTCTATTACAGCTAGTTTAGGAAATTTTTTTGTAACGGAAAGCCGGGAAGCAGGTTTTAAACTTTTTCGTCGAATTGAATTCTTGAATTTTTGGTTGTATGGATTTTCAATGATTGCTTTAATTACTTTATTAAATCCGTTTATTACCATTTGGCTGGGAAAACAGTATGTATTACCAATGGGGGCGGTTGTATGGGTATCAATTAATTTTTTTGTTGCTGGATTTATCAATACATTTTATACATTTAGATATACATTGGGATTGTTTACACAAGCACAATATAGACCGGCAATTGTAACGGTTCTTAATATTGTGCTGTCTATTGGATTAAGTTATAGATGGGGAATTGTTGGAGTATTGGCAGCTACAACTTTGTCCCGTTTGTTTATTAACCTTTGGTATGATCCATTTTTGATACATAAGGAAGGATTTGGTGTTTCAGTGAAGCCATATTATATAGAATATGGTTTTAGGACGATTATACTTGGGGGGATTGCATGGGGACTTCAATATATATCGGGTATAGTATTAAAAAATGGCATAACAATTATTAGTTTTATTGAAATAATGCTGATTACGATGATTGTGCCAAATATTATTTTTTTTATTTTATTTTATCGTAAAGAAGAATTTATATATTTCAAAAATACTGTTTTGGGCTTTTTGAGAATTCGTTAAAAAATATGTGATAACAGGAAAACGTTGAATTGGAAGATATCTTATGTTTTTTGAGATGTAGATGAGGTTTTTAAAGAAAGGTAGATTATGAAATGATAGAAAATCCATTAGTAACAGTGGCTATTGCAGCGTATAATGTGGAAAAATATATAAAAGAGGGAATGAAGTATGTTTTAAACCAAACATATACTAATCTAGAGATACTATTAGTGGATGATGGTTCTACTGATAATACGTCAACATTATGTGATGAAATTGCACAGCAGGATGTTAGAGTAAAAGTATATCATAAAGAAAATGGTGGATTGGGTAGTGCAAGAAATGTAGGAATTGACCAGGCAAAAGGAGAATTTATATATTTTTTTGATGTAGATGATTCAATAGAATTAAATTTAATAGAGAAAAATGTGAAAAACGCGTTAAAATATGATGTAGATTTAGTAATATTTGGTTATTATGCGCGAAATTGTAACGAAAATTTTGAAGAGGCTATTGAGTTACAAGAACATTTGATACATTCAAATGATGACTTGAAAAAAATCTATGCTGAAGAATTGTTATGGATGAAACATGGAAATGGTTTTGCGTGGAATAAATTCTATAGGATAAGTTTCTTAAAAAAATATAATTTTCACTTTGGAACGCAGAGAATTCAACAGGATGAACCTTTTAATATGCAATTATATTTGAAATTAAAAAATGTATATATTTCACCAGATGCATATTATCATTATGTTATTTATTCTAACGGAAATGCTGGGAGTAAATATTTGTTGGATAAAGAAAAAATAATTATTGATGTATATGATCATTTTATTAAATTTTATAATGAATGGAATATCAATAACGATACTGTATTAGATTATATACAAAATAGATTTGTAAGGGGAATGTATGGAGTTATTATAGTCAATTATTACCATACAGATTGCCAGTTATCAAAATGTGAAAAAAAAGAGAAAATTAAGCAGATATTAAATAATTCAAAGTTAAAACCAATTTTAAATAATAGTTATATTGATAAAAGTAATATAGTCAATATGGTGTTGACTTATGCATTTGTACATGGGCATGTACAAATTTTGATGTTGATGGTAGATATAAAGAGGAAAATTAAAAGAATATTAAAAAAGTGAATAGTTGGATTAGTGAAAAAGGATGTAGATTGCAGATTGGTAGAATTTGTACATGTAAGACTGTAATTAATTCTGTGTAAACTCTAAAAGAGCTATATACCCTCTTGGATTGATGTTAAAATAAATATCAATTCAGGAGGATTTTTTTATGGCACGAAGAAGAAAAATGGATCCAGAACGCAAAGCGTTCATCAACAGCTTGTTGGAACACTATTAACCAAAGGATGCTCAGGATATCCAGGACATGCTGAAAGACCTGTTAGGCGAAACGCTGCAAGGTATGTTAGAAGCTGAAATGGATGATCACCTTGGATATTCCAAGTATGACTATAAGAACAAAGAGACAGACGATAGCCGTAATGGTTATAGTCCTAAAACTGTCACCTCTTCAATGGGAACGATTGATCTGGATATACCACGAGATCGAAAGGGAGATTTTGAACCGCAGATTGTGAAAAAGAATCAGACAGATATCTCAAACATTGAAGATCAGGTACTTTCTATGTATGCAAAGTAAGCGCTTAATTTTCGGCCGTGTTGAAGAAAAAAGCTCCAGCCACCCTACAGTAGCTGGAGTATCTTAACAATTCATATATGATTGATTAGTTGTTAGTATTTTCAGCCCGTTTTTGAATTTCTGCTTTCACAGACTCATTCCACGGTGCAAGGAGTTCTAATTCTTCATCATCCATACTGTCATTTGGTAGTTTTTCCAATAGATAGGTTAGGTAATGATAGACGTTTACTCCATTTGCTTTTGCCATTTCTACCATAGTGTAGACAAGCGCGCTGGTCTGTGCTCCGTTTGGTGTATCACAGAACAGCCAGTTTTTTCGGCCTACGGTAAATGGACGGATTGCATTTTCGCTGAGATTATTAGAAAAGCTGCAGCGTCCATCTTCCAGATAGGTTATAAGATCTGACCGACGATTTTTAATGTAGGTAACTGCTTTATCCATTCTTGATCCCCGGACAGGCGTTTGCTGATCGCCCCACGACAAAAAGCCTTCTACTATCGGCTGTTCTTTCTTAAGACGTGCCTTTTTGATAGCATCGAAGGAAGTTGACTTTGCTTTGATCGCATCTTCCAGTTGGAAGAGCTGGTTGATATAGATCATCCCCTGTACGGCTGGCTGGGCATAATCGTGCTGCTTGCCTTTTGGTATTGCATCGGTCAGATATCTTCTGACATGTGCCCAACAGGCGGTACGCCTTGTATCCGGGATTTTATTATAGCCGCTGTAACCATCACACATAAGATATCCCTTGAACCCGGAAAGAAACTCAACGGCATTGTCACCGGCTCTTGTTTCCGCGTATTTATAAAGGATGATTGGTGGACCGCCATCTTCCCCACTGCGGAAAAGCCACATGTAAGATTTTGTCTGTGCACGACGCCCCGGTTCATTCAATACCTGGACCGGAGTTTCATCAGCCATGGCAAAACCTCTTGTCAGAAGTTTCCGGTGGAAAAAGTCATACATCGGCTGGAAATATGCTTCCGCATTGCGGATCACCCAGTTTGCCATTGTAGCCCTGGAGATTGCAACACCGTATTGTGCCCAATCTTTTTCCTGGCGGTAATACGGCAGGCTGTTGCAGAACTTCTGATACATCACCCATGCAACCGTTCCGGCAGATGCCATACCATAAAGCATATGCGGTCTGCCATCTTTTCCTTTTTTGATGACAGGGATATCGTGTTTGCTACATTCCGGACAAGTATAGTTGATACTGTAGTATTCAACCACTTTTACTTTTGCGGGAATGAATACAAGTTCACGACGTACAAACTCCTCGCCGATCTTTACCAGTGGAGTATTACATACAGGACAGACTCTGTCTTCTTCCGGAAGATCCAGATATTCCCTTGTAACAGGGATACCTTTAAAACGCTCTGCGTTCGATGTCCTTGATTTCCGCTTTTTGGCTGGAAGGGCTGCATCCATTTCTTCCGCCTGTGCAGCGGCTGGATCCTCTTCCTTTTCTGCCTCATTAAAAAGATTCAGCTGCCCCGGAAAATCAGCAGGTGTTTTCTCGCTGGAAGAACCAAAGAGCTTTTTGCGGAGCAGGTCTATCTCTGCCTTGAGATTATCCCGTTCCTGCGTAAGAGCATCTTCCCGTTTGTTTGCGGCGTCAACAGTTGCCTGAAGCGTTTTTATCATTTTTTCAGATCATTGATCATGTCTTTCAACTCACGGAGTTGAAGGTCTTTGGAACTGTCTGACACTGCGTTTTCCTCCCTGTTTTTGATACTTTTATTATACCAGAAAACAGGGGAAATTCCCAGTAAAACAGCTGCCCAAGGTGTCTGAAAAGTGCCGAAAATACTGGCATAATCGCAGCTTTTCTGTGCATCTTTTCCTACATGTTTCAGGTGGCTTTTATTGCTTTTGGCTGTTCAATATCGATGCCGGACATCAGCCAGTCGAATTCTCTCCAGGTCAGGTTACGAACTTCAGATTTGTTTCTTGGCCACCGGTAAGAACCCTGGGCTGTCAGTCGTTTGTAGATCATGACGATCCCGTCCGGTTCCTTCAAGATAGCTTTGATCCGGTCACATTTCCGACCGCAAAAGAGATAAAGTGCATGGTCGATCTCCATGGAAAACTGATCCTGGATGATCGCACATAACCCATCTATGGATTTGCGCATATCTGTTCTCCCACAGACGATATAAATAGCATCAACATTTGAGATATCTGCTAACATACCGGCTCCTTTATTGCTTCCATCAGTATTTTTAAAAGCATAGGATCGACCGTGTTGTTCATATGGATTAGCAGACCGTTTGCTTCGATTTCAATCGTATATGAATTGTCAAGGTACATCGTAGTATTTCCGTTAT
>OGYU01001245.1_pt1 | contig 18369 bp, 18 predicted proteins | sample 1576581 | NCBI WGS metagenome assembly OGYU01 (sample SAMEA3541547, study PRJEB24748) | human gut metagenome | biome: human gut; feature: human-associated habitat; material: faeces | place: China | collected 2012 | reverse complement strand
AGCTTCATTCGGTCTTTCCGTTTGAATGTATGGCAAACCGGCATCTATGGTGGCAGGAGTAAATGTATTAGGCGGCTTTGAAACGTCCGGCAGAAGGATTGCAGTTCTTAGTGAAATGCGTGAGCTTGGCGAAAATACTCTAAAGTATCATCGAGAGGTTGGCGAAAAGATAGCATCAGAGCCTATAAATGAGCTTATCGTAATCGGAGATACAGCAAAAGCAATTGCAGATGGTGCAAGGCAAAAAAATTGCAGCTATTTAGTGCATGAATTTGATGACAAGATGCAGGCTGCAGAATATTTAAATCAGAATTTAAAAGCAGGCGATGTTGTTTATTTAAAGGCGTCTAACGCAATCGGATTAAAGGAAATTACAAAATATCTGATGGAGCAGTAAGGAGGCTTTGGTGTACGCAGACATAGTAATTGATATTTCACATGAGTCGCTTGACAGGCCATTTCAGTACCGCATTCCAGAAAGTCTTGTGGGGCAGGTTCAGCCTGGAATGTGGGTACTTGTCCCATTTGGACGAAGGAATACGCAAAAAAAAGGCTTTGTTTTAAAATTAGGTACGAAAGCTAATATTGATCCTGACAGGATTAAGGAACTTACAGAAATTATTTCAGATGACAATTCATCAGATAAGATAAGAATTGCACTTGCCGTTTGGATGTATCGGGAGTATGGCGGAAATTTGATTCAGTCACTTCGTGTTGTTATGCCAGCCAGAAAAAATGTACGTCCGAAGCAGGTAAGCTTTTTTGTGCGCACATCAGATGAAAAACGTTTTCTAGACTATCTTGATCTTGCAAGGAAAAAGAACTGGAAGGGACGCGTGCGTCTGATGGAGGCTCTTCTTTGCAGAGACTATATTTCATCTGCTTTTGCCAGACAGCAGCTAAAAATTGCATCAGATGCAATTAAAGCTCTTGAAGAAGAAAAACTGATTCAGATTGAGACAAAGCGTTTTTACCGAAGCGTGCTGCCAAAAGAATCTGCCAGCTTAGAAAAAAAACAGTTAAATGAAGAACAGCAAGCTATAGTAGATAAGCTGATTTCTTCCTATCAGGCCGGAGTGCGCACACCGGCCTTACTTTATGGCATAACGGGAAGCGGAAAAACAGAAGTGTATATGCATCTGATTGAGTGGATGATTCATCAGAATAAGCAGGTAATTGTTCTGATTCCAGAGATTTCGCTGACATATCAGGTAATTTTAAATTTCTATAGCCGTTTTGGTGAGCAGGTTTCTATGATCAACTCAAGACTTTCAGACGGAGAGCGAAGTGATCAGTTAGAGAGGGCAAGAAATGGAGAAATTTCAATTATGGTTGGACCGCGATCAGCACTGTTCACACCATTTTCAAATCTGGGTCTTATTATTGTAGATGAAGAACAGGAAGGTGCTTATAACAGTGAGCAGATTCCTCGCTATCACACAAGAGAGACAGCAGACAAGTTGGCACAGCTAACAAATTCTCTTCTTCTTCTTGGGTCAGCGACGCCTTCAATTGAATCATTTTCAAGAGCTGAATCAGGTGAGTATCGCAAGTTTTGTCTGACAAAACGTGCTGTATTAGGAAGCTGCCTGCCAAATGTGCAGGTTGTGGACATGCGAAAAGAGCTTGAGTCAGGAAACCGCTCTGTTTTTTCAAGAGAGCTTCGTGAAAAAATGGAGGAATGTCTGGCAAAGAAGCAGCAGATGATGCTGTTTATAAATCGCAGAGGTTTTTCTCGTGTAGTCAGCTGTCGTTCATGCGGAAAACCAATTGAATGTCCGCATTGTGATGTTGCATTAACAGAGCATCTAGGAGATAAGCTTGTTTGCCATTATTGTGGTTATACAAAAGCGATGCCGCGCAGCTGTCCTTTGTGTGGTTCACCATATCTGGCAGGCTTTGGTCTTGGTACACAGAAGGCAGAGATGATGATTAAGGCTCAATTTCCATCTGCACGAGTGCTTCGTATGGATATGGATACGACTTCTAAGAAGGATGGTCATGAGCAGATTCTTGATTCATTTAGAAGAAGAGAGGCTGATATTTTAGTCGGCACACAGATGATTGTCAAAGGCCATGATTTTCCAGGTGTTACGTTGGTTGGGATTTTGGCAGCTGATATGTCACTATATAATTGTGATTTTCGAAGCAGCGAGCGTACATTCCAGCTTTTAACGCAGGCAGCGGGACGTGCGGGGCGTGGAATGGAGCCTGGAAATGTAATAATTCAGACATATGATCCAGAAAATTATAGCATTCAGACAGCAGCTAATCAGGATTATGAATCATTTTATCATCAGGAAATTCGTTTTAGAAGGCGGATGCAGTATCCGCCAATCGGCTGGATGTGCGAGGTAATGGCTGTTTCTGCAGAGGAGGAGCTAGCCAATCAGTGGATTTGGCATGTACAGTTGTTGATAAATAAAAGATTTTGTGATATAATTAAAATAATTGGGCCTTCAGATGCACCAATTGCAAGGCTCAAGGATATGTGGAGAAAGCATCTTTATATAAGAAGTAGCGATCATAAAGCGTATTTAGAGGCTATGGAGCTTATTCAGGAGATAACAGAACAGGCAGCTGTACAGAAAGTATCTATTTTTGTAACCGTCTGCTGATACGTTTTATTGTGATATGAGAGAGGAGTACAATATGGGAATCAGAACAGTTAGAACAGAGGGCGATGAGTGTCTTCGCAAGGTTTGCAAGCCAGTAAAGTCTGTAAGTTTAAGAACAAGAATTTTAATCGAGGATATGTTTGATACAATGTATGAGAGCGGTGGTGTAGGTTTAGCAGCTCCGCAGATCGGTGTATTAAAGCGCATTGTTGTTATGGATACCGATGACAATCAGCATGTATTGATCAATCCACAAATTTTAGAGGTTAGCGGTGAGCAGACAGGCTATGAGGGATGTCTTAGCATTCCGGGAAAGAGTGGTATTGTAACAAGACCTGATTATGTAAAGGTAAAGGCATTAAATGAGCGTGGAGAGGAATACGTCTTAGAGGGCGAAGGTCTTCTGGCAAGATGCATTTGTCATGAGTGCGATCATCTTGATGGTATTTTGTACAGTGATAAGGCAGAGGGCGGTCTGATCAATAATGAAGATTTGCCGGAGGATGAGGAAGAAGAACTGTACGAGGATGCTTATGAGGAATTTACTGAAGAAGAAATTCACAAATAAGAAAATCAAGACAAAGGAGTGGTTGGTTTGAGAATTATTTTTATGGGAACACCAGATTTTGCAGTTCCGGTATTACAAAGTCTTATTAATAGCAGACATGAGGTTGTTGCGGTTGTCACACAGCCAGACAGACCAAAGGGCAGAGGAAAAAATATGCAGTTTTCACCGGTAAAGGAGTGTGCACTTGCACATAATATTCCTGTGATGCAGCCAGTAAATGTGAGTGTGCCAGAAGTTATAGATGAGCTTCGTGCCTATGAGCCAGAGTTAATTGTAGTTGTCGCATTTGGCCAGTTTGTTACAAAGAAGATTCGTGAAATGCCAAAGTATGGCTGTATCAATGTGCATGCATCTCTGCTTCCAAAGTATCGCGGTGCAGGTCCGATTCAGTGGGCTGTTATAAATGGCGAAAAGGAAAGCGGTGTTACGACAATGTATATGTGTCGTGAGATCGATAAGGGTGATATGTTGCTTAAGGACACAGTCACACTTGATCCTAAGGAGACAGGAGACAGCCTGCACGATAAGCTTAGCATGATGGGCGGTCCGCTTCTTTTGAAGACAATTGATCAGTTAGAGGATGGAAGTGCAGTTCGTATTCCGCAGTGCGAGGAAGAAAGCACATATGCACCTAAGCTTGAAAAAACAATGGGAAATATTGACTGGACAATGGATGCTGATCGTATTGAGCGATTAGTTCGAGGCTTAAATTCATGGCCAGGTACCTTTACAAAGATACATGGAAAAACAGTTAAGATTTGGGATTGTGATGTAGTTTGTCAGGAAACGCTTACAGAAAGTCAGGCGGCAGCTACGCCAGGAACTGTTATTGTCAGTGAAAAAGATCAGCTGATTGTTAAGGCTGGTAATGGTGCATTGTCACTTCGTATGCTTCAGCCGGAGGGAAAAAAGAACATGACAGTTGATGCTTACCTGAGAGGCTATCCAATTGCACAGGGAGAATTATTTACACAGGTGTGAAAGGCATAAAAATATAACATCACGGAGGTGAAGTGTATGCCATATTATTACTGGGATCCTACTTATATACTTGTTTTAATTGGTGCACTGCTTTCAGTAGGTGCATCAGCATTAGTAAACAGAACATTTAATCGTTATTCATCTGTCTATGCAAGAAGTGGTCTGACAGGTGCGCAGGCTGCACAAAAGCTTTTACACTCACAGGGCATTTATGATGTGCAGATTCAGCACATATCAGGCAGTTTGACAGATCATTATGATCCGCGAAACAAAACGCTTAGTCTTTCAGATGCAGTATACAATGCAACAACTGTAGCTGCTATTGGTGTTGCAGCTCATGAGTGTGGTCATGCAATGCAGCATGCGAAAGGCTATGTGCCGCTTTCTATTCGAAGCGCACTCGTTCCAGTTGTAAATTTTGGTTCTTATTTGTCATGGCCGTTAATTGTAATTGGTCTTTTTATTAACAGTTCCACAGGCAGTCTATTTTTAAATGCCGGACTGTTGTTATTTAGTTTAGTTGTATTGTTTCAGCTTGTAACGCTTCCTGTAGAAATCAATGCCTCCAGACGTGCAGTGCGCTTACTTGATCAAGAGCATATACTGATTGGTGACGAAGTTGGACAGACGGCACGTGTGTTAAAAGCAGCAGCATTGACGTATGTAGCTAGTGCAGCAGCATCTATTTTACAGCTGCTTCGTCTTTTGATTTTAACAGGAGGAAGACGCAGAGATGACTGAGACAAAAAAAGAAAATGAGAGAGAGATTGTGCTGGCAATTTTAATTGAGGTGTTAGAAAAGAATCAATTCTCTCATATCGTGATTCGCCAGGCACTTGATAAATATAGTTATCTGCCTCAAAAGGATCGTTCTTTTATCGCGCGTCTTTCACGAGGCTGTGTAGAGCGAAAAATTGAGCTGGATGCAATAATTGACATACCTGCGTGTGGTCAGCGGCAAGGTGACCGCCGGTGAGCCGCTGGTCAACGCCCGCACCGGCGAGCCGGAAAAGATCGGCAAGCCCCTCACCGTCATCGGCAAGAAGCAGGTGGACGCCGACGGCATCGGTGCCGGTGACATCGGTGCAGTGGCCAAGCTGGTGACCGCCAGGACCGGCGACACCCTGTGCGACGCTTCCCGCGTGGTGAAGCTGCCCGCCCCCGTGTTCCCGCAGCCCAGCCTGTTCATGGCCGTCACCGTGGCCAAGAAGGGCGATGAGGGCAAGATCAGCAGCGCGCTGGCCCGCCTGATGGAAGAGGACCCCACCCTGAGCTACCAGAACAACGCCGAGACCCATCAGCAGGTGATCGGCGGCCTGGGCGAGCAGCACCTGGACGTGGTCAAGGCCAAGCTGAAGAACAAGTTCGGCGTGGAGATCGGCCTGGAAGCTCCCCGCATCGCCTATCGTGAATCCATCCGCAAGGCCTGCCAGAAGCAGGGCCGCCACAAGAAGCAGACCGGCGGCCACGGCCAGTTCGGTGACGTCATCATCAACTTTGAGCCCTGCGACAGCGAGCAGGTGGTGTTTGAGGAAAAGGTGTTCGGCGGCAGCGTGCCCAAGAACTTCTTCCCCGCCGTGGAAAAGGGCGTGCGCCTGGCAGCTGAAAAGGGCGTGCTGGCCGGTTACCCCGTGGTGGGCCTGAAGGCCACCCTGCTGGACGGCAGCTACCACCCCGTGGACAGCTCCGAGATGGCCTTTATCATGGCTGCAAAGCTGGCCTACAAGGCCGCCATGCCGGAGGCCGGGCCGGTCATTCTGGAGCCCATCCACACCCTGAAGGCCCATGTCCCCAACGACAACACCGGTGACATCATGGGCGATGTGACCAAGCGCCGCGGCCGCGTGCTGGGCATGGAGCCCGACGAGGACGGCCTGCAGACCATCATCGCCGAAGTGCCGCTGGCTGAGCTGGCCAACTTTACCACCTTCATCCGGCAGACCACCCAGGGCCGCGGCTGGTTCACCACCGAGTTTGCCCGCTACGAGATCCTGCCCGAAATGCTGGTGCCCGCCGTGGTGGAGCAGGCCAAGAAGCTGGGCAACCTGGATGAGAGCGCCGACGACTGAGCCGCTTTCTGACCGTTCCTGAATAACGACATTCCCGCAAGCCCCGTTGACACCTTTCCCTCTGTCGGCGGGGCTTTTTGCTGCGGGTGCGGTTTGTGCCGCCCCTTGACAAGCACGAAAAAATCCCGTCTGAAGCAGTTCAGACGGGATTTTTTCTTGTGCATTTTACGTTCTGGAAACGGAGATCAACCCTTCAGGGGCACAAAGCCCACCAGGTCCTTGATGACCTCCCCGGCAATGATCAGCCCTGCCACCGAGGGCACAAAGGCATTGGAGCCCGGCGTTGACCGACGGGGAGCCCCCGGACGCTGGGCATCTGCCGGGCAGGGTGCTTCCGGTGCCATGTCCTCGGTCAGGGGCGTCATGGCAGGCTCCCGGGAGTACACCACCTTCAGGTGCTTGATCTTGCGCTTGCGGCACTCGGTGCGCATCACCTTGGCCAGGGGGCACACCGAGGTCTTGTAGATGTCGGTCACCTCAAAGCGGGTGGGGTCCATCTTGTTGCCGGCGCCCATGGAGCAGATGATGGGCACCCCGGCTTCCTTGCACTTCATCACCAGAGCCAGCTTGCCGGTGACGGTGTCGATGGCGTCCACCACATAGTCGAACTGGGAGAAGTCGAAGCTGTCCTGGGTCTCCGGGCCGAAGAAGGTCTTGTAGGTAGTGACCTTGATGTCCGGGTCAATGTCGTGGACGCGCTCCTCGGCCACATCCACTTTGAATTTGCCCACGGTCTTGCGGGTGGCAATGATCTGGCGGTTGAGGTTGGTCAGGCAGACCTTATCATCGTCGATGAGGTCCAGTGCGCCCACACCGCTGCGGGCCAGTGCCTCCACCGTGTAGCCGCCCACACCGCCGATGCCGAACACGGCCACACGGGAATTGTGCAGCTTTTCCATTGCCTCTGCGCCCAGCAGCAGCTGGGTGCGGGAATACTGATCTTGCATTGCGTTTTGTCTCCTTGTTACTTTTCCACTCTCGTAATGATGCCGCCGCCCAGCACCACATCCCCCTGATACAGCACCACCGACTGGCCGGGCGTGGGGGCGCGCTGGGGCTGCTCAAACTCCAGCCGGAAGCCGTTTTCCGCCGGGTAAACGGTGGCGGCCTGCTCGGTCTGGTGGTAGCGGGTGCGGGCCGTGACCCGCAGCGGTCCGGTCAGCTCCGGGATGGCGATCCAGTTCACATCCTCCGCATAGACGATGCGGTCGAACAAAGCACACTCCGGGCCGACGGTGACCGTGTTGGCCTGCATGTCCTTGCCGCAGACGTACACCGGGGCCCCCAGTGCCAGCCCAAGGCCCTTGCGCTGGCCCAGCGTGTAACGCACCGCACCGTTGTGGGTGCCCACCACCTTGCCGCTCTCGTCCAGAAAATCACCGGCGGGGTAGTGCTTGCCGGTAAAGCCCTCCATAAAGCGGGCATAGTCGCCGTCGGGCACAAAGCAGATGTCCTGGCTGTCGTGTTTGCGGGCATTGATGAAATGATGCTGCTCGGCGATGGCACGCACCTCGGTCTTGTGCAGGGCCCCCAGCGGCAGGCGCACATGAGCCAATTGCTGCTGGGTGAGGTTGTACAGCACATAGCTCTGATCCTTGCCCTCATCCAGCCCCTTTTTGAGCAGCCAGCGGCCGGTGTCCGGGTCCTGTTCCACCCGGGCATAGTGGCCGGTGACCACATATTCCATGCCGTGGGCCTGTGCCCAGTTCAACAGATGGTTGAACTTCATGTATTTATTACAATCAATGCAGGGGTTTGGGGTGCCGCCGGCCTCATACACCCGGACAAACTTCTCGATGATCTGTTCCCGGAAGTCGGCGGTGAAGTCCAGCACCTCGTAAGGGATATCCAGGGCAAAGGCCACCTCGGCGGCGTCCTCGATGTCCTTTTCCGAGCAGCAGGTGTGGAAACCGGACTGCCCCAGCATCTCGTTGTGGGTCAGGCGCATGGTGATGCCGGTGCAGTCGTACCCGTCCCGCTGCATCAGCCAGGCAGCCACCGAGCTGTCCACGCCGCCGCTCATGGCAATGAGGGCGCGCGGGGGCCAGGGCGCAGAGTTCTGTGTGGTCATAGCTTCTCCTTTGGCGTGTTCAACACACTAAAATAGTAGTATAATAGTAACGCGGCAAAAACCAGTTGTCAAGACGCAGAAATTTGCCCTGCGGCGTCCAGCAGGCGCTGCCGCTCGTTAGGCAGCTGCCCCCGGACAACGGCATCCAGCAGGGCTTCCAGCGTCCTGCGCAGGCCGGGCCCTGCCGGGATGCCCGCCGCCATCAGGTCACGGCCGTTCACGGCCAGCTGGCTGACCCGGCAGCACACGCCGTCGGCGTCCAGCTGTACGGCCAATTCTGCCTGCGCGGCAAAATCAGCCGCCTGTTCCGGCTCCATGGCAGCGCCCAGCGCCGCCAGCCGCTGCACGGTGTGCAGGTCGTACCGGCCCAGCAGTTTCCGGATGCGGATGGCCGTATCAGGGGCAGCGGGAGCTTGTCCGAGGCCCGTCCGGGAGTTTCTCTGAGGACCGTCCGGAGGGTGGGACCCTGCTGCCGCAGGCAGTAGGGCGGGGGATGGAATGCCCTGCAACGGCAACGACCGCCGCCTGCGGCGGAAACAGGGAGTTGCTGTTGGGGCCGCGGCCAGCAGAGTGCGAGGCCCATTTATGGGCTGAAGCAGTCGCTGGGAGCCGCAACCCGCTGTCGTGTCCGAAGAGAAAGCTCCCGGATGGACCTCTCTCACCAGCACCGCCGTCTGCTCGATGCAGGCGTTGGAGCAGCGCAGGCGTTTCAGGGCCTTGCGGGTGCCGTCCTCGCCAAGGCTCATCAGCAATGCGGCCCACCGCACGGGCAGGTCCTCTGTGCCCGCCGGGCAGGCATCCACCACCGGCTTTGCGGCCTGCAATGCCGGGGCGGAAAGCTCCGGAATGATAACTTTTAGTATTTTTTCATCAAGATATGCCGCTGGGGCGGGTGCTGCCAGCAATTTAGACAGCTCTTCTTCGATCCGCTCCACCGACACGCAGTCCAGATGGGCACACAGTGCCCGGGCCGCCTGCCCGGTGGGCGGGTCGATGGCAAAGCCGAACCGCGCCGCGAACCGGTACAGCCGCAGGATGCGCAGGGCATCCTCTTCAAAGCGGGTGGCGGGGTCGCCCACGGCCCGCAGGATGCCCTGCTGCAGGTCCTGCTGCCCCCCAAAGGGGTCGATGAGCCCCTCGGCATCGTTGTAGGCCATGGCATTGATGGTAAAGTCCCGCCGGGCCAGGTCCTGCCGCACATCCGGCACAAAGTGTACCTCGTCCGGGTGGCGGCCGTCGGTATAGGCCCCCTCGGTGCGGAAGGTAGTGGTCTCGTACAGCTGGCCGCCGTACTTGATGGTCACGGTGCCGTGCTGCAGCCCGGTGGGGATGCACTGCCCCTCCCCGAACAATGCCAGCACCTGCTCCGGCCGGGCACTGGTGCAAAGGTCCCAGTCCTGCGGGATGCGCCCCAGCAGACTGTCCCGCACGCAGCCGCCCACCGCGTAGGCCGCATATCCGGCCCCGTGCAGCCGGGCCAGCAGAGCCGCCGCACCGGCGTCCAATCGGATGTTTTGCATGGGTCACGCCTCCTCGTACTGCAGGGTGATCTGCATCCCGTCTGCGCCGCACACTGCCGCCGGGAAGATGCTCTGCGCCTGGGGCAGATCTGCTTCCGGGTCGGTGATCATGGGGGAATAGTGGGTCAGCCAGAGGCGATGCGCCCCGGCGCGGGCCGCCAACGCGGCGCTCTGCCCAAAGGTGCTGTGCCCCCACTGAGCTGCCTGGGCTTCCTGTTCCGGAAGCGCATAGGTGGCGTCGCAAATCAGCAGGTCAGCGCCCTGTGCGGCCTGCTCCAGCGCGGCGCAGGGGGCCGTGTCGCCAGAGAATACCATGCTCAGCCCCCGGCGCGGCGCGCCCAGCACCTCCGCCGGGGCCACGGTGCGGCCTTTCACGAGAACGCTCTGCCCCTGCTGCAGAAGTTTCCATTGCTGCACCGGCACCCCCAGCGCCCGGGCCCGGGCCGGGTCGAACCGGCCTGTCCGGGGCAGCTCCAACCGATAACCCACGCTGGGCACCCGGTGCCGGGTGGCAAAGGGACGCAGCACAGCACCCGCCGGCCAGCCCTCCGACAGCGCATCCAGTGCCAGCGGCCCGTCTGCTTCCTGCAGGCGCACGGCATAGGGCAGCGGCCCGGTGAGGGCACGCACGGCGCTCCAGATGCCGGCAAGCCCTTTCGGCCCCACCAGCAGCAGCGGCCGGGTGCGGCCCTGGGCCCCCAGCGTCTGCAGCAGACCCGGCAGGCCGAAGATGTGGTCGCCGTGATAATGGGTCAGACAGACGGCGTCCGCACGCATCAGGTTGACCCCGGCACGGCGGGCCGCCGCCTGGGTGCCCTCGCCGCAGTCGAACAGCAGGCCGTGGCCGCCGCAGGCTGCAAAGGCCGTACTGAGGGCGCGGTCCGGCAGCGGCATGGTGGCCGCCGTGCCCAGTAAGGTGATCGTCAGCATAAAAACTCCTTTGGATGAATGGTTCTTCTTTTATCTTACCACAGCGGCCCCGCCTGCACAATCGTCTGCGGCCCTGCATAGGATGGGCAAATGCAAAAAAGGAGGCGCAGACCATGCGATACCGGCCCGGAGCACACCGTTCCTTCCGCCCACGGCACCGGCACTGGCTGCGCGGGCTGATGCTGGCCGTGCTGGTGCTGGCGGTGCTGTTTCTGTTGTACAGCTGCGCCGTGCAGCGGCTGATCTATTCTTCCCGCGGGACAATGATCTTTCTGCCGGAACGGCCGCTGCTCTGAACAGCAAAAGAGGGACGACTGCCGTCGTCCCTCTGGGGTGGGTCACATCAGTAATTGACCTTCTTCAGCTCAAAGTAGCTCTGGGGGTGTGCGCACACCGGGCACTTGAGCGGAGCCGACTTGCCGATGAAGGTGTAGCCGCAGTTCCGGCACTGCCACAGCTGCTGCTCTTCGCGGGCGAACACCTTCTGGTTCTTCAGGTTCTCGGCCAGGGCGCGGTAGCGCTCCTCGTGCTCCTTCTCGATCTGTGCCACCATGGTGAACAGGGCTGCGATCTGGTTGAAGCCCTCTTCCTTGGCCTCCTTGGCCATGCGGGGGTACATCTCGGTCCACTCGTCGTGCTCGCCGCCGGCGGCCATGTCCAGGCAGGTAAGCGTGTCGGGGATGGCACCGCCGCACAGCAGCTTGAACCAGATCTTGGCATGCTCCTTCTCGTTGCCGGCGGTCTCCTCAAAGATGGCAGCCAGCTGCTCATAGCCTTCCTTCTTGGCCATGCTGGCAAAGTAGGTGTACTTGTTGCGTGCCTGGCTCTCGCCTGCAAAGGCTTCCCACAGGTTTTTCTCGGTCTTGGTACCCTTGAGTTCCATACTCTCTTCTCCTTTTGTTATTCGGTGTCTGTATCGGCAGCCCCACTGCGGGGCTTCAGGTCCTTGTCTCTGAACAGAGTATACCACAAACGGTGAAGAAAATCAAGAATCATTCCTATTTATTTTGAGAATTATTTTCAGTTATGCTGTTTCAGGGCGCACACGGCGATGCTCAGGGCGCTCCATGCCGCCTGATACATCAGCACATAGGTCACCGGCAGCTGCCAGATGCTGCGGGCGCTGGTGAGCAGCACCGCAATGGCCACCGAGAACAGCACCGACACCATCTGCACCGTGGTGGCCGTGGTCTCGGCGTTCTGGGCCTTGTCGGCTGCGCGCAGGCCGCCGGTCAGGCTGGCAAAGCCTTTTTGATGGTACATGCAGCAGGGCGCATCCTCGGCCGGGGCGGCCTCGAGGGCGGCGCACTGCTCCTGATCCAGCAGGGTGACCATGCCCTCCGGCAGGCGGTAGGCCTCGGTGATGTGCTTTGCGGTCAGGCTGGGGTCCAGACTGGTGACCAGCAGACGGATGTTCTCCTGCTGCAGGGCGGCAAGGCTGCGGGCGATGTTGCGGCCGCCCACATAGCGGATCACGAACATGGCATGCACGTTGCCGGACACCGCCAGATACAGGATCTGCAGCTCCCCGTTTTTGGAGTGCTGGTTCTCGTAGTCCTCGTCCGGCAGGGCCACGCCCTCCTGCTCCAGGAAACGGCGGGTGCCGATCTGGATGTGGTTGTTGTCGCACCAGGCGGCAAAGCCCAGCCCGCGGTGGATCTCCAGATCCTTGACCGGGAACAGGATGTCGGTGCGGTCCTCAATGATCTGACGGAACAGCCCCTGCAGAGTACCGCCGCTCTGGTTGAGCACGCTGGCCGCGTACAGGATGGCGCGGTCGATGCGGCCGCCCTTGAAGATGCGGATATCCTCCAGCTGTGCGCTGTCGGCGGTGAACAGGTCGTCTGCATCGATCTGCAGCGTATCAATGCCGCCCAGCTGCTCAATGGCCTGCCAACCGGGCACGACTGCGCCCACAGCCGCAGCCGCACGCTGCAGCCGTAGCGAGGCAACGCCCGCGATCAGGGTAGAGGAAAGCGGTGCGCCCATGCACAGCACAGCTGCCATGGCAGCCGCAGCTTTGTTCCAGCCGGCACCTGCCAGCAGGAACAGCACGCCGCTGAGCAGGGCAACGCCCAGCAGGATGTACGAAACTTTGCGTGCACGGCGCTCGCTTGCGCGTTCGCTCAAGCTCTGCTCCACAAAGCCGTCAGCTTCCTTCATCGGGCGGCTCAGCAGCACCCAGGGGTCCTTCTGTTCCAGATCCCGTGCAAGGGCGCGCAGCAGGTCTTTGTCCTTGGCGCGGTAGGCGCCCTCGAACTCCACACCATTGGTCACCAGCTCATAGCCGCCCTTGACAGCAGCCAGCATCACCCGGCTGCCCAGCAGCGCAAGGAACAGCCCCAGCGCAGCCATGCCGCTGAGCAGCGAGATGCCGGTGGTGCCGCGGTAAACATTTGCGTTCAGCATGGCTGTGACCGCCTGCACCAGCGCTGCTACTGCGGCCAGCGCCGGCATCGTCTCGGAAGAAGGCCGTCCGCGCAGGCCGTTCAGGCCGTCGCGCAGCACCGGGAAGCTCACGCACAGGCTTGCTGCCAGCAGCAACAGGTTTGCACCATAGAATGCCGCCGGGGCAGCATCCGGGTCCAGCGCCGCCATGGCGGGCAGCAGCCCATCCGACACCAAACCAAAATGCAGCAGCACCACAGCCAGAATGCCGCCCAGCACGCAGCGCAGCGTCAGCTCTGCACTCATACGGTGCAGCTTATCCACCGTAGCCTCCGGCTCGGGCAGCTCCGTTTCGGCATGTTCCTCCGGAGACACCGCGTCCTCCGCCTCAGCTTTCAGTTCCGGCTGTGGCGCAGCGGGTGCCTTCTCCGGTGCCTGCTGCGGCTCTTCGCCGTCCAGCGGCAGCAGCGGCAGGCTCATAGTGTCCTCTTTTGCGGCAGGCTCCTCTGCCGGGGCCAAAGGTGCCTGCGGTGCGTCCTCGCTCTGCGCCTTGCCAAAGAAATCGGCCACCGGCTGCTCCGTTTTTTCCGGCTGCGGCACAGGTTCCGGCTGCAGCTCCGGTGCCGTCTCCTTTACCGCTGCAAACACAGCCGCGGGCAGCGGTGCACCGGACGGTTTCTTTTTGCTTTCAGCCGGTTCAGTTTCTGCTGCCGGGGCTGCTTCGGCCCTCGGTGCAGGCTTTTCCGGCTTCTGGTCGCTCAGGCCGTTGATCATCGCCTTGAGCTGTGCCATCTCCTGCTGCTCCTGCTCTTCCTGCGGCAGCAGCACCTCCGGCGCATTCTTGGGGTGCCGGAGAGGCTTTGCCGTGCTGTGCTGCTCTGCGGGTCTTGCCGCCGGGACAGCGCTCTGCCGGGGTGTTTCCGGCTTCACTGCCGCCGGGGGTTCCGCCGTTTGCGGTGCAGATTTTTCCTCCGGCTTTTTGGCGGGTGCTTCCGGCTGTGCATCCTCTGCTTCCTTCTCCAGAAAAGGCCACGGGGCCAGTTCCTGTTCCGGGTCTGCCTCCGGCTTCAGCATCAGTTCCAGATCCGCTTCCGGTTCCGGCTGCGCATCCTCACCCAGCCGCACCTCACCGGTGGGCATTTCCTGCGGCTGCTCTGCTGCAGCTTCGTCAGTCTCCTGCTTTTCCTTACCACGGCCAAACAGGCCAAACCGTTTCTGCGGCTTTTCCTCCGGCTGGTTTTCGTCTCTCCGGGTCATCTCCTCCGGGATATCCACCGCCGTGGTGCTGAAAAAGGAGCGGAACTTTTCATCCGGGGTCATTTCCCGGCCATTATTTTTATCTTTCGGCATTCTTGTCCCTCCTGTAATTCAAATTGAGGTTCCGGCCCGAATGCCGGATCATGCCTGCTGTGCTGCGCGCTGGGACTGGATCTCGTACAGAATAATGCCCGCAGCCACCGACACGTTGTAGCTGTCCACACCGGTGCCCGGTGCTGCCATATCCAGCCGCACCACGCCGTCGCACAGCTTTTTCACCAGCTGCGAAACACCGCTGCCCTCGCTGCCCAGCACCAGTGCAATGGGGCCGGTCAGGTTGTTCCTGCGCAGAGACACGCCGTCCATATCGGCGCAGTAGACGAACACACCCTGCTCCTTCAGGCGGCGGATGGTCTCGCCGATGTTGGCCACACGAGCCACCGGCAGGCGTTCTGCGGCACCTGCGCTGGACTTGATGACGGTAGGCGTGACCGATGCGCCGCCGCGCTTTGGGATCACGATGCCATGCGCACCGCACAGCAGAGCACTGCGCATCACGGCACCCAGATTGTGCGGGTCTTCAATGCCATCGCTCAGCACCAGAAAAGGTGCCTCGCCCTTGTCCTTGGCTGCTGCCATCAGGTCTTCTACCGTCACGTATTCGATCTCGCTGGCAAATGCCGCCACACCCTGATGGCTCTCGGTGCCGGTCATCAGGCGCAGCTTGTTGGGGTGCACCCGCTTCACCGTGGCACCCGCTTCCTTTGCCAATGCGGTATAGTAAGCCGCCACGGCCGGAGCCATGCCCTCAGCAATGAGTACGGTGTCCACGCCGGAACCGCTTTTCAGCAGTTCGGTCACCGGATTTTTGCCATAAACAAGGCTCTCGTTCTTCTGCAGCGGCTCTTCCGGGCTGCGGCGCGGACGGCGCGGCTGGTTCTTTTCTTCCATGATGATTTTCTCCTTCCGTTGTATCACCGGAAGGTGCTGTGCACACCCTCCAAAAGGCGCGCCGCACTCTGGGCCGCGCACCGGTATGATCTGAAGATGATAACTCATCTTGAAGTATAGCATAAGCCAACCTTGTTTGCCAGCAAATTACCGTTTTTTATCCGCGTCCTGCAAAAGTTTTTCTGTTCGTGGTGCCGGAGACCGTTTCCGCTTTTTTGCAGAAATGTTCTGCCGCCCTGCATCAGCTTTACCCGGCTGCTGGGTAGATATCCCTCTGTTTTGCCGGAGAAAAAAGTTTTCCACAAAAACGCGGTATACAATCCGTAGAAGAGCGATTATTTTTCCACATGTTGAAAACCCTGTGGAGAAAGTTCAAAAGTCCAGCTTTAAAGCCTGTTTTGCCTGTGGAATTCCACACTTTCCACAAGGTTTTCCACTTTTTGGTTCGACCTTTTTTGATTTCCTGCGTACAATTTGTAGAATACAAGTCGGAAATATGACAATTTTTTGAACTGCATCCTGTCCGCTTTTGCCAAATTGCCCAATATCATTTTGACGAATGTGGATCTGTGTTGAAAATCCGTCCTTCATCAAGCGTTCTGTCTTTCGGCCGCTTATTGCACATTATATGGAAATTTGTTGCATTCTATCGAATATACGCGCTTCTGGCAGTAACCCCCTGCACCCTGCCAGAAACAGAATCCCCGCATTGTTACAGGAAAAACACCGGTTTGGATTGATTTTGGCCGCTGTTTGGGGTATACTAATTCTGTAGGTTCGTTAAACCGTGCACAAAGCGGATATGAAACGAGCAAGACCCCAATGATTTTGTGGAGGTAATGAATAATGTTGGTAAATGCAACCGAAATGCTGATCAAAGCACGTGATGGCCACTACGGTGTGCCTCAGTTCAACATCAACAATCTGGAGTGGACCAAGTCCGTTCTGACCGCCTGCGAGGAAATGAAGAGCCCTGTGATTCTGGGTGTTTCCGAGGGTGCCGGCAAGTACATGACCGGTTTCAAGACCGTCGCTGCCATGGTCAGCGCAATGGTCGATTCCATGGGCATCACCGTTCCCGTTGCCCTGCATCTGGATCACGGCACCTATGAGGGCTGCAAGGCCTGCATCGAGGCCGGCTTCTCTTCCATCATGTTCGACGGCAGCCACTACTCCATCGAGGAGAACGTGGAAAAGACCAAGGAGCTGGTCGCTCTGGCACATGCAAAGGGCCTGAGCATCGAGGCTGAGGTCGGTTCCATCGGCGGCGTCGAGGACGGCGTCGTGGGTGCCGGCGAGATCGCTGACCCCGAAGAGTGCGCAAAGATCACCGCTCTGGGCGTTGACTTCCTGGCTGCCGGCATCGGCAACATCCACGGCGTCTACCCCGCAAACTGGAAGGGCCTGGACTTCGAGGCTCTGGACCGCATCCACAAGGCCACCAACAACATTCCTCTGGTCCTGCATGGCGGCACCGGCATCCCCGACGAGATGATCGCAAAGGCCATCAGTCTGGGTGTCTCCAAGATCAACATCAACACCGAGTGCCAGCTGGTCTTTGCTGAGGCTACCCGTAAGTACATCGAGGCCGGCAAGGATCTGCAGGGCAAGGGCTTCGACCCCCGCAAGCTGCTGGCTCCCGGTGCAAAGGCCATCGAGGACAAGTGCAAGGAGAAGATCGAGCTGTTCGGCTGCGCCGGCAAGGGCTAAGCAGAAGCTCGTATCCTGACCGGTACACCACCCAATAAAGTATGCGCCCCCGCTGCACCGTTATGCACAGTGCAGCGGGGGCGCTTTTTACTTTATATGCGAGCACTCAGACGCGGGTCTTTTCCATATCTCCAAAAATGTATTGCATACAGTCCTGCACCCAGAAGCAGGCAAAAAATCGAATAGCTAAGGATCGGAAGCCGCAGCAGTACAATCTTACCCGCGATCTGGGTAAAGAACCAGCCCGTTCCATACAGGGTCACGATATAAAGCACCAGCCATGTAGCATATTTCAGCCAATGCTCTTTCGGCGGAAAGCCTACCTGTTCCATCATCCGGCGGAACAGTGCACAAAAAGCCGTCACTGCAACAACAAGCTGCATCAGATAGCCTACAGAAAGTTCAAAAACCCAATCACCAATTACCGGGTAAAGCAGCAGCCCTCCCACGCCCCACTCAAAGAAGAAATACAGCGGTGCAAGAAACCAGAAGTAATCCGCAGCTCTCAGTGTTTTCAAACTTGGCTTGACCTCCTCTACAAAGGTTTTTGCATCCGAAATCGAATCGAACAGTTCCTGATTTTCCGCATTGGCTTGGATGGAAATATCAAGCAGATCGTTGCGCACAAGTTCAATCCCGCAGAAGTCCCAGCTGACCCGACGAAGATAGCGGATCACTTCCTTAAGCTGCTCCTGACTTTTTTCTGTCAGCAGTCTGGTACGCATCCGGTTCGCTTTTCGCAGTGCAAAATACTTATTCATCTGGCTCCTCCTTAAAAATTTTTTCCACCAGCTGGCATAGCTGGCTCCAATCTTGTCGGAATTCAAGAAGCGCCTGCCGCCCTTCTTCCGTTACAACGTAGTATTTCCGGCTCGGTCCCTTGGGGGAGGGTCTGCGTTCCACCGTGACCTTTCCCTGCTGTTCCAGCCGCAGTAGCAGCGGATAGAGTGTACTTTCACTCAAGTCAGAAAACCCGACCTGTTTTAGATGCATCACGATCTCATAGCCATAGGTCGGCTCTCTGCTAATGAATTTCAGAACACAGAATTCCAAAACGCCCTTAAGCAATTGTGTGTTGTTTTCCACTGGATACCTCCTTTTATCTATTATGTAATACATAGTAGCTTATCTATATTGTATTGCGTAGTAGTATTTTTGTCAAGTCCTGTCCTGTTATCATTTCGACCAAAATCCGCTCCATATTTTTGTGCAACAAAAAAGCCCTGAGATTTCTCTCAGAGCTTTCTGTTCAAGTCGGCGACTACCTATTTTCACAAGCCGTTTCCAGCTAACTATCTTCGGCACA
>OGYU01001232.1_pt1 | contig 18529 bp, 14 predicted proteins | sample 1576581 | NCBI WGS metagenome assembly OGYU01 (sample SAMEA3541547, study PRJEB24748) | human gut metagenome | biome: human gut; feature: human-associated habitat; material: faeces | place: China | collected 2012 | reverse complement strand
TCTTTTAAATGCAGCAAATCTCCGGGAGTTTGAGAAATTATATCCGTTTCCGGCTTCATTTCCCAGCGACCAGAATGTAACGCTCGGATAATTCTTATTACGTTCAAACATATTGATGGTACGATCCATGTGCGGTTTCAGCCATTCGGGATTGTTGCCTAATGAGCCGCCTTTACGTAGATCGTAGTACATACCGTGGCTTTCGATATTGGCTTCATCGTACACGTAAAGTCCGTATTCGTCGCAAAGTTCATAGAAACGGCGGTCCTGCGGATAATGGCAGAGACGTACACTGTTCAGATTATGCTGTTTCATTAGTTCGAAGTCCCGACGCATCAGTTCTTCGGTGACGTAATGTCCGGTTTCCGGATTATGTTCGTGGATATTGACTCCTTTCAATTTCAGCGGTTGTCCGTTGATAAACAGGCATACATAAGGTTTTCCGTTGGCGGCTTTCTGATCGATAGGTTTGATCTCGATGCGACGGAATCCTACGTTGAAAGGGATAATCTCATTGACTTTACCCTCTTCTTTGACAGTCATTACTAGCTTGTAAAGGTTCGGGCAGATGATTCCGCGCTTTTTTGATGAACATGTATGTTTTGCAAACTATGCAGAAAGTGGTGAACGTGCCGATACCTTTATTAAGGCTGGTCGCCTGAAGAAGGCTTTAACTCAGATGAAAGAAGGGGATTATATGTTTATCGAGTTTGGGCATAATGACCAGAAATTAAAAGGACCGGGCAAGGGAGCCTATTATTCATTTGCCAGCAATTTGAAATATTTTGTAGATGTAGTACGTGCAAAAGGGGGGATTCCGGTTTTTGTGACTCCTACCCAACGTCGTTCATTTGACAATTCTGGTAAAATACAGGAAACACACGAAGACTATCCTGATGCGATGCGTTGGGTTGCCCAGCGTGAGGGAGTGCAGGTGATAGAATTGCATGACATGACCCGTGTGTTTTATGAAGCTATGGGAGTAGAACCTTCTAAAAAAGCTTTTGTGCATTATCCGGCAGGAACTTATCCCAATCAGACGAAGGCTTTGGCTGATAATACCCATTTCAATCCATACGGAGCGTATGAAATTGCTAAATGTGTGATTGAAGGTATTAAGCAGTTGAATCTTCCCTGGGTTAAATATTTGAGAGATGATTATCATCCTTTTAATCCTGCGAGTCCAGATAAAGTAGATACATTCAAGTGGAATGAAAGTCCTTTCACGGAGATTGAGAAACCTGATGGAAATTGATTTTTGTAAGTTATAGAGTCTTATAAGTTTTAATAGGTAGGATAAGCTATTTGAGGTAAAAGGGAGAAAGAGCGGACTAAATGATCAATAGTTCGTTCTTTTTTTATTTGTCAATAGATTTATGTACAAAAGCACATGATTGTGTACAATATTCCATGCGAGAGTAATCTCTTTCTGCTATCTTTGGAATTTGAAAATAAGTAAATATGTATATGAAAAAACACATAATGTGGGGAGTCTGGTTGCTAGGGGCAACCTGCTTTTCTTTTTCTGCTTATGCGCAAAACAAGGTGAAAGCGCCAATGGAAGATGTTAACCAGGTAGTCGATTTGACACTGGATAGCTTGAATAAAGCAAAAACAGCCAGACCGGTTGCGGGGTCTACCCGTAAGGGGAATAATCCTGTACTTTTCTTGGTAGGAAATTCAACGATGCGCACCGGAACGTTAGGCAATGGAAATAACGGACAGTGGGGATGGGGATATTTCTTCCATGAATATTTTGATGAAAATAAGATTACAGTTGAAAACCATGCGTTGGGTGGAACCAGTAGCCGTACATTTTATACTCATTTGTGGAAAGATGTCCTGAAAGGAGTAAAGAAAGGTGACTGGGTTATTATCGAATTGGGACATAACGATAACGGACCGTATGATAGCGGCCGGGCACGTGCGTCTATTCCTGGCATTGGTAAAGACAGTCTCGAAGTAACAATTAAGGAGACAGGAGTTAAGGAAACAGTGTATACTTATGGCGAATATATGCGTCGTTATATTCGTGAAGTCAAGGCCAAAGGAGCTCATCCAATTCTTTTTTCTCTTACTCCGCGCAATGCTTGGGAGGATAAGGACAGTACCATAATAACTCGTGTAAATAAGACTTTTGGTTTGTGGGCCAAGCAAGTGGCTAAAAAAGAACATGTACCTTTTATTGACCTTAATGAGATAACGGCTCGTAAATTTGAGACTTTTGGCAAGGAAAAGGTAAAATATATGTTCTATTTGGATCGTATCCATACCAGTGTGTTTGGAGCACGGGTAAATGCTGAATCTGCCGCCGAAGGTATTCGTGAATATAAAAAACTGGAACTTGCCCGTTATTTGAAGCCTGTCGAACAAGATACGGTCACTGGTTCAACCAGAAAGAAAGGCTGTCCGGTGTTATTTACCATAGGTGACAGTACGGTGCGTAATCAGGATAAAGACGAGAATGGTCAGTGGGGATGGGGAAGTGTGATTGCCGAACTGTTTGACTTAAATAGAATTTCTGTAGAGAATTGTGCTAAAGCAGGCCGTAGTGCCCGTACTTATTTGGAGGAAGGCCGCTGGGATAAGGTCTATGATGCCTTGCAACCTGGTGATTTTGTATTGATTCAATTTGGGCATAACGACGCTGGAGCTATTAATACAGGAAAGGCGCGTGCTGAACTTCCAGGGGCTGGAGAAGAAAGTAAAGTCTTTTTAATGGAAGCCACTAAAACTTATGATGTGGTGTATACATTTGGCTGGTATTTGCGTAAATTTATCCGCGATGCTCAGGAAAAAGGGGCTATCCCTATTGTGTTGAGTCATACGCCACGTAATATGTGGGATAATAATGAGATACAACGTAATACCACATCTTTTGGTAAATGGACACGGGAAGCTGCTGAAGCAACAGGTGCGTATTTTATTGACTTGAATAAGTTGTCAGCAGATAAATTGCAACAGATTGGTTATGAGCAAGGTCTGAAATACGTAGCTCCTTATTTCTGTAAGGATCATACACATACATCATTGAAAGGAGCGCACTTGAATGCACAAAGCATTGCAGACGGTTTGAAAGAAACAGATTGTACATTGAAAAACTATTTAAAATAATTGGAGGTACTATGAAACGTGAAGCTTTTAAAATGTTCCTGAAACCAGGATTTGAAAAAGAGTATGAAAAACGCCATGCTGCTATTTGGCCGGAACTGAAACAGATGTTGTCAGAAAATGGCGTGTATGATTATTCTATCTATTGGGATAAAGATACTAATATCTTGTTTGCCTGTCAGAAAACGAAAGGTGAAGAATCTTCTCAGGATATGGGAAATAACCCGATTGTACAGAAATGGTGGGATTATATGGCTGACATTATGGAGGTGAATCCTGACAATTCTCCGGTTACTATTCCTTTGCCGGAAGTTTTCCACATGGATTAAACAGGCAATTCTGTACAAGATTGAAAAAAGTGCATGGCTTTTTTAGTGATGCACTTTTTTATATTTTTGCAAATAGTATATAAAAACAAAGCAGAATGAACAGGCTATTCTTCTTCATATTCTTTTTTATTGTATTGTTGGTAGAAGGAGTTGAGGCTGCAGTGGATGTGCGTTCCACTCGCTTTACAACCACATCCGGGTTAGGCAATAATTCGGTCAGATATATGTATCAAGACAGTAAGGGATTCATTTGGATGGGAACTCTTAACGGGCTTAGCCGTTTTGATGGAACTTCTTTTATTACATTCCGTCCTCGAAAAGGAAATAAGCCCTCATTGCCGGATCATCGTATACAGGAAATTATAGAGGACCAGAATTGTTTTTTATGGATAAAGACAACTGGAGAGTCAGTCGGGTGTTACGACTTGAAGAAGGACTGCTTTGTGGATTTTACAGGTAGTGGTGAATCTTTACGCCATTATTCGAATGTCTATTTTGTCAATAAAAATGAAGCTTGGGTAACGGGAGAAAGAGAAGGATGCCGGTTAATACGCTACCGGAAAGACCGTACTTTTACTTCAATTGCCTTCGATGTTCGTAATGGGCTTGCGTCCAACCTTATTCGTGATTTGAAGGTAGGTGCAGAAGGTTGGGCTTGGATTGCCACAGGAAAAGGGCTTTATTATTGGGATGGAAAGAAACTTCATGCAGTGGATGAGCGTATGGACTTTATGAGAATAGCTGTTCACGGGAAGAAAACCTATTTCCTGACGAATAAAGGGGATGTGTATACTTTTCTGAATGGGGCTTTAAAGAAGGAAGTTTCTATTGAAGGAGATTTTACTTACTATGATAATTTGATATTAGGTAAGAAGTGGCTTATTTTTAGTGCTACTAATACCTGGAGTTTTGACTTTGAAACGCATGTACTGACTTTAGCTGAAGAGGCACTGCAAATAAAAAGAGCGAAGGTTATTAAAGATAACAAGGGAGAATCGTGGGTTTATGGAAACAGTGGAGTATTAACATGGATTGATTCCCAATCGGGAAAAGTGACTCCTTTTTTATTGATGCCGGAAGAGAAGCGTAATTATGTGGACAGGGAACGCTATTATGTGGTACATGATTCACGTGGAATTATTTGGATTGGTACTTATGGTAACGGCCTTTTTGTATATGATGTTTCAAACGGGCAAATGAAACATATTGTAGCCGACTCTGACAATACGCAAAGTCAGATTGGCTCAGATTTTTTGCAATGTGTCATAGAAGACCACTCTGGTAATATATGGGTAAGTTCGGAATATACGGGAGTGTCCCGTTTGGAAGTCCTGAATGAAGGTACACTTCGTATTTTCCCGGCAGGTGAAGGGAAGTTTAATCGTTCGAATACGGTACGTACCCTGCACCGTTGTTCTTCAGGAAATATCATTCTTGGAACCCGTGATGGAAGAATGTATGAATACGATTCACAGTTGAATAATAAAAAGGAAGAAACAACTTATGGAAGTAATATTTATGCGGTTGTAGAGGATGCGGATGGAGTTCAGTGGTATGCTTCGCGTACCAAGGGACTGATTGTGGGTAACCGTGTATATACACATAATCCTTCCGATTCATCTTCATTGGGATCGAATCAAGTATTTTGTCTGTTGAAGGATAGTAAAAACCGTATATGGGTTGGAACTTTTGAAGGAGGACTTGATTTGGCCGTTCCAGGTAAGAATGGCTATACTTTCCGTCATTTCTTGACTTCCACTTATGGACAGCGTCAGGTGCGGGTTATTTTTGAAGATGACAATCATTGGGTTTGGGTTGGAACCAGTGAAGGCGTTTATGTGTTTCAGCCTGATAAACTGTTGAAAGATCCGTCTGCATATTATAGTTATACCTTCGATAACGGAATGTTGAGAAGTAATGAGATTCGTAGCATCGCTTCTGATGGGAAAGGGCACATCCTGATAGCAGAGTCGGGAGCCGGATTTTCGGTGTGCTCTCTTCCTGAAAATGGAAATTATGCTCAGCTGAAGTTTGAACATTTTGGATTAGAGGATGGATTGGTTAACGGAATGGTACAAACTTTCATTCCAGATATGAATGGTAAAATCTGGATTACCACAGAATTCGGTGTTTCTTGCTTTGATGCGGCCCGTAAAACATTCGAAAACTATTTCTTTTCTACAAATATGCTGGGCAATGTGTATGCCGAGAATTGTGGACTAAGTTTGGATGACGGCCGTATTGCTTTTGGTACAAATTATGGATTGACGGTGATTGATCCGCGTAGGGTAAAACATCCGGAAAGTAAAACGAAAGTTACGTTTACAGATTTGCGGTTGAATGGCATTTCGGTTAGTCCAGATGAACCGGATTCTCCTTTGGATATGTCTTTAGCCTATGCTTCAGAGGTGAATTTACAGTATTATCAAAGTTCTTTTGTGGTAGAATTTTCTACTTTCGACTACTCGGGAGCAGGAGGTTCTAAGTTCAGTTATAAGCTTGAAAACTATGATAAGGGATGGAGTGTTCCTTCGTCCTTGAATTTTGCGGCTTATAAAAATCTTTCTCCAGGAACCTATTATCTTCACGTTAAAGCTTCTGATGCTTCCGGATTATGGGGAGCGGAGGAATCTGTATTGAAGATTGTGGTGAATCCTCCTTTCTGGAAAACGCCATGGGCTTATATCTTGTATGTGATAGTGATAGCTGTACTGTTGTACATTGTATTCCGTATTATACGTAATATGAATACTTTACGTAACAAGATTAAGGTAGAGGAGCAGCTTACCGAGTATAAACTGGTGTTCTTTACCAATATTTCACATGAGTTCCGTACGCCGTTGACGTTGATACAAGGTGCGTTGGAGAAGATTCACCGCTTGAAAGTGCCGAAAGAAATGGCTTACTCTCTTAAGATTATGGACAAGAGTACGGAACGTATGCTGCGTCTGATTAATCAATTGCTTGAATTCCGTAAAATGCAGAATAATAAGCTGGCATTGTCATTGGAAGAAACAGATGTGATAGCTTTCCTGTATGAAATTTATTTGAGCTTCAAGGATGCGGCAGAATCAAAGAACATGGAATTCCGTTTTATTCCTTCTTGTCAGTCGTACCGGATGTTCATTGATAAGGGAAACGTGGATAAAGTAGTGTATAATATTTTGTCTAATGCCTTTAAATACACTCCGTCAAAAGGAAAGATTGAGTTTGTGGTGAATGTAGACGAATCGGCTGGAAGACTGAAAATGAGTGTATCTGATACGGGTGTGGGTATTCCCAAGGAAAAACGTGGCGAATTGTTCAAGCGGTTTATGCAAAGTAATTTCTCTGGTGACAGTGTAGGCGTGGGGCTGCATCTGACGCATGAACTGGTCAACGTGCATAAAGGAACAATTACTTATGAGGAGAATCCGGGAGGAGGCTCTATCTTTATTGTGACTTTGCCGACGGACAAGTCCGTATATGAAGAAAAAGATTTTCTTGTGCCGAACAATGTGCTGCTGCGTGAGGAGGAAATGGCTGAAAAGCATTTGGCGGATGTGGTATTGAAGGATGAAGAAGGGTTGGATGAAGTTCTTCCGGTAAATCCGCTGAATAAATACAAGGTCCTGATTGTAGAGGATGATAATGATGTGCGTGAATTCCTGAAAGAGGAGCTGGGAGTATATTTTGAGGTTGTAGCAGAAGCCGACGGAGATGCAGGATTGGAACGTGCGCGTAATTATGATGCGGATTTGATAATCAGTGATGTGGTCATGCCGGGATGTTCAGGTTTTGAACTGACACGGAAATTGAAGACAGATTTTAATACCAGTCATATTCCGGTGATTCTGCTGACGGCCATGACTTCGGTAGATAATCATGTGAAAGGAGTGGAGTGTGGAGCTGATGCTTACATCACGAAACCGTTTAGTCCGAAACTGTTGTTGACACGGGCGTTTAAGTTGATAGAGCAGCGTGAAAAACTAAAAGAGAAATTCTCACATGATCCCAATCAGGTGCGTCCGGCTCTTTGTTCCTCTGATAAGGATAAATTCTTTGTAGAGAAGATGGGGCGCATTATGGAAACGCAATTGGGAAATCCTCAGTTTACCGTAGACGAGTTTGCTTCCATGATGGGGGTAGGACGTTCTATCTTTTATCGTAAGGTGAGAGGTGTAACAGGTTATTCCCCCAATGAATACATACGTATTATGCGAATGAAAAAAGCGGCAGAACTGCTTTCTTCTCTGGAAAATCTGACAGTGGCCGAAGTTTCGTATCAGGTAGGTATTAACGATCCGTTCTATTTTAGTAAATGTTTTAAACTCCAGTTTGGTGTGACTCCTTCCGTCTATCAGAAAGGAGGAAGAGGAGAAAAGGAAAAAGAAGCAAATGCCGATTCTGAAGTCAAAGAAGAATAAGCTAGAGGTTGAATCTTCTTTGCTATTTGGAATTTGCAAAAATTAGAAATAAGCGGCCGATAATGTAAATATTTGATGAAAAATGTCGGATATTCTGTAAAGTTCATGATTAAAGGCGTGTAAAAGTAATAAATATTGAAATTATATGAAGAAAAAGTATTATCTTTGCACGAATACAAAAACATAGAAGATGGGACATCATCAATTAGACAGTTTAGACGAACAAATTCTGCGTATGATCGCAGGCAATGCACGTATTCCTTTTTTGGAAGTAGCACGTGCTTGTAATGTATCGGGAGCCGCTATTCATCAGCGAATTCAGAAGTTGACGAACCTGGGAATTCTGAAGGGTTCAGAATTTATCATTGATCCGGAAAAGATAGGTTATGAAACCTGTGCTTACATCGGTTTGTATTTGAAGGATCCGGAACAGTTTGACACTGTAACGGAAGCTTTGAAGTTTATTCCGGAGGTAGTGGAATGTCATTTTACGACAGGGCAGTATGACATGTTCATCAAGATTTATGCAAAGAACAATCATCACTTGCTGGAAATTATCCACGATAAACTTCAACCGTTGGGCTTGTCGCGCTCGGAAACAATTATTTCTTTCCGTGAAGCTATCAAGCGCCAGATGCCGATAATGGATCTGGCGAATGATGAAGATTAAAATCGCGACGCTTATTTTTGCGTACGTTCGTAATCCACGAAACTATAGGAGTAGAGATGCTTTTCGTCTGTCGGATGGCATTCTCTACTTTTTTCTTTCCATAGCTCTGGACTTACTTCAGGGAAGAAGGCGTCGGCGGGTGCCTGCTCATCGTCTACTTCCGTAAGATACAGGCGGTCGGCCAATGGGAGTGCTTCCGTGTAGAGAGTGGCTCCCCCGATGATAAATACCTCCTCGTCTTCCTTGCAGGTATGCAGGGCATCGGCCAGTGTGTGAAAACATTCCGCACCTTCAAAGTGCAGTTCCTGGCGGCTGAGTACCACGTTTCTCCGGTTGGGGAGAGCGCCTTTCGGAAGAGATTCAAACGTGTGGCGTCCCATAATGATAGTATGTCCGGTGGTCAGTGCCTTGAAGCGTTTTAAGTCGTTTGGCAGCCAGTAGAGCAACTTGTTCTGATAGCCTATTCCTCTTTTCTGGTTGATGGCTGCAATGATGGATAGTGTCATGTCTGAGGGTTTTAATGTTTATACAGATACTTTTCCGGCAATGTGAGGCCAGGGGTCATAATTCTCTAACTGAAAATCTTCATAGTGGAAGCTGAAAATATCTTTCACGTCCGGATTGATTTTCATGGTAGGCAGGGGGCGCGGGGTACGGGTGAGCTGCAGGTCTACCTGTTCTAGGTGATTCAGGTAAATATGGGCATCACCGAGGGTATGAATAAAATCACCCGCTTTCAAGCCGGTAACCTGTGCCATCATCTGCAGCAGCAGGGCATACGATGCAATATTAAAAGGTACCCCTAAGAAGGTATCGGCACTGCGCTGGTACATTTGCAGGCTGAGGCGGCCGTTGGCTACATAAAACTGAAAGAATGCATGACACGGCGGAAGATTCATGTTGTTCAGGTCGCCCACGTTCCATGCACTGACAATGATGCGTCGTGAGTCGGGATTATGCTTGATGGTTTCCACCGCTTCCGAAATCTGGTCGATGAACTTGCCGTCATAACCTGGCCATGAACGCCACTGGTAACCGTAGATGTGTCCTAAATCACCGTTTTCGTCTGCCCATTCGTTCCAGATTCTGACCCCGTTTTCTTGCAGGTATTTCACGTTGGTATCTCCTTGTAAGAACCAGAGCAGTTCATGGATGATGGATTTCAAGTGAAGTTTCTTGGTCGTGACAAGCGGGAAGCCCTCTTCCAGGTTGAAGCGCATCTGATGTCCGAACACGCTGATGGTGCCCGTTCCGGTACGGTCTTCTTTTCGTACTCCTTCCGTACGGATGCGGTGCAACAAATCGAGATATTGTTTCATGATTGGATTTTTTTGTTTGTGCAAAGGTAGCTAATTTTTTTGTATTTTTGCCGCCGTAATCAATTGCTGGAAACATGAATTTACCTTCTGATTTTATCCTCCGTACGCGTGAGTTGCTGGGAGATGCGGAGTTTGCTGCTTTGACTGAAGCCTTGGAAAAAGATACGCCTGTCAGTATTCGTATGAATACCGATAAATGTGGCCTTGTTCCGCAGGAAAGCACCTCTGTGCCCTGGTGTCGCGAAGGATATTACCTGTCCGGTCGTCCGTCGTTTACGTTTGACCCCTTGTTTCATGCGGGCTGCTATTATGTGCAGGAAGCTTCGTCCATGTTCCTGGAACAGGCGTTACGTCAGTATGTGCACGGGCCCGTCACGATGCTCGATTTGTGCGCGGCTCCGGGAGGAAAATCTACCTTGGCCCGTAGCATACTTCCGGAAGGCAGCTTGCTGGTGGCCAATGAGGTGATGCGCAACCGTTCGCAGGTGCTGGCTGAGAATCTGATAAAATGGGGAAATCCGGGGGTGATTGTAACCAATAATGATCCGGCTGATTTTACAGAATTAGGACCGCTGTTCGATGTGATTCTGACAGATGTGCCCTGTTCGGGTGAAGGAATGTTCCGCAAGGATGAAGTGGCCGTGCAGGAGTGGAGCATAGAGAATGTGGACACCTGCTGGCAGCGTCAGCGCCGTATTTTACGGGATATATGGCCTTGCCTGAAGACCGGAGGACTGCTGATTTATAGCACGTGTACATATAATCGGGAGGAAAATGAGGACAATGTGGCATGGATTGCACAGGAATTGGGGGCAGAGATACTTCCTTTGGAGACGCAGCCGGACTGGCACATTACGGGAAATCTGACCGGTACGGAGTTTCCGGTTTACCGTTTCCTGCCTCATAAGACTACGGGTGAAGGTCTGTTTATGGCAGTGCTGCGGAAAACAGCGGATGAACCCGCGGTGAGTGTGCGGACAAAGACCGGTGGAAAGGCTTCCAAAAAAGGGAAAGGGGGTAAGGTGGTTGTACTTCAAGTACCAAAGGAGATGAAAGCCTGGGTGCAGGGAGCCGGAGATTATGTGTTTGAAGTCAATGACAGTGAAGCGATGGCCTTTCCTGCTGCCTATAAAGATACGTATGACCTGCTGAAGAGCCAGTTGCGCATACTGCATGCCGGAATTTCTTTGGGAGAACTGAAGGGAAAGGACTGGCAGCCTTCGCATGCGCTGGCTATGAGTACCGTTTTTGAGAGAGATTCGTTTCCGATGGCTGAACTGACTTACTCACAGGCCATTGCTTATTTGCGGAAAGAAGCGGTAGTACTTTCACCGGAAGTGCCGAAAGGGTATGTGACACTTACTTATCAAGGTCAGGTATTAGGATTTGCCAAGAATATCGGTAACCGGGCCAATAATTTGTACCCGCAGGAGTGGCGAATCCGAAGCGGATATTTGCCGGAAATTATTCCGGATTTATTCGGGTAAAAAAACGCAAGTGCGTTTCGATTCAAACGCAAGTACGTTTTACTTGAAACACAAGTGCATTTTAATCAAAACGCTTTGACGTTTTCCTTCAAACGCAAGTGCGTTTTTCAGGAGGAATTCAAGCGTTTTGATTAAAAGTTTGCAACTTGTTGATATATAGAATATTATTTTATTTTAGTGTGAGGGGAATTCCTTTATAAAAATCCAGTATTTTGGTACGGAACAGGTAGTCGTACTTAGCTTGTACACAGTCGGACACCGCTTTCATCCAGTTGGTCCGTGCCTCGTTGTATTCCGTAGCGTTTGCTTTTCCATACATGTATTTTTCTTTCATCAGCTTGAAAGAGGCTTCTGCTGCTTCATCTGCCACCTGGCTGCTCTGGTATTTGCTTTCTGCATTGACAGCATTGTAGTAGGCTTGCTGGATTTCCTTGTAAAGTTTCTTCTTGGTTTCCTCCAATTGCCAGTTTAAGGTAGTCTGTTCAAGGCGTGCCGTGCGTACGCGGTTGCGTGTACTCAGTCGGTTGAAGATGGGAATGCTTAACGAGAGTCCTACATACTGGCTGAAATTATCTTTCAGCTGAGAGTGGAAGCTCGGATTTTCTCTTCCCGATACATTATAATAGCTTGTTCCAAGTCCGGCTCCGAAGTTTAGTTGCGGATAATAGGCACTTTGTGCAATGCGGATGCTGCGTGCAGCTCCTTCCAGACGGTATTGTGCAGCCTTGATGGACGGCTTGGTCAGCAAGGCCTGACTGTAGATTTCGGCAGGAGGAGTCAGTGTACCGAACAACTGCTCAGGCTGGATGTCGGGAGAAACAATCCGGAAATTGTCGGGAGAGGGCAGTTCCAACAACTGGCTTAAATCGAGCAGAGACAGACGGTAGTCGTTTTCAGTCTGCACCAGTGACAACTGGTCTTGTGCCACGCGCGACTTGGCTTCATACCATTCCGCTTCAGATGCCTTTCCATTTTTGAAATAGGCTTCCTTTTGTGCCAGCATTTCCTGACTTAATTCTACCTGCTGCCGGGCTATCTTGACCAGTTCTTCGTTGAACAACACCTGCAGATAGGCAGAGGCTACCTCAATGCTGATGTCTTCTTTGGCCTTGTTCAAATCTTCGGTAGCCGCTTTCAGGTTCAGTTTGGAGAGCGCAATGTTGTTGGGTATCTGCATACCGGTGAACAAGGGTACGCTCGTACTCAGGTTGAGGCCGGTGTTCTGTGTGTTGATACTCTGGTACGTATTGTTGGCCTGCAAGCTTCGTCCGAAGTTGAAAGAGTGAGAGGCCCTACCGTTCAGGTCGGGCAGACGGCTCCATTTGGCGGTGTTCAGTTCCACTTCGCTTTTGTCGCGTGCGGCTTCCTGTTGTTTGACGGTCAGGTTATGAGCAATGGCATAGTCGATGCAGCGAGTCAAGTCCCATGCCTCCTGGGCTTGTGTGCCATTGGCCAACAGCACGCTGATGCTCAGTGCTGTCAGTAATTTGGTATTGATTTTCATGGCTTACATTTCTTTTTTAAGTCCGCGAATCGATTCGTTGACTTTCAGCCCGCTTTTAATCTCGATATTCACTCCGTCGCTGATGCCGGTGTGGACCTGACGGCGGGTAAACTTCTGTGTCGGTACGCTGTCCGTCAGCACATATACGAAAGTGGAGTCACCGCTGAACTCAATGGCACTTTCCGGTACGGTCAGGGCATTGTTGGCCCGCTGGAGTTCGATTTCCGCATTGGCACTGTAGCCGGAGCGGATGGTGATACTGTCGGGTACCGTGATGGCGGCCTTGATTTCGAACTGGTTGGCCCCGTTATTTTCTACGCTTTTAGGAGAGATGTATTCCAGTACGTGTCGGGCGGTCAGAAACAGCGCGTAGGCATTGCCAGGGCGATTATGCAGGAACCGAAGCTGCTTCTTTGTGACGAACCGATCGCTTCACTGGACCCTAATGCGTCTAAAATCATTATGGATCTGATCTATCAGATGACGCAGCGCCGTAATATTGCCTGTATCGTCAATCTGCATCAGCTGGATGTGGCCATGCGTTATGCTACGCGCATCATCGGTCTGGCAAAAGGAGAAATGATTTTTGACGGAACCCCGCAGCAGCTGAATAATGCAGTGATAGAGAAAATTTATAATACTTCGATGGAAAATCTGATCATTAAGCAGGGTGAAAATTATGCCTGAAAAAATAAGTATAATGAATCCCCGTGAAAAACAGGTTTATACCTGGTTTTTAGTGGTCGTGCTGGTTTTGTTCTGCCTGGCGACTTATATTTCCCGTTTTAATCCGCTGGAGGTGCTTTGGGAACAGGGAGAATTCTGGAAATTTCTGTTTCAGGATTTCCTGCCGCCACGCTTCAATGCTTCGCCGGTAGTAGTAGAATCGATTCTTGTAACTTTTGCGTTGGCGGTTTCGTCCAGCTTCGTTGCGGCAGTGTTTGCTTTTCTTTTCGCTGTGTTCGGCAGCACTTCTTTATCACCATGGAAGGGACTGGCCAGAACGATCCGGGGGTTTGCCACTTTTCTGAGGAATATCCCGACACTGGTCTGGGCTTTTATTCTTTTTTCGTCACTGGGTATTGGTACCGGGGTTGGTTTTATTGCTTTGCTGATTTCGACCTTTGCCTTTATGACAAGAGCGTTTATTGAAGTGATCGACGAGGTATCCTGTGATGCAATGGAAGGGCTGACGGCCTGCGGCGGTACGTTTTGGCAGAAGGTCTGTCAGGGTATCGTACCGACCTGTCTGACACAGTTTATCGCCTGGTTCCTGTACTGCATCGAACTTAATATACGCGCGTCGACTATTGTGGGAATGGTAGGCGGCGGGGGTCCATTCAAGTTGTGTGAGAATTTTGCGCCGTCATATCGACCGGATCGGATTTGACACCAATTTTACGATTTATGATGCGGATGATTCAAAATCACTGATGAAGGATATATGCAAGCGTTTAGAGATTGATACCAAGATTTATAAAGAAAAAAGTTTTTTGGCAGCGATTTCATCGGCAAAAGATGAACTGATCACACCGACAGAGCTGATGCAGCGTGCACTGACATCTTCCGATTATGCAAAGCGTAAACAGGCGGAGGTATACCGGGAATATCAGGAGGCGTTACATAAGAATAATGCGCTGGATTTTGATGATCTGATCATGAAGACGGTGGAACTTTTGCAGTCTGATCCGGAGGTAAAAAATTATTATCAGGAACGTTTTCATTATATTATGGTGGACGAGTATCAGGATACGAATACGGCACAGTTTGAGCTGATCCGTCTTTTGGCAGGCAAATATCAGAATCTTTGTGTGGTGGGTGATGATGATCAGTCTATTTATAAGTTCCGTGGAGCAAATATTTATAATATATTAAATTTTGAAAAACATTTTCCGGATGCAAAGACGATCAAGTTAGAGCAGAATTACCGGTCTACGCAGAATATTTTAAATGCTGCAAACAGTGTGATCGCAAACAATGTCGGCAGAAAGTCAAAGACACTCTGGACTGCAAATGATGAGGGAAAGAAGATTGACTTTGAACAGTTTAATACCGGCTATGAGGAAGCAGATTATATTGCGCGTGATATTGCAGGCGGGGTAAGAAACGGGGATTACCATTATGGGGATTATGCAGTTTTGTACCGGACGAATGCGCAGTCGCGTCTGTTTGAGGAGCGTTTTATTGTATCAAACATTCCATATAAGATCGTTGGCGGTGTAAATTTCTATGCGAGAAAAGAAGTGAAAGATCTTCTTGCCTATTTAAAGACAATCGACAATGCGCGCGATGATTTGGCGGTGCGCCGTATTTTAAATGTTCCGAAACGCGGTATCGGCGCAACAACCGTAAACCGTGTGTCTGATTATGCGGAGGCATACGATATCAGTTTTTACGATGCCTTAAAGCGTGCGGACGAGATTCCTTCGATTGGAAAAGCAGCGTCAAAGGTAAAACCGTTTGTAAATCTGATCCAGGTATTCCGCAGTAAGCTGGAATTTATCAGCATTTCCGATCTTCTCCGGGAAGTGATTGAGGAAACCGGATATGTCAAAGAGCTTGAAGCGGAAGGTACGGATGAGGCAGAAGCGAGGATCGAGAATATCGATGAGCTCTTAAGTAAAGTTGTGAGTTACGAGGAAAGCGAAGAACATCCGACACTGAGTGGCTTTTTAGAAGAAGTAGCACTGGTGGCAGACATTGACAGTCTGGAAGATGACAGCGATTATGTTGTATTAATGACTCTGCACAGCGCAAAAGGACTTGAATTCCCGAAAGTGTATTTAGCAGGTATGGAGGATGGTCTGTTTCCAAGTTATATGTCGATCACATCGGATGATTCGAGTGAGCAGTTAGAGGAAGAACGCCGTCTTGCCTATGTGGGTATCACCCGTGCCATGAAAGAGCTGACGATCACCTGTGCAAAGCAGAGAATGATCCGTGGGGAGACACAGTACAATAAAGTTTCCCGTTTTGTCAAAGAGATACCGCTGGAACTTTTAGGAGGAAAAGCCCCCGTTGTTTCGCGAAAAGAATCAGATTCTTCGATTGAAAATACATGGAATGTGAAACCAAAGCGCATGACGATGAGACAGCAGCCTTCCGGACAGAGCATGCAGGCGCGTGCATTTGCCTCTGTTCATACGAAAGAAGAAAAGCTGCCGTATGATATTGCAGACCGTGTTTTACATACGCGGTTTGGAGAAGGAACGGTGGTTGCCATTGTTGAAGGTGGGAGAGATTATGAGGTTACAGTCCAGTTTGACACGGTGGGAATTAAAAAAATGTTTGCTTCTTTTGCAAAATTAAAAAAGTTATAAAATCGTTTAATTTATAAATTTTTTATAGGCGAAATGGGAAACATATGATATAATAAACATATGCAATAAGCAGTGCGGAATTATTTGTTTTCTGAACAAGTACTGCAATACGGGAATAATATGTATCATATGACTGTAAGATGTCACAGTCTGAAAATAGAAGGAGGGGAGCCCCATGAACAAGATGGATGATTTAAAAGATTTAGTTAACATTTCAAAATTAAATGAACTGCTGAACAAAAAAGAAGCAGAGGAAGAGAAGAAAGCTTCCAAAGTTGTCTGGGTATTCGCAATTATCGGAATCATTGCCGCAGTTGCAGCAGCAGTTTACGGAATCTATCGTTTCTTTGCACCGGACTATTTAGAGGATTTCGAAGACGACTTCGAGGATGATTTTGATGATGATTTCTTCGAGGACGAAGAAGATGACGACAAAGCAGAAGAGCCGGCAGAGGACAAAACAGAAGAGTAAGAAATATCTTTAAGGGGCTGCAGTGTTGCAGCCCTTTTTAAATTCATAGGAAAAGAGAAAGGAACTGGTTATGAAAAAAGGGCAGATCGTAGAAGGAATCATTGAACGGGTGGATTTCCCGAATAAAGGAATTTTAAGAGCGGAAGATGGCACGCGTGTCATTGTAAAAAATGCGATCATGGGACAGAAAGTATCAGCGGCGGTCAATAAGGTCAGAAAAGGAAAATGTGAGGGACGCCTGCTCGAGGTGTTGGAAAAATCTGCACTGGAACTGCCGGAACCGGGATGTGTTCATTATGGTATCTGCGGCGGCTGTACATTCCAGAGCCTTCCGTATGAAGAACAGCTTTCCATGAAGGAGCAGCAGGTAAAAGATCTGATCGATGCGGTCATCACCGAGGAAAATAAGGGATATGAGTTTTTACCGATCAAGGCGAGCCCAAGACCGAAGGCATACCGCAACAAGATGGAGTTTTCATTTGGAGATGAATATAAGGATGGTCCGTTGGCACTTGGAATGCACAAACGCGGCAGTTTTTATGATATCGTAAATGTAGGAGAGTGCCAGATCGTAGACGAAGATTTCCGTCGCGTGCTTAAGATCACGTTGGAATATTTTAAGGAAAAACAGATTCCATTTTATCATAAACTCCGTCACACCGGGTACCTCCGTCATTTTCTTGTGAGAAAAGCAGCAAAAACAGGAGAGATTTTAGTTGACCTTGTGACAACTACACAGATGGAGGAACTTAGTGGGGAAAATGAAAGTGCATTATTAGAAGGCTGGGTGAAAAAACTTTGTGAGGAAAAATATGACGGTGTGCTAAAAGGAATCCTTCATACAAAAAATGACAGCGTTGCCGATACGATCAAAAATGAGGGGACAGATATTTTATTTGGACAGGACTTCTTTTATGAGGAACTGCTTGGTCTGAAGTTTAAGATCACACCGTTTTCCTTTTTCCAGACCAATTCCCTTGGCGCAGAAGTGCTTTATCAGACGGCGCGAGAATTTATCGGAGATGCGCTCGATGATGAGGCGAGCCAGACGGTATTTGACCTGTATTCCGGAACCGGAACGATCGCACAGATCTTATCTCCGGTTGCAAAGAAAGTGATCGGTGTGGAAATCGTGGAGGAAGCAGTTGTGGCCGCAAGGGAAAATGCTGCCTTAAACGGACTTACCAACTGTGAATTTATCGCGGGAGATGTATTAAAAGTCATTGACACGATCGAAGAAAAACCGGATTACATCGTACTTGATCCGCCAAGAGACGGGATCCACCCGAAAGCACTTGAGAAGATCATCCGCTATAATGTGCCGCAGATGGTTTATATTTCCTGTAAACCGACCAGTTTAGCGAGAGATCTTGAGGTGCTGCAGGCGAGAGGATATAAGGTGAAGAAAGTGCAGTGCGTGGACATGTTCCCTGCGACGGGAAATATTGAAACCGTTTGTCTGCTTTCAAAGAAACCTTGATTTTCTGCGGTTTGTGGGATATTAAGGAAAGAAAATAGATGTGTGTTTTCTGGTTTTTTGAATGAAACATTTGAATATTGAAACAGTGGGGTGGTGCAAGACTCTGCTGAATAATAGGCTTTTGCTAAAAGGTATCACTTTTGCGAAAATGTGTGATACCTTCTGGCAGGAGCCTTTTTATATAAAGATAACTTGACTTATAAATCTTACTGATGTAATATTTACACAAGTGCAGCGGGTTTCAAAAATATTTTTTTAATGTGAAATCTTACGCATGTAATAAATAAAAAGGAGGGATGCAGAGTAGAACAGAACAAAAGGAAAATTTTTTTATTTCAAAATCTTACGAATGTAATATTTTGAAAGCGAGTAATGAACATTGAAAATAGAATATGACCATATCAGCAAAGCAAAATGAATGGAGGTCAATA
>OGYU01001224.1_pt1 | contig 18577 bp, 20 predicted proteins | sample 1576581 | NCBI WGS metagenome assembly OGYU01 (sample SAMEA3541547, study PRJEB24748) | human gut metagenome | biome: human gut; feature: human-associated habitat; material: faeces | place: China | collected 2012 | reverse complement strand
AATCGAGCAGGCTGACTCCTACTCGATTTGTATACTTTGTACACCATCTCGCTTAACAGCTTGATGATGTACATTCGCCAAATGCAGATACTTGTGCAAGCACAAATCTGCACTTGGCTCATCGTATGCACAAAAAAAGACTTATTCGTAGCATAAAATACTACGAATAAGTCTCATTATTTAAAGCTATGCCAGACAGCCATTGCTGTCAGTATGTTGACAAAGCTACGTCATCGCGCCAACTACTCCCTTATCGATAAAAATTATTATATCGGGCAGGTTCTTTTCTGTCAAGCCTGATTCTCTGCAAATTCAGATCAGACTCATTCTCCAAAATCAGCTTTTGACTGCTACGCCATGATCGGCTTTAATGCTTCTGCGAATTTGTCTTTCTTTGCCTGTGCTTCTTCCAGATCTTTTCCAAGTGTTGTGTAATAGATCTTAATCTTCGGCTCTGTTCCTGAAGGACGAACAATAACAGTCTCGCCATCTTCCAGTTTGTAGATCAGTACATTAGCAGAAGGAAGTCCGGTTTCTTCCGGTTTGGTGTAATCTGTAACAGATGCAACCTTGATTCCGGCTACTTCTGTGAGTGGATTCTTACGAAGGCCTTCCATGATACCTGCCATCTTGTCCATTCCGCTAAGTCCCGGGAATTCAAAGCTGTCTACTTTGTTCAGATAACGTCCGTACTGTGCGTAGATTTCTTCCAGTCTCTGCTTCAGTGAGCTTCCGATGCTTCTGTAGTAAGCTGCCATTTCACAGATCAGCATAGATCCGATAACAGCATCTTTATCACGTACATACGGTCCTGCAAGGTATCCGTAGCTCTCTTCAAATCCGAAGATGAAACGATCTACTTCTCCGGCCTCTTCAAGCTGTGCGATCTGGTCACCGATCCACTTGAATCCGGTAAGTACGCTTCTGAGTTCTACACCGTAATGCTCTGCAACTGCATCTGCAAGCGGAGTAGATACGATTGATTTTACAGCAACTGCTTTCTCAGGCATGGTTCCTTTTTCAATACGTCCTGCGCAGATGTAATCGAGAAGCAGAACACCGACTTCGTTACCACTTACCAGTTCGTAAGAACCATCCGGACACTTCATTGCAATACCTACACGGTCTGCATCCGGGTCTGTTGCAAGCATCAGATCTGCATCTGTCTCTTTTGCAAGGTTAAGTCCAAGCTCCAGAGCTGCAAAAATTTCCGGGTTCGGATAACTGCAGGTCGTGAAGTATCCGTTTGGATATTCCTGTTCCGGAACGATTGTGATATCTGTGATTCCGATGTCTTTTAATACCTGTGTTACCGGAACAAGTCCTGAACCATTGAGCGGGCTGTATACCAGCTTCAGTCCTGCTGTCTTGCAAAGTCCCGGTCTTACCTGACGTGATTCGATTGCTTCATAAAGCGCCTTCTTGCAGTCATCTCCTACAAAGCGGATCAATCCCTTTTCTACACCTTCTGCGAAGGATATGTATTTTGCACCTGTGAGGACATCTGTCTTCTGGATCTCAGCATATACGATTGCTGCTGCATCATCTGTCATCTGGCATCCATCCGGTCCATATGCTTTGTAACCATTGTATTTTGCCGGGTTATGGGATGCAGTTACCATAACACCTGCATTGCAGTTATAATAACGTGTCGCAAATGAAAGTGCCGGCACCGGCATCAGCGCGTCATAGATTCTGACATTGATTCCGTTTGCTGCCAGAACACCTGCTGCTGTCTTTGCAAATACATCACTCTTCAGACGGCTGTCGTAGCTGATTGCCACAGTCTGTGTGCCACCCTGTGTCTTAACCCAGTTCGCCAGTCCCTGTGTTGCCTGACGTACTACATAAATATTCATACGATTCGTTCCTGCTCCGAGAACTCCACGAAGTCCGGCTGTTCCAAACTTCAGAGCTACAGCGAAACGATCTTTTATCTCTTCGTCATTTCCTTCAATTCTCGCTAATTCCGGACTCAGATCGGCATCTTCCATATCTGCTTCCAGCCAACGTTTGTACTCTTCCTGATACATCTTGACCACTCCCTACTTTAATTTGTTCTTATTTTTGTACATTTTGACAAAAATATACTTTAAATATACCATATCTTTGACTAACTCGCAATGATTTGGGTAAGAAAAGTCCGTTAAAACACTCTTCATTTTCATCTTCCTCCATAACTAAATTGTTCTCTCACCATCATCAAAGCATATCCAAGTAAGTTCTGACCTTTCCACTTATCCAGATCAAATCTGTTCTCGTCTTTCATGGATAACCCAATTCCCCATATCTGATCTTTTACCGCACATTCTGATAAATATCAATTTCCTAAATATCCATTTTCTTCATCTGGATTATGAAAACAAATAATCTCCATCACTGTTCACCCAACCTTTCACTACAATCATACCAGATTTACATCTTCCAAACCATCCCCACGCCAACTTTCATCACCCCGGCAAGCACCATTACCCAGATTGGATTCATCTTCACCTTCCTGAGCAAGATCACACATACCACAAATATTCCAACCATCAGCCAACCGGTATCAGATATCACCATTTTCCCGGAAACTCCCCAGAATGCTGTCTGTAAAATGGAAATTCCCGCCGATCCGATCAGTGCAACCACCGCCGGTCTGATCCCTCCAAGTATTCCCTGCAGCATGTCCATTTCCCGGTATTTTAAGTACAATTTTGCAATGATCGTCACGATAATGCAAGATGGTGTGATATATCCTAGTGTAGCCACAACCGCTCCCGGCATTCCGGTCAGTTTCATCCCAACAAAGGTTGCTGCATTGATCGCAATCGGTCCCGGAGTCATCTGGGAAATGGTGATCAGATCCGTAAATTCCGTCATGCTGAGCCAGTGATGCACATTTACGACCTGCCCCTGAATCAGTGGAAGTGCCGCATATCCACCTCCAAAGCTGAACAAGCTGATCTGAAAAAAGCTTAAAAATAATTGTATATAGATCATACTCTTTTCCTCCGTCTGTTCCATATTGTCCGGATTACACCAAAAGCTCCACTTGCAATCACAATATAAATCACATTGATTCCCAATACACAGGCTGCTATAAAGGCTGCAATCATAACAAGCGTTGCCACATTATCTTTCTTTTTTATAATTCCACATCCCATTTCATAAGTGACCGAGGCAATCACAGCTCCGACACCTGCCTGCATCCCTTCCAGCATCTGACTCACCAGATAATTATCCCGAAATGCATGATAAAAAGCAGAGATCAAAGAAATGATCACAAACGGTGGAATAATCGTTCCAATAATTGCAACCAGTGTTCCTGCAAGGCCGGCAAGCTTATACCCAACCACGATTGCCCCATTTACCGCAATCGGTCCCGGTGCTGACTGCGCGATTGCCACCAGATCCAGCATTTCATTTTCTTCAATCCAATGATAATCATCCACAAACTTTTTCTTCATCAGCGTGACGATCACATAACCGCCGCCAAATGTAAATGCACTTAGATATAATGTAGATAGAAAAAGTTTAACCAACACTTCTCTTTTATTCTTCATAATTTTTATCCTCCACCCATTAGTATATCTTTGCTTTATACAGATGTAAATTAAAATCCAGGTAAATTTCAAAACCTTTCCGAAACCTATCCAATACAATTTTATCTCTTGACTTTTCCAACAATCTCATTTATCATATATAACATATCAATTTAGTAGGTTTATAAAAGGAGTGTCACGATGGAAATGCATAACCCTATCGATCTCCTTATCGTTATGCTCGGAACCAACGACTGCAAAACAAGATACAATGCGTCCGCAGGAACCATTGCCAAAGGATTGGCTCAAGTCATCCAAAAAGCCCGAAAAAACGCTTCCCAGCCTTTTGATCTCCTCGTCATTTCACCGATTCATCTGGGTGAAGGTGTTGGCGATCCTGGCTTTGATCCTGAATTTGATGAAAAATCCGTAGAAGTTTCAAAAAAGCTTGCTGAAGAATATCACAAAGTGGCGCTTCTGCATCATGCAGCATTTCTGGATGCCTCTGCTTTCGCATCTCCGAGTACAACCGACCGCGAGCATCTGGATGCAGCCGGTCACGCTGCACTTGCTGATGCAATCTATGAAAAAGTTATCGATATGCAAAAAGAACTGGAAAAAGCGGTATAGATTTTTAACGTCTATACCGCTCTTCGTATTCGTATTCTTCATTAAATATAAATCCGCATGATATTGATCACAAATCCAATCGCCCCAAGTGTCATAAACACAAGCGCAGCTCCTGCTGCCTTTTTTCTTGTTTCAATCTTTTCCCGATCTTCGATGCTCATATTCTGGACCGGATATTTTCTTCTACCGATCAGATAAAGAATCAGTCCACTTGAATTATTTCCATTCATCGCCCAAAATCCCCAGAATTTCGGGTGCTTTAATCCTCTTGCTTTTGCATCTGATACCGTCATCTGATAAATCTGCCATGCGGTGCAGATTGCTCCTACCAACGCAATTGCTCCGCTTGCTACTGCTGCTATTTGATTCCATCCCATAATAATCTGCCTCCTAAATCCGTTTGATAATCTGATAAAGCAATGCCGATGAACTCATGATTACCACACAAAATACAATTACCAGATAATAGGTTCCTTCCGGCAACAGCATATTCAGCGCAATCAACAGTATCATCAGTATAATATTTAAAAGAATTGCTCCAGCCAGTTTTTTGTTGCTTTTTACAATATTTGTACTCTCTTCCAGATGTTCTGCCATCTTCTGATCTCCTTTCAACAGTTCATCAAGACTTACGGAATATAGATCACTAAGTGCAATGACACTGATAATATCTGGATACGATTTTTCATTTTCCCAATTGGAAATAGTCTGGCGGGAAACATCGATTTTCTCTGCAGCCTTCTCCTGGGTAAGCCCGGCTTCTATCCGTGCATTTTTTAGTTTCTTCCCTATTTCCATAATTCCTGTTTCTTCCTTTCACGGACATCATTCCATATAGAACACCAAAAGTCTATCAAACATCTTTTACAAATGGCATTTTTGCCTGTCAAAATTCTTTTACACCGGCAAATATACCTGTATCTTACCATCCGGAGAGATTTGTATCAAGAAAACTATGGCACTTTCTCCTCACATCTGTTAGAATAGGATTTCGGAAACGGAGGTTTTGAAATGATAAAATCCTATGTTTGTTTTGACCTGGAAACAACCGGGCTTGACCCGCTATATAATGAAATTATTGAAATCGGAGCACTGAAAGTCCGTGACGGAAAGGTTGCCGAACGTTTTATAGAATTCATTCATCCACAGGAAGAGATTTCCCCGATGATCACGAATCTCACCGGCATTACGAATGAAATGGTTGCAAATGCCAGACCTGCCGATGCTGTAATCAGTGATTTTCTTAAATTCTGCGAAGATGATGTCCTGATCGGTCACAATGTAGGCTTTGATTACAGCTTCATGAAATCAGGTGCTTCCAATTTAGGACTTACTTTTGAAAAATTTGGAATTGACACATTTAAGATCGCCCAGCGCACCTTAAAATCACTTCCGTCCAAGAGTCTTTCCAGTCTGTGCGAATACTATCAGATTGAAAACAAAGCTGCGCACCGTGCCTACTATGATGCACTTGCCACTGCCAAGCTGTATCAGACACTGGCACACTATTTTGAAAATGAAAATCCTTCTCTTTTCAAGCCACAGCAACTTACATATAAAATAAAAAAAGTGCAGCCTGCTACATCAAAACAGGTCGCACTTCTGCAGAGACTATGCAGCCAGAAGAAAAAAACACCGGAATGGAATCCGGATACTATCACACGCAGTGAGGCATCCCGACTGATTGATTCTTTGCTGAAATCCAAAGTAATTTAAAAGCATCGTCTGCAGATTCCCGTTATCTCAGAAACTAAAAAGATAGAGTCCGTCTTGAAGAATTTTTCTTCTCATAAACGTACTCTATCTTTTTTCTTATCCCAGATATGCGATTGCCTCTTCTCTTGTTCCGGAAACGCGTCTTGCATCCTCTGGTATCAGAAACTTCCAAATTCCAAATTCTATTTATTTACCTTCCAGTTTTCCAAAAGTTTTAATTCTATTTTTGTGCCATTCGGCAGTGAGAACCAGTGGTCGTTGATTGCTTTTACCGGATAAGCCTTGATCTTTTCCATCGTTTCTTCCACGGAATCCACCGCGATTGAAATGTGGTCGTAGCCATTTTCTCCCTCTGTGTTAATTTCTTCCATTTCGCAGAGCTGGATTCCTTCTTCGTACCAGCATTTTCTTCCCGGTTTTTCACCGATCTCTCTCCACATATGCATTTCAAATACATCTTCAAAAAATTTCTGTGCATTCTCGTAAGATGCCGTTCTGATTGCTGCATGATCGATCTTTGCCATATTCTATATCCTCCTATTTTCGAAGTTTATGTTCTATTTTAGGATAATTCATTTTGTGAGAGCGTGCAAGAAAAACAATGACATGAGGAGATAGATAAAAGTTATTGACAAATACGGTTGTGACACCCGTCTTCATACAACTGGCAATGTAAACATACCATTTTTTCCATGCAAAAAGAAATCCCACACAAGGACTCCTTCGTAAGTAGCGGGAACTGGATTTGAACCAGCGACACCGCGGGTATGAACCGCGTGCTCTAGCCAACTGAGCTATCCCGCCATATGAAATTTACAACTTATGTTGTAGTGGGACCAATAGGGCTCGAACCTATGACCCTCTGCTTGTAAGGCAGATGCTCTCCCAGCTGAGCTATAATCCCTCATCACATTTATGCGACTTGTTTAGTCTACTATTATTTTCTACAAATGTCAATACTTTTTTTAGTTTTTTTACAGATTTTCTCTTTTTCCGTCAGCATATTTCCCCTTACTTCCTGCTTTCCAGACCATTACCTGTAGATTTCTTCCCAATGCTCTTTTGTCATAACATTCGTATGCTCGACCCGCACCTCATGTAAAAGCGGCACAGGAACTTCATTACAGGTATGATGATAAACAAATCCCAGCTTTTCCTGCACTCTTTTTGATTTCAGATTGCCATCATAATAAGCGCACCAGATTGTTGTCATGCCAAGATCTTCAAATCCATGTCTCAATAACTCTCTGGAAGCTTCCGGCATATAGCCTCTTCCCCAGAATGGCTGTCCAAGCCAATATCCAAGCTCGCACTCATCGTCACGCTTTGTTTTATTCGTGTATCCATTCAGTTTCAGTTCCACAGCACCTATCGCAATATTCTTTTCCTTTTCACAGATTGCGTAGCACTCTGCTCCATCAAATACATTTTTGATGACAGCTCTGCTTTCCTCCACACTCTTATGCGGCGGCCATCCTGCAGCAGGTCCGATCTCCGGATCTTTTGCATATTCAAACAGACTTTCCGCATCTTCCTCTGTCCATTTTCTCAGTATTAATCTTTCGGTCTCCAGCATACTCTTCCACCTCAGTCTTTATATTTAAATTTTTAATAAATTTGTTTTCTTCAATTTCTATTCTATACGTTAATCTGTTGTCTCAGTATATCATAAGGATTTTATAGTTTCAACATTCCACATTTGCATGGTTATACGTAAAACGTATTTCAATAATTCATTTTTTCTATATATCGTCCTATTTATAGTTATTTTACACATTTCGCCATATTCATTGACTAACTCATCCGTCATTTTGTACAATATTTCATATGGATGGCGACAAAATATATGGATACTAACAAATCGTCATTGTATAAAAGGAGGAAATGAAAATGGCTGATTATGAAAAAATGTGGGAAGACCTTGGGATGGATGTCAAAAATCATGACAATCTCTGTCAGGTTCTTCCGACAGCAGTTGGGGATGTATTTATGACACAGGAAAACCGTCCGAAAGCAATGGATTTCTGGGATATGGTCATTGCTGAGGTTCACGGTATCCGCCCGGCTGAATTAATTGAAGAGCAGAAAAAAGGACGTAAAGTATTCGGAACATTCTGCGTTTATGTACCGGATGAAGTAATCATCGCTGCAAATGGTATCGTAACCGGACTTTGCGGCGGTTCCCAGTTCTGGGTTCCGGACGGCGAAAAAGTCCTTCCGAAAAATGTCTGTCCGCTTGTAAAAGCTTCTGTAGGAGCTAGACTTGGACGCACCTGCCCATTCTTCCGTATCGCAGATATGTATGTCGGGGAAACTACCTGCGACGGCAAGAAGAAAGCTTACGAAATCCTTGGAAAAGACGTTCCAATGCATATTATGGACGTTCCACAGATGAAGCGTGAAAAAGATATTATCAAATGGAAAGAAGAAATTACAGATTTTGCAAAGATTGTAGAAGAATTTACCGGAAACAAAATCACACCGGAAAACCTTGCGGAAGCGATCAATATCTGCAATGAGAAACGTAAAGCTCTTCAGAGAGTTTATGACTGCAGAAAATCAAAATGTCTGCCGATTTCCGGACGAGATGCTCTGCTCATGACCCAGATTTCCTTCTTCGATGATCCGGTACGCTGCGCCCAGATGTGTAACCGTCTGGCTGACGAACTGGAACAACGAATCAAGGCTGGTGTATCTGTTGTACCAGAAGGCACAAAACGTATCCTGATCACAGGAACACCTCTTGCAGTTCCGAACTGGAAATTACATAACATCATCGAGACAAGCGGCGCTGCTGTTGTCTGCGAAGAGATGTGTACAGGAACAAGATATTTTGAAAATCTTGTAGACGAATCCGGTGAAACACTGGATGAACAGTTCATGAATCTGTCCAAACGTTACATGAAGACAAACTGTGCATGCTTCACACCAAATACGGGACGTATCGACGATATTCTCCGTATGGTCGACGAATATCAGGTGGACGGCGTCATCGACTGCAGTCTGATGTTCTGCTGCCTGTACGACACAGAAAAGCTTGCAGTTTCTGAAGCACTGAAGGCGAAAAATATTCCGGTACTCTCTCTGGAAACAGATTACACCGATAAAGATGCTGAACAACTTCGTACAAGAATCGGAGCATTTGTGGAGATGCTGAATCAATAAAATGGAAGAAAAGAATAAACATATCCGCTATTATATTCTCTTTGACAATCACACACAGGGCATGATGCTCCATGAGCTTCTGGATAAGCAAGGCCTTCCTAACCGGATCGCACCTGCCCCGCGTGACACTGACGGCAAAGCTGCCTGCGGAATGGCGCTTCTGATCCATCCGGATGACATTGATGCCGTCAGGACATGTATTGAAGAGAATCATGCCGAATATGTAAACATCGTTCCATTGGAAAATCAGTTGCAGAAAAAGAGAGACCGATATTGTTAAATGCAGAGTATATGATAAATGAGGAGAGAGCAAAAAGCTCTCTCCTCATTTTGACTCATCATATTCAAAAACCGCTGAAACATCACATTTCCAGCGGTCTTACAGGTATGGACCTGAGGGGAATCGAACCCCTGTCCGAAAGCTCTTCCATAAAGGCATCTCCCATCACAGTCATTCTTTTGACATTCCCTCCATAAGCCGCCGAACAACAGGCTGCTTACTTTAGTAGCTTCATAAATTCTTCCATTCCCTCAAAGCTTTGGAAACGAAGTGCCTCATCTGGTCGAAGCCGGTTACTTAAGCGATGAGAGACTCAAGACCGACTGCTGCAACTAGGCAGCGTACGCTAAATTTTCGTCTGCGTTTATATTTAGTTGGAACTTTTAACGTAGTGTCCCACTACGGATGGCTTCCTTGACTTCCGTGCCCCCGTCGAAACCAGTACAAGCCCTGGTTCTTAGAAGCCGTATCATCAAAAATACGCTTCTGCAAACAAGATCCGTTCAGAAGTCAACCTTCTTCCCTCCCATTTGCTCTATATATTATATGCGGACATCCAGGCTCATGTCAAGGCATCTCCGCATATAATTTACTCAATCTGTCATTTTACGCTTCTTTTGTCTTCCCCACTTCCAGCATTCCGCTCTTTGCAAGTGCCGGTCGCAGTGCATTGTAGATGATCACTACAACGATTGTAGAAAGGATTGCATTTACAAAGGTAGCAGCTGCGCTCCATTTTGCAAGAACCTCTGCCATCTGCTGCGGCTGTCCCAGAATGTACTGTTTGTAAAAGTATCCAACGATCGGATCTGCAATGACATTAAATGCAAGTCCGCCAACAGATGCCAGCAGGCTCCATTTGAAAATGTATTTCTTATCGGTACTTTCATTGATCTTTGCGATCTTATGCGCTACAAGTCCTGTGATCAGTCCAATGCAGAGCTTCAGGATAAATGTCTTCGGTGCTCCGGTAATATAGATCGGATCCATCACATCCGCGATTCCCATTCCGATCGCTCCTGCAAGTCCGCCGTACCAGCCGCCCAAAAGAAGTGCGGCAAGCACACAGAACGCATTTCCAAGGTGGATTGATGTTGCATCTCCTCCCGGCATCGGTATTTTAATCTGCAGATACGTAAAGATTACGTAGCAAAGTGCAGCAAACAGCGCTGTCTGTGCAATTTTCATAACGGTTGAATTTGTTTTCATAGTCTGTCCCATCCTTTCTTATTCCTTGTGAAACACTATAGTACATTGATTCATCAGGTTATTGAACATTGTACCGCGTCACTGTCTCTGTAAAAATATACAATTTTCACATTTTTCAAGGGGACAGTTTTGTTTTATCCGAAATTGCGGATCTTGAATTCTCTTTCTGCCTCACGCTTCTGGTCTTTTTTCGCGATATCATCACGCTTATCGTATAGTTTTTTACCTTTTGCCAGTCCGATCTCTACTTTGACAAGACTCTTGCTGAAATACACCTTCAGTGGCACGATCGCCATTCCTTTTTCCTTGGTCTTACCGATCAGTTTGTTGATCTCCGATTTGTGAAGAAGGAGCTTTCTCACACGCAGAGGATCTTTATTGAAAATATTTCCCTTTTCGTATGGGCTGATATGCATTCCATAGATGAACACTTCCCCATCCTCAATACGGATAAAGGATTCTTTGATGCTGCATTTTCCCATGCGGAGGGATTTCACTTCCGTACCTGCAAGTGCAATTCCCGCCTCATAAGTATCCAGGATAAAATAGTCATGATACGCCTTTTTATTGTTCGCAATCATCTTGCCCTGTGCTTTTGCCTTAGCCATCTTCTCTCTCCTCTTTTCTTTCCTTTACAAGTCTAAAATCAATGGTTCTTGATATCTCATCACAATCGATCATCTTCACACGCACCTTCTGCCCCAGCTTGTAGGTCTTTCTGTGATGGGAACCGATCATCTGATAATGTTCTTCGTCGTAATCATAATGATCGTCCGTCATATTGGTAACATGCACCAGACCTTCTACGGTATTCGGAAGCTCTACATAGATTCCCCACTTCGTGATACCCGAAATAACTCCTTCAAATTCCTGTCCGAAGAAATTCCGCATATACTGTACCTTCTTCAGCTTCAGCGTCTCTCTCTCTGCCTCATCCGCACGGCGCTCTAAGGAGCTTGTCTCCATTGCCACCTCCGGCAGGATTTTTTCATAATGATGCCTCTTTGCATCGTTCATCCTGCCTCGAAGATTATCTTTGATGATCCGGTGGATCTGCAGATCCGGATAGCGCCGGATCGGTGAAGTAAAATGCGTATAATACTGGGTCGCAAGTCCGAAGTGTCCGTCATTATCCGGCGAATATCTCGCCTGCTTCATCGAACGGAGTGCAAGCCTTGAGATCATGGCTTCTTCCGGAGTCCCCTCGATCTTATCCAGAAGCTTCTGGACTTCCTTTGGCCGGATCTCCTGTCCTCCCTGCATATGCATGGTATATCCGAAATTCTGCAAAAATGTCACAAGTTTCTTCATCTTATCCTCATCCGGTGTTTCATGCACACGGTATAAGAATGGAATCTCCTGCCAGAAATAATCCTCTGCAACCGTCTCATTTGCAACAAGCATAAAATCCTCGATGATCTTCGTTGCAACGTTGCGGTCGTAAGCCTTAATATCCACCGGCTCACCGCTTTCATTTAAAATAATCTTTGCCTCCGGAAAATCAAAGTCGATTGCCCCTCTTCTGTGGCGTCTTTCTCTCAAAATGTGTGACAGTTCTTTCATCAGTTCAAACATCGGGATCAGATCATGATATCGTTCGCATTCTGCCTCATCCCGATCCTCAAGAATCTTTTTCACACTGGTATAGCTCATGCGTTCATCCACATTTACCACAGTTTCTGCAATCTGGTGATCGACTACATTTCCCTTCGCATCAATGGTCATGATACAGCTCAGTGCCAGCCGGTCCTCGTCTGCGTTTAATGAACACATTCCATTAGACAGAACTCTTGGCAGCATCGGGATCACACGGTCTGCCAGATAGACACTGGTACCTCTTTTCAGTGCTTCCCGGTCAAGAGCGCTGTTCTCCTGCACATAATTGGTCACATCAGCGATATGCACGCCCAGAATATAACGACCTCCCTCTTTTGTCAGAGTAATCGCATCATCCAGATCCTTCGCATCCTCGCCGTCGATCGTCACGGTCTGCCAGCTCCGCACGTCCTTACGTCCTGCCATATCAGCGGTCGTCACTGCCTTTGCCACACGCTCTGCCTGATTCAGTACCTTCTCCGGAAATTCGGTTGGCAGATCATATCCTTTGACAATCGACAAAATATCAACTCCCGGATCGGTCACATGCCCCAGGATCTCTACGATCTTTCCTTCCGGCTTCTTTCCATTCTCCCCATAAGAGGTCAGCTCTACCACAACCTTATGCCCGGTCACAGCTCCTTTAGAGCGCTCTGCAGGTACGAAGATATCCTGCAGGAAACGCTCATTATCCGGCACAACGAATCCGAAATTCTTCCGGCTCTGATAATAGCCGACGATCCGCTGGGTTCCCCTCTGTACGATTTTCGTGATCTTTCCTTCTCTTCGCATTCCTTCCGGTGCTTTGGTGATGACAACCTCTACCTCATCTCCCTGCATGGCACCGTTCATATCATCTTCTGAGATAAAGATATCTTCGCTCTCACCTTCCACAGTGACAAAGCCGAAGCCCCTCGCGTTTGCCTGGAACATTCCACGCAGCTGCTTTGCCTCACCTTTGATGTATTTTCCTTTCTGTGTGACATGTACCTTGCCTTCTTTTTCCAGGCTGTCCATGACAGCTTTGAGTTCCCCTTTCTGATCTTTCGGGACCTGAAGCAGCATCGACAACTCTTTCAGCTTCATCGGCACATAAAATTCGTCACAGATAAATTCATAAATAATTTTCTTTCTTTTTTCAAATAATTCGTCCATCTCTTCTCCTGTCAAAAAAGGAACACCCTATAGATACTATAGAGTGTTCCTCATCTTCTTTCAATCATTCGTTATGCAAAAACTTTCAGGTTCAGGACTGCTGCAAGTACAATAAACAGAATTGCTAAAAACTTGGTAGACTTAACAAGTGCGCCTTCCATAGAACGTCCTTTGTTCTGTCCCCAATAAGAATCTGCCATACCTGCGATTGTTCCAAGACCTGCTGACTTACCTTCCTGCATCAATACGATTACTGTCAATGCGATACAATCTATTGCAAATAAAATTAAAAGTACTGTTTTTAAAATTTCCATTACTAATCACACCTCCTGATGGTTAAACCACTCATGTATTTTACCATAAATCTACTTCCGATTCAAGCAGATTTCATGGATTTCAGTCTTTATTTTACCAGTTTGCTTCCTTTCAGCTTCACAACACGGTCAATTCGGTTAATGGATGACATCCGGTAGGCATAAGCCCCCGACTCGAAAAGTGCATAAATGCTGCCACCGTCCTGATAGATCTGTTCCAGCCTCTCTGGAAACTTGATCGTCTTATAAGCTTCGGAGGTTGACAAGATTCCATATCTGGAATAGTTGAAGATCTGTACCTCCGATGGCAGGATCCCCCAGGATCTGGTAAGCAGAATCTTATTGTTGTAAAATGCCATTCCCTGCACCTTACCGGAAATTACCTGCATACTGACCGCATAGGCAACCGGCTCCGTCACGCCGACCGTCCGTTTCAGGTTCATGTCTTCTTTTTCATACAAGGTTCCGTCTGCATTGATCAGATATTTTTCAATGACACTGGCATTATCCTGTGTAAAGAATCCGACAAACAATGCGCCGTCATGATACGTCATAAATGACGCCCGCTTGATCTTATAAAGGTTGTAAGACATATCGAATTCAATCGGATGATATCCGTCATCAAAGGAATAATTTTCCAGATGAGACAGTGTGATCGCATTTGCCTGCGCCCAGGTGGAACCCTGTCCTGTCACCCATAGGATCTGGTTCATCGTATCGTATGCCATTCCGCCCACATGGGCTTTGGTGTTCAGCACAATCTCTTTCACAAACCGTCTACTTTCTTTGTCGATCACATAGATCACCGAATCATGTGCCTTTGTCTTACAATAAGCACTGACCAGAATATAATCCTCTGTAAATGCAAGTCCCTGTGGTGTCATGGATGTGCAGACTTCTGCTTCTCCGTCCCCTTTTACTTTCAGCGTCCTTGTTGACTTCAGTCCAGGCACAACATAAGTCCCGTAGTCATTGTCTACTTCGGCTTCATCGCACGCATACTTATAAACAGTCTGGTTGCGCTTCAGCGTTTTCAGATACTGCTCCATTGTGTAAACGGAATCCGTATTCGTCACCTTCCGGTTTGTCTCCGGCTCCACCTCGGCTCTGTACTGGAATGCGTAATACCAGTAGCTTCCTCCGATGATTCCCACAACCAGAAGAATACTGATGATACTGCGGATATGTCCAAACATGGTCTTCTTTTTCCGGACCTTTTTCTTCTTTGTTTTTTTCTCTTCCTGTCTTACTTCCTCATTTTCAAGCTCTTGTTTATTCATTCATGCCCACTTCGTTTTTATATACTTTCTGTGTTGAAAATCCCCGTCCTCTGACCTCATTTACATTGCCAATGATCATAAATGCCTGCGGATCTGTCTCCTGCACGATCTGGTTCAGCCGCATCAGTTCACGGTTAGACACAACGGTAAGGATCATCGGCTGATCCTTTCTCAAATAACCGGTCTGCGTGTAGACCAGTGTAGTTCCTCGGTCAAGCTTCTCCTGGATCAGATGGTTCAGCTTCTCATACTCTCCAGAAATGATCTTGACCTGTGTTCTGGTCGATCCCATCAGAAGCACTTTATCCAGCATCACCGTGTAAATCAATACCAGAAGGATACCATAGATGATCTCTTCTTTATTGGTAAATACCATCTGGAAGATCAGAATCGCAAAATCAAATACATAGAGCATAACAGATACCGGAAGTCCGAATTTCTTATTCAGTACCAGCGGCGGGATATCCATACCTCCTGTTGATGCTCCGCATCTTATAACAACTCCGATTCCAAGTCCGATCATCAGACCTCCACAGATCGTTGAAAGCATCTTATCGTCTGTGACGTTCTGTAATACCGGAACATTCTCCAGTATTCCCAGAATGATCGGATAATAAAACGTACTGACCAGTGTAGTAAGTGCAAATTTCATACCAAGCACTGCAGCCCCCAGAAGAAACATCAGTGTGTTGAAGATCAGTACAAATGTATGGATCTGTAATCCAAAATAATGATTCACGGCAATTCCAAGCCCCGTGGTCCCTCCGGTAATGATATCATTCGGCAGAATAAACATTACAATTGCAAGTGCATATACTGTATTCCCCAATAAAATCAGACACAGATTCCTCATATTTGACATTTTCATATTACGCTCTCCTTGACATATGTATTTTGTCTGCGGATTTCCCCAATTTTCCACAATCCAATACTTTATAGTATACTCGGTGCATGTTTTTGGGACAAGGAATTTTTTTATTTTATTCTCTTTTTTCGTTTCATTTGGTATACTGTGATTAAAAAGACAGGTTTTGATTTTCCAGGAAAAGAGGTTATCAAATTATGGACAAGATCAGACAGTTACAGGACATGATTAACGAGAGCAACCGAATCGTCTTTTTCGGCGGTGCCGGCGTCTCTACCGAGAGTAATATTCCGGACTTCAGGAGTGCAGACGGACTCTACAAACAAAAGTACCGCTACTCACCGGAGCAGATTGTAAGCCACAGCTTTTTCATGCAGCATACGGAAGAATTTTATGATTTTTATAAAGAGAAAATGATGTTCCTTGATGCGAAGCCAAATAAAGCACATCTGAAGCTTGCCGAGCTGGAAGCCGCCGGAAAGCTGACCGCCGTTATCACACAGAATATCGACGGACTCCACCAGGCTGCCGGAAGCAAAAATGTACTGGAGCTTCATGGAAGTATCCACCGCAATTACTGCATGCGTTGCAAAAAGCAGTACAGTGCACGTTTTGTAAAAGAATCGAAAGGAATCCCAACCTGCGACTGCGGCGGAACTATCCGCCCGGATGTAGTTCTCTACGAAGAAGGACTGGATAATCAGATTATCCAGAAAAGTATCCGCGCCATCTCAGAAGCAGATATGCTGATCATCGGCGGTACTTCTCTTGTGGTCTACCCTGCTGCCGGATTTATCGATTATTTCCACGGCAAATATCTGGTACTCATCAACAAGGATGCAACTGCCCGTGATGTAGGCGCAACTCTGACGATCCATGAGCCGATCGGAGAAGTATTAGACCAGATCCATGTATAGCCGGAGAATCCAAAAATCCTCTGCCTGCCCTTTCTAATGAAAGAGTGACAGAGGATTTTTCATTTTAACCGTTATACGTCTTAAAAAACTGATACAGATTGTCCAGTGCCTTTGTCAGAACCGGGATCTCTTCTTCATCCAGCGTCTCAACAACAGCTTCTACCATCTTCTTATGAAAATTCGCATGATGATGATATGCCTTCTCCCCTTTTTCCGTCAGCTGGATATTGACAATTCTCCGGTCTTCTTCGCTCCGGTGGCGGACTGCATACTTTTTATTGACCAGACTGTTCATCGAAGTTGTCAGTGATCCGACCGTGATTCCGAGCTTCTTCGCGATCGTGGACATATTATTCCCGGTCCCAAGTCCGACTGCTTCAATAATATGCATATCGTTATTCGTCAGATCCTTGAATTCTTCTGTGATCACTGCCTTTTCTTCTAATTCCCATATATCATTAAAAAGATGTACCAATATCTTATTGATGCTTTCGTATGCGTCCAATTCCCCTTCTTCTCCTTGCTGTGTCTTTTTCTAGTTCAATTATACACAGTCACCTAACAAAGAATCAATCACTTCTTTCACAGTTTCTATTTTTTCTGCTTTCCACACATCCGCTCCGCAGAACAGAAGTGCCTCCCCAATCTCACCTTTTGCCGCTTTGATCAGCGCTTCCGTGATACAGTATGGCACTTCCGCAGGGTTACAGTTCTTCAGACACCCAAGACATCTCTTAGGCTTCACCCTCTCTCCTGCCATTACATGACTGATAAATGGATTCTTAATTGCCCTTCCCGGCATTCCAACCGGACTTTTCACCAGAATGACATCCTCTTTCTTCGCATTCAGATAACTCTGCTTGTAACTGAGATCCGCATCGCACTCCCATGTCGTGACAAATCTTGTTGCCACCTGGACTGCATCTGCTCCTAATGAAAAGGCATGCTCTGCCGCATCTTTATCCGAAATTCCTCCGGCTACTGCCACCGGGATATGCACCTGATATTTTTGGGCGTACTTTCTGACCACTGCCATGATCCTCTCGATTTCATTATCATAACTTTCCTGTGTGTAAGTTTCCAGCTGCTCCCGGTCGAACCCCAGATGCCCTCCGGCTTTTGGACCCTCGATCACAACCAGGTCTGCGGTCCTGGAAAATTTTTTATCCCAGTATTTTAAGATAACTTTCGCCGATTTTTCAGTCGATACGATCGGAGCGATCTTGGTACTGCTGCCCTCCACAAGTCCCGGCAGCTCGATTGGAAGCCCTGCTCCGGATACGATCAGATCTGCTCCGGCGTCCACTGCTGCTTTCACATGCTCGTCATAATCTTTCAGTGCAACCATGATATTAAATCCGATCACGCCATCCGGAGCCGTCTCTCTTGCTCTTTGAAATTCAGATCCAATTGCGCGGATATTTGCCGCCCTTGTATTCGTTTCAAAATCCGGTTCACGAAATCCGATCTGTGCGGTTGAGATGATCCCGACTCCGCCTTCCTTTGCAACCGCTCCGGCAAGCTGTCCAAGGCTCACACCGACTCCCATCCCCCCTTGAATGACCGGTCTTTTTACTTTCAAATCACCAATCACAAGTTCCGGTAATCCTTTCATTTTTCTTCTCCTCTACTACATCCTGCGGAATCTGTCATACCGCTTTTCGGTAAGTTCTTCCTTTGTCATTGCTCCATATTTTTTTAAAAAAATACTGATATAATCATCCATCGGATCTGTCACTTCTGTAAATGTTTCCAGATTGAAGTCTTCCGGCTCCGGAATCACCCGTTCCACGATACCTGCTTTCAGGAGATGATCTGCTGTCAGCTTCATCACACCTGCCGCCTCTTTTGCACGGCTGCTGTCCTTCCACAGGATACTTGCAAATCCTTCCGGCGAAAGAATGGAGTAAATCGAATTTTCAAGAA
>OGYU01001221.1_pt1 | contig 18605 bp, 21 predicted proteins | sample 1576581 | NCBI WGS metagenome assembly OGYU01 (sample SAMEA3541547, study PRJEB24748) | human gut metagenome | biome: human gut; feature: human-associated habitat; material: faeces | place: China | collected 2012 | reverse complement strand
GGCTTGCGGACACAGTCCGTGGAGTGCTCCAAACTTGGAAAGACACGGATCATCAAAGATGCCGGACGCGGCATGGTTAGAAATACCGGATTTTACGGTCAGATCTGTCTTGGACAGATATCATCCGGAACGTTTGGCTCCTATTTTTCCTGGTATCACTCATAATAATCAGCGCGCCGTGTGACAGCGCTTTTCTATTCCTGTCTAGTGCGTCTTTTTGTTGATATAGTTGGTCTTGTACTTGGAGTAGACGATCTTCTGGCTCTGGTAGAGACCAAAGTAGCCAGACAGCATATAGCTGAACGCGATGGCGAGAAGGAAATACGGCATACCGTCATATCCAAACAGCTCAAAGCTGATGAGCAGTGAGGTGATCGGGCAGTTTGTCACGCCGCAGAAGACTGCGGACATGCCAACCGCTGTGCACAGGGTCGGCGAAAATCCGAGAACATTTCCGAACAGACAGCCGAATGCCGCTCCGGTAAAGAGAGACGGGACGATCTCGCCGCCTTTGTATCCTGCGCCGAGTGTGACGGCGGTAAAAAGCATTTTCAAGAAGAACGCCTCCGGGCGGACGGTACCGTCCATGCAGCGGGCGATGATGTTGATGCCCGTACCGTTGTAGGTCTGATCTCCGACGAGCAGTGTCAGCACGACGACAATGCATCCACCGGCGAAGACGCGCAGATAGGGATTTTTGAAAAACTTCTTATACAGATGATCTGAACCGTGCAGCATCACGCAGAAGAGAATGCTCACCAGCGCACATAAGATGGCGAGGATGGAAATTTCAACGGCGGAGCCGATCGTAAAATCCGGAATTTTTCCGAGCGGGAAGCCGTCCGGGCTCACGCCGAACGAGGTGGCAATCGCGTGGGCGATCAGCGAGGAGATCACACATGGCACGAGGGCGGCATAGTACATGATGCCGACACTCACCACCTCCATGGAGAAGATGGCGGTCCTGCAGATATTTTGAGGTGTCCATGTTGCGCACCATGCTTTCCAGACGGTCGCGGATGCTGTTTTCGGTCGCACGGATCTTCTTGCGCAGGTCGTTCAGGGTGCGGGAGGCCGTGTCGGCCATCGCATCCGGGGCAAGGATCGCACTGGAGATCTGCTGTTCCAGGCCCGGCTCCGGGGACAATGCATAGAACAGATCATCGGTCGGGAGCATATCGTGCTCCGAAGAACCGTACCAGTTGGTCAGGTTCTGGAAGTTGCGCAAAGCACCGGCCACCATCAGCAGCTCGCCCATGGAAAGCACGCCGCCCTTGACCGCACGGGCGGCCAGCGCACTGACGCCCTCCACTCCGCCGAAACGGGGCGAACCGTTCTTGATCAGCAGCGTATTGATGGCATCCGTCTGCTCCAGCGCATAGCGCACCTCGTCCGGGTCACACTGCGGCTCAAGTGCCAGGAGCTTCGCCTTTGCTTCCTTACATACACAGCCCTCCGCAGCACGGGCGATGATCTTATCCAGTTCTAATGTTTTTAAGTAGCTTGTTTCCATAATATCCTTTTGCTCAGGACAGCACCGTTTTTAAAAAGTCGTAGCTCTTCAGCGGCTTGTCCAGATGCGTTAGCGCATACTGCTCCGCTACGGCCGCCAGCTTTTCCAGGCTGCCCACAGAAATCTTAAACGAAAATATTTTTTTATCCTCCACAAGGCAGATGTGCCGCAGTGCAAACAGTGCATTGCGATCCAGATTGCAGCGTTTCCCAGCCTTGGCCGCACAATCAGCACAGAGCAGATAGCCCTCCTGCACATCCAGATAAAAGGCATCGCCTGCATCGTAGGTGCCGCAGTCGCGGCAGCACACCAACTGCGGCAGAAAGCCGCACTCGCTCATGGTGCGAAGCTCAAAAACGGCCTTGATGGCCCGCAGGTCCGCCTTGTGCTCACTGATCATGTACAGGCAGTTCAGCAGCAGACGCAGTTCCCGCTCAGCTTCCTGTCCGGTGGGGGTCAACGCAGCAGCCATTTCGGCCAGATACATGGCCAGACTCATCCCCTCGATGGAGGAAGAAATGCCGTGAAAGACATTCTTGACGGCCGCTTCGCGCACAGTATACATGTTGCGCCCCGGCACCAGCGTGAATTCCGAATAGCAAAACAGCCCGCACGCGCTGAACAATTTGCTTTTCAGCCGCAGGCTGCTCTGTGCCGAAGCCGAGATTACCCCCAGCCCCGGGGTCAGGATCGTGAGGATCCGGTCCGATTCTTTATAGCGGGTCTCTTTCAACACCAGACCCAGTGTTACAAAGGTCTCCATGATCCGTGTCTCCTGCCGGATGCTCGTCCGGCATCTGTGTCTGTTTGTACTCCAGATAACGGAGAATGTTTCCCGTGCAGGCAAAGGCCTGCCAGCTTGTTTGCACGTCCATTGGCCGAGTCTCCTTTCCGGGCAGTGCCACTGCCGTCAGTGTTCTCTGGCGGCGGTGGCGTTATCCGAGGAAAACCCGCCCTGCATTGGAAAGGCTCAGCGGTTGCCGTTGTTCTGCTTGAAACCGAAATTGTTCAGCAGGAACTCGTTATCCCGCCAGTCCGACTTCACCTTGACCCAGCACTGCAGGTTCACACGGCAGCCCAGAAACTCTTCGCAGTCGGCACGGGCCGCACTGGCGATCTTTTTCAGCATGGCACCGCCCTTGCCGATGACCATGCCCTTGTGACTTTCCCGCTCACAGTAAATGTTCACATCAATGTCGATGAGATCGGTGCCGGGGCGCTCTTTGAAGCGCTCCACGACCACCGCGATGCCGTGCGGGATCTCGTCGCGCATGAACAGCAGGGCTTTTTCACGGATGACCTCTGCCACCAGTTCCTTCTCCGGCATATCGGTGTAGGCATCATCCTCAAAGTAATGGGGGCCTTCTACGGCGTAGCGGCTCAAGGCATCGAACAGCGTTTCACAGCCGTCCTCGTTGCGGACGCTGACCGTGTAGATGTCATCGAATACACCCAGCGCCTTCAGCTCTTCTTTGCGAGCTTCCAGGTCAGCGGCATCCTTGACAAGGTCTGTCTTATTGATGACGGCAATGGCCGGGCCGCCGCTGCTGTGCAGCATGTCCACCAGAACCATCTCGGATTCATTCAGGGCACCATAGGGCTCAAACAGCATCATGGAAACATCCACGTCGGCAATGGAATCGCTGGCGGTTTTGTCCATGCGCTTGCCCAGCTTGTTGCGGGCTTTATGCACGCCGGGGGTATCCAGCAGCACATACTGCAGCGGGCCGCGGGTGATCACACCGGTAATGCGGGTACGGGTGGTCTGCGGCTTGGAGGTGACAATGGCCACCTTTTCGCCAACCAGCAGGTTGGTCAGGCTGGATTTGCCCACATTGGGGCGGCCGATGACCGCCACAAAAACCGACGACGTATCGTAATGGCCCTGAACGGGCGTCGTGTTACTCAAAATCAAACTCCTGTCTTGCTGTGTGCAGAAATGCACGTTGGATCAAAGGCAAATCATTCGGTGTAGCTCACCGTGCGGGGCAGGCCCAGCTGCAGCAGCACGGCCTCTTCTTTTTCCCGCATCCGCATAGCTTCCAGGCCGCCGTTCTCATGGTCGTAGCCCAGCAGATGCAGCATGGAATGCACAGTCAGAAATGCCACTTCCCGCTGCAGCGGATGGCCGTAGAGGGTCGCCTGCTCCTGGGCGCGCTCCATGCTGATGACGATATCGCCCAGCATTTTGCAGCCGTTGTTTTCGTCCACATCATATTTGCCATCCACACCCAGCGGGAAGCTCAAAACGTCGGTGGGCATGGGCTTGTTGCGGTACTGGTTGTTCAGCTCTGCAATGGCCGCGTTGTCCACAAAGGTCACGCTGATCTCAGCCGGAGCCTCAAAGTGCTCGAACTCCAGCACAGCGTTGCAGGCGCGGCGGATCAGGATGCGGAGGCCGGACGGAACCTTGACGGCCTTCTGGGAATTGGTAATCAGAACTTTATTGGACATAGAATCAGTCCTCTCCTTTCTGGTTTGGTTGTTTTTCGGGATGTGCAGCCCTGTCGTATGCCTTGATGATCTCCTGCACAAGGCGGTGGCGCACAACGTCTTTTTCGGTAAAATAGCACTGGGCAATGCCCTTGACCTGCTTCAGCACATGCAGCGCATCCACAAGGCCGCTGCGGGTGCGTTCCGGCAGGTCGATCTGGGTCACATCTCCGGTCACAACGACCTTGGAACCCACGCCCATGCGGGTCAGGAACATTTTCATCTGCTCCGGCGTGGTGTTCTGCGCCTCATCCAGAATGATGAAGGAGTCGTCCAGCGTACGGCCGCGCATATAGGCCAGCGGGGCCACCTCAATGATCTGTTTTTCCACCAGACGCTCATATGTTTCAGCACCCAGCATATCAAACAGACCGTCATACAGCGGGCGCAGATACGGATCCACCTTCTGCTGCAGATCACCGGGCAGAAAACCCAGTTTCTCCCCTGCTTCTACCGCCGGGCGGGTCAGCACGATGCGGGACACCTCCTTGGCCTTGAAGGCCTTTACGGCCATAGCTACGGCGAGGTAGGTCTTACCGGTGCCCGCCGGGCCGACACCAAAGGTGATGGCATTGTTCCGGATGGCATTCAGGTATTCCTTCTGGCCCAGCGTCTTGGGCCGGATGGGCCGCCCTTTGACCGTAACCGTTACAAAATCCTCGGTCAGTTCCCGCACCCGTTTCTCAGCGCCGTCATGGGCCAGGCTGATGCAGTAGCGCACAGTCTGATCCTCCAGCGGGGTATGGTTCTCGATCAGAAGAAGCATGCCTTCCACCGCGCGGCTGGCCGCCGCTACGTTGGCCGGTTCACCGGAGAGCCGGAGCTGTGTGCCCCGGCAGACGGCCGTAACGGAGAACTCGTTTTCCAGCAGCCGGATGTTCCGGTCGCAGTTGCCAAAGACCGCCGCGGCGATCTCTACACTATCCAGTTCAATGTTCTTTTCTGCCATGTGCTCCTCCTGATGTGCCTACTTCGATAGCTATATTGTACCACCAAAATCCTTAGAAGAAAACTATGAAAATTGCACAAAATATTTTTCCTGCTTCCATCGTTTTTCCATATTGCAAAAATGCACTTGACAAACTATATCGTCACACGATATAATATGATCACGATATATCGGAACACGATATAAAGACTTTCGATCGAAACGGAGAGGTATCGAAACGATGGAAGCCATGGCCCTGACCGAGTCCACCTATTACATTCTGCTTTCTCTTTATCATCCGCAGCATGGATACGGCATCATGCAGCAGACCGAGCAGCTTTCCGGCGGGCGGGTACACCTTGCCGCAGGGACATTGTATGGAGCGCTGAACTCCCTGTGCGAAAAAGGATGGATCCGACAGCTGCCGATGGAAAGCGGGAGCCGTAAAAAAGAATATCAGCTGACCACAGAGGGTCTAGCAGTCCTGAAGTATGAGCTTGCCCGGCTGCAGCAGCTGGTTGCAAACGGCGAAAGCATCCTGAAGGAGGAATGACCATGAACACGCGCAAAACCATCCATAAAGTCTATCTGGAATGGGATTTCAAGAAGGAAGAACTCTGGCTCAACGAAATGGCGGCGGAAGGCTGGGCTTTGGAGCATGCAGCGTTTTGCTCGTACACCTTCGTGCGCTGTGAGCCGGGCGAATACATCATCCGCATGGAGATGAATGCAGACCGGGACTATCGCAGCTTTGTGGAAGAAACCGGTGCAGAATATGTCGGCGGCTGTGTGAACTGGGTCTATTTCCGTCGCAAAGCCGAGCTCGGGTCGTTTGACCTGTTTTCGGACATGGATTCCCGCATTGCGCATCTTGCACGCATCGGTAAATCGCTCTGGCTGATCTGCCTTGCCAATCTGATCATCGGCGTTGTCAATATCCTAGACGGGCAGACGTTTTCCATTGTAAATCTGCTGTGCAGCGTTCTGCTGGCCTATGGTCTGGGCCGCATCCATGGGATGAATGCATCCCTTGAAGAAGAGCGTGCCCTGCACGAATAAACCTTGTCAAGCCTTTTTGTGCCACAACCGCATAGAAAAACAAAATGTATCTTTGGGTAAAACAGCAATAGCAAACTTTTCTCCTGCGTGATACAATAGCAAGCGTTGCGTGCCCTGCCGCCGCAGCAAAAAGATTGAAGGAGAAATGAACGATGGAACAATGCTATCTGATGCCCGGACAGGAACGCTGCGAACGATTCAAGGACGCAAACGGTGTTCCGCGCGTTCACTACTCCTACCGTTCCCTGCACGGTGCCTTTTTTGACTGCGAGAGCCGCAGCCTGGAGGAAGCCCAGCATCTGTGTGAGGACTGGCTGGTCGGTCAGGACCGCTGCTACCACAACTGATCCCATAAAAAAGCAAGCGCCGCTGTTTCATGGATGGTCACTCCATCCGGAGCAGAGGCGCTTTTTGTTGTTAGTTCCACAGCTGTGCGCAGACAAGTTCCAGCACACTGCCCGCAATACAGCGGGATTTATCCGAGATCAGGAAACAGTTGGAAAGCTCTTCCCGGCGGGGGTCCACATCAGCCACCTTGAACCCCGGAGTGACCGGGTAGCCGCTGCGCAGCAGACCGCGCAGGATGCCGCCAATCTGTGCGGTGACCGGGAAGGATTTGCCTTCCGACGTCCGGATCTGTGCGACGATCTCCCCTGCTTCCACCAGGTCACCGATCTTTCGCACATCCTGAAAGATGCCTTCCGTCTGCGCATGGATGACTCGCTCCTTGCCATAACCGCCGATGACACCCGGAATACCAGTGTTCGGGATGGCAGCGCCCTCCCGGATGATACGGCCCAGCCGATGGCCGCGCTTCGTCTCGACCACGGCATCCACATCCTGTCCGGCTGTAAATCCGGGGCCAAGGGCGATGGTCAGCGGTGCCATATCACGGGTGGTGCCAAGGTTCTTCTTGGCCAGAATGGCATCCACCAATACATCTGGCTTTGCTTGTGCCACGCAGCTGCCTGCCGGGTCGATGAGGACGGGCACCGCATTCTGTGCCCAGACGGTCGGAGCCTGTTCCAGTGTGTCGATACGAACAGCCCTCAGGCCCTCTACCGTTGTTTCACCTTCGTACACAGCTTCGCAGAGCGACACCTGCCGCCGGATAGCTGCCGGGTGAGCGGTTTCCAGTACAAGCACCCGCAGCCCGGCGGACCACAGACGATGGATGGTGCCGGTAGCAAGGTCGCCGCCGCCGCGCACCAGGATCAAGGCATCCTGTTTCATTCGATGGATCCTCCTTCCGGAATGATTTCCAGCAGAAGCTCCATGGAACCACCGCAGGCCGCAACCGCGGCATCTTCGTTTTTGCCGTCGGCCGAAAATGTGACCGTCTGCACCGATGCTGTATGCCCGGCCAGCATTTCAGCGGCGGCCTGCCGAGTACGGTATTCCATGATGCCGCCGCCCACACTGCCCACAGTCGTGCCATCGGGCAGGAGCAGCATTTTGGAGCCGACCTCCCGCGGGGTGGAGCCGTGCCGTGCAATGATCGTCGCCAGCACTGCAGGCTGGCCGTTCTGTGCGGCCTGCTCCATCGCCGCCAGAAGCGCCGGAGCAAAGCCCTCGGTCTGAGGGCGGGCGTTTTTCACTTCCACGATCTGCGCCAGAATGGACAGCGCGATCTCTTCGGCTGTTTTGGCCCCGATAGCAAGTCCGATGGGGGCCTGCACAGCTTCCACCCGTGCAGCATCCGCCCCGGCTTCCAGCAGCTGTCGCCGTACCAGTGCGGCCCGGCCCCGGCTGCCCATCATGCCAACGTAAGCCGCCGGTTTCTGCAAGATCTGCTCCAGGCAGGCCACATCAAAGGCATGGGCGCGGGTCACGACCACAAAGTAGGTCTCTGCCCCGCCGGGCACCTGCTCCAGTGCCTGTGCAAACGGTAAGCAGAGGACCGTGTCCGCTCCGGCATCCCGCAGGTCCTGCGCATACTCCGTGCGGTCCTCCATAGCAAGCACCGGCAGGCCCAGCAGTTTTGCCAGCCGTACCACCGATACCGCTACATGGCCGCCGCCGCAGACAACGATCTGCGGCACCGCACCGAATCGTTCCACAAACACCCGCATGCCGTCCAGTTCCAGAAACCCGGTGGCTGTGCATTCCTGCAAACGGGAAAGGCTGCGCTGCAATACGCCGCTGCTGTGGGTCTGCCACACCGGGCGCCCGCCGCGCAGCAGCATCCGGCTGCCGGCCTCCGGTCCATCCAGAACCGCCGCAAGGGCACAGTCTCCGGTGACCTGCCCTTTCTGCAGGGCATCAACCAATGCGCTCATAAAATATTCTCCTGTTCGTCATTGCTCCACCTGCGACACCGCGTCGTAAGCCGCCGGGTCCAGCAGGCTGTTCCAGTGTTCCCAATCCTCCGGCGTCATGCGCCAGGCAAGGCCGCACCCGGCGGAGATCTCCCGTGGGAGCGGGATCAGCCGCCCGGGGATCTGTGCCGTGGCGCAGTGCTTCTCCCAGGCCATGGCTTCCACCGTTGTGCGGAAGGAGAGCACGATATAGGTCTTTTTTGTGCGCATTTACAGCTCCTGTGCCAGCTCCCGCACGGCCTGTGCAGCGTGCAGAGCTTCTTCCATGGTATTGCTGTGTGAAAAGCTGAACCGTACCACGCCCTGTTCCACCGTGCCAAGCGCCTTGTGCATCAGCGGGGCGCAGTGGGCCCCGGCCCGTACACAGATGCCATAATCCTCCCACAAAATATCTGCCACCCGGGCAGAATCCTCCTGCCCCAGGTTCAGGGACACGATGGGGGCCCGGTGGGGCAGGTCCATGTCTCCATATACTGTCACCCCCGGAGCCGTGGAAACTTCTTGGTAGAACATCCGGGCAAGGGCTGCTTCACGGTCTGCCAGCTGCTGGACTCCCTGGTCCAAAAGCCACTGCACCCCGGCACAAAGCCCTGCCAGGCCGGGGACGTTCAGGGTGCCGGCTTCCAGTGCGGTGGGCATCTGGGCGGGATGCTGCTCGTCATAGCTGTGCACGCCGCTGCCGCCCACTACAAGGGGCGCGATCTGCACACCCGGACGCACATACAGCCCGCCGGTACCCTGCGGCCCCAGTAAAGCCTTGTGCCCGGTGAAGCACAGCACATCCACACCCAGCGCCTGTAAGTCGATGGACTGGGCTCCGGCCGTCTGCGCGGCATCCACGATCAGCAGCAAGCCGTGCCGGTGTGCAAAGGCCGCAGCCTTTGCAAGATCGGTGCCGTTGCCGGTCACATTGGACGCTCCGGTCACGACCAGCGCTCTGGTGTTTGGGCGCACAAGCTCTTCCCATTTTTCATATTGCAGGCGGCCTTTGGCGTCTACCCCGGCAAAGCTGAGCTGGACCCCCTGTGTCCGCAGCCGGTACAGCGGCCGCAGGACCGAATTATGCTCACACACGGTGGTGATGACATGATCCCCCGGCCCCAGCAGCCCGCACAGGGCGGTGTTCAACGCGCCGGTGGCGTTGGCCGTAAAGGCAATGCAGGCAGGGTCCGGCGCGTGGAAAAGCTCTGCCAGCGCTTCCCGTGCGGCATACACCAGCCGGGAAGCATGCAGGGTCGGCTCATGGGCACCGCGGCCGGGGTTGCCTGCGGTGTGCAGGGCGTCCAGAATGGCGGCGTCCACTTCCTGCGGTTTGTACAGCGTGGTGGCAGCATTGTCCAGATAGATCACGGCTTGACCACGTTCCCGGCATGGGTCAGCTTTTCCACGATGGCATACATGTTCGTCACGCTGCCTACGGCCAGCTTCTCGGTCAGACCGTAATAGTTCAGGCAGGTGCCGCAGGTCATGATCTCCACACCTTCCGATTCCAGCGTCTTGAGGTCCTCCAGCATGGGAGAGCCCTCACAGGTCAGGGATGCACCGCCGTTATAGAACAGAACCGTCTTGGGCAGCTTGTCCTGCTGCGTCAGGGCAAACACGAACGCCTTGAGCAGGGTCTTGCCCAGCTCCTCGGCCCCGGCACCCATGGTGTTTGCGCCAATGGCCACCACGGTATCCGTGCGGGCGTCCGGCATGCAGACGGCCGGGGTCTCTTCAGCCGCCGGGGCCTCCCCGATGGTGAACAGCACTCGGTATTCCCCTTCGGCCAGCTTTTCGGCGCTGTACTGATAACCCTTTTGCTGGGCCATCTTGGTCAGGTTCTGCACGGCGATCTCGTTGTCCACCAGAATTTCCACCTGACCAGCACCCTTCAGCTCCGAAATAGCGCGCTTGGCCTTGACGACCGGCAGCGGGCAGGCGTCTCCTCTTGCGTCAACATGAGTCATAATCGTTTCTCCTTTCGGTAGGTCAGTATGTTACTGTGATCTCGGTTTCGGTTCGGGGAACGATCTCGCCCACGATCTTCGCGGGCAGGCCAGCGGATTGCAGTTCCTTCTCCAGCGCGCTGGCCTCCGCCGGGTCCACTGCCAGCAGCAGACCGCCGGATGTCTGAGGGTCGAACAAGACTTCTTCCATGGCAAACGGAACGCCCTCAAACCGGACAAAAGGCCCGGTATGATTGCGGTTGCGCTGCCCGGCGGCGGTGTACAGGAAGTCATCTGCCGCCTTTTCAGCGCCCGGCAGCACCGGCACGGCGCGGGCGTTGATCTTGCAGGAAAGTTTCCCGCCCATCATCTCGTGCAGATGCCCCAGAAAACTGAAGCCGGTCACATCGGTGGCCGCGTGCACAGTATACCGGCGGCTGATCTCCGCAGCGGTCTTGTTCAGGGTTGTCATGGAATGAATGGCGGCTGCCATGTGTTCCGGGGCCGCCTCGCCCACACGGTTTGCGGTGCACAGCAGCCCCACACCCAGCGCTTTGGTCAGCAGCAGCTTGTCTCCCGGCTGGCCGGCATCGTTTGCGTACAGATGATGCGGATCCACAAGGCCGGTCACCGACAGGCCGTATTTGACACCGGTGTCTGCAATGGAATGACCTCCGGCCAGAATGCCCCCTGCTTCGGCTACCTTTTCGGCTCCGCCGCGCAGGATCTCGCCCAAAACGTTCAGGTCCATATTTTCCGGGAAACACACCAGATTGAGGGCAGTTTTCACCTCGCCACCCATGGCATACACGTCGCTCAGGGCGTTGGCCGCTGCGATCTGCCCGAAGGTATAGGGGTCATCCACCATGGGTGGGAAAAAGTCCACCGTCTGCACTAGGGCCAGATCTTCTGTAACGCGGTAGACGGCGGCATCGTCCCGGCTGTCATACCCCACCAGCAGATTCGGGTCCTTTTCGCCGCGGGGCAGCTTTTCCAGAATGCGGCTCAGTACACCGGCACCCAGCTTTGCCGTGCAGCCGCCCCCGGTACAGAATACGATTTTTTCATCCTTGCTCATGCACGTTTTCCCTCTTCAAATTGTGTCAGAACGCCGTTCACACGATAACATTCCTGCAGAGCACAGAGCGTCTGCTTCCCGAGCAGTTGGCGCTGCGGCGTGTCTGCCTGATTGAGCACCGCATAAAAGGCCCTGCTGCCCACTCGTTTCCGGCCGCCCTGCTCACTTGCCAGCAGTTGAGCCAGAAGTTCCGGGGTCAGGCAGGCCTCCGGCGGAACGCCCAGCAGCATGCAGGCTTGTTCCAACCGGAAGCAGCATTCTTTCAAAGGGCGGCCCAGTGCGGAAAGCCCGGCCACCGCCAGTACGATGTTGCTTTGCGGCAGCAGAACAGGTTCCTGCTCCGCCGGGGCTTTGCACGGGAAATGCTTTGCACCGTCGGCTTCCAGAAACACGGCGTCTGCCTGTGCCATCCAGTGGGCAAGGTCTGCTTCCGGCGGTGCGGTCAACTTACCGTTGGGAGCCGGAGAGCCCACCACGGCATAAGAGCCGCGGGCCCAGAGTTCCTGTATTTCGGCGTCAGTCTTTGCCCAGAGCCCGTTTTCCGGGCGCAGGATGTGGGTGGTAGTGGACACCAGCACCCGCCAACCTTTCTGCGCGCAATGGCTGGCCATGGCATACAGCAGCGTTGTTTTTCCGCCGCCGCCCACCAGTGAGACCACATGGCTTTTTTCCGACAGAAACGGAAACTGCTGTTCCCCGATCATTTGTGGTTTTCAGCGGCGGCCATGGCAATCTGCTCCGGAGTAATGGGCAGCTCATAGAAACGGGTGCCGATTGCGTTGTAAATGGCGTCTGAAATGGCCGGCAGCGGCGTGTTGATGACCACTTCACCGATGGATTTTGCACCAAACGGGCCGTTTGGTTCATAGCTGTTCTCAAACTCCACGTTGATTTTTCCGATGTCGATGCGGGTGGGGATCTTGTACTGGAACAGCGAGTTCTCTTCCGGGCTGCCCTTCCGGTCATAGGTGACATTCTCGGTCAGCGTCATACCGATGCCCTGCAGGATGCCGCCCTCTGCCTGCACTCGGGTCAGGTTGGGGTTGATGGGCGTACCGCAGTCCACGCAGGTATCAAATTCCAGCACCTTCACCTCGCCGGTCTCGGTATCCACTTCCACCTCGGCAGCACCCACCATAAAGGGCGGCGGCGACAGGGGCGAGGTGTGGGTCTCGGTGGCTTCCAGCGGGACCATATGGCCGAACTGAGACGCATAGGCGATCTCGGACAGGGTCTTTTTCGTTTCCGGGGCGGCGCTTTCAAACACTTCTTTGCCGTCAAACTCCACAGCATCTGCCGGGCAGCCCAGCAGCTCGGCACCCAGCTTGCAGATCTGTTCCCGCAGCTTCATGGCACACTTCTCAGTGGCCTTGCCGGTAACGTAGGTGGTACTGGATGCATAGGAACCGGAGTCATAGGGAGAGGTATCGGTGTCGGCACCAAATACCGCAATGTTGTCCAGCGGGCAGTCCAGCACTTCGGCGGCGATCTGCGCCAGCGTGGTGTCACAGCCGGTGCCCATATCCGCTGCACCGATGATCAGCGAGTAGAATCCATCATCGTTCAGCTTGAGGGTCGCACTGCCCACGTCCATGCCGGAAATACCGGAGCCCTGCATGGCCATGCCCATGCCGACGGCGCGCACCTTGCCGTTGCCCAGATCACGGGCCGGGTATTTGTGCTCCCAGTCGATCATCTCCCGCACCTTGACAAGACAGCGGTCCAGCGCACAGCTGGTGTTCACGGCACCGTAGTAGGCAGGCATCACATCGCCCTCCTGCACAGTGTTCTTCAGGCGCAGGGCAAAGGGGTCCATGTTCAGCTTGTGGGCCAGCTCGTTCACGGCAGATTCCACAGCAAACAGGCCCTGAGTCGCACCGTAGCCGCGGTAGGCACCGGCAGACATGTGGTTGGTATACACCACATCGCTGACAAAGCGGAACGCTTCGGCCTTGCCGTACAGCGGGATGGACTTGTGGCCGGACAGACCCACCGTGGTGGGGCCGTGCTCGCCGTAGGCACCGGTGTTGGACAGCGTGTACAGGTCGATTCCCTTCACGATGCCATCCTTCGTGGCACCCAACCGGACATGCATCTCCATTTCGTGGCGCGGAGAAGAGGCCGTCTGGCTTTCCACCCGGCTGAAAATGATCTTGGAGGGCTTTTTGGTTTTCCAGGTCACAAAGGCGGGGTATACCTCGCTGACCGCTGTCTGCTTGGCACCAAAGCCGCCGCCGATGCGGGGCTTGGAAACACGCACCATGGATTTGGGGATGTGCAGGGCATTGGCAATGTTGCGCCGCGCATGGAACACGATCTGGGTGGAGCTGAGCACGTTCAGCCGCCCATAAGTGTCAATGGAACAATAGGTGCGGAAGGTTTCCATCATAGCCTGCTGGCAGGCCTTGGTGTGGTAAACATGGTCGATTACCACATCGCACCCCGCCAGCACTGCGTCGATGTCTCCGGAGCCGCACTCATCGTGGGCACACAGGTTGCGCTTGTTGTCGGCTCCCACCGGGCTCAGGGCCTCCCAGTTGTCCTCCGGGTGCACCAGAACCGGGTTGTCCTTGGCGGTGTGGAAGTCCAGCACCGATTCCAGCACCTCATAGTCCACCTTGATAAGCTTCAGCGCTTTGTCCACGCATTTTTCGTCCTTACCGGCCACGATGGCCACCACATCACCCACAAAACGGACGTGGCGGTCGATGAGCAGTCGGTCACGGGGGCTTGCCTCCGGGAAGGTCTGGCCTGCCTGGGTGTAGCGGGGCGCATCCTGCGGGACATCCTCCCAGGTGAAGATGGCTTCAATGCCAGGCACCTTCTTGGCCACGGTCGTGTTGATCGTCCGGACCATGGCATTTGCATGAGGCGAGCGCAGCAGCTTGACGATCAGGCAGTCCTGCGGGATCACATCATCCATATAGACCGGCTGGCCGGTGACCAGCTGCATGGCATCCTTTTTGCGGAACGGTTTGTTGACCGTGTTCATTCAGCAGCCGCCTCCTTCTGTTTCTTCCAGTCCAGAAAATTCAGGATGCCGCGCAGCTGGCCTTCATAGCCGGAGCAGCGGCAGAGATTGCCGGAAAGATATTCTTTGATTTCTTCGGCAGACGGGTATGGATTTTCCCGGAACAGCGCCAGAGCATTCATGATAAAGCCCGGGTTGCAGAAGCCGCACTGCTCTGCGCCCTGATCGGCGATGAAGGCACCGAATTCGGCAGCTTCTTCCTGCAGGCCCTCCAGCGTGGTCACCTTGTGACCGTCGGCGCGGGCGGCCAGCACAGAACAGGACAGCACCGGCTTGTCATCCAGAAAGACCGTGCACAAGCCGCAGTTGGAAGTTTCGCAGCCGCGTTTGACGCTCAGGCATCCATGTCTGCGCACAAAGTCGATGAGCAGCGTATCGGGAGCCACATCGTCCGAGACGCGCACTCCGTTCAGCATCAGATTGATCTGCATTTAGGTTTCCTCCTGTCCGGCGCGGTTTTCCAGTTCTTCGGCTGCACGCCGCACCAGCACACCAGTCAGGTGGCGGCGGTATTCGGCGCTGCCGCGCATGTTGGAACCGGTGACCACCTGTTGTTGGATGGTTTCGGCCAGCTGCTGCGCCGGAGCTGCCGGTTCTTCATACAGCACAGCCTTGAGCGGGCGGGCACCCACCGCAAACCGGTAGCTGCCATCCTGCAGCCGGGCAGCGGCACAGGTGAGCACCGGAATGTCGGTCTGGCTGTTGCGCACCGACTGGTAGCAGTAATCGGCCGCTTCTTTCCGGACCAGCAGACGCACCACGATGTCCCGGTCGTAGGGACGCTCGGCATACTCCCGCAGCGGCACGATGCCGCCCTTATACAGCTCCACCGAGCAGTCCATGGCCAGGAACAGGGTCAGCACATCCGAAAAGCCAAACCGGCTGTAGATGCTGCCGCCGACGGTGGCCAGGTTGCGCAGCTGCACGCCCACGATGTGGCGCAGCGCCTCCCGGACGGCTCCGTGGGTAAAGGCTTCCAGTCCGGGGTAGGTCTCCAGCTGGCGCAGGGTGACCATCGCCCCAATGGAAAAGCCCGCATCCGTTTCCTCGATCGTGTCCAGCCCCAGGCCGGACAGGTCGATGGCTGTGCCGACATTGATGGTCTCCATCTTGAGCCAGATCATGCCGCCCAGGATGCGGTTGGCCTTTTTCTGGTTGAGCTGCCAGGCTTCTTCCAGACTTTCGGCCCGTTTGTATTCTCGGATCGTCATCATGTGCAGGTCCCTCTCTTTTTATCCTTGCTGTTTCTATTTTAACACAGACACAGATTGCGTTTCAATCGGCAATTGCGCTATAATGGAAAAAATCCCATCGGAAAGCGCAGGTCTTTTTTATGCAAATGCATGCTTCTACGGGGTGTGTGCTCATGGCCTCTGGTCTGAGTACCCGCTTTGGCTCCAACAAGCTTCTGGCGCAGTTTGACGGTCAGCCCCTGCTGTGCCGGGCCTTTGCCGCCACCGACACGCCGCAGCTGTCGGCACGCATCGTGGTGACCCGCTCGGCGCAGGTGCAGGCGCTGTGCAAAGCGCAGGGGGTGCCGGTGCTCCTGCATGCACTGTCCGGCCGGAACGATACCGTGCGGCTGGGACTTTCGGCGCTGCTGGCACAGCATCCGGAACTGACCGGGTGCATGTTTCTGCCCGGTGACCAGCCCCTGCTGCGCCGGGCTACGGTGGACCAGCTGCTGATGGCCTTTGCACAGACGCAAAAAGAAACAGAACGGGTGATCTTCCGTCTGGGTGCCCCGGCCGGAAACGGCCCGGACCCCCTTGTGGGAAGCCCCGTTCTGTTCAGCAACGGCTTTTTCCCGGAGCTGCTCACCCTGCCGGAGGGCAAGGGCGGCAGCGTCCTGCTGCACAAGTACCCGACGCTGGTGCATACCGCCTGTATCGCACAGCCGGAAGAGCTGGCCGACACCGATACGCCCGCCGCACTGGCGCAGCTGGAAGCGCTTGTCCGGGAAAAGGGATAAGATTTACTCTGCCTGATCGTTCTTGGGCAGCAGGACGTTCAGCAGGATGGCTACGAAGGCAGCCGGAACAATACCGGACTCACCGCAGATCAGCTGGAATGCATGGGGTGTATTGGCCAGGATGCCGCTGTTGGCACCCATGCCGTAGCCTACGCCCAGCGCCACCGACACGATGGTCAGCTGGCGCGGGGTCATCTTTTCCTTGGTGATCAGCTGGATGCCGCTGACCACGATGGAAGAGAACATCATCACGGCTGCGCCGCCCAGAACGGCCTGCGGCATGATGGAGATCAGGGCGCCCAGCTTGGGGATCAGGCCGCACAGGATCAGGAACACGGCACCGGAGGCCAGGGCCATGCGGTTGACCACCTTGGTCATGGCCACCAGACCCACATTCTGGCTGAAAGAGGTATTGGGCAGCACGCCGAACAGTGCCGCAAAGGTGGAGCCGAGGCCGTCGCAGATGACACCGCCGGACAGCTCCTTGTCGGTGGGTTCGCGGTTCATGCCGCCCTCCATCACGCCGGAGATGTCGCCCACCGTTTCCACGGCGGTGACAATGAACATGATCAGCACCGGCAGGATGGCACGCATATCAAACACGATCTTGACCGGGACCAGTTTGGGGATGGCAAACCAGGAAGCCTGTGCCACCTTGTCCCAGTTGAGCACCCAGGCCTTGGTGTACTCCACGCCGTCGGCGGTGACACCGGTGGTGGGCAGCACAAAGCCCATGACAAAGGCTGCCACATAACCGGCCAGAATGCCGATGAGGATGGCGGAAGAGCTGAGGAAGCCGGTGGTCCAGTGCTTGAAGATCAGGATGACCACCAGCACGAATAGGGCCAGCAGCAGGTTTTCCACCGAGCCGAAGTCCTTGGCGCTGTTGCCGCCGCCAAAGGAATTGATGCCCACCGAGATCAGCGACAGACCGATGGACAGCACCACGGTACCGGTGACCACAGGCGGAAAGAACTTGCGCAGGGGCTTGAGGAAGAAGCCCAGCACACTTTCAAAGATGCCGCCGATGATGGAAGCGCCCATGATGGCACCATAGGCCAGCACACCGCCTCCCATGCTGCCGACAACGCTGTTGAACACGCCGATAAAACCGGAGCTGGTACCCATGATGATGGGCACGCCGCCGCCCACGGGGCCGACCGTGAACAGCTGCACCAGCGTGACCACACCGGCCACGAACATGGCGCTCTGCAGCAGGGTGACCTGCAGGTCTGCAAATTCACCACCGGCAATGCCGCAGGCACTGGTGATGATCAGCAGCGGGGTCAGGTTGCCCACGAACATGGCGCAGACATGCTGCAGGCCCAGGGGGATGGCCTGGTGCAGAGACATCTTGCCATCAAACTGGTAAGCAGCCTCTTCAAGTTTGACTTCCTTCAAATGTTCCACTCTCCTCAGAATCTTGACGTTTTGGGTTTCGGATGCTTTGCAAAAAGCGGATTCATTATAACAAAGTTGCTATTTAATGTAAATTAAGTATGACTTTTTCGTGAACGGCTGCAACATTGCCCGATGGTCGTTTCCGGGTCAGAGACAGCAAAAAAGCAGCGGTTTTCCGCGCACGCTTCCACCCGGAATGGACTGGTTTCGCGCAGAATCCCCTGCTTTTTTCTAGAGTTTTTTCAGTTTTTGTGCGATACAGAGATTTTACAATTTCTTTGTCCGCACATCAGGCTTCCTCGCCCACATAGGTGAACCGTCGCTGGGTCTTGCCGTCGTGGGTAACCATCTCGTTCCACATGGATCTTCTAGAACCTGTACCCAGCCATCTCTCCACACCAGACGGATGTGAAGCTTTTCCTCTTCGGAAATCTGACGTACATATTCTATAACCTCTTTGGCTTCCTCATAGGTCGTAAGAACTTCCGGTGCTCCTTTTTTGTTGATATAGCACGGAACAAATCCAAACTCCGAAACTCCCTCTTTTGTGATTTCCATACGGGCCAGCATGGTCTTTCTGCTTTCCGGATTGAATGCATAAAATGGCATGTCCGGATCCGGCGTAAAACCAAACAGTTTCTTGCGCTGTGCGATCCAGCGCAGCCGCTCCGGGCTGTTATTATCGCCAGTCGGTGTTAATGCATGGGTTACACAGACGAAGTTGCCAAGATTGTGGTAAATTGGTTTTCCACGGTATACTTCAATTCCGCGGAGAATATGGGCATGATGTCCGATCACGGCATCTGCCCCGGCATCGATTGCGGCATGCGCCAATGGTTTTTCATACATCTGCAGTTCTGCATGGGTATGTACCATTCCTTTGT
>OGYU01001213.1_pt1 | contig 18675 bp, 19 predicted proteins | sample 1576581 | NCBI WGS metagenome assembly OGYU01 (sample SAMEA3541547, study PRJEB24748) | human gut metagenome | biome: human gut; feature: human-associated habitat; material: faeces | place: China | collected 2012 | reverse complement strand
CAGATCCTCCAGGACTGTCTCCGACGGTTTCATCTCCTCCATGCAGGTACGGATGTGGTGGTTGATGGCGGCTTCCATATGTGCCACTGCCTTTTTGTGCTGCCGGTCATACTTCTTCCTTCCCAGATGGTTCCTTTCCACCTTCTGTATCAGGCTGCCCAGGCGTTCCCGCTCTTTTGAATCCCGCGTCTTATCCAGCTGCTCCCGCAGATCCTTCTTTTTAGTATAAAAATAATTCTTATTGGTATTTCTCTGGTTGATGCGCTCCGACTCCGAGGAGATCAGTTTCCCGAACCCCTTCCCGTATTCCGGGCTGTTCCCTTCCGGATCCATGCAGGAAATGAGGGTGGCATATCCCTTGTCGATGCCTGCCGGATGTTCCTTTTCCACCACCCGCTGTCTTGCAAGGATGCACTTGTGGATGGATACCGTCCGTTTTTCCCTGTCCAGGATGATCTGGATATCCCCCTTCCTGTTGTAACAGAAACGTCCGTGCAGCTTCAGCCTGAGCAGTTTCCCACGTTTATCCGTCATCAGGTACAGGTAATCTGCGCCATCCTCTGTTTTTATGGAATACATGGCTTCATCCAGGAGCATGCACCTGGCCTGCCTGACCTGTGGATGGGGCAGGTTGTCCCGCACCAGCCGGCGGAGCAGGGAATGTAGGTAATCCATCCGTTTCCGGGGCACGTCCCGGATCCCGTCCAGGATTTCCCGGAACCTTTTTGAGATCTTTCCCTCATAAGGGATCTGGTTCAGGATACAGTACAGGACCGGCGGGGCACCCAGCACGTAATTACAGTACGCACGTTCCGGTTTCGGCATGCCCCTGTGTGCGTCATTGTCCCGCAGCTTCGCCCTGCATTCTGCCCCCACGTTCTTCCACATGGACTTGACCGTTGAGGAGGCATCCTTCAGCGCCTGCACCCAGAACCTTCCCTGGAACCCGTAGATCTCACAGTAGGTCTTGTTCCCCGTCTCTTTCCCATGGTCAGGGATCCTGTTCTGTTCGGTACGGATCCGGTTCCGGAGGGAGATAAAGTTCTGGACGTCAAGGATGCTCCCGATCCCGGAAAACCTGTCCAGGAACATCTGCTTACAGTGCGCATAGGAGTCAAACATCCTCTCCAGGATGGCAAACCCGGCATCCCCGATGGGGCAGGTCTCAAGGCGGACGCACTTTTCCACAGCCCTGCGCTTACAGATGTGTTTCTTCTTCGGCTTCTTTGCCCGCTTCCTTTCTTTCCTCAATCTGAAACAGCCTCCCGTTCTCTTTAATGATATCTTTGTTCTTGTGGGATCTTTTCCCATACAGCCTTGATGAGAATACGGTGATGATGGACAGGACGTCTTTTACCAGCTCCTCCTCATCGGAATCCTCAGAGGTGGAGTTGATGATCCCGGTCTCCACATCGTTCAGCCTGCATATCTCTTCCAGCATCTCATAACCAAACCTTACCAGCCTGTCTTTATAATTGACCACGATCCGTTCGGCTTCACCGCTGCACACCAGCCCGATCAGCTCAGTCAGGCCTTTTTTTCTGTAATTGATGCCGGATCCAATATCCCTTATGATACGGAACCGGTATCCGTTCTGCTCACAGTATCTGGAGACCACCTGCTCCTGTCTTAACAGATCCTCTTTTTGTCCGGAAGAGGATACCCTGCAGTAGCCGACTGCCAGCCTCTTTACAGCCCGGCACCTGCGTCCGCCTACACATTTAAGGAGATCTTCCTTAAAGAAACGCCGGTGTCCACCCTCTGTCCTGCAGGCCGGGAGTTTCCCCTCGTTTACCCATCTCCGGATCGTCGTATTAGAAACGTGAAGGAAAGCCCCGGCCTCCTTCATGGTCATCAGTCCGGAATCTTTATCTCTCATGATTGATCCTCACTTTTTTATTTATTAGACTTAATGTGATAAAAAAGTTAAAAAATGAAAATGGTTATTTATAAAAAAGCTGTCATTGTAACACTTTATGTTTACAATGACAGCTTTTAATTAGATTTCATTTAAACTGTTAAAAGCCCATGTTCAGAAGTATTTCTATACAAAAATCCCTGCCAGGCCGGTACATTCTGTCTCATACCGGCTGACAGGGAAAAACTTATTTTACTTTGACTTTTTTAACCTTGCTCCAGCCAGAGTAATATCTCTTTCCGTTAACTGTTTTGTATGTACGGATACGGATATAATAGTTTTTATTGCTGCGGAGATTTTTAAATGTGATCTCCGTTGTTTTTTTTCCAGCTGTCGTTGTCTTTGGCTTTTTCATATTTTTCTTCAGACTGTACTGCACCTGATATCCGCTTACGGACTTTGACGGCTTCCAGGATACGACAAGCGTCTTCTTTCTTCCTGATTTCGTTTTGAGACTTGTAGTATTCTTTGGCTTTTTCACAGGAGCCTGTGTAGGTTCCGGGGCCTTTGTAGGTCCTATCGGGTTCGGCGTATCCGTAGGCTTCGGTGTATCTGTCGGCTTTGGCGTTGCAGTGGGTTTCGGTGTGGCCGTTGGTTTCGGTGTGGCTGTCGGCTTCGGTGTTGCTGTTGGTTTCGGCGTTGCCGTTGGCTTTGGCGTTGCCGTTGGTTTCGCCGTCGGTTTTGGCGTTGCCGTCGGTTTCGGTGTCGCCGTTGGCTTCTGCGTAGTTGTTCTGATTATTTTTGTAGTATCAGGGAAACAGCGCTCTCCCACTTCCTTGATCGTGGAAGGCAGTGTTACACTCTTCAGCAATTTTGCGTCACAGAATACATATCCCTCAAGCGTCTCGATTCCTTCCGGAATTATTACTTCCGTAATTTGCGTACATCCAACACAAAGCATCTGGGTAAGAGTTTTTACTCCATTACCAAACGTGATTGATTGTAGATTCTCACAATTGCTCAAACAGAAATCATTAAGTGTCTTTACAGAATCGGAAATTACGATCTTGTTTAAATGACTATGATCAAATGCATTTGCTGTGATCCTTGTTACATCGTCCGGTACCCTGTATTCTCCGGTTTTCTTAGCGGGAACTGCTATCAGATAGTAGCCTTTCCCTTCTTTTTTATACAGGACTCCATCCACAGCCTTATATACCTTATTACCACTTGCTACCTTGAATTTCTTCAGATTTGTCATTCCGCGGAAAGCATTGAAAAATGTTGCATCATTTATGGAAGCAGGGAGTTCAAGTTCTGTAATGCCTGTTCCGGAAAATACATCTGCCCACAATTCCTCTACGCTATTTCCCAGTTTTACATCTACCAGCTTAGGATCATCGGCAAACGCATTGTATCCAATACACGCTACATAGTTTCCAACCGTTACTTTCTCAAGATTTGGGCAATTTGAAAATGCATACTTTTCAATATAATATATGGAATTGCCTATCACCACTTCTTTAATTTCGTCAATATAAGGAAATCTGTATTTCTCATATCGATCTCCGGAAAAGTAATATTCATATATCCTTCCGTCACCAGAAATAGTTAAAACCCCATCTTTTAATGTCCACGTCGCATCATCCCCACATTTACCACTCTTTTCACCCGTTGGTTTTTGCGTTGGTGTGGGAGTTGCGGTAGGTTTTGGTGTTGCGGTCGGTTTTGGTGTCGCAGTAGGTTTTGGTGTTGCTGTAGGTTTTGGCGTTGCTGTAGGTTTTGGCGTTGCTGTAGGTTTTGGCGTTGCTGTAGGCTTCGGCGTGGACGTAGGTTTCGGAGCTGCAGTAGGCTGTAGTGCCTTGACCGTAACATCCTTCTGCGCCGAGATATCTCCAATCTTCAGCGTGATCGTTGTATTACCCGGCTTTTTTGCAGTCAGTTTACCATTCTGGTCTACGGAAACAATACTGTCATCCGCAGAAAGCCACTGGACACTGTCAACTGGATAACATGTTGAATTACCTTTTTTATATATTAATTTAAACGTCGCATTCGCCGTTTTTCCCTCTTCCAAAGAAGTGTCCGAAAGTACGATCTCCGCAGCGATCTGTGTCTCGTCCACATCTATGGTCTGAACCGTTGTACCGGAAACGCTGCTCATGGATTCATCTTTACTTCCCATTTTCCAATCCATACAGAACTCCGCGGATGTGGTGTTCCTTCCAGTTTCATCATTAAGGAAGGAAGAGACTGCGATATATTGATACTCCGGAGTGATCAAAGACTCGTAATGGCCTGTTACCCTGCCAGTCTGATTAACCCAGTCATTTTTTTCCCCATACCATTGGTTGATCCCATAGAGCATGTCATTTGCACGGTTCCAAGCCAGATTTTCTGCATATGACGTAGTTCCACCCGGTGCCCAGATACTTTCCGGCCACATATTACAAGGACGAATATGTTCTCTGCGGACAGATGCCTCCGCGGAACGTATCCTTGCAATATACTCCAGATCGGATGACCACTTTAAGGGCACATAATCAGCCATGGTAAGTTTCTTAGATGGATCCCGCGGATCCTGCACTCCTTCTTCATATGCCTCCCTGCGGATCTCATTGATCCGGTCAAGGACTGCCTGGGATGCCGCCAGATAAGAACCTTTGATCCCAACTTTCACTTTTTCCGTTGTAGCAGCAGGATGCACTGTCTCATCTTCGGTTTCAGGCACCTCCTCCGATCCGTCTGAGAATAATTCATCTTCCTGAACTTCATCTGAAAAGTCCGGTACTTCCACAGCAGAATCTCCTATGTCCACGGCACCAACATAGGAACAGTTAGAAACCACAAGCGTGATCCCTAACAATACAGATATCAGCTTTTTCTTCATGGTGTTTTCCTTCTTTCTTTTGTGTTTTCAGATATTACCATTGTAGCACTTGAATGTATCATTTTCCATCATTTCCTCCCAGAAAAATATTTTTTGTAATACATTTTTTGTCAGAATCACTCCTCTTCTTATCGCAGTATTTTGAGGGGTGTTTCCGCGGAGATATCGTAAACCTATTGCAGCCGGATATCTGGCGCAGTCTGATCTGGTACGAAAGATCGGCATTTCACAGAAAATATTCTGGTCTGAAAACCTGTCAAAAAAGAGATTGCTGATTGGTCCTGCTGCGGATTTTCCATCTCTGCTTCATATCAATCATTTTGTTTTTGCAACAAAATACGAAAGGAGACGAGAAAACATGGTTGCAAACAAAACATCTGCATCTTATAATAAGGATAAGAAAACACCAACTTCATTATCCAGAAACATTGATGCTGCGGAGGCAAAAATTCAGTACGACGAATATGCCAAAAAGATACTGGGAGACAAACAGATTCTGTCAAGGATCTTCCAAAAAGTAGTTAAGGAAACGAAAGGTTTATCTTTAGCCGAAATCGAGGATTGCATTGAGAAAGCTGAGATTAACTGTGTCAGTATTTATCCGGGATTATCGAATAAAGATCAGGTACAGGGAATCGGTACCGAATCTGCGATTGGAAAAGAAGGAAAGATTAATTTTGATGTGAGAACTTTTATCACAGTTCCGATAAAAGGAAAATTGGTGAAAATCATCATTAATCTTGAAGGCCAGAAAAAATTCCATCCTGGATACAGGATCGAAACCAGGGCCATCTTCTATAATGCCAGACAGCTTTCTATGCAGTTAGACACGGAATTCTTTATTCCCAATTACGATAATATCTGTAAGGTGTATACCATCTGGATCTGTTTTGACAGTACAAAGAAGGAAGCAAATGCTATCGCTGAGTATAGCCTCCATAAGACAGACATCATCCCCGGAATCAAGGATAATCCTGCAGCATACGATAAGATGTCTGTAGTAATTATCACCCTGAATGAAAAGGTCCCATCGGACGACATACTTGTCAGTATGTTAAACGTGCTTTTCAGTCAGACCAAAATGACAAGTAAAGAAAAGAAAGAAAACTTAAGCGAAAATTACGGTCTCGATATGGATCGTGACTTGGGAAAGGAGATTGATGATATGTGCAACTTTTCTGATTTAATCGAGGAAAGAGCTATCGAGCAGGGCATTGAACAGGGCAGGCGGCTAGAGCTTGATTATGGCATCAGAACTGCAATAAAAGCATACAGTATGCTTGGATCTTCCTATGAAAAAGCAAGAGCTTTCATCATGAAAAAGTATAATCTCTCACCTTCTGATGCTGAATCAAAAATGCAGGAATACTGGGAAAACTAATCAAAGAGAGGAACTCCCCTCGCAACCAAAAAGAGCAGGACATCCTGCTCTTTTTCATTTTCCTAGAAAAAAAGTGAATTCGAATTCACTTTTTCAGCTCTCCAAAAAACCAAGCAGCTCCGCGGCAGTAGTCGTCTGTGCAACTTTTGTTATGTACTTTGCATAGGTTCCAATGATCGAGTCCCCGGTATTCCAATCTGACATTTCCTCAGTGTTTAACCAGAACGCCTTTTTTGCCTTTCTTGCAATCGCTTTTACATACTCTTCCCCTGACCGGTTCTTGTTGTTCCTGGCATCCCCGATGATATAGACATAGGAATCCCCTGTTACTTTACTCATATTACTGTTGTAGAATGTCCGGAAAGGAGTTTCATAATTGGAATAGGCCCCGGAACGCGGGATCGCCTTTAATACCTCGCTGACCGCCGCTGCTGCATCATCCATCTCCATAAACTCTGAAATGTCATAGAGTTTGTTGGTAAATGCATATGTAGAACATCCACCCGGAAACACCTCCTTCATGGCATGCATGAACACCAGCATCAGCTCGGATGCTTCCTTACAGGAACCGGATACATCCAGGATCAGGATCAGATTGGATTTCTGCCGTATCGGTTTCTGGTGGATCAGACACAACGGGATACCACCTGTCTGGCAGCTCTTTTTCACAGTTGCCGGAATATCGATCTTTGACGCCCTGTTTGTCCGTATCTTCCGATTTAACTTTGTACGGAATTTTCTGGCGTTCTCCCGGATGTAATCATAGATCAGCAGCTTTTCCTCCGCGGACATTTTGGAGAACTTCTTATCCAGACAGACATCGCCCTGATATCTGGAATGTACTGCATTTTTCAGCCTGAGTGTCTCCTTGCGGCTTTCAACTGGCTTGTCCTTAAAAATCTCTTTCTGCTGCTTTGCGATCTGCTTTAGCTTTTTCTTAAACTCCCGCTCCTGCCGCTTCAGGTCATCCGCACTGCGGCATAACTCCCAGTCATTTTTCTCAATCCTCTCATCCACAGAAGTTTCTTTGTCTTTGATTGCCTTAAGCTGACGTCCAATCTCCCGAATCTCCTTAAGCAGCTCTGCGCTGTTGGATTTCGTACAGGCCCTTAAAGATGCTTCCTTAATCTCCTTTGCCAGCTTCTCCTGCTCCGGTCTTTCCCCGCTTCTGACACAGGCAACAAACCCTGATAAACTTTCCAGGCCTTTCAGACAGGCTTTCAGGTTACGTACCTTTTCCTGCTTTTTGGCTGTTTTTTCTGCCTTTGCGATTTCCTTTTTGTTCTGCTCCTCAAGGACTTTTCGTTTCTCTGCCTGAAGCTTTTCTTTCTTATCATTCAGCTGCCGGATCTTTTCCTGTATGCGGGCTACCTCCTCCTCATGCTCTTTAGCCGCCTTTTCGGAATCCTCTCTCGCCTTATCTGCTGCTTCCCTGGCAGCAGTCCTCTCTTTCTCTTTTTGGAAAAAGAAGGATACAAATTCCCCGTACAAGGGATCAAACTCTTCTGACTGGTCTGAGCTGTGGACGATCATGGCATAGAGCAGTCTTTTGATGTCCACTTCTCCCATCCTGCCAAGAACGGAGTAGATCTCTGACGGATCGCAGATGTATCCCTTGTTGGAAAAGAATCGGCAGGCTTCAAAGATAAATTCGTAGAGATAGGAATCCTGTATGTTGTCTGCAGGCTTTGCCCATAACTTCCTGTAGCATGCCAGATCTTCCATATTTCTCCCTCCTAGTAAGCAATGTCATGTATATAGTTTCTGACGGTCGCAGAAACTGCTTCCATGTCCCTCCGGTCTTTTACCAGCAGTCCAAGGGAATTCTGCACACCCTCCCTGCTGCCATCCTTTTCGATATAGGAAGCCCAGTCTACGATCTCGGATACGGACACCGGATGCTTCAGATCCATTTCCTGGAATGCGACCATACAGGATGCAATCCCTGACGCCACCCTCTCATCCACACTGGTCCTGTACTTAAGGACCTCGATGATCTCTGCCCTGGTCTTTTTCTTGATATACAGATATGAGCAACGGCGTTTCATTGCCCCGGACAGTTCCCTGTATGCATTGGAAGTAAGGATCACGACAGGTTTCTGGTCTTCCGGACAGGATACGGTGCCAAACTGCGGAATATCAATGGAATAATCCTCAAGGTACTCATACAGCATATATTCTGTTTCCTCGGATGCCTTGTCGATCTCATCGATCAGAAGAAGCTTTCTGCCGCTTCCATCAATAGTCTGAAGGACCGGACGGGGGATCAGGAACTCTTTCCCATAGAAATCCACATCCCCTGCCACATGTTTGATCGCATCATTGATCCCCAGGTCTTTGATCTCCTCATTGAGCTTTGGCTTTACGGCTTCCAGGGTAAGGAGCTGTCTCTGATAGTCGTAGTCATACAGGACCTCATCTTTGGTAAGGCCGTCATACATCTGCAGTCTCAGCATCGGAAGCCCCATAACCTCTGCCAGTGCCTTTGCCAGGGAAGTTTTACCAACTCCAGGTGCCCCTTCCACCAGCAGCGGCTTATTAAGTGCAAGCATGCCAAATACGGCATAGCAGATATCATCCGTCGGGATATACCCTGTTTCCTTTAATTTATCTCTGATCTCACTTATTGTCATCTTTCTTCTCCTCAAATAATCCTGTTACATATTTCCAGTATTTTTTCTGTATCCCGGTCTCCATGCTGTACATGGTGAACGCAAAATCTTTCCAGTGCTCCGGCTTTCCTTTGAGGAACTGCCTTACCAGGTCCGGATAGATAGAAAGAACCCGTTTCTGCTCCAGCAGCTTCATCTGCTCCTGGTCTTCTTTTTTTGTCAGCTTACGCTCTTTTCCGGCACTTATTACTTTCTTCATATAAGAAACCCAGTCCGTATCCAGGAACTTCGCATACTCTTTTTTCTCCTCGATATGTATTTCGGAGATCAGCTTTCCTTCCGGACAAGGTTTTACAATGTAAAACTCTCCATAAGTCCCGTCAATTCCTTTTTCGGAGATCAGCTTCTCACGTTTCATCTGGCTGTATACCCGCTCCACTTCCTCGTTCGTAAGCAGCCCGTATTTTCCACTGTTCTCTACACCCTTGATGGTCGCCTGAAATGTCTGCTTCATGCCACGCAGGTTCTTAACGATCGCCGACTCCGTAATATAATCATTCAGGCAGACCAGATCATAGATATCGGCGGCAAGCAGATTTCCAAAAGATTTCAACGATTTCGCACGTTTGATCTTCTGACGTTCCTGCTCCTTCTCCTCTTCCTCAAATTCTTTCGTCTTTTCCTTATACCACCTCCGCAGACTGACTGGAGAAAACTCTTCCGGGGAAAATACCTGTTCCGCATACCTCTTTCCCACAAGGGCACGTACCCGGACATCCAGGTTTTCCGTTACCCGATATTGCGGACAGCCGATCTTATCTGCAATCTTTAAACAGGACTTAATGACTGTCCGGTACTCTTTCTCAAATCCGGCAAGTTTTTTCAGCCTTGAGAGTACCGCGTTTGGCATGGAAACACTATTTTCTTTAATGCTGTACAAAAACTCCTGGCCAAATACCTTGTATTTTAAGACATCTCCCCTCTTTATCTGAACTTCCGATACCTGGATCCGATCCTGGCATTCTTTGGCGTGATTATGTTTTAAGAAATCCATGTATTCAAAGAAATCAGCCTCGTCCACGACCTTAAGGAACTCCTGGCATACCGACAGATCTTTAAGCTTTTTTAAAAACAAATACGTTTGTCTCTGCAGGAACTGATGTCCTTCATCCACCATACACACAGACCTCTTTTTTGAGGACATCAGGTATTTTACTTTTTTACAGACCTCTTCCCTGCTCAAAGGGTTGACAATGGTAGTCATGCTCCCACTGATATATGCAAGCTTTAAGCCTTTCATTGTACGGATATCTTTTTGAATTGCAATCGTTACCTGGATTTCATTTTCATAATATTCCCAAAACTCCATATCCTTATAAGACCATCCATCCGGCTTGAAAGGAGCCTTCATATCGGTCATGACCGCATCCAAGTTTTGAGGAAACTCTGTTCTTACTCTTTCCTTCCATTCCTCCCGCTTCTGCTGCTGTCTTTGTTTTTGTGCCTTTCTTGCCGTCTTTCTCTCTTTTCTGAGGCGGGCTGCGTCTTCTTCTTTCTTCCTGATATATTCCTCATAATCTTTAAAACAGGCACTGCTCCTGTCTGCGCTTATGACTATCACATCCTCCGTACGGTAATCGCTGTCCAGGATCAATTCCAGATGTTTCTTGTCAATACGGAATACATAGCTGCCACCCTCTACAAACAGATGGCCTTTTTTCGTTTTTCTTGCCTTACATCCCGAAAAATCCAGGCTGTACTTTGAGCAGATATAGTCCAATAAGCTGCGTTCTTTTTCTGTTAATTCTTTTTTCATCAGCATCGCTTCCTTTCGTGTTCTGGTTACAGCTTACCATCCGCGGAGAAAACCCACTTCCCACACGATAAAACGGATCTATCGGACAAAAAAGTTTTTTGTCATATTGTATTGTTTTTCTCCGGCTTTTCATCAGTATATTTTTGCGGAAAAGCACCAGCAGAATTTCTGCCGGCAGGTTTTTCAATGTCAAATTTCAATATCAGAATTTTCCTTTTCGTTTTTCTTCGTCCAACCATACAACAGCAAGTAACACCCCTAAAGACGCAATAAAACAAAGGGTAAAGGCAATAATATTACATATTGCGGTCGTCATTGTAGTGGTAATTATTTTTTCTGGAATACTTTTCCGTATCCGTATTTCTTTTTTATCCCCTGCTTTAATTTCGTCTACGGATTGTCTAACGTTTTCCTCATACTTCTCGCCGTCGTAGTAATAGCGATATTTAACTTCCAGCATGCCGTTTTTTGTACCAGATACAATGATGACATTTGCTTTCACAATTTCGCTATCTGTGTATGTTTTGTAAGTAGTTACAACACTGATTACAAAAATGATGACACCGACCAAAAAGAATATGATGCAAATAAGTTTAATAGGTGGGAAGCTTTTTCTCGTTTTCCTTGTTTCTTTTGTAGTATTTTTGTTTGCCATCTGAATTTTCCTCGCTTTCTGAAATTACTTTTACAACAATGATGCCTTCCGTTTTATAATCTCTTTCCAGTATTGCAGCCATGTGGATCTTATCGATATAGAAAACGAGATTTCCATAATCTTCTACGAGCAGGTTCTTTTTTTTCGACATCCTCGCCCGGCATCCGGAAAAATCCAGTCCGTTTTGAGAACTGATGAAATCTAACAGCCTCATTTTTGTCTTAGATACACTTATCATTTACATCAACCCCTTCGTGCTTTGATTACAGGTTATCAGTCAGTGACGCAAATTAGTTCTGACACGAAAAAATGTGCCTTCCGGACAGAAATGAAAAAATATTTTTTTCATATTGTATTGTTTTCTTCGGCTTTTCATCAAACAATCCAAGGACGTACTTCCAGTACTTCTTCTGGATCTCCGATTCTGCTTTGTACATGGTAAACGCAAAGTCTCTCCAATAGTCCGGTTTATTTTTGAGAAACTGTCTTGCCAGATCCGGATAGATACAAAGAACCCGCTTTTGCTCCAGTAACCTCATCTGCTCTGTTCTTCCAGCTCTTAACTCTTTTCCATTTTCCACCGCTTTCTTCATATAAGAAACCCAATCAATATCACGAAACGTGGATATATTTTTTCCTTCTTCCAAAACTACTTCCGAAAGCAGTTCTCCTTCCGGACAAGGCTTAATGAGATAAAAATAAGACCTGTCATACGGTCTCCAACCGAGCAAATGCTCACGCATCATCAGATCACATATCTGCTCTACCTCATCGTTGGTAAGCAGCCCATATCTTCCACTGTGTTCCACATCTTTGATCGTTAACGTCTGTTTCATGCCACGCAGATTTCTAACAATTGCTTCTTCCGTAATAAAACTATTCTGGCAGACCAGATCATAAATATCTCCAGCCAGCAGATTTCCATACGGTTGCAGGGATTTTGCATATTCGATCTTTTTATGCTTCAATTCTGCCTCTCTTTCCTTATACCACTTTCGCAGTCCCGCCGCGGAAAACTGGAAAAATGTCTGTTTTATATACTTCTTCCCCATAAGTGTACGGACACAGATCCCATACTCTCCTTCGACTTTGACGACCTGACAGTTGGTATCTTTGATTTTTTCCGCTGCTTTCAGGAATTGCTTTAAAGATGACCGGTTTGTTCTTTCAAAACTGACAAGTTCCTTTAATTCCAAAAGTTCCTCATCTGCAAGAAAGACAGCATTTTCTTTAATGTTATAAAAAAACTCCTGCTCGCATATCTTATATCTTAAGATATCTTCTCTCGCTAACTGAACAAATGATATCTGAAGCTTGTCCTGACATTCTTCTGTGTGATTGTGTTTTAAAAAATCCATATATCCTAAGAAACTGGGTTTATCTACAATCTTAAGGAATTCCCTGCTGACTGACATGCTTTTTAGTTTTTTTAAGAACAAATACGTCTTTCTCTTAAGGATCTGACGTCCCTAAGAAGTCAGACAGATTCCGTTCTTCTCCGAAGACATTATATTTCTTATTTTTTCCAGAATATCCGCTTTGTCTGAAATGAAAATGTTGTCCATATTACTTCCGCAGAAAGATGCCAGTTTTCTGTTTTTCTCATAAATATCCAGGCTGATCGTAATCATGATCCGCAGTCCTGTACCACAGAATACGCGGCTCCTTATTTCATAGGAACAATCAGCAAATTTAATTGTTTTATCAGCTTCCAGATCAGATACGACTGCTTCCAGGTTTTTCGGGAAATCTCCTCTTTCGTCTGCTTTCTCTGCTGTTTGATCCTTCTGGCTTCCTTTGCAGCTTCTTTTTCAGCCCTGCGAAGATCTTCTTCCTCCTGCTTTTTTTGGATATATTCCTGATAGTACCTGTAGTAAATGGGAAAAGACCGGTATTTTATGCAGTTGGTCCGAATGGTGACAGAGGCGAAAATATGAACGCTTATAACACTGCCCTAAGAAGATATGTGTTAAATTACAAAAGTAGTTATGTAAAATATACGCATGTCGCTGATTGTCTGGCAGGCAGCAGGGGCGGATTCCTCTCTGACGATACTCATTATAACAATGCTACACTCAAGAAAATAATTACAAAATTTAAGAGACTGGCATAAATAAATAAGGCACATACAGCTATTTTACTGTATGTGCCTATTAATTTTGCTCTATTCTTCACACCGTCCTTGGTATCCAGTATGGTAATCTTTTTTGCATTCCTCACACGTATAGCCAAGATGTTTCTTGATATCTTCACAACCCTCACAAGCGCAGGCTTCGCATGCCATTAGTCGTAATTCTTTTGTCAAAGATAACTCATTTGCTTTCAGAAATTCTAAAATTCGAATCAAAGAATCGCTGTTAATACTATTCGAATATACCCAATTCCAAATGAAATTATGATTATCAAACTTATCGTTATCAAGGTAATTAATATAATTCTTACGATCCAAAGCTATAGTTAATTCTTCTAAGTCAACATAGTGTTTTGGACAACGTTTCTTATACATAGAACGCCATCTATCGCCCAAAATTGACCGCTGTTTTTCCTTACAGTCTCTTATGATTATCTCCAAACTATTATAATCATTAATCGAATCAATATATATATCCATTCGTTTTCCTCCTCTCAAGATTCTTAGTAAACGGTGTTTCTGTTTTCATTTAATACAATAATATCTTCCGTCTTATAATCTCTTTCCAGAATTGCGGCCATGTGGACCTTATCGATATAGAAGACGAGATTTCCATGATCTTCTACAATCAGGTTCTTTTTTTTCGCCATTCTCACCCGGCATCCGGAAAAATCCAGTCCGTTCTGAGAACTGATGAAATCTAACAGCCTTATTTTTGTCTTAGATACACTTGCCATTTACACCATTCCCTTCGTGCTTTGATTACAGGTTATCAGTCATTGACGCAAAATAGTTCCCACACGAAAAAATGTGCCTTCCGGACAGAAAAGCTTTTTTGTCATATTATTTTTTGTGTTCAGTTCTTTGTCTGGCTGCGGATATTTCATTTCTGCTCCTAATTAATCATTCTACTGTCAGAATGAAAAATGAAAGGAGAAGAACATGTCCAAAACAATGACACAACAGAGCTATGATAAAATTTTGGAGGCAGCGAAAATTCTTTGCGAATACTGCGAAAATAATGCCTGCGAAAACTGTCAGGTGACAAGACTGACAGATGATGCTTATCTTGATGCCATAGAAGAAGGCATTATTGATGACGCATGAGCACAGATTAACTACGAAGAGCAGGTTATCCTGCTCTTTTTTTCGTCATATTGCTCATATTCAGTTTTTCAGAGAGGCAGTAAAATGAATCAAACATATATATCATTAGAATTAGCAATTGCAAATGATGACTTAGACTTGTTTTTTCAAGGCAGTGGGATATATTCTTTTGGAGATAATATATTTTACCCAGTCAGGAGGTCTGTTATGGCAGATGAAGCCATGAATATAATCTACAGCTATTATGGAGAAACCTTAAATCAATCTATTGTTGAAAAAGTAGAAAAATGTATTTACGAGTTATTGTCATATAGGACCGGGAAAGGTATTTATAAGGCATTCGAAATTTTGGCAAGCATAATGAAAAATGAAAAGGAAGGAAAAGCAACGTTTATTTGTAACACCCAAAAATTACGCATGGCTATTGAAGAATCTGTTGCCAATAATACAGAAAAGCTAAAAAATATTCGTGAAAACGAATCCGCCTCAATAAGCGGTGGGATGTATGAACTTATCCATACTGAAAACATCTATTATTATAAGAAATATGGTTTTTTAATTATCAGAAATGCTCAAAGGAAGAAATAGAAAATTTTCGTAATTATATCTCAAAAGAAGTCGGATTAAGCAGCGAACAATTAGAAGACGCAATCGACAAGCTGACATGCTATAAAGATATATGCGAAAAGAGTTTGTATTGGATTAACAATCGACGTTTCGTAGATGACAGCAGATGTCTGATAATAGATAGGTTTTCAGCCAAAAAGCTGTATGAAACAACATATTTGCAACCTATAGGAGCCTTTTGTTTAGTGTTTTCATTTTTTTAAAATCTCCTTGTATATCGTTTGTATTTTTTCTTGCATATTTAATATGTAACAATAAAAAAACACCTAAATACAGGAGGAAAAAATAATGGAAAAATTAACTTTAAGACAGTTTGCAGACGTAATCAAAGCTCTTGTGGAGGCAGACATGCCAAAAGAAGCTGGTTTTACCCTTAAGGTTGTAGAGTCTGGAGACAAAGAAAAAGCAGACGGCCAGAAGGTGGAATTAGTCTGCACAAAAGAAGAAAAAAAAGAAGATACAAAGAAAACCGATTCTGTAGAAGCTTATTCTTCAGAGTATTGCAACGCTGAAATATACGATATGAACGCTGATTACCGCGAGTATGAACTTGAACTTGCAGAAAATACAGCGCCACAGGATGAAATCCTGAGAAAAATTGCCAAAAGGGTAGTATATGATATTGTCGGAAGGGTAGTATATGATATTTTCGGAGACTCCAAGGTTGAGAAAAAGGAAGCCGAAAAAGTAGAAGAAAAGAAAGAAGACTGCGAATGTCAGGACAAAGATAAGGACGATTTTGCCGATGACTTTGACGATGACGACGACTGGGCTGACGATAAAAATACCTGCGAATGCTGTGGAAAAGTACTGAAAGCTGCCCTGATTGGCGCTGCGGTTGTTCCGCTGAGTATCATGATTTTCAAAAGAATCAGAAAAAAATAGAAAAAAGCAAAAAATAACAAAAAAACATTTGATCAATTTTTAAACATGGAGGCTCTTATGACATACAAAGAATATATAGCAACGAAACCCAGGTTCGTTTATCATGGCGAATCGGAAACAGAATTAAAAGAGAAACTTGAAAGTATTACCGGACATAAATACATGGATACAAAAAATCATAAATACGACCCGGTCAAACCTCCTGTTGGAATTATATATGTTGGGAATGATGAAGATCAGGAGTGGATTTCAGGCAAACTGGCTTTTTACGGATGGAATATCCAAGTCGTTAATAATATGAACACATTAAGAAAAATTTAAGCAGAGGTGTATATGATTGCGAAATATAATAACAACACATATATTGCGAACCTGAGAGATGCGCATATAGTTCTAATGACACATCAAAAGGAAAAAGCAACCAAAGGTTTTGCACAAAAAAGAAATTATTATAAAAAGAAAATAAACATAAACGATGAAGGTTTGACGGATTTGTACGACATACATTTCTACGTACAATATAATGATATCAAAGAAGGCTATAAGAGATGGCTGGTGGACGAAGGCCGCGCTATTGGCGTAAATGGGAGCATAGAAAAAAACGAAGTAATCATTGACATAAGTCATGATTCAAAACATAGTTCTTGGATTCAATATGATAAGGGTGCAGCGGCCAAAAAAATCAAATTGGATGACTGTAACGATTTCATAATAAAAATAAAATACATCAAACAAAATGGGAAAATCATAACACAAACAGAAGAAATACGAGTAGATCCAGATGAGTTTAAGGATATGATGGTACAGCTTAGAAGACCATAAAAGAGGCACTATATGGGTGTGCTTTATTAAAACAACTTGAGGCTGTGAAGTTTCAATTCTCTCAAAATCTTATAAAAACTAACTAAAATAGAAGGGACGCTGCGTGATGCAGCGTCCCTTTATTGTTTGTACGCCCAGCATGGGTGGATGCACAAAGAACGAAGAACTTCCTCGCGGGAGTCCTTCGTCATCTTTATAGGTAATTATTTGAGAGAGAATTTAGTTTAGGTTCATTAATCTTAAAGTCTATATTTTCCAATGTTAAAGCTTATACAGTCCTTTTTTCGGATAGTCCAGTTCCGGATTACCCTTGTAGCCCACACTGCCGCTTCCGCTAGTGCGTACTTTTAGGAAATCTGTGGCATGGCACTTGATGTCGCCTGAACCGGCAACACTGGCGGATGCTTTCTTGGCAACGAAATCGGAAGCAAACAAATCACCCGAACCTGCCACGCTGTATTCAGCTTCTTGGGTGCTGCCGCTCAGGATGGCGGTACCCGAACCGGCAACGGATGCTTTGGTGAAGTTAGCCGTTACGTTGTTCAGCTTCATGTCACCTGAACCTGCAACGGATACTTGGAGGTCATTGCAAGTGATGTCGCTGCTGTTGATGTCTCCTGAGCCTGCGATGGAAATATCGAGGTCTGTGCAAGAGATGTTGTTCCCATTGATGTCACCCGAACCTGCCACAGAGATTTTGAGGTTGTCTGTCTTCAGTCCGTTTTTCAGTTCCACGTCTCCCGAACCTGCAACAGCAATGCCGTTCAACTTTTCTGTGGACACACGTACTTCCAGTTTATTATAGGATACGTTGACATTCTTCTTGAAGCCGATGTAGAGGGTATTGTCCTTGACACGGATATCCAGTAAGTCTACAATGTTGTCCGAGGTGTATACTTCCACTGTCGGTTTGCCGGACTTCTGTGTGTAGGTCACGTCGGGGCTGCCGGCTACACTCAGCTTGGTGAAATTGTCCACTTTTATGTCTTTGGTTACATAGTTCTTGCTTGCCTTGACTGTTTTGCTGCCGAAGCCTCCGGAACGGTATGTGTGTTGTTGTGAACAAGCGGTTGTACTGAATGCCAATAAGGCGATTGCGATAAATGTTGTTAGAGCTTTCATATTCTTTTGTTTTTTGTGATTTAGTGTTTATCAGTTAGACGTGAACTGCCTTGAAAAAGTTGCATGTAGAAATGCTTTTTTCAAAAGAAACCAGTTCAGCATACTTTAATCAATTATTGTGCCATAAGTGTAAAATGGTGATTGTTAAAGGATAGCCGTTTTTGTGCAGTGTTCATTATCGGACACTCCGTCCGCTTTTGTCAGGTATTTGCTTGCGTTTTTGGATGATTCTTTGTTCATTTGCAAAGCCTCTTCCCACCCCTTTCCTATGGGAGAGGCTTTGATTTATGACAGTAAACCGCATTATAGAAGATAAAGAGCTTGGCCCTTTGTTTGTCCGGGTCAATGCCCGGGCACGGCGTCTTACTTTCCGTACAAAGGAAGATGGAATTTACGTGACTGTGCCTCCCCGGACTTCTCTTGCCGAGATAGAGAATGCCATCGAGCAGCTTCGTCCGCGTCTGAAGGCTGCCAGACAGAAGCAGGTCAGAAAGCTGATTGATTTGGATTACCGCATTGATACGGAGTTCTTTAAACTGACATTGGTCAGCGGACAACGGGAACGGTTTTTGTCTCGTTCGGAATTGGGGGAAATGCAGATAATCTGTCCTCCTGATGCCGATTTCTCGGATGAGAAGTTGCAGGCCTGGCTACGCAAGGTAATTGAGGAAGCTTTACGGCGAAATGCGAAAATTGTTCTTCCGCCCCGTTTGTATATGCTTTCCATGCACAAATCAGTGAGGGAGAAAAGCGTTATTTTGCACTGAAT
>OGYU01001199.1_pt1 | contig 18791 bp, 10 predicted proteins | sample 1576581 | NCBI WGS metagenome assembly OGYU01 (sample SAMEA3541547, study PRJEB24748) | human gut metagenome | biome: human gut; feature: human-associated habitat; material: faeces | place: China | collected 2012 | reverse complement strand
ATATTCCAGCGTCTGTTCTGCCTTTGCCAGCGGGCCGTGCTTTATGGTGTTACATATGATGAGGGATTATCGGTAACGGTTGTCGGTCCATATGTTTCTTTTTCAGAGGAACAGCTTCCAAGAGTAGAACACGGATATTATTACTTTGTGGATCGGCAGGCGGAGTCAGAACAGCAGAATAGTGATGAGCAGATTCTGGAGCGTGTGTCGTATAATTTCAGTATTGCGATTTATGATACCGATACGGATACGTTATATTACGTGGAGGCGGATTCCTGATATATGGCTACAGACAAATATTTTTAGGAGAAGCAATCCGGGGATTACAGGATGCATATTTTGAACGCAGAATAAGCATTTCTCCGCTTCAAGTGCGTAGAGCACTAAGTGGTGGGTAAGGGGGATGCTTATGTCAGTGGGAGTTAAGCTCCCACTGACAGGGCGCAAAGCGACTGCGTTCATGGGCAAGTAGCGAAAGCGGATTGCGAATGTCCGCTTTACCTAAGAAAAAGAAAACAGAAAATAAGGAAAGAGATTGCAAAGTTTGATAGATGTACCGAAATTAAATTTTGCAGTCTCTTTTTATATGCGGTATAATTATTTTATATGTTAGAAAAATGGGATAATGCAAGTAACCGAAAATAAGAAATATTATAATAAGGGAAGATGCAAATTTCTGATATAAGAAATATTGTAACAAGAGGAAGGCAAATTCTTAAAACAGCAAAATATCATAATGAAAAGAAGAACTATGACGATGAAGGAGATAAAATAAATGGATGATTTTTTATATATTTTAAAATTACAGTTGGAAGGTCGATTAAGTGACGATCAGATCACCGATCAGATGCACATTTATGAGGATTATATTCAGGAACAGGTTGCCGGCGGAAAGACCATGGAGCAGGTTATGCGCAAACTGGGTGATCCGGCGAAAGTTGCAGATATGATCGTAGAACATTATGAAAAACTGGAAAAACAGCAGCAGCGCGAATCTATTGGAAATATGACAGCAGAGGAGATCAATGCGAATGTTCAGAATCCGGAGCATGGATTTCATGCGGAATTTATTGAGAACGAAGGATGGGACGTTCGTCTTGGAAAATTAAAACTGAATACCTGGTATGGAACACTGATCATTCTGGGTGCGGTACTTGGTATTTCAGTATTGATTTCTACGATAATGCATTAGATTGAGATTTTTATAATAATGCATTAGATCTTGTGTTAGATGAGGATCCTGGGATGTGCAGGAGAAGTATATAGTATATCGTGTGTTGCCTTATGCACATTTTACAGCAAATATGCATAAGGCATTTTTGAATTGACAGAAAAAGGAAAAATCGGGGGAGAGCAGTAACGATGAAAAAGTCAGCTGGATATCTTGCGTTATTTAGTACCATAGCAGCATTAAGTCTGAGCGGATGTGGAACTGCGACAAAACAGGAGGCAGATTCCGAAGCAAAAGCAGATACATATGTGACCTTGAGGGCAATCACAGTTGGAACTATGCCGGAAAATGGAATGGATGATTTTTACGAAGAACTGGATGAGATGACGAAAGAACTGGGATGTCATCTGCGGTTTGACTATATTCCATGGGGAGATGAGCGTTCACAGCTTAATATGGCGATCGCTTCCGGTGAGTACGATTTTATCTCAAATGGCAACTTTTCGGATTATTATCAGCAGGCAGCAAAAGGGGCATTTCTGGATCTGAATCAGTATCGTGATCTGGTGCCGGATCTGTTTGCTCATTATGAGGATTACCGGGCGGATTTTCTGACGAATCTGGAGTGGAACGGTGGTTTGTATGGAATCCCGCAGTTTAAGGCAGATTCCATCAGTGATACCGGTGGTGGATTTTTTTATCGAAGTGATTTATTGAAGGACTGGAATCTTCCGGAAGTGACAGATTTCGAGAGTATGCAGAATTATCTGTATGCCGCGAAAGCTGATCCAAGATATGAAAACGCTTCATTGATTACAGATAATCGGGTATGGACTGCTCTGTGGCCGATTTTTAACAAAGAATATCAGGAGATTGAATCAATTCATACTATGCCGTATGCGGTGGTGGATGCCACAGATGGGAAAACCGTGGTGAGCCGTTTTGAGACAGAGGAATTCCGTCAGATTCTGGATGTCGTTCATCAATGGTATCAGGATGGAATCCTGAATCCGGGCATTTTGGCATCTTCCGATAATGAGGGAATGACTGCCCTTGAAATGATGCTTCGGGATGAAAAACCGTGTGAAACAAATGTTCCGATCTGGTCAGTCAATGATGCCTGTATACCGGCTTTGTATGAGAAGCATCCGGAGTGGGAATATGGATTTTTCGATTATGATCTGTATGGTGGAAATATTACAAAAGTAAAAAGTGGAAAAGAGTTGTCCTGCATTTCTGTGTCTGCAAAGTGTCAGAATCCGGAAATGGCAGTGAAAATTCTGGAAAAACTGCATACGGATCAGGATTTTTATAACCTGATTTCTTATGGTGTGGAAGGCGTTCATTATGAGAAAAAAGATGGTGAGATCTCACACGAAGGAATTGCAAGTAAAGATGCTTTTTCTTATTGGGTAGGAAGTCCGGATCATATGTTGGAACTGTCAAAATATATGGAAGACAAGCAGTGGGAACAGGTTTATACAGATCTGCGGAATCAGCAGCAGGAATTAAAAGCGACAGCACCGGATAATTTACTGATTGATTTTACATGGGAAGATGATGGTTTGAAAGAAATCGAAAGCCAGCTGGATGAAGTACGAAAAGACTATTTGTTACCGTTATGTTGTGGCGTGTCGGATAATATTGATGCGGATTATCAGACGGCAATCGACAAGTTGTATGAAGCGGGTTTACAGGAATATCTGGATATTTTACAGAAACAATTAGATGAGTATTGGGAGGAACGATCATGAAGCTTCTGATTGTGGATGATGATGTGTATACAAGGGAAGGACTTGCGGAAAATATTCCCTGGGAATTGTATGGAATCGAAGAAGTGATGCAGGCAGAGAACGGCAAAGAGGCTTTGCACACCGTGTCATGGTATCTGCCGGATCTGATTATTACCGACATTCGGATGCCGCAGAAAAATGGCATTGATTTTTGCAAAGAAGCGGTTCGACTGGTGCCGGATTGCAAGATTATTTTTATTACGGGATATATGCAGACAAAGTATCTGAAGGATGCAATCGATCTGTCGGCGGTGGCGTTTATTGAAAAACCGATCCAGCCGGAAGCTGTTTTGGAGGCGTTGGAAAAAGCAGTAGAAAAAATCCGCAGACAGCAGGAAACCGTGCAATTGCAAAAAGAAAATATTTCCTATCAGAAGACAAGATTTCTACATTTGTTGCAGCAGAAAAATACATCGGAGGAACAGTTGGAAGAAATCTGCCGGGATTGCGGATTTGTATGCGCCAGAGATGAGAATTATCTGTGCATGGAAATTCGATTTGAGAATGAAACTGCACAGTTGGAGCCATGCAGGACGTTACTGGAGAAATATCTTGGTGACAGTACCGACTTTTTATTACTGGATCAGATGCCGGAGTTGGAGACCGCTATTGCGGTGCTTGCATGTCAGGCAAAACGGCAGCAGGAGATTCGACGTAAATTACATCTGTTTGTAGCAAAATATCCGGAATATACGGTTGCAGTCGGATATTTTGTGGAACGGTTATCTGAGGTGCACAACAGTAGCCGTATGGCGCAGCTTGCCATGGAACAGGGATTTTTTCAACCGGAAGTACGTTATCTGGAGTTACAGCATCTGGTAAAACACGAATTTATCGATCCGGGAATTTATCAGGTGTTTCTTCAGACTTACCGGGAAAATCCGTGGCGTGTCCGTGACTGGTATTGGGAGCAGCTGGAACAATTTTGCGCGCAGAAGGATGTAATACCGGAAGGCGCACAGCTTATTTCACTGACAAAAACCTTTGCCAGTCAGATTTTGAAGGATTATCCGGAAAGCCTGAAAAATGCAGGACTGGAGACAGTGGAGCATTATATGGAATATCTGTCAGGCAGCAGGCACATTCAGGAGCTGAAAAAACGGTTTTATCAGTTGCTGCAGGGAATGGAACAGTGTCTGGAGAAACAGAAAGGATACAGCCGGGTGGTCAGTGATATCCGTACCTATTGCAGTCAGCATCTGTCAGACAGTGTCCTTGGCGGTCAGATGATCTCAGATCATTTTGGGTTGTCTGCGACGTATCTGAACCAGCTTTTTAAGCAGGAACTTGGCATGACAATCAAGCAGTATATCAGTGAGATGCGTATGGAACGTGCGGAGCAATTGCTGGTGCAGACTTATGAGACAGTAGATGAGATCGCGGCAAAATGCGGTTATTCCAACGGAAACTATTTTGCAAAAGCATTCCGGGAAAACCAGAAAATGTCTCCGACAGATTACAGAAAGAGAATGGAGAAGCGTTATGAAACAGAAGGAACAACGTAAACTTCCATTTTTTTATCACTGGAAACTGTCCAGAAAGTTGTTACTGCTCTTTTTCGGAATCGGTATTTTGCCGATTACGGTTATTTTTGGTATTACACTGTATCGGATGGTGCAAAATTCCAGTCAGATGCAGCGCTACACCATGGATAAGAACTTTGACCGGACGGAACAGACTATGGATAATATTCAGGATCGCATCGGGCGTATCGGTTCGCTGGTCACAGTGTCTGACCAGGTAGGAGATGCTTTGCGCAGTGATGACAGTGACGGTCTGGTTCAGGAATTGCAGAAATTCGATGCGTTGTCGGATTATACCTATCAGCTGGAACTGAGTTCCGATGATATTTCCATTTTGTATTATATTCCGGAAAAATTTTTGATTTCACAAAGCGGAAATACCTGTTATCGACCGTTAAATGATCTGACGAAATGGAAGGTAGATGCCCAAAATCTGGAACAGACGGCGGGAGCTTCCTGGCGCGTGGTACATGAAAAGAATCGCTATGGTCAGAAAAAAAGTTATCTGGCAAATTTTCGGGCAATCTGGAATACAGAGCAGTATTCGGAACTGCTTGGAATCGTAGCAGTCATGATTCCTGTGGATGCCGTCAGGGACAGTATGAATGGGATGATGGATCAGCAGACGCTATATCTGCTGGATGAGAATGATACGATTCTTTTGTCCGGTGGCAGTCAAAAAATATCGGAGGAACGTCTGCCAAAATTAGAGGGAACATCAGGGGATACTCATGTGGAAAATGGTGCGTGGCTTGTGCGCAATAAAAAGCTGGAAGAAGGTGGTATGGCACTGGTTTCTATTGTTCCGCGGAACGTTCTGATGCAGGAGTCAGGAAAAATCATCCGGGAAATGCTCATTTTTTATATCATAGTCTGTGGGATTTCTTTCGTGCTGTTGCAGCTTGGGACCAGACCGTTTCTGGGACGTATCCGCAAGTTGGATACTACCATGGAAGCAGTAGATCAGGGGATAATGGAGCCAATTTTGGTACCGGAATACAGAGATGAACTTGGCAGACTGACGCAACGTTACAATAAAATGGTGGAACAGATTCAGCATTTGCTGGAAGAACAGTATGTGCTAGGTAAAGAAAAATCGGAAGCACAGCTTTATGCGCTGCAGGCGCAGATCAGTCCCCACTTTTTGTATAATACGTTAGACATGATGAACTGGATGGCAGTAAAAGGTGAGACAGACAATATTCGAAGTGTACTGTCCTCCATGTCACGGTTTTACCGGATGGTTTTGAGTCGTGGCGCGTATATCATTACGATCGGTGAGGAAATCCGGATGTGTCAGGCATATATGGAAATTCAGGTAATGCGCAAAAAGAAAAAACTGCAATTTTTACTGGATGTTGATGAGGAAGTTTTTCCATATCTGATTCCGAAAATCACGTTGCAGCCGCTTCTGGAAAATGCAGTCAGTCACGGAATTGATGAAAAAGACGGCGGTCGCGGAACGGTGCGGCTTTCCGGACGATTAATGGGGGATGAGATTGTTCTTCAGGTACAGGATGATGGTGTGGGCATGGATCCAAAGATGCTGGACGAAGCGTCGCCGGATGATGGTAAGACACACTACGGTTTATCTAATGTAAAAACGCGTCTGATGATTTTTTATGAGAAAAATGCTGAGGTAATTTGCAACAGTGCACCGGGAATCGGAACCGCCATCACATTGAAATTCCCCAAAAAAGAGGATATGGAAGAATACAACGGGTAAAAATTAAAACAGACAGGTAATTTTTGAAAGTACATGGAAGAAAATGCAAACTTCCATGTGTTTTTTTTGTTTGAAAAATGGCAGAAAATACAAAAAAAGTCCTCTTAAATTGTGCACATTCCATGGAATATAATGTAATCAGAAAGAAACACAGGGGAGAAAATGGAAGAAAACGTAAAAAACTGTGTGGGATAGAAACATAATAAAAAATCAGAGTTGTTACAATCAGATTATGTAAATGCTGAAGATGAAAACGAATATTTGTGAGCAGCAAATGGAAAGCGAATGAGAGACAGGTATTCGTCTTTGGAGGAATTATGAAAAATCATCTGGAAAAAGAAAATGTGGAATTTCGCTATTATGAAATGCCACAGGGAATGCCGGTTTTGCCGCTGCTTGGAGAAAAATGGATTACACGCTATGGAGCAGATCCCATGCATTTTCACAATTATCTGGAACTTGGATATTGTTATTCGGGAAAAGGTGTCATGCATTTTGGCGATGAACTTGTATCATATCGGGCGGGAACCGTTATTGTGATTCCAAGAAACTTTCCGCATCGAACAGAGGGCGAAGACAATAACCTGCAGAAATGGGAATATCTGTATGTGGACAGTGAAAAATTTCTGAAAGAACAGTTTTTAAACAGAGGCAGGATGGCAGAGGAACTGATCGCACGACTGCACAGCAGGATGTTCGTGATCACAAAAGAGATGGATCTGAAAGTCGGAAAGCAGATGCTGATTCTGCTGGATGAACTGCGGGAGAAGAATGAATTTTATACGGATTCCGTAAATGGAGCCCTTCTGTCGCTGCTTTTGATGATCATCCGGTTCAATCCGGGAGACCGGGAGCAGGAGCCGATGACGTATCACAACCGATATCTGGCAGATATTTTAAAAACAGTGGAATATATGGATGCTCATTACAAAGAAGAAATCCGCATTGAGAATCTGACGCAGCTCAGTCACTTAAGCGAGACGCATTTCCGGAGAAAATTCAGCGAATACATGAAAATCACACCGGGAGACTATATCAACCTGCTTCGGGTAAAAAAAGCATGTGAGCTGCTTCGTTATACGGATTGCAGTATTGGTGATGCGGGAATCCAGGCAGGATTCCGGACAGACAGTGCATTTATAAGAAATTTCCGTAAATTTGTCGGGACAACACCAAGAGAATGGCGCAAACAATCGGGAAAAGAAATCGATAATCCGATGAATTATAACATTTCCGTGTTGAAAGGATGGTGAAAAGAGGAACAGGAAAAGGACTTTGCCGAAAGAAGGGAGTTTTTAATTTGGGGTACAGGCAGTATAGGCGGAGGGGAAAATCTGCATGAGTTAAGAAAAAGGAGGAGAACCATGAATAAAAATCGTAAGAGATATTCAAAGAAAACAGGGATAAGAGCAATGGCACTTTCCATAGCTGCGGCAATGGCCGTTACCCTGTATCCGATCCCGGCATTTGCCGTGGAAAACGGACAGGCAGCAGAGCAGACAAAGGTACAGGATAAAACCGGAGGAAACATTCATGATTATGGAAAATCGGGAGATGATCCGACGACACCGGATGTGGATGAATCTGCAGTTGTAGCTAACAGTGATGTGTTAAAATCTGCACAGTATCAGGAATCAACCAAATATGAATTGAAAGTAAATGGTACACCTGTTTCTGTTTATAAATATCAGAAGCAGGAGAATCCAGGTCAATTTTATCATATGGATGTAGCAAGATTTTCTTCGGATGATGCAGAACCGGTATTTGAGATTACCTTGAAAGACGGTTCTACGATTGACAGTGTTTATGTCAGTCCGGAAAGATATTATCCGCAGGATTCTTTTGAAATCAGTGCAGATAAAAAGACGGTAAAATTTAAAATGTCAAATGGTCTGCGTTATTGCATCGTTAATATCAACGGAAGCATCAATGATACCAGTGGAAAACCGCAGCTGGCAATCATCAACGATCCGACAGAGACGAACAAACCGGATGTGGCAGCAACCAATGTGCTGAATTTCAAAGAATTTGCAGAAAAATATCTGCAGGAACATCCGATTACGGATACCGTAGGGGAAGTTTGTACGGAGGCCGGAACTGTTACAGACACATCTATGAATGATGGAAAAGAGTACACATGGTCTTACGGGGAAGGTAAGTATGTGGCATATGATACAAAACAGGTTGTGTTCCCGAATAAGCGTGCACGGCAGAAGAATGATGTGTCTGAAGCATTTCAGGCTGCACTGGAAGAAGTAAAAAACAGTGATACACTGGATACGATTTATTTCCCGGCAGGTACTTATCTTTGGTCAGGCTTATCGATTAAAAACTGGGATGGAAACGGCAAAGACGGGAAGTTAAATATTTATCTGGATGAGGACGCATTGCTAGTCAACCGTCTGCAGGAATGTACACAGGCGATGGAGCCGGCCATCGGCATCTGGGATTCTTCCAATATCACAATTTCAGGTCGTGGTATCATCGATGGACAGGGTACTTATGGATATACCTGGGATCAGGCACATGCAAGACTGAGTGGACATCAGGGAGGAAGTATGGTAGTTCGCTCACAGGATATTACCTTTAACGATACCTATGTTCGTGATGTAAAGCAATGGAACTGGGAATGCCATACAGTAAAAGATATTACATACAATAATATTAAGGGCTTATCTCCGTTCCAGCATTCCTGGGTAGATGGACTTGATCTGACCAGTGGACAGGGAATTACCGTAAATGGTGCGATCACAATGGGAAATGATGATACGTTTGCATCCGGACATTATAATCCAAGTAATGAGTTCCCGGAAAGACAGCTATGGGGAAAAGATTTGAATAATCTGTCCACAGAAGATCAGAATATCGCTGCTGCAGCCGCTATTTATAATAAAGACCGCCTGAACTGGGATACCGATGATACGACAGATGTGAATATCAATGATACACTTGGATGGAGTACGTTTGCCAACGCAATCCGTCTGGGTCATAATACCCATTTTAAAGCGGATGGCGGCAGCTATCAGTTGCGGGATTATACATTTAATAATGTGAATACCCTGCATGTGACAGGATATGGAACAAATGGTGGCGGTGGTGCACTGAGTATTCAGAATGGAACGAATAAAGGAAATCCGAATTATGAGAACCTTGTATTTAATAACTGTTCTTTTACTGCAAATAACGGAAATAATTCCGCCAATATTCCGAATACGAATGATCTGACTATGTTTAACCCGAAAAATGTGACCTTTAAGGATTGCTGGTTTAAAGATGCAGACACACCGTTTTCATTCAAAAACATTGACAATGTAACGATTGATAATCTGTATCTGGGCGGAAAGCTGGTAGAGTATGATTCACAGGTTGATCTGACAGTTGCAGACAGTGTGAAAAACTTTACATTCCTTGCAAACGGTGAAAATATTAAGAAAAATGAGGCACCGGTATTTGAAAATCTGGACGATGAGCCATTTAATGTGAAAGCCGGTGAGAAAGTTTCTTTCCGGTTAAAAGCAACAGATCCTGAAAATGATAAGGTAACCTTATCTGCGGTCAGTGCGCTCCCGAAAGGCGCATCCTTTGATGCCGAAACTGGCACATTTACATGGGAAACCTCTGACAGTGACAGCGGACGGAGAGAAATTACGTTTAAGGCATTGGATGAGTACGGAGCTTTTTCAGAGAAAACGGTTACTGTCAATATTGAAGCCGGTGAGGTAAAGCTGGTAAAGATTACAGCAACAGAGGATACATATCTGGCAGGTTGGAAAACAGAAAAAAATACAACCTATTCAGACAATGACTATCTGCGTGTTCTTCGAATGGCAAATGCAAAGTCTGATCCGGAAAAGTATGGATTATTCGGTGAAAGGATAACAGATACTTCCGATGGAAGTGATGGAAAAATCAGTGTTCTAAAATTTAATGTATCAGACCTGAAAAAAAATTTTAAGAATCTGGATAAAGCGGAATTGGAACTTACCCTGATTAACAGACGCAGTAATAGTTCAACAGGAACAGATCGGCTGATGGTTGTTCCGGTGTCCGGAGAATGGGATGCGAAGAAGGCAACCTGGAATACACATCCGGAGTGGGATACGGAAAAAGCTGTTTACTCAGAAGAATTTCAGGTTGATAAAAACAGTGAAGTGAAAAATAATGTTGCTATTACTGACTCAAACTATGATGGAACAAAAGCAATCGTAGATGTGACAGAACTTATCAAAAATATGGATGATGCCGAAAATACACTTTCTCTGGCTGTATGTGATGAGAATGGCTATGAACTGGCATTTGCAAGTACCGAAGGCGCAGCAAAACTGGATGCAGAGAAGGAAGCGGCTCCTGTCATCCGTGCAACTGTGAAAAATGTTATCGGAAAAGATGCAGAAGTATCCAGAACCGTCGTATCTCAGGATACATTTGCAGGCAGCTGGAGCGGAGATCAGACAGCAGACTTTGGCGCAAAGAATTTCCTGCGTACTTCTTACGGAACAGATTCGAAAGGAACATTGGGAACCGCAGGTGGAAGTGACAATAAAGTTACATATCTGAAATTTGATGTGTCACAGATTGATCTTACTCAGGTTGACCGTGTAAAATTACAGATGACTTTACTGGGTGTACGCCACAATGAAGCTGCTAATCTGGATGCACAGCTTCAGATTGCCATGGCAGAGAATACAGACTGGACAGAAAATACTCTGAACTGGAAAACGAAACCTGCAATTCTGGAAGAAAATGGAGTAATTACTTCAGAAGAATTTAACCTTGGAAAGATTGTAAGCGATGATCCGGCACTGATTAGTACACCGAATGGTACAATAGCAACAGCAGATGTTACATCATTAGTTGCAGCGGCAAAAGCAGCCGGTCAGGACAGTATCACGCTGGCTGTAAATATGGTTGGCAAACAGGTCGACAAGGCAAATCGTATTTTCTTTGTAAGTAAAGAAGGGGCAAAATCTTATGCAAATGCAGAAAATATGGCTCCGGTACTGGTAAGTACAAAGACAGTAGCCGTTTCCGGAATTAAAGTAAATGCACCGACAAAGACAGTATATGATCTGGGTGAATCACTTGACACAACCGGTATGACAGTTACTGCTTCTTATGAAGACGGAACAGAAGATGTTGTAGATTTGTCCAAAGTAATCGTAACTGGTTTTGACAGCAGTAAAGTAGCAGAGAAACAGACAGTTACTGTAAAATATGCAGGAAAGGCAGTGACATTCGATGTAGAGATCAGAAATGTTACATTAGAAAATGCAAAAACTGCAGCAAGTAAAGAAATTACTGATTATGCAACTGCTCAGAAAGAAGCAATCAAAAATCTGAAAGGTTTAAGCGAAGAAGAAATTACAGCTTATAACGAGAAAGTAGAGAAAGCAGCTGATGCAGCAATTGCAAAAGTTAATGAAGCAGCAGTAACTACAGATGTAGACAAAGCAGTAGCAGATGCAAAGACTGCGGTAGATGCGTTTGTAAAAGAAGCAACAGAAGTTTCAGAGAAGAATATTGCGGCTGCGGAAGCAAAGGCAAAACTGAAAGCAGCAAAAGAAGAAGCCGTAAAAGCAGTAACTGACAAAGCTACCGCTATTACAGCAAAAATCGAAAAGCTGGAAAATTTAAGCACAGATCAGAAAGCAGCGTACGAAGCAGACGTTGAATCAGCAGTAGCAGCAGCAAAGGAAGCAATCAATGCAGCAACAACGCCTGAGGAAGCAACAGGGGCACAGAAAGAAGCAGTGACATCTCTGGATGAAGTGTTTACAGCTGCAAAGAATGCTGATAAGAAAGCAGAACCAACCCCAGATCCGAAGCCGGTACACAAAGACGGACTTTCTGATGAGAAAGATGCAGACGGAAACTGGTATTACTACAAAGATAACAAGATTGCAACAACTGTAACTACCGTAGCGAAAAACAAAAACGGCTGGTGGAGAGTGGTCAACGGTAAGGTAGACTTCAGCTGCAACAGTGTCGAGAAGAACGAAAACGGCTGGTGGTACATCCGAGGAGGAAAAGTAGACTTTAATTACACAGGAATAGCAAAAAATGCAAACGGCTGGTGGAGAATCGTTAACGGTAAGGTAGATTTCAACTGCAATAGCGTAGAGAAAAACGAAAACGGCTGGTGGTACATCCGAGGAGGAAAAGTAGACTTTAGTTACACCGGAGTAGCAAAAAATGTAAATGGCTGGTGGAGAATTGTCAATGGTAAAGTTGATTTCAACTGCAACAGCGTGGAGAAAAACCATAACGGCTGGTGGTACATCCGAGGAGGAAAAGTAGACTTTAGTTATACCGGAGTAGCAAAAAATGCAAATGGCTGGTGGAGAATCGAAAACGGAAAAGTAAACTTCAATTTCCGCGGAATTGCACACAATGAGAACGGCTACTGGTATCTGTCCGGCGGAAAAGTTGATTTTTCCAAAAACGGAACAGTCAAAGTTCAGGGTAAGACTTATCGTGTCGTAAACGGTAAAATCAAATTTTAACAGTTAATAGTTAAATAATTACCAAAAATAATGCAAATATTTTTACAATTTTGGTTAATCTGTTTCTGCTATACCTGCTATAATTGCACTGTAACAAATAAGGAACTACTTAACAAAACCTCTTTGTAGAAGGCTGCTAAGCAATTCAGATTTTTGGAGGAAAAGATAAATGAATACTTTAAAAGCTGAAAAAAGAAGCATGGATGTCAAAGCAAAGAAACTCAGAAGAGAGGGATTCGTAACAGGTAACCTGTTCGGTAAAGAGATCGAAGGTTCTGTTCCGCTGAAGATGAACAAGATGGAAGTGGAGCGTCTGTTGAAAACAGATCACAAAGGAAGCCAGATCATGCTGAATGTAGAAGGACAGGATTACGATGTTCTGATCAAAGAGGTAGATTATAATTCAATGAAACGTTGCGTTGATGAGATTGATTTCCAGGCACTGGTAAGTACCGAGAAAGTTCATTCTACAGCAGCAGTTGTAATTGAGAACCGTGAAAAAGTCCTGGAAGGTGCTCTGCAGGAGTGCTTAGAGGAAATCGAATACAAAGCGTTACCGGCAGCATTAGTTGATCACGTAAATGTTGATGTAGCAGGCATGAAAGTCGGCGATGTTATCCGTGTCAAAGATCTTGAGATTTCTAAAAACCCGGATATCGATGTTCACACAGATCCGGAAGCAATCGTTGTCATGGTTGATGCAATCAGAAACAGCATCCCGGAGGATGAGGCTGCTGACGAGGAAGCAGCCGAAGCATAAAAGCAGAAATGCTTTTATGAGAATTGAAAAAAGTATGAGAAGCGGAATCACAGAGTTAAGCGCTGTGGTTCCGTTTTTTGTTGAAAAAAATTTGTTAAGGAAAAGGTGTGGTTCAGAAAACGATAAATATCAGATGGGGGATTCAATTTTAAGGAAAAATGCATAAAATTTGAGCAAACCATGCATCTTAAATGGAGTGAGAACTGTTCGATTATTTAATTGCAATATAATTTATGTAAAAGAAAGACAGTTCTAAACGGATTAAGATGATTGGAGGAATTGTCATGCAGAATAATATGGAACTTGGATACGAAATGTTTTGCTATCAGTGTGAGCAGACTGCAAACGGAAAAGGCTGTACCCGACAGGGCGTGTGCGGAAAGACACCGGAGATTGCCAACTTGCAGGATCTGCTCATTTTTCAGTTAAAAGGCATCAGCTGCTATGGAAAAATACTGTTGGATCAGGGAGAAAAACTGGATAAAGGTGTGATCTCTTTTATTGAAAACTGTCTGTTTACCACGCTGACTAATGTAAATTTTGATTCGGAAGTGCATGTAAAACTTCTGAAAGAGGCGCAGAAGATCAAAGATGAACTGCGTCAGCAGATCGGAGGAGTTGCAACGGAAAACATCTATATGTCTTATCGTTTGCCACAGGAAAAAAGTGAAATGCTGCGCACCGTAGAGGTTGCCGGAATCATGTATGATCAGGATCTGGATGAAGATATCCGTTCTTTGCGCCAACTGATCATTTATGGGTTAAAAGGAATCAGTGCTTATGGACATCAGGCCCGGGAATTAGGTTATTTTAGTGATGCAGTGGATGATTTTTATGTGGAAGCATTGTCGGCTGTGACGGATGATAACATGACGGTGGAAGAATTGATCCGTCTTTCTATGAAAGCCGGAGAGATGGCGCTTGCAGTAATGAAGACACTGGATGAGGCAAACACACAGACTTATGGAAATCCAACGCCACATGCAGTATCAACAACGCTGAAAGCAGGCCCTTTCATTATTGTTTCCGGACACGATTTTCATGATCTGGAAATGCTGTTGCAGCAAAGCGCAGGAACCGGCGTGAATATTTATACTCATGGAGAAATGCTTCCGGGACACGGCTATGAAGGCTTGAAAAAATATCCGCATCTGATCGGAAACTTTGGCGGAGCGTGGCAGGATCAGCAGAAACAATTCGATAATCTTCCAGGATGTATTCTGATGACAACAAATTGTCTGATGCGTCCGCGGGAAAGTTACAAAGACCGTATTTACAGTACGAATGTCGTTGGATGGGACGGTGTCAAATATATCGGAAAAAATGCAAACGGTGAGAAAGATTTCAGTGAGCTCATTCATCAGGCGTTGGAACTGGGGGGCTATTCCGAAGATCGGGATGTAAAACCAACGGAACCGTCGGATTGCCCAAGTTGTCATCTGGCATCTGAACTTTTGACAGGTTTTGCACATGAAGCAACTTTAAGCCATGCCGGAGAAATCGTACAGGCAGTCAAAGATGGAAAAATCAGGCATTTCTTTCTGATCGGCGGCTGTGACGGTGCCAGACCGGGGCGGAATTACTATACAGAGTTTGCAGAACTGGTGCCGGAGGATTGTGTGATCCTGACGCTTGCCTGTGGAAAGTACCGGTTTAATAAAATTGATTTTGGAACGGTGGCAGGCCTTCCGCGTCTGCTGGATGTGGGACAGTGCAACGATGCATATTCCGCGGTACGGATCGCCACAGCACTGGCGGATGCTTTCGATACAGATGTCAACAGTCTGCCGTTGTCGCTGATCCTGTCCTGGTATGAGCAGAAAGCGGTAGCGGTTTTGCTTGCGTTATTAAGTCTTGGGATCAAGAATATTTACCTTGGTCCGATCCTGCCGGCATTTTTAAGTCCGAATGTGGTGCAGTATCTGGTGGATACGTTCCAGCTTCATCTGATCAGCAATGCTGAAGATGATATAAAAACCTGTCTGAAACAGGAATTGTAGGTTGCAGGTTCAGGTGTGAGAAGGAAAATAGTTGAAAAAATGCATGTAAACCAGTAAGTCTTGACTAAAAAAAGTGAAAAAATTGCTTCTGCATATTGTAAAAATGCAAAAAATCATTTACTATAAAGATTAGTTGATGCATTTTTGCAATTTTATAAGGAGCAAAAATATGAATTTGCAGGAAAAAGATTCCGGAAATCTCCAGGTGGAAGATTATCTGGAAGCAGTTTTGGACAATTTTCATGACGGTATTTATATTACAGACAGGGAAGCGAATACGGTGTATCTGAATCACAGTTACGAGCTGATCAGTGGTCTGAGAAAATCCGAAATGATTGGGAAAAACATGAAAGATCTGGTGGAAGCCGGCGTAGTATCCATGAGTGGTACACTTTCTGTGCTGCAAAGCGGAGAGTCTGTGACCAGTGAGCAGATTTTCCGAACCGGAAAGCGGGCAGTCATCACAAGTACACCGATTTTTGATGGCGATGACAAAACGAATCTGGTTATGGTGGTGACACTGGTTCGTGAGATTACAGAAATCTATTCCATCCGAAAGGAATTGCAGCGAAAGGAGCAGCAGAATCGTCAGTATATGCAGGAATTGGAGCGTATGCGCAAGGAACTGGACGGAGATGTGGAGCTGGTTGCGGTGGCAGAACCGAGTAGAAAACTGCTGGAATTTGCCCGAAAAATGGCGCAGGTGGATCTGCCGGTACTGCTTTATGGAGAAAACGGCTGCGGTAAATTCCGATTGGCAAAATATATCCATGCACATTCTGACCGGACAGAAGCTGCGTTTTTACGTCTGAATTTTTCTGCTGTGCCGAAAAATGATCTGGAGACTTATCTGTTTGGAACACCGGGAAATGCAGAGCATGAGCCGCAGATCGGCTTGTTGGAAAGTGCGGAAGGCGGAACGTTATATATCGAAGAACTGGCAGAGATACCAGAAGATATTCAGGGAGATCTGCTGACAGTACTCCGGGATGGATGCTGCGTGATGAAAGAAGGATATTTGCAGAAACTGAATATCCGGATGATCGCCGGCAGTAAGTATTCTGTGCAGCAGTTAGAGCAGATGACAAGTGTTAATAATTTGCTGTTGCAGCAGTTTTCACTGTTTTCCATGGAGGTGCTTCCGTTGCGGGAACGCAGGGAGGACATCATTCCGCTACTTGATTTCTTCCTGAACCAGTACAATTATAAAACCGGACAGAACAAGCAGTTTGATCGGGAAAGTTACCAGTGTCTGAACGATTATCCGTGGCCGGGAAATATTCAGGAACTGAAAAATCTGGTGCAGAGGGCAGCAATCATCAGCACCGGTGATGTGATCCGGGCACAGGATCTGTTTATGCATGATCGGCTTGAAAAAGTGGAGCAGAAGCAGGAAAGCTATCGGGATCAGGTAGATCTGAAAATGGAGGTTGCCAGATTTGAAGCCGGGTATCTGGATCATGCGTTTTCCAGATTTGGAAATATCCGTGAAGCGGCAGCGAGCCTTGGAATGGACAGTTCTACTTTTGTCCGGAAACGGCAAAAATATGAGCAATTGGGCTTGATGAAAAGCCAGAAAAAGAAATAATGAGAAAACGTTAAAATTGCGTTTTTACAGCACTAAGGACTGCTGTTTGTGCATATTGTACAGAAATATATGCACAGACGGCAGTCTTTATTTTAAAATTGCAAAATATTTTGTGAATCTGCATAATTGCAAAAATACATATAATGGTGTATAATTGCATCATAACATAAAAATGATGCAAAAATGCAATTAAATCAACGAGAAAATGGGAGGAACAAAAAATGGCACTTATGACTGGTGAACAGTACATCGAGAGTATCCGCAAAATGAACATGGAGATCTACATGTTCGGTGAGAAGGTAGAGAATCCGGTAGACAATCCGATTCTTCGTCCGTCATTAAATTCTGTAAGAATGACTTATGATCTGGCTCAGGATCCGGAGTATCAGGATCTGATGGTTGTTACATCTCCGTTTACAGGCGAGAAGATCAACCGTTTCACACATATCCATCAGAGCACAGAAGATCTGAAAAACAAAGTAAAAATGCAGAGACTGTGTGGTCAGAAAACCGCAGCCTGTTTCCAGCGTTGTGTAGGAATGGATGCGTTCAACGCAGAGTTTTCCACAACATATGAAATCGATAAAAAATATGGTACATCTTACCATGAGAACTTCAAAAAATTCATGAACTACTGTGCAACCAACGATTTAACCGTAGACGGTGCTATGACAGATCCGAAAGGTGATCGTTCCAAAGCACCTCACGCACAGGAAGATCCGGATATGTACTTACGTGTTGTTGAGCGCCGCCCGGATGGTATCGTAGTTCGTGGTGCAAAAGCACATCAGACAGGTATCTGTAACTCACACGAAGTAATCGTTATGCCGACTATCGCTATGGGACCGGATGACAAAGATTACGCAGTATCTTTCGCAGTACCGGTTGATTCCGAAGGTATCTTCATGATCATCGGACGTCAGTCCTGTGATACAAGAAAACTGGAAGGCACACAGATGGATGTCGGAAACTCCGAGTTCGGTGGTGTAGAAGCTTTGGTTATCTTCGAAGACGTATTCGTACCAAACGATCGTATCTTCATGAATGGTGAGACAGAGTTCGCTGGAATGTTAGTAGAGCGTTTCGCTGGTTACCATCGTCAGTCTTACGGCGGATGTAAAGTTGGTGTAGGTGATGTCCTGATCGGTGCAGCAGCAGTTGCAGCTGAGTACAACGGTGTTGCAAAAGCTTCCGCAGTAAAAGATAAACTCATCGAGATGACTCACTTAAACGAGACATTATACTGCTGTGGTCTTGCTTGCTCTACAGAGGGTACAGCTACAGAGTCCGGCGCATACATCATCAACCTGCTTCTTGCAAACGTATGTAAACAGAACGTAACACGTTTCCCATATGAGATCGTTCGTCTGGCAGAGGATATCGCAGGTGGTCTGATGGTTACAGCTCCGGCAGAGAAAGATTTCCGTGACGAGAAACTTGGCAAATACATTGACAAATACTTAAGAGGTGTTGCTGATGTTACAACAGAGAATCGTTTAAGAATCCTTCGTCTGATCGAGAACCTTTCCCTTGGTACAGCAGCAGTTGGATATCGTACAGAGTCCATGCATGGTGCAGGTTCTCCGCAGGCACAGCGTATCATGATCGCACGTCAGGGTAACTTAGGCGCTAAGAAACAGCTTGCAAAAGCAATCGCACATATCGAGGAGTAATATCAGATGGGAGATGACTCCCACCTCTATAGGTGGTGAGAAACAAGCTAGTAT
>OGYU01001188.1_pt1 | contig 18888 bp, 17 predicted proteins | sample 1576581 | NCBI WGS metagenome assembly OGYU01 (sample SAMEA3541547, study PRJEB24748) | human gut metagenome | biome: human gut; feature: human-associated habitat; material: faeces | place: China | collected 2012 | reverse complement strand
AGAACCTGAATCTAACGCGTCTGCCAATTCCGCCATATCCGCATATTCTGTTTTGCTCGCGAGCCGTGTCGCTCGGAACGATAGTTATTATACCAGATATGGCAGAATTGTCAAGCATTATTTTTAATTTTTCTCGACAAAATTTTGCTTGAAAATTGATGCATTCTGAATGGCAGCTGCAGGGCGAAATTTTTGCCAAAGTGTGATACAATAAACAGGACGCGCTGGGAGGGTGTCCTGCGCGCAGACTGAGAAAACGAGGGAAATGCAGAATGTTCAATATCATTATTTTCCTGCTGGGAGCAGGCATTATGTTCTTTATGGCTCTGCGCAGTGTGCTGGCACGGCGCAGGCTGTGCACGCAGGGGCAGAAGGTCACGGCCACGGTGGAGGGCACCGTGCAGAGCCGGGATGGCGGTGCCTATGTGCTGGCCTTTACCACCGCAGGCGGCAGCCATCGGCTGCACTACCCGAAGCCTGCGCGGGGCAAGAGCTTTGCGGTGGGGGATACCGTCACCTTATACTATGACCCCGACGACCCGGAGAAGATGTACGTGGAAGGCGACCGGGCCACGCTGGGAGCCGAGGTGTTGTATACCGTGCTGGGTGTGGCCCTGCTGGTGCTGACCGTGGGCATTGCCCGCTGAAAGGGGAAAAGAGGATGAAACTGGAACATTTTGGCATGGCTGAGCCGGGCGACTGCCGGCTGGTATTCACAGCCGGTGCCGAGGAACTGGCGGCAGCCGTTGCACAGGTGCAGGCGGAGCCGGACGCGCCGCAGGAAGAGGATGGTCTGCTGACCGAGGCGGTGAATCGCACCATTCTTGGCGGCTTTTCGGCGCTGTATGAGCAGCTGGTGCAGGAGTACCATGTGGTGCCGGTGACCGACCCGGATTTTGAATTGCTGGCGGTGAACCGGGCCGAGGGCTTCCGGGCGGGTGCACAGTTCTACGCGCTACCGCCGCTGGAAGTGGGAGCATACACCGGTTTCGTGCAGCCCATTGAGCCGCACCCTATCCGGCAGCTGACCATTGAACTGGAGATCAACCGTCACCACGGCGACGAAGAACGTGCAGCCGATGCAGCGGGCAAGGCGGCGCTGCGGCAGCAGGTGGCCCGCGAGATCTGGGCACAGCGCTGTGCCCAGGCTGAGCAGCGGGCACGCAAGGAGCTGGTATGGCAGCTGGGCGATGCAGTGAAAGGCCCGCTGCCAAAGCAGCTGGTGGGCGGTAACTATTTTGCCGAGCAGCGCCAGTTCAACCTGAGCCTGCAGGCCAATGGCATCAACTTTGACCAGTTCCTTAAAGTGCGCGGCCAGACGGTGGAAGAGTTCCGTGCATGGCTCCACGCGCAGGCAGAGCGCAAGCTGCGCAGCTGGCTGGGGCTTCTGCTGGTGGCAGAAAAGGAGGGCCTTGCACCCACGGACGCCGAGGTGGAAGCAGCCGCTGCCCACTGGGATGCCAAGCTGGACGGCGAGCGCACCTTCCCCGCCAACGATGCACGCAAGGTGCGCCAGCGTCTGGCCCGGGAGAGGGCGGAGCAGTTCATTGTGGAGCACTCTACTCTCACGCCGCCGCCCGATGAACCCATCGTGCAGAAAGTTGAAAGCAAATAATAACAAAAAGGAGCGATGCAGCGCATCGCTCCTTTTTGTTATTATTATCAGGAACTCTCAGGTCTCCACGCCCTCGAACTGGCTGTTGTAGAGCTTGGCGTAGAAGCCGTTTGCAGCAAGCAGCTCGTCGTGGCTGCCCTGCTCCACAATGTGGCCGTCCTTCATCACAAGGATCACGTCCGCCTCGCGGATAGTGGAAAGGCGGTGCGCCACAATAAAGCTGGTACGGCCCTGCATCATGCGGGCAAAAGCTTTCTGGATACGCACCTCGGTGCGGGTATCAATGGAGGATGTTGCCTCGTCCAGAATCAGCATCGGCGGCAGGCAGAGCATCACGCGGGCAATGCACAGCAGCTGCTTCTGGCCCTGACTGATGTTGCCGCCGTCCTCGGCGATAACGGTATCGTAGCCCTCCGGCAGGCGGCGGATGAAGCTGTCTGCATGGGCGGCTTTGGCTGCTGCCACAATCTCTTCAAGGCTTGCATCCGGCTTGCCGTAGGCAATGTTTTCCCGCACGGTACCGGCCCGCAGCCATGTATCCTGCAGCACCATGCCGTAGCTGCCGCGCAGGGAAGCGCGGGTCACATCCCGGATGTCGGTGCCGGACACCTTGATGGAACCGCCGTTCACATCATAGAAGCGCATGAGCAGGTTGATGAGGGTGGTCTTGCCGCAGCCGGTAGGGCCGACGATGGCAATGCGCTGGCCGGGCTTTACGTCGAGGGAAAGGCCCTCGATCAGCGGGCGGTCGGGCAGGTAGCGGAAGGAAACATCCTCCAGCTGCACATGGCCGTCCGGCTGCAGCATGGGGGCATTCTCGACTTCCGGCACCTGATCGTCGGCATCCAGCAGCTCGAACACGCGGGCGGCGCAGGCCAGAGCATTCTGCAGCTCGGTGACTACACCGGAAATTTCGTTGAAGGGCTTGGTGTACTGGTTGGCGTAGCTCAAAAACACGCTCAGCTGGCCGATGGTGATGCCGCCCCGCACCGCGTACACGGCACCCACAAGGCCCACGCCTGCGTACACGATGTTATTCACAAAGCGGGTGGCGGGGTTGGTCAGGCTGGAAAAGAAGATGGCCTTCAGGCTCACGTCCTGCAGACGGCCATTCACCTCGTCAAAGGCGGTAAGGCTCTCGGCCTCGTGGCCGAAGGCCTGCACCACCTTCTGGCCCTCGATCATCTCGTTGACCAGCGCGGTCTGCTCACCGCGCACGGCGCTCTGGCTCTGGAAGTAACCATAGCTGCGCTTGGCAAGGAAGCTTGCCACCACGAGGCTCAGCGGGGTGATGCACACCACCACCAGCGTGATGGGCACATTCTCGCTGAGCATGAACAGCAGGGTGCCGAGGATGGTCAGCACGCCGCTGAACAGCTGTGTAAAGCCCATCAGCAGGCCGTCCGCAAAGGTATCCACATCGGCCACCATGCGGCTGACGATATCGCCGGAGGGGTGGCTGTCGAGGTAGGAAAGCGGCAGGGTCTGAATTTTGCGCAGGGCTTCGTTGCGCAGGTCGCGGCTGACAAGGAAGGTGATGCGATTGTTGCACACGCTCAGCAGCCACTGCGCAAGAGCGGCCACACCGGCAACCACCAGCACCTCGATGATAATGCGCATCACACCGCCAAAATCTACGGCACCCTTGCCCAGCATCATATCAATGGCGCTGCCGCAGAGGATGGGAATATACAGCTGCGCGCCCACGCTCACAGCGGCCACCACAAGGCTGCACACCACAAACAGGGAATAAGGTTTGATTTTGCCCAGAACACGGGTCAAGGTGGCCTTGCGCTGCTGCGGGGTCAGCTTTGTTTTTGCTTTTGCACTCATTTCTGCGCATCCCCTTTCTTGAACTGGCTCTCGTAGATCTCCTCGTAGACGGGGCAGGTTTGGCGCAGCTGGTCGTGGGTGCCGATGCCCACCAGATGGCCGTCGTCCAGCACCAGAATTTGATCCGCGTACTGCAGGCTGGCGGCGCGCTGGCTCACGATGAACACGGTCAGGCTGCCGGGCAGAGCAGCCAGTGCCTTGCGCAGGGCGGCATCGGTGGCGTAGTCCAGTGCGCTGGCGCTGTCGTCAAGGATCAGAATTTCCGGCTTGCCCACAAGGGCGCGGGCGATGGTCAGGCGCTGCTTCTGTCCGCCGGACAGGTTGCGACCGCCCTGCTCCACAGGCTCGTCCAGCCCAAGGGGCTTGGCTTTGACGAACTCCGCAGCCTGTGCTGTTTCCAGTGCAGCCCACAGGTCCGCATCGGTGGCATTCTTGTTGCCCCACAGCAGGTTGGAGCGGATGGTGCCGCCAAAGAGCTGGGCCTTCTGCATGACCATGGCTGCCTTGCCGCGCAGTTCTTCGCGGGGATAGTTCCGGGCATCGCGGCCCATGATCTCCACCGTGCCCTCGGTGGCATCGTAGAAGCGGGGAATCAGGTTGACAAGGCTGGATTTGCCGCTGCCGGTACCGCCGATGACACCAATGGTCTGGCCGCGCTTTGCAGTGAAGCTGATGTCGGAAAGGCTGGGTGCACCGGCACCCGCATAGGTCAGGCTTACATGCTCAAAGCGCACGGCATCGCCGGATTTTTCGGCGGGCACCTCGCCCAGAAGCTTTTCCGGGAAGGCCATGCCGGGCGTGGTGTCCAGCACAGCCTGCACGCGGCCTGCGCAGGCCAGCGCCTTGCTCACCTGCACGATCAGGTTTGCCAGCTTGACCAGCTCCACAAGGATCTGGTTCATGTAGTTCACCAGCGCAATCACGTCGCCGGAAGCCATGCCACCCACATTGATCTCAATGCTGCCCACATATAGCAGTGCCACAATGGCAATGTTGATGAGCACATAGGTCAGCGGATTCATCAGGGCAGAGATATGGCCTACATGGAGCTGCATCTTGGTCAGCAGGTCGTTGGCATTCTCAAAGCGCTCTACCTCGCTCTTTTCCTTATCAAAGGCGCGCACCACGCGCACGCCGGTCAGGTTTTCGCGGGTCAGGCCCAGCACCCGGTCAAGGCGATTCTGTACCGTCTTGTACAGGGGCCGGGTAGCAGCCATGATGCCGAACACCACCACGCTCAGCAGCGGGATGGTCACTACAAAGATCAGCGCTGCACGGGAATTCACCGTAAAGGCCATGACCATGGCACCGATCACCACGAACGGGCTGCGCAGGAACAGGCGTAAAAACAGGTTCAGGCCGCTCTGCACCTGATTCACGTCGCTGGTCATACGGGTGATCAGGGTGCTGGTGCCGAGGGTGTCCATCTCGGTAAAGCTCAGGGTCTGGATGTGCTCAAACAGGGCGTGGCGCAGAACTGTGGAATAGCCCACGGCCGCCTTTGCGGAAAAATACTGTGCCGTCAGGCTGCAGGCAAGGCCGATCATGGCCAGCAGCAGCAAAATGCCGCACCGCACAAGAATATAGTGGAAGTCGTGGGCGGCAATGCCGATGTTCACGATATCCGCCATGACCAGCGGCACGAACAGGTCGAACGTGGCTTCCAGCATCTTGAAAAGGGGCGCAAGCACGCTCTCGCGCTTGTAGTCCTTCAGATAGCCTAGCATCTTGTTCAAGGCGATACTCCTTCTTTCTTGCTTTCTTGCATTATAAGGTTTATGAAATCCTACTTATTATAGCGTACAAAAACTTAAAAAGCCATAGAAAATGTTTTTATTGCAAAAGTGTGCTGAAAACCGCCGGGCAAAATGCCGAAAACGGTTGAAACCAGGGTGGGGGTATGCTACAATGATTTTAAATATTGCACAAAAGGGGAAACAGGAATGCTGATAAGTTTGGTCGTTCCGTGCTACAATGAGGAAGAATCACTTCCCATTTTTTATAAAGAGGCCAGCAAGATCGCACAGCAGATGGGAATATCCCACGGAGCAGATTTTGAGTTCATCTTTGTGGATGACGGCTCAAAAGACCGCACACTGCAGATCGCGCGGGAATTGCACCGGAAAGATGCCCGTGTGCGGTACATCTCCTTCAGCCGGAACTTTGGCAAGGAAGCAGGCATTTATGCCGGATTAAAAGCGGCAAAGGGCGATTATGTAGCAACGATGGATGCGGATCTGCAGGACCCGCCCTCGCTGCTGCCGGAAATGCTGGAGCTGCTGCTCTCCGGCGAATATGACTGCGCGGCCACCCGCCGCACGACACGCGAGGGTGAACCGCCCGTTCGCAGCTGGTTTGCCAAAAAGTTTTATCAGATCATCAATAAGCTCTCGGATACAGAGATCGTGGATGGAGCAAGAGACTTCCGCCTGATGAGCCGCAAAATGACTGATGCCGTGCTGAGCATGGCGGAATATAACCGCTTCAGCAAGGGCATTTTCAGCTGGGTCGGCTTTAAAACAAAGTGGATCGACTACAAAAACGTAGAGCGTGTGGCGGGCACAACAAAGTGGAACTTCTGGGGTCTGCTCAAATATTCGATCGAAGGCATTGTGGGCTTTTCCACAGCTCCGCTGCTGATGGCGGCGGGCCTTGGCCTTGCCTTTTGCGTATTGGCGTTTGTAGGCATCATGATCGTGGTGGTGCGTGCACTGATGTTCGGCGACCCTACTTCCGGCTGGCCGAGCCTTGTCTGCATCATCCTTTTGTGCAGTGGTGTGCAGCTGCTGTGTACGGGCATTGCAGGCGAGTACCTTGCCAAAACATATCTTGAAACAAAGCACAGACCGATCTATATTGCTGCTGAGACCGAAGAAGATCTGGACGCGGAATAAGGCGTTTCAGGAAAAATGTATTTTTAACGGGGTGCCAGAAGAAGCTGATCTGGTACCCCGCTTTTTTTGAGCAGGGAAAAATGGATACATACAGATAGGCGTTGTACCCAAAGCCATTTCCTGCTATACTAAAAATTGACTAGAAACTGGAAGAATGGTGAGCAGATGGCAAAAAGACAAGACGGCGGCATCCGGCTGCGCCCGGTGGGCACCCGCAAGCATCGGCAGAACGCTCCGGCCTACAGCCCGGCGGGCACCGGCTGCCCGGCCTTTGAGCAGGCAGTGGAAAATTTATATAAAGGCCAGAACGAAGAAAGCTTCTGGACGCTGATGGGCGCTTTGAACTATGCACTGGAAATGGAGACCCATGTTCTGGTGCCGCTGCGCACGGCACTGACGGTGCACAACACGCCTGCACCGTGGACGGAGCATCCGGTGCCCACGGCAAAGGCTAAGGACCTGCAGCTGTGGACCCTGCGCAACGAGAAGGGCCGCACATGGCTGCCTATGTTCACCTCTGCAGCTGCGGCCTGCGCCGACCGCAGCACTTCTGCCCGGCCAATGGCAGATTACACCCTGCAGGATGCCATGGAGCTGGCCCTTTCCACTGAGGGGATCGACGGCGTGGTGCTGGACCCGTGGAGCCACTCGGCTACGCTGGACGGCGCTCTGCTCAACGGTTTGCTGCACGCGGGCCATACGCCGGAAGACCCCGGTGATGAGAAAGCGGATGCCGGAAAGGAAGCCGCCCGCAAGGGCAACTGGGCGCAGGCTGTGGAATGCTTTGAAAAAGCAGCCGAGCTTGGCAGCGCCATGGGACTTGCCCTGCTGGCAGACTGTATTTATAAGGGCCGCGGCACCCGCACGAACCGTGCCAAGGCCCGCCGCATGTGGAAGGAAGCAGCAGACAGCGGCGAGATCTTATCCAACATTGCACTGGGTGATGACTGCGCTGCCCGGGGCGACAATGGCCGGGCACTTTTGTATTACCGCCGTGCCCGCGCCAACGCAGCCCATATGCCGGATATCGAGTACACTCCGCAGGTGTGCCTGCGTGTGGCCCAGACCGAAACGCGCTACACCAGCCGCAAAAAGGCGCTGGCACTGGCCGCAGAAGCAAGGCAGGGCTTTTCCATCAAGGCCCGTGAGCACGAGCCGGACGCAGAGCAGTGGCTGGCCGAAGCCGACCAGCTCATCCGGGAACTGACCAGTGAACTGCCTGCCCGAGCCACAGCTTACGACATGGAATCTTTACAATTGGACTAAAAAATCGTCATATCGGGACGGTAAGATATACTCGGAAATGATTTGAAGAGCTGCGCCCAAGATGCACAGCACCGGAGAGGAAACAGACAGTATGAGCAAAGTAATCGGCATCGATCTCGGCACGACCAATTCCTGTGTGGCAGTGGTGGAGGGCGGCAAGCCCGTGGTCATCACCAATGCGGAGGGTGAGCGCACCACCCCCAGCGTTGTGGCCTTCACGAAGGACGGTGAACGTCTGGTGGGCGGCGCGGCCAAGCGCCAGATCGCCACAAATTCCGGGCGCACCATCTCCAGCATCAAGCGCCATATGGGCAGTGACTACCGGGTGCACATCGACGGCAAAGACCTGACCCCGCAGGAGATCAGCGCCATGATTTTGGCCAAGATCCGCCGCGATGCCGAGAGCTATCTGGGCGAGCCGGTGACCGAAGCGGTCATCACGGTGCCCGCCTACTTCGACGACAGCCAGCGCAAGGCTACGCAGGATGCAGGCCGCATTGCAGGCCTGAACGTGCTGCGCATCATCAACGAGCCTACTGCTGCCGCTGTGGCCTATGGTTTGGATAACGAAGCATCGCAGAAGATCCTCGTCTACGACCTCGGCGGCGGCACCTTTGATGTGTCCATCATCGAGATCGAGGACGGGACCTTTACGGTGCTTGCCACCGGCGGCGACACCCATCTGGGCGGTGACGACTTCGATCAGCGCATCGTGGAATATGCCGTGGCCGAGTTCAAAAAGTCGGATCGCATCGACCTCTCCCGCGACCCGGCAGCTATGGGCCGACTGAAAGAGGAAGCCGAAAAGGCAAAGAAGGAGCTTTCTGCCGCGCCGTCGGCACAGCTGAACCTGCCCTTTATCGCAGTGGGCAAGGACGGCCCTCACCACTTGGATATCTCGCTTTCCCGCCCGCAGTTCGAAATGATGACCGGCGACCTGCTGGCCCGCACAGTGGCTCCCGTGCAGAATGCGCTGCGGGATGCAGGCATTTCTGCCAGCCAGCTGGGCAAGGTGCTGCTGGTGGGCGGCAGCACCCGAATGCCTGCGGTGGAGCGTCAGGTGAAGGAGCTGCTGGGCTGCGAACCCAGCCACAGCCTGAACCCGGACGAGTGTGTTGCCATGGGTGCGGCTGTGCAGGGCGGTCTGCTGCAGGGCGGCGGCAAGCTGGCCGGTGCCACCGGCGCAGCGGCGCAGGGCCTTGTGCTGATGGATGTGACCCCGCTGACCCTCTCCATTGAGACGCTGGGCGGCGTGGCCACCCCGCTGATCACCCGCAACAGCATGATCCCCACCCGCAAGAGCCAGATCTTCACCACCGCACGGCCCATGCAGACCAGTGTGGAGATCAACGTGCTGCAGGGCGAGCGCCACTTTGCCCGCGACAACAAGAGTCTGGGCAAATTCAAGCTCACCGGCATTCGTGCAAGCTTCTCCTCCAAACCGCAGATCGAAGTTACCTTCGATATCGATGTGAACGGCGTGGTGAAGGTGTCTGCCAAAGACCTTGGCACCGGCCGGGAGCAGAACATCACCATCACCGGCAGCACCAACCTTTCGGAAAATGAGATCCAGCGCGCCATGGCAGACGCTGCCGCCTACGAGGCCGAGGACAGCCGCCGCAAGGAGCGGCTGGACCTGCACAATCAGGCCGAGGTGCTGGCCTACAAGGTGGACGAGGCTCTTTCCAAATGCAAAAAGGAGCTGGACAAGGACGAGAAGAACCGCATCAAAACCGACCTCGCCAACCTCCGCCGCTGCCTGCGCAAGGATAAGCCCGAAAAGATGAATGAAAACGAGGAAGCCGCCCTGCGTCAGGCCAAGACCCAGCTGGAAGAGAGCGCCAACCATCTGATGGTGCTGTATACCAGTGAGCAGGGCGAAAGCGGAAACGGAGAAAATAATCTGTAACACGTAAAAAAGGTCGCCCTTGACAGAGCGACAGAAAAAAGTTATACTACAAACAGAAGGGGCGCTGACTGCAAAGGTCAGCTTTCCATCCCGTTAGTCAAAAAGATTGACCGCTCGGCTGGTAACTGTAGGCGGTCAATCTTTTTTGTTATCATCGCTTTTCGTCTGGGAAAACTTTGCCATAACCTCGACGGTCAGGCGGATCACATCCACGATCAGACCCAGCAGCGTGAGAATGAACGTAAGCAGTGCGAGAGTTTCCAACAGAGTCATCCGATATCCCTCCCTTCGCCTTCAAGGCTCCGGGCAGGGTACTTCCCCAAAAAAGTTTCCTCCCGGAACCTCTGCTTCGTTCTATGTGAAAAGAAGCAGCGATACGGGATAGAAAGCATGACCACCAATTTTGCAATCAGCGCCTTATTTGCATTATACCATAATTTTTGACGAAGTACAACAAAACGCTCCGCTGTGTTTTGCACAGCGGAGCGTTTTCTATGTGGAAAAGCCTTACAGCATCTTAGAAAGGAATGCTTTCAGTCTGGGATGCTTCGGGTTGGTGAACAGTTCCTGCGGCGGCTCGTCCTCCTGGATCTTGCCGTCGTCGATGAAGATGACGCGGTTGGACACCTCGCGGGCGAAGCCCATTTCGTGGGTGACCACCAGCATGGTGATGCCGGTGTGGGCCAGCTCCTTCATCAGCTCCAGTACCTCGCCCACCATCTCAGGGTCCAGGGCGCTGGTGGGCTCATCGAACAGGATCACGTCCGGGTCCATGGCCAGAGCGCGGGCAATGGCAATGCGCTGCTGCTGGCCGCCGGACAGGCTCTTGGGGTAGACGTTGGCCTTGTCGGCCAGACCCACACGGGCCAGCAGCTCGTCGGCGCGCTGGGAAATGGCTTCCTTGTCCTTCAGCTTGAGCAGGCTGGGGGCCAACTCCAGGTTCTTCTTCACGGTCAGGTGGGGGAACAGGTTAAAGTGCTGGAACACCATGCCCATCTTCTGGCGCACAGCGTCGATGTGGGCATCGTCCACCTCCACGCCTTCAAACTTGATGGAGCCGGAGGTGGGGATCTCCAAACGGTTCAGGCAGCGCAGGAAGGTGGACTTGCCGCAGCCGGAAGGGCCGATCAGACACACCACGTCGCCGCGGTAGATGTCGATGTCGATGCCCTTGAGCACGTCCAGGGTGGGGGTGGGCTGCTTTGCGCCCTTTTTCTTCACGCCGCCGTAGGTCTTGGTCAGACCACGGACTTCCAGGATCTTTTCGTGGGTGTTAGCGGTCACTTTGTGCCAGCCTCCTCTCAAACTTGCCCAGCAGCCAGGTAAGCAGCATCACCAGTACCAGGTAAATGGCTGCAACGCCCAGCAGGGGGAACATGGCATCGTAGGTGCGGTTCATAATGCCCTGTGCGGCGTACAGCAGCTCCTTGCCGCCAATGACCGTGATCAGGGAGGTATCCTTCAGCAGAACGATGAATTCGTTGCCCAGGGCAGGCAGCACCGCACGGATGGCCTGGGGGATGATGATGACCACCATGGTGGTCATGTAGTTCAGGCCCAGGCTGCGGCCGGCCTCCATCTGGCCCGGGTCCACGGCCATCAGGCCGCCCCGGATGATCTCGGACACATAGGCACCGGAGTTGATGCCCAGGGTCAGGGCACCTACCATGGTAAAGTTGCGGCTGTTGGAAAAGATGACCATGCTCATGATCAGCAGCTGCACCATCATGGGGGTGCCACGGATGATGGTGGCGTACACCTCGCACACTGCGTTGAAGAAGCCCAGCACCGGGTTCTTGTGGCCGGGACGCTGCTGGTCGTGGGTCACACGGACCATGGCCACCACACTGCCCAGCACCACGCCCAGGGCCAATGCAATGGCGGTGACCAGCAGGGTGGTGCCTACGCCATCAATGTACTGGAGCCAGCGGTCCTTCAGGAGAAAGGCCTGATAAAATTTGTAAAAGACCTCCTGCCCGAAGGTCAGGCTCGTGCCGCTGTTCAGCAGCTCTTTGAGCAGTTCGTATTGAGCAGCCATTCACATCCTCGCTTTCTGTCTGTGGGATCTTGTTGGTGGGTTGATGGGGACCCAAGTCCCCGAAAAAAGGGAGGAGCCCCCTGAAAAGGGCCGCCTCCCGGTGTTGCGTTCGTGGCAGCTGCTTACTCTGCAGTGATGTACTTGTCCACGATGGACTGCAGGGTGCCGTCAGCCTTCAGCTCCTCCAGAGCAGCGTTGATGGCATCCTCCAGGGCAGAGCCCTTGGCCAGGCCGATGGCGTAGTCCTCCTCGGCGTAGCTGGTGTCCAGCACCTTCAGGCCGGGGTTGGCGGCCACATATTCCTTGGCAGGGGCGTTGTCGATGACCACAGCGTCCACCTGGCCGTTGTTCAGGGCCTGCACGGCGGTCAGGCCGCTGTCGTAGGCCACCACGGCGTCATCGCCGAAGTCGTCGGAGCAGTAGATGTAGCCGGTGGTGCCACGCTGGGTGCCGATCTTTTTGCCGGCCAGGTCATCGGGAGAAGCAATGTCGGAGCCATTGGGCACGATGATGGACTGGATGCCGGTGGCGTAGCTGTCGGAGAAGTCCATCACAGCCTTGCGCTCGTCGGTGACGGTAACGCCAGCCATGACCATATCAGCCTTGCCCTGCTGCACGCTGAGCAGTGCGGCGTCAAACTCCATGTCGTCCACCTGCAGCTCCAGGCCCAGCTTTTCAGCAATGGCCTTGGCGGTGTCGATGTCGATGCCCGCGATGTCACCGGAGTCGGTGGTCATCTCGTAGGGAGGGAAGGTGGCGTTGGTGGCCATGGTCAGCTTGCCAGCCACCACGGTGGCCAGGCTGCCAGAAGCAGAGCTGGAAGCAGCTGCGCTGCTGGCTGCAGAAGAAGCTGCGCTGGAAGAAGCACCACCGCAGGCGGTCAGGGCCAGGGCAGCAGCGGAAACGGCGGCAGCAGCCAGGAAGCTGCGACGAGAGATCTTTTTCATATTCAAACACTCCTCTATGCACTGTATAATCTTACAACCGCCGGAAGGATGCGAATCATCGATGTTCCGGTCAATGCACTTAGTATAGTTTGAACAAAATGAAAAGTCAATAGTTGTGTATAATAATTCGTAAAATAAAAATTATTTTCCTGAAAATATGCAAAAAACCATTGAATATCTGAATATATGCAAGAAAATCCGGCTTTTTTACCGGGGCGTTACAGCCAGCGGGCGATCTCATCCCTGCTGCGCTTGGGCACGCAGTAGTCCCGGTTTTCATCCAGGTAGTATTTTACCCCGGTCTCCGGGGTCATGGGCACCACCCGGGCAGCGTGGGTGGGGTAGCCAAAGGCCACCATGCAGGCCAGCTTCAGCGGCTCTTCGATGCCCAGCAGCTCGGTGAGGGCGGGCTTGTTGATGGCACCCATGATGCAGCTGCCCACCTCCTTGTCCCAGGCGGCCAGGGTCATGTTGGCCAGGGCGATGCCGGTGTCGGTGGAAAGGTCGCCGGGAGCGGAGCTGTCCTGCAGGACGGCCACATACAGGGTGGGCGTCTCGTCGGCCTTGGGCATGCCCTGTTCCGGGGGCAGATAGGCCGCCCACTTGACCAGCGGCTGCACTTTGGCCACCATTTCCGGGCTCTGCACCACCACAAGGCGCAGGGCCTGCCGGTTGGCCCCGCAGGAGGACAGCCGCACAGCTTCCACAATGTCATCCACCACATCCTGCGGCACGGGCTTCTGCGCAAAGCGGCGGTAGGTGCGGCGGGTGACCAGAGACTCCATAACAGACATGACAAAACACTCCTTTTCCGGCGGGCGGTGCCCGGCGGTTTATTTGCGGTTTACTACCATATAAAGTATAGCAGTCCGGCCGGGGATGCGCAAGCTGGAGAAAAGAACGTTGGCTCTTGACAAAAATATGCGGGGGGGTATAATTGGCAGAGAACGCCCAGCCCGGCGGAAGGAGGCGGCCATGGTGGAAGAGGAAGCGTCCTGCGTGCAGGAGGAACAGACCGAGACGCTGGACCCGGCAAAGTGTACACCGGAACAGCATGCTTATACCGTGCAGTGCACCGAGGACGGCCATGTTCTGCACTGGGTTCGGATGGAGCAGCACCGCTGGTCGGACTGGCAGGTGGAGAAGGAACCGGACTGTGAGGACCCCGGAGAGCTCCGCAGCACCTGTGCGGTCTGCGGCATGGTGCGCTGGCAGCGGCTGGCCCCGCTGGGCCATCTGCTGCAGTTCAAACCCGAGGATGAGCGGCATACCATTGCGGTGTGCCGGGTGTGCGGCCGTACCCTGTGGCGAGGCCCTGCAAGAGATGCCGCCCAGAAGAAAAAAGCGGCCAGAAGATCTCGGCCCTCGACACAGAACGCCGCGAAGTGACAACGAAAATATGGTAAAATATGGAAAATAATAGAAGGGGGTATCAGAATGGTCGTGTGGGTAGGCCTTGTGTGCTTTGTGCTGGGTGCCAATCTGGGGTTTCTGGTGGCAGGCCTGATGCGGATGGCAAAGGACGAAAAGGACACCTCGGAGAAACCATAAAAATTTGGACGTGTTAACATTGAAAATTAACAATTCCTAACATGTGCGGAACCTCTTGACAAAGCGGAACGGGTAGGATATCTTTGGTTTGCTAATACAAACCTAGGCGTACACGCCTACACGAAGATCAGGAGGAAAAACCAATGTCTCAGATTTCTCGTCGTAATTTTATGAAGTGCGCCGGTGCTGCCGCACTGGCCATTGCAGCCAGCGGCATTCTGACCGGCTGTGACAATACGCTGGATGTTGAAGTGACCTTTGTCTACAATGGCCAGACCCTGCCTCTGCGCGGCACCGGCAAGGTGGTCACCGGTGAGCAGTACATGGACACTGCGACCATCGTGCTTCCCGCAGAATATCAGGAACAGTACAAGGTCCGCGCAGAAAAAGTGAAAGTCATCCGCGAAAACGGCACCCGCAAGGCAGTGGTGGAGCTGGTGGTAAAAACTGCGGTCTGGACGGTCAGCTACCGTCTGGGCGAGAAAGAAGTGCTGTCCGGCTCTGTTGAGGCGGCAGCGGTGAACCCCACCGTCACGGTGAACAACCTGAGCAAGGACGAGCTGAACGCGCTGGGCGAGAAGTTCTACCAGCTCCCGAAGGATGCCAAGGTCACCATCGGCAACGGCGTTGTGATCGTTCCGGTGGAAAAAATCATGGGCACTGTCGGTATCGAGTACCGCAAATGGAGCAGCTTCAATCCCGGAGTTGTGAACAAAGACGATGTGACGAGCTATGGCAGATATAACGAGACCGTTCAGATCTGGAAGGGCCAGAGCACGGTTTCTACCGATGAGATGTCCAAGCTGAAAGACGCACAGCTCAGCTACGGCAATGCAGACCGCTATACCTATGAGCGGATCGGAACCACGAACTCCGCGAAGGAGAACTTCAGGCTGACCGACAAGTTCACCATCGACTGGGCAAAACCGGTGGTTCAGGTGTACCTGTACGACAGCAAAAACATTTTGTTCTGAACAGAATAAATGCAAAACAGGGGAGCTGCCCATGCCGGGCGGCTCCCCTTGCCTTTTGCGTTCAGGAGATTTTTGCCGGGTCGAGGTACTGGCCGTTCTGCAGCACTTCCAGATGGATGTGCGCTTCCTCGGCGCATTCACAGCTGATGGTGCCCACGGTGCCCAGCTTCTGCCCGGCGGTCACGGTGTCGCCGGGTTTCACGGCGGGGCTGTTCACCCCGCACACCCGCCACAGGCGGCCGGAGGCGTCCTCCAGCGTGACCACGCTGCTCCACCGGCCGTCGGTGCCGGTCTCGGTCACCTTGCCGGAGCAGGGGGCACTCACCTCACTGCCCTCGGCACAGGCGTAATCCACACCGTTGTGGGTGCGCCAGTCGCCCAGCGTCTTGCTGTAGACCAGCTCGTCACCACTGTAGGCGTTGAGCACCCGGCCAGAGAACGGCTGCGTGGAGGCAGGCGCGGCTGAGCTTGCGGCAGGTGCAGAGTCGGTGCGCAAGGCAGAGGGTTCGTGCACCGAACCAGAGCCAGATGCCGCACCAGACGAGGCACTCGAGCTGCCCGGCACGGGCTGCGGTACCCCGGCTACGCTGTTGGCGGCCTGCTCGGCCGTATCGGGAAGGTCCAACCATAATTCTTCCTCCTCAAGCCCCACATCGGGGTCAGGTTCCGGCTCCGGAATGGTCTGCCGGGCGGTGCTGCTCGGGTTTGTCAGGTCGGTCAGGTTCTGCCTGAGCTCGTCGCGGACGGTGCGCACCGCCCACACCCCGGCGGCTGCCGCGGCCAGCAGACAGGCTGCCAGCACCAGCGCAAAGCCCTTGCCGTGCAAAAACTTTTTGATCTGCTCCATCTTGCGTTACTCCTATCTGTCCCGTGGAAACGGTTCGCTTCTGGGGTTAGTGTGGGAGGGCGGCGCAGGTTTTATGCATCAAAAAAGAGCCTTCCCGGTGCGGGAAGGCTCTTTGCGGTTTACGGGTTCCGGTTCAGCTGCGGCTGTTGCGGCTGTTCAGGCCCAGCAGACGCACCACATACAGGAAGATGTTGATGAAGTCCAGGTACAGGGTCAACGCACCGTAGATGGAAGCCTTTTCGGCCAGCTCGCTGTCCCCGGCGTAGTAGGAGTACAGCTGGCTCAGCTTCTGGGTGTCATAAGCAGTCAGCAGCATGAACACCACCAGACCGATGCCGCTGTACAGCACCGTAGAGCCGAAGCCCATGCCGAACAGCATGCCCACGAAGCCGGTGATGAGCAGGGCCACCAGAGCCATCATCAGCTTGGGACCCCAGCCGGACAGGTCCTTGTGGGTGGTGGCACCATAGGCAGCCATCAGGCCAAAGTACACCGACGTAGCCAGGAAGGCCAGCACCAGCGTGCTCACCGAGAACGCAATGAAGTAGTAGCTCAGCACCATGCCGTTGAGCAGTGCATAAACAAGGAACACGCCGCGGGCTGCGCCTACCGACATGTTCTGCACGCGGGAGCTCAGCACGAACACCAGTGCCAGCTCTGCAATGGTGAACAGCAGGTACAGGGAGTTGACCACATACAGCAGGGGTGTGGTGGCCGTGACGAACGCGGCGGCAAAGGTCACCAGCAGACCACAGGCCATCCAGCGGTAGGTGCGGGACATATAGTCCGCCGAAGTCATGGCGGGCTCTGCATAACCGCGATTATAATTGTTGTAATCCATGTGGAAGTTCCTCCATTCTTGTTCCGCCGGGGCTGTGGGGGCCTTGCCGCCCTTGCTCCGGTCTACGGAATATAGTATACTGCATAGAAATGAACGTTTCATGAAAAAGGCTGTGATGTTTTATGTCCCTCGGACTTTATCTGCATATCCCCTACTGCTTTTCCAAATGCCGGTATTGCGATTTCTACTCCCACCCCGGGGAGCGGGGCGTGCCGGACGCCTATGTGGACGCTTTGCTGCGGGAGCTGGCACGCTTTGCGCCGGACGCACCCCTGCGGCCCGATACTGTGTATTTCGGCGGCGGCACCCCCAGCCTGCTCAGCCCGGCTCAGGTCGGGCGGCTCATCCGTGCCGCCTGCCCGGTGTCCGGGGCTGAGGTGACCCTGGAGGCCAACCCGGAGACCGTCACCGAGGAAAGCCTGCGGGGCTTCCGGGAGGCAGGGGTCAACCGCATCTCCTTTGGGGTGCAGTCGGCCCGGGACACTCAGCTGCGCACGCTGGGCCGCCCCCACACGGCCCGGCAGGCCCGCGCGGCCTTTGCGGCGGCCCGCCGGGCAGGGTTTGAGAACATCAGCGGCGACATCATGCTGGCCCTGCCCCATTATACGCAGGCAGAGTTCGACGAGACGCTGGAACTCATCGAAGAGGGCGGCGCCACCCATATTTCGGCTTACCTGCTGAAGATCGAGCCGGATTCCGCCTTTGGCCGCACGCCCCCGGAGGGCCTGCCCACCGGTGACGAGGCGGCGGACTTCTACCTTTACGCCGTGGAGCAGCTGGAGCACCACGGCTACCGGCAGTACGAGATCTCCAACTTTGCAAAGCCCGGCTATGAGGGCCGCCACAACCTGATTTACTGGGACTGCGGCGACTATCTGGGCCTTGGCCCGGCGGCCCATTCCTGCATGGGCGGCAAGCGGTTTTATTACCCCGCCGACACGGCGGCTTTCCTGCAGGACAACGCCGCCCCGGTGATGGACGGCGGCTGCGGGGCCGAGGATTACCTGATCCTGCAATTGCGCCTGCGCAAGGGCCTGTCGCTGCCGCAGTACAAGGCCCTGTACGGAAAAGAGTTTTCCCCGGTGCAGCTGGCGTTTATCCGTAACTGTGTCAAAAACGGCTATGCCGCCTTCGACGGCACCACCCTGGCCCTGACCCCGGCGGGGCTCATCGTGCAGAACAGCATTCTGGCCGAGCTGCTCTGAGCCTGCCCGCAGCACATTGCTTTTGCGGGGCGATTCTGGTATGATATAAATGTAGAACTAGGCTTTTTGGGAGGAAAACAGATGGCAAAGGTGTTGATCGTAGGCGCAGGTGCGGCAGGCCTGATGGCGGCGGGTGCTGCCGTGCGGCAGGGGCATCAGGTAACGGTGCTGGAGCACATGGACAAACCGGCCCAGAAGATCCTGGTCACCGGCAAGGGCCGCTGCAATGTGACCAACGACTGCACGGCGGAGGAGTTTTTGCACCATGTGCGCACGAACCCGCGCTTTCTGTTCTCGTCGCTGGGGGCATTCCCGCCCGCAAAGACCATGGAGCTGTTCGAGAGCCTTGGTGTGGAGCTGAAGGTGGAGCGCGGACGCCGGGTGTTCCCGGTGTCGGACAAGGCCGAGGAGATCCGGCAGGCCCTGCTGCGGTATGCGCAGGACGCCGAGCTCGTGCACGACGGTGCCGGAAAGCTGCTGCTGGAAGAGCTGCCGCCGGAAGCGGAGGAAGCCCCCGCTGTGCCGGAAAACCCGCGCCATCCCAAAAAGAAAAAGGCCGGCCCGGCCCTGCGCTGCATCGGCGTGCGGGGCACTTCGGGCCGGGAATACCGGGCAGATGCCGTGCTGGTGGCCACCGGCGGCGTGAGCTACCCCACCACCGGTTCCACCGGTGACGGCTACAAGCTGGCCCGGCAGGCCGGGCACACTCTCGTGGAGCCGGTGCCCAGTCTCGTGAGCCTTGTGAGCCACGACCCCGACTGCAAAAAGATGATGGGTCTGGCGTTGAAAAACGTCACCCTGACCCTGTTCGAGGACGGAAAGGCCATCTTTGACGAGCAGGGCGAGATGTTGTTCACCCACTTCGGCATCAGCGGCCCGCTGACCCTGAGCGCGTCCAGCCACCTGGGCGACATGAAAAAGCACAAGTATCACGCGGAGATCGACCTCAAGCCCGCCCTCAGCGAAGA